>OGHD01000087.1_pt1 | contig 49819 bp, 77 predicted proteins | sample 1571341 | NCBI WGS metagenome assembly OGHD01 (sample SAMEA2582026, study PRJEB24529) | metagenome | biome: Human gut stool | place: China | collected 2011 | reverse complement strand
ATACGTACACTATTGAAAGCAAGAAAAAGTCCGTGTATTTCACGGACTTTTCTATTAAAACGTCATTTTCACTTGAGTATCGTGACCGTTTTGAATGACTTTTAGGCTTCAAAGAAACGCCGGAGTTCACGACGCAACAGTAAGTCTGGAGAAATGAAAAACGCCGGGGATGCCCCCCGGCGTCTCTACTGACTGTTACCTCTGAATTAGAAGACCGTACGCAGGCCAATATTCCAGCGCCAGTTTTCCTTTACGTCGCCACCAGTCGTCTTTTCAAGATCAACGAAGGTGTAGGTAGTATTCGTCAGGTTGAAGTTGGCACCGATGCCGTATTCAACCCAGGTGTCGCCGAGCTCGTCCTTGAGGTAAGCGACATTGCCATCCTTCGAAGCCGTACTTTCCATATCACCCATGAAGTCGTGCAGTACGGCCACGCGAGCGTAGATGCTGCCCTTCTGTTCGGGGAAGTAGAAGCCGGAACGGACACCAAGACGGCCAATCAAGCTGTCGTAGTCATCCTGTTCGACACGAACCCCATTGTGAGCCACGAAGTCATCGCCCATAATGCGACCGTAGGTGACACCTGCGGACGGTTCGACAAATGCCAGATCATTCATAGCAAAGTGCCAACCGTATTCGGCGGCCACGCTGAACGCATTGTTGTCGAAATCTCCCTTCATGGTGCCGGACGTGAATTCATTCGATAGGCGCGAATACTTCGCGATCAGGTCGACGAACTGACCATTGTCGGCAAGCCACGTACCATAGACGGAAACACCGTACATGTCGCTGTCGCTCTCGCCCATGTCGAAAGTAGACGAACCATCAGTGTAGGAGAAAGCACCGCCAACCTTCCAACCAGCACCGACGTCATAGTCAGCACCTACCTGAACCGTGGTGTTCTTGGCATTGACAGACTGACCACCGTATTCCTGTTCTGAGCCGTAAATGCGGGCCCAGGCACCGACCGTCCCGTCAGCATCGCGAAGTTCGCCCATGCGCTTCAGAAGAGTGTCGTTTTCATGACGCCACTGGACAGCAGACAAGGCAGCAATGGAGCTGTAACCGTCGAGCTTCTGGTTAACTTCCTGCTTGACTTCTTCGATCACCTCGCCCTTCGTATCTGTTACTTGAGTAATGGCACCGTTGATGTCGCCTTCTGCAATCACCTTCTTCTGAATGATGGTAGCGTTGTTCTCAACGGTGACCACTTTGTCAAGAGCTTTCATAGCTTCTTCGGCATTGTCGATGTCGTCAGCCGTAATGCCCTGATAGGCGATGGTGAAGGCGTTGGTATTGGCCGTGTCGGCGGCTTCAACGTTCATGGTCGAATGTTCGAACGTACCATCTTCGTTCATGGTGGTACCGATCTTGAGCGTACCACCTTCGCCCGTGAGGTTCTTCACGAGGATCGTGCGATCGGACTCGGCCACGTCAATCACGCCACCGTTGATGTTGAGGTTGATCGCGACATCGTTTTGTTCAAGAGCTGCTTCGACTTCCGGGATGTACCACGTGCCGCCATTGCTCAAACCTAAGTTCATGGCGTCCACTTCGTCGTAACCTTCGGGGATGTTTTGCCCGTTCGTGACGATGTTGCCCTTGAGGAAGGACTGATCGTTCATAAGATTGATGTTCATCACGGCTCGAACGGGCGTACCGCTCGTTTCCTTCTGATAGTTGAAGTTGATGTCGCCGTTGAGCTGAACGATGGTATCGGCCTTCTTATCCTTGTTGATGTTCACCACAGCCTTGCCACGTGCAAGAACAGCAGTGTCGGCGTTCACAAAAAGGTTGCCGTTAATTTCGACTTCACCTTCGGACATGGCCACGATGCCGATGGCACGATGTTCCTTGTACTTAGGGTCAATGACGGTACCGGCTGTGGCATTGATGATCGTGTTTTCGGCATTGATCACCACTGTGGCCGTTTCCTTGGCACCTTCAAGCATGTTGGAATTGTCATCACGACGATTGGTCGAAGCGTTCATGGCGTAGACGCCGTAGACATAGTTGTCTTCAGAGTGCAGGTTCATCACCAGATCCTTAGTGGTGACATGAATTTGCGAACCGTCGAAGTTTCCGTTTGCGGGGCCGTTGACTGCAAGACCGCTCACAAATCCCGTCGAACTGTTGTTGATCGTGATTTTCTTGGTGTCGGTGTTGCCGAGCATGACCTTGCTTTGGTCGTACGTGTAGCCTGTACCGTTGATGTGATCGGAATGATTCGTTGCCGTGAATCGTTTGGCGGTAATTTCGTCCCCCGTAACCGTCACAGTTGCGCCATTGATGGCGGTGATGTTTTCAGTAAAGATCTTGTCGGTGAGCGCCGTGTTGGTCGAGTACGTTGCGGCATTGGCTGCGCCGAAGGTCGTCAGGACGGCAACGGCGAGCATGGACTTGGTGAAGGTACGCATCTTGCATCTCCTTTTCGAGCGGTTGAAGAGCCGCGGTTTCTGCGGCTTTCCAGATTGATCGAAACGTTAGCAAGATAACTGGAACGAGGGGGGGGAAACCCTAATGCTGCCGTAAATGAGTGTGACTTATATGGATTTTGTTTGATGGAGATGTTGCGATTTGACAACAGAAGATAGTCGCTTGACAGCATGGAATCTCTTCTCCGGGCCACTGAACAAAAAAAAGCGCCAGAACGAATCTGGCGCGTGTAGATTATTAAATTGTAACTTACTTTTAGGAAAGAGCCTCAAGGCGGGCGGCAATTTCGTCGCGTTCGTCGCAAAGCGCCAGGAACGCCTTGACAAGGCTCCGCTATTCGACTTTTTTCCCGGCTGCGTAAGCGTCAGCAGCCTCGTCGCCCTTGAGATCGATGGCGAGTTCGAGCTGTTCGAGGGCTTTTTCGAGTTCGCGGCGGTTGTCGGTGTTCGTCATGTTGGTCTCCGGTGTTTTGTTTGGGTGAGTTCATGTTCGCTCTGTGTACCGGAGGCAGCAAGTCGATGTGGGAATGACTTGCTTTACATCATTCGTTACGTTGGCAGGATCGCATCCGCCCACTGCTGCATGACCGGGCGGCGTTGCTCAAGGAGGTCTGAGCGTTGGTAGGCCTGCACGACCTTGTCGCCCTTTACGTGAGCCAGAGCGCGCTCGGCAAGGGCCTCATGGATGAAGTTCTCCTCGCACCAGTCGCGGAACGTTGATCTGAAACCGTGCATTGTGAAAGACTCGCCTGTCGCCTTCCGGATAAAAGCCCGAGGGCTGTCGATAACCATCTCTTTGTCTGATCGTGGCGCAGGAAAGACAAGCTCAGACTTTCGTTCGCATCGTTCTAGGACTGCCAGTGCCTGATGTGAGAGCGGGACGCGGTGCTCAAGACCACACTTCATCCTAGAGGCTGGGATCGTCCACGTCGCGCGCTGGATGTCGATCTCGTCCCATCGTGCGCAAAGGAACTCTTGCACGCGTGTAGCAGTGAGGATGCCGAAAAGGACGGCGCGAGACACGACAGAAGTCTTTTTCGCCGTCTCCGGTGCAAAACTTTTCAGAATTTCAAGAGGCATTGCCTCATGGTGCTTGACTTCATGAACTTTCGAGATCGGAGGTAGGAAGAACGACAGCCCGTCTTTCCAAGTGGCTGGATTGGTTTGTATGATTTCTTCAGGGATTGCTTGAGAAAATAGCCTTTCGAGGCGGCCTCGTAGGCGACTAGCTGTCTCTGGCTTTTCTGTCCAGATCGGTTTGAGGACTTCGAGGATGTCTCCTCGTGTGATGTCTTTGACGCGAAGTTGGCCGAGGGTGGGGACGGCATATGTCTCGATCGTCGAGGACCACTGTTCTGCGTGCTTGGCGTTCTTCCAACGCTTTACATCCTCGATTGTGTCGATGGCACCAGGGTAGAAGTCTTTGAAGGTGATGTTCTCTCTGCTGTCATCTTCATCATGCTTCAAAGCCATCGGGTCAATTCCATCGGTGACCATCGCAAGGATTTTTGCAGCGCGAGCCTTGGCTGCGCTGATTGAGACACGAGAAGCGCCGCCTATGGACAAGTCCTTTCTGGTCCCGGCGAAGCGGTAGCGGACAACCCACTGTCGCGAAGATTCAGATCGAACCAAAAGCATCAACCCTCCGCCAAGCGAGTAGCGACCAGACGGCAACGTTAAGACGTTCTTAGAAGTTACTTGAACCTTCACCTTTGCCTTCGAAAAGAACCACCAAAAGAACCACCAATGCAGTGTATTATGTGGCGAAATATGGCGCAATCTGACTGATTTTGAAGGAATGGCAAAGATGAGGGAGTCTTGAAAAGGCTTGATTTGCAAGGGGGATAAAGAAAAACCCCGAAGCCTCAAGGACTTCGGGGTTCGTAATATGGCGGAGAAGGGGGAATACTAGAACCCTTGTGGGGTAGGGGTTTTGGGTGGTGTTTGTTTAAAAGAACCACCAAAAGAACCACCGGCGAGAAAAAGTGTTTTTACCGTGTTTTTTTGCTTGTTGCGTTTCGTGAGTCTCTTGCTACGCGACTTAGGAACTCACGAAGCGCCGCGATAGGGTAGGCCTTTATTCCTGGGTAGCCCACAGGGTCCGGGAAGCCACTTTCCATCGCCCAACGTCGCAGCGTTGCCTCCGATGCATTGAAAGCCGCAAGGACTTCCTCTTGTGTAAGGAAGGCGTAATCTGGAACGTTTGGGTCAAAAAGTATAGAGCGAATGCGTGGACCGTCACTCAACTTGTTTGCTGTCATTGTGTTCTCCTTACGCGGTCAGTTCAAGTCGTTCGTTTCTTTTGATCTTGCCTTCCTTCAAAAGCTCTCTGTAAATCCTGAAAAGCCCCTTCGGCGTCACGTGCGCCGTGACTGACACGCTCAGTCCTTTTTCCGGATGTGTGAAGTTCGACACGCGTGGTCGCAGAACGCCTTGTTTCACTCGGTCTGCGTACGGCTCATTTTTCGACGTGATCCACGAGTGTGTACGCAACCAGTCGAAGAGTTGCATGGACGGATAGCTGAGTGTCTTGGCGGCTTCTCTGATGAGCATGTCACCGTAGGACGCTTCGACCGTCTCTGCAAAGGCGACTTTCGGAGCGTCTTCCGCGACCTTGTGTTCAAGCGCTGCTTGCTTCTCCAAGGAGGATGCGAGCTGTCGCAGCGCCGTTGGATAGTCAGGCAGTGCCGGCGCGGCCACCTTGGCTTTGGCTACCTTCTCGCATTCGATGAAGTAGAGTCGGGCCTGCTTACCTTTGTCGTTTCGTTCGACCATGCAGAGCTCTTTCGCCATGCCGAGAGAAACGGAAAATTCCTTGCTTGGACGACCGCCAGAACTTTCGCTCAAAAATGAGCAAAAGTCCGTGTTCTCGACAAAGCCGAAGTCTTTGATGCGACGAGCTATCCAGTCCTTGAACTCGGTCTTGACGCCGAGGAACGCATGAAGGTCACGCGCGTTGACGGTCTGGATTTGTTCGCCGCCAATGTTTGCCGCACTCAGTGCGATGATTTCGTTCATGCGCTCTCCTTAAAACGGTACTTCGCCGTCATCGTAGGTCTGGGTGTTCTCTTGCACGCGTGAACGCCGGGCCGGTTCAGCCTGTTGCTGTTCAGCCCTGTCCTTCGCGCTCTGGACGAACTGGAAGTTTTCGCAGATGACTTCCGTCACCCACCGGTCTGCGCCGGTTTTGTCTTTGAATTTGCGGGTCTGCAGACGGCCACGTACCCAGATCGGTGACCCCTTGTGCAGATACTCGGCAATCGTCTCGGCAGTCTTGCCAAAGGCCACAACGTTATTCCAATCGGTGATGGACTGGTAGTTACCGTCGGCCCCTTTGACGAGACGGTTTGTTGCGACCGGGAGCGTGACGAAGGCGAGGTTGTTCGTTCCATATCGGAGGTCAGGGTCGCGGCCAAGACAGCCGCAGATGGTCACTTCATTGATGTTCAGCATTGCTGTTCCTTTTCGATTCGGTTGATTTGTCGTTCGATCTTTTCGTGCATTGCCCGGTCGACCTTGACGCTGAAGCCGGGAATCAGCAGGCGAAGCTGACTGATCATTACGAGGCAGTCTGCGCACTCTTCAGCCAGATCGTGCTCTGCCTTGTCGACCTTTTCGGTAGCCCGTTCTCTCCACTCGTCATCAATGCTCTCGTAGGCACGGGATTCATTTACCCGCGCAACGGTGAGCCGAGATGCAGATGCCGCAGCTTCACCAAACTCTTCACAGGCTTTGATTGTTTGAACGTCCCGGCCGTAATGCCAGGCGATGGCTTTCAGTTTTTCTTCGTCGATCATTCTTCGTAGTCCTCACACCAAGGGCGGAACGACAGCAGATACTTGCTGACGTCCAGCTGTCGATTGTGCTCGTCGAACCAGTCCCGTCCGTTGAAGTACGCGTACATGCAGAATCCTTTGTGGCCGTCACGAGGGACGAGGCTGACCTGGTAGTGCCCGCGTCCCGGGCGCTCTTTCTTAAAGGAGCGCCATTGTTCGTTGTCATGTTTGTTCATTCCTGCTCCTTGATCTCTTCAATGTCCTGCCACTCGATTCGGACGTGCGCGAGGCAGGCGCCTATCCAGATGCCGACCGTGATGCCCTCGGCAAACTCCTCGTCCGTCACACGACCGGCTTTGTGAGCATCCGCAAAGGAGGCTGCATATTTGTTCAGACGCTCGTGGAATTTGCCACCGGACAGCGTTTCTAGTTTTCTTCGCGCACTCGGTACTTCATTCGATCAGTCCTTCCTCTTTCATGACACGGATCGGCTTCAGGTGATGCTTCATCACGTAATGCAGCGCCTGGTCCATTTCTTTGTATGTGAAGCCCTTGAAAAGTTCGATTAGGTTCGGCAGCAGGGCTTCAGCTTGCAGCAGGTTTTCTTTCGCGATCACGTGCTTCTCTTGCCAGATGCGCCAGGCCGCATCGACCTGACGCCATGCTGGTTCAATCTCGCGCCTGAATTCTTCGCCTTCTTCGAGGTCGTAGGACAGGCGGTCAGCTAGAAGTAGAAGCCCAATCAAATAAGCCCACGATTCATACGTGGGCTCCGTTCTGAAGGACTGCAGGTGAATGCGGTAGTCGAGCTCGATGCTGGCGGCTGCGCGGTCTGACAGTCCCTTGTTCGCCGAGATGTCGAGCATGTCGAGGTAGCCGATGCGGTGTCTCTTCGAGTTGTATTTCTTTGTCCGCTTTTTCTTGGCTTTCATTCCTTGTTTTCCTTGAAAATGCAGTGTTGCGGATCGCACGGTGCATTCGGGTTTGAGTACTTGAGACCGAAACCAAGTCCGACAAGAAGTGCCAATGCGATGAGGATCGTCTTGTACCCGACGGTTATGCCTGACGTCGCGAGCGCCCAGACGATGAAGCAAGTGCCTGCTATGCGAAGGACGACGAAGATCGTCAGCATTACGATCTCCATCGCATTGATGGTTTGCGGGTTCATTCCTCGTCCTCCTCCTGCTGTTTGACGAAGTACTCAGTCGGAAAGAGCGTTGGCGCAATCTTGCCTTTGGCAGGGACGTGGAGGAGATAAAAGCCGCAAAGCGTACCTTTTGCGTGATACATGAACGCTCGTCCATCGCATTCCGCTTCTGCTTCGCGGATCGCTTTTTGTGTTGTGCCCATCATGCAAGCGATTCGCTTGCGGATTTCCTTTTTCATCTTGACAGGCATTTCTCGTACTCCTCCATTTCTTCTACAAGTCGACGATCAAATTCAGCCACTCGAGCTAAAAAGTCCCCAGAGATCCACTCGCTTTTTTGATCATCAGGCCAACACTTGATGAGCGATTTGTACTTCGTTGCATGAAATCCACGGCAAAATGCGTACATGGGCTCTCCGCTTGGTCTTCTAAAATTCTCACCGTCGAAGTGGCCACGCAAGCGTGCGATTTCTTTCCCTGATTCTTTTTCCTGAATCGAAAACATCAGCTCGACGTTTTTAGGGATGTTCCAAGACTTCGTTGGGTTCCATTCGTTCGGACGAAACTCCGGGTTTTCCTTGACGTCTTCGGGGGTGAGATCGACAGAAAAGCGATTGCCGAATTTGACGGTCCTCGCTTCGCCAGTCCAAACTCTATTGAGTTCTTCCGACAGGCTCGGACCGTTGTACGTAGTGAGCATTGAGAGAATCTCATTAAGACGAAAGTCTTTCAGTTCAAACCGATTCGTTTTCATTCCTCCTCCTCTTTCTCCTTTTCCATCTGAATGCGGATCGAGCGATAGTCCTTCAGCGTCCCGACGCAGTAGGACAATCTACGGATGGCTTCGTCGACTTCCTCCATGGTCGGAGGAGTTTTGCCTTTCCATTCCTTTCGACACGACGTTGCGCATACAGCTATGGCTTCCATCGCGAAGAGTGCACGGCGTTGATGCGCTTTTTCGTTCTTCATTCCTCGTCCTCCCACAGGGCGTATCTAGCGGTCACATCCTTATGCCCAAAGGCGTTTAGCCGGCCGTCCCAAAAAATAGGCAGCCGGTGGAACGAGCCGAACGGGATGAAGTCGTGCCCGTCGAAAACCGCAAACCCCTGAAAAAGCGTCTTGCCGTAGTACGGTTCCGGTGTGCCAGTGTTTTGATCCTTTTCTTTGACTTCGAGCCTGAGCGGCAAGCCGCGCGGCGGCGTCGTGTCCGGGAAGTATTTCCATTGCGTCATGCTTCGTCATCCTCATCCCACGGGCGGAAGCGGTCGACGGCGTCGCTATCTGCAATCGGCCAAGGCGTTCCGTCGATATCGCACCATAGGCCCTCAGGCCTACAAAAGCCCTCACGCTCAAAAAAACGTAATTGAGCGCATGCCTTACTACCATCGTGACACTCCACACGCATGAGCACACCCTCCGGCGGGTTCACCTTTGAGTAGTCGTTCCAAGCACGCGGGTCGTACTCTGCGACTTCTTCGATCTCGTCCGTTGCGAAGCAAAGCGTCATCCTCTGGAGCTTGGTGTGGTTATGTCGTCTTCTATCCTCTATCATGCCCATGCAGCCGATGAGGATCATTCCGTCCATACGCTCACGGTCGTTTTGAAGCCGTCGGGAGAACTCCCCATCGGTAGCCTCGTCGAGCTTCCGCTGAAGCTCATGATCTTTTATCCTGTATTTCATAGCTTGTCCTTTGCCTCATTCACAGAGGCCGTACTTTGACGAACACGTGGTCAGCTCATGCTCGCCGTCCGCGAAGATGTCGAGCTGCTTCCCGCCGCGTGCCGTTCTAGACCACTCAACAGTAGCTCGGATGCCTGATCCGTTTCCGGTGGCTTCCGGGAAGAACGTGCCGGACGAATGCTTGCCGGCCATCCGGCCGACGCGCTCCCACTCTTCGATGCGGTTGATCTCAGCAGGGAAGCGGTTCGCGATCTCCCTCAGCTCTGCCTTTCGGCAATTGACGCATGGCATGCAGCCGACACGCCCCATGCCCATCTTGTAGAGCGGGTTTGGGTCGATCCCGTGGCGGCGCATCATGTCGAAGCAGTCTTCAGCCGTCCAGTCGAGGATCGGTCGGTAGTTCCACATCTCCGCTCCTGTGGCTTCGTCCTTCATGGCGAAGTCACGCTCCACAGCGCATGATCTGGCTTTGCTCTCGTCGTGGCGGATGCCCTGCCACGAGACGACGTCGACCCCGTCTCGAAGGAGAGGGAGCTGAACCTGATTTTTTAGGACGTTCGCCTTCAGCTCGATCGAACAGAAGCGCATCCTAGTCGAAGGGAAGCGCCCCTTGCATACGATCATGTCGAGGAAGGGGTTGCCGGTTGGATGAAGAACAGAGAGCGCCTCAGCGATCTTCTTCTCTGAGATGCCTTCTTCCCTCCACTTCGTTTTCACCGTGATTCGCTTGCGCTCGATGTCGGTGGAGAAGTCGGCTTTTACCCATTCGATCTCGATGCCGACCGCGTCGGCAAGATAGCGGACGTAGTCATATGTCAGAGGGTGTTCGTTGCCTGTGTCACAAAAAACGGGGCGGATGTTCTCCGTCCCGCGTTCTATGGCAAGCAAGAGCATTGCCGTTGAGTCTTTGCCACCGCTGACGCTGATGACGTTGACCTCGCTTTCATTTGTCAAGCTATTTTGTCCTTTGAAGGTTCTACCGCCCGCTAGTGAAGCGGGCAGGAGAAGATGATGTTACTGGCGCTTGAAGCTGAGGCGAATGTCGCCGTTGTCTTCAACTGTCATGGAGGTGCCGGCGATCTTTTTCAATGCTGCTAGATCAAACGCAGGCGTCTGTTCGGCGGGCACCGTTTCAGCGACGGGTTGGTCGACGGTTTCCTCGCTTTCTTCAGCGGTTTCTTCAGTGTCGTCATAAGCAAACATCAGAGCACTGATTTCGTTGCTTTCGATTTTGGCTCGCTCGATTGTGAGTGCGTAGTTGCAGACGGAGTGGGCGATATTCTGGAGGACTTCCTTGTGTTCGCTTTTGTGGCTTTCGAAGGCGATCAAGAGAGCCGATTCGACGAGGAGAGAAGTGTCGATGTCATCGATCTGGTTGTCATACTGATTGTTGATGTCGAACAGAGCGGACTGGATGATTTCAGAGGATTTGGCTTTAAGCATGATTTTCTCCTTGTTGAGATGGTGGGTTAATTGTTTTCGTTGACTGCGTCGTCGATGTACTCGGCGTCGTTCACGTCGCCTTTCTCGATGAACTCTGCATCGAGGAAGTCCTGGTCCGTCGTTGCCTCGCCTCGGTCAGTCTTCTCGTCGATCTCGACGGCGCGGACGGCCTCGATGCTCACCGGCAGGTACTTGAACAGGCGGCGGATGACGGTCTTCTTGGCCATCTCCTCCCAGTGGGAGGACCACGGGCCGGAGTTGCCAGCCTTCGAGGAGGTGCGGACCTTCTCGATCTCTGCGCGGCTCATCACTTCGAACTGGACGCCATCGCCTTTGAGTTTGGCGACAGCATAGACGTGAGTGACCTTTCCTCGATCCGCAACCGACGCAGGAATGTGCTCGATGTCCGGGTCAAGGCCGAGCTTGTAGTTGAAGGTGTCCTGTTCGTGCACGCAGTAGGCTTGCAGGCTTATGATTTGGCCTGAACGACGTGCGAGGTCGATCATTCCTCGGTAGCCGATAATCAACTGCGCGTTCGGACGGCCTTGTTTGTCCTTTCCGTTGCCGAAGGGGAGTAGGTAGCAATGCCCGAGCGCGGAGCCGGGCTCAAGGCCAAGGGCAGCGCACTGGAGGACGGCGCCGTAGAAGGATTCAGGTGCGCACTTGAGAAGCGCTGGGGTCTTCCTGCACTCGGTCATCACGATGCGCGTCAGACGATCGGGCGTCATGCTCTTGGGCATGGCGAGTGCCATCTGCTTCTGGAAGTTCGGCTGTCGGATCATTCCGAGAAGCGTCGTCGGATTCTTTGCGGCTTGGACGACAGCAGTCTGTGCGGCGGCAGGAGCAACCTGCGATTTGAGAACGTCAGTAGTTGACATGAGTTTCCTTTTTAAGCGAGTCGAAGGATTCGGGTGGAGGTGGTCTGTACGAAATCTGCGTACAGGTCAGGGTGTTCTTTCTTGAATGCGGTGGAGGAGAAGCGAGAGCTGTTCTGCGCCTTGAACGTGACGGCCTTTTGACCGCCGATCGTGAGGCCTGTCTTTTCACCGATGGCGAGGATCACGCGAGAGGCGACGGCCTTCTATTGCTCCTGAAGCTCTTTGATCTGCTCTTTGATCGTTCGGAGCTCGCCGATGTCGGCAGCTTCGTCGTTACTGGCTTCTTTCAACTCGCCGTTGTCTCGGGAATAGAGCTTCTTGATGTCGTCGACGTTGATGGGGTCGGGGGCGACGTCAGCAAGGACCTTCTCGAACCAGAAGGCGCGGCACTTTTCGACGATGGCTTTGATCACGTCCTCATCGCGCTGCACTTCGTACATTCGGAAGTCCTGACCGCCGATGAGAACAGCGACATAGAACTTCTTGATGCCCGTCACCGCCATGTACCACTGAATCTGCGTTTCGTAGTAGAGCGGAATCTGGTGATCGGTGACGACCTTGCCGGACACGATCTCATCTTCCTGCGAAGGTCCCCACTTGTCAGCCATGAAGGCGTTGGCGGTCTTGCACTCGAGGCCGACGTCCGTCGAAAGCATGAGGCCGGCTTCGGCTGCCTTCGCGGGCTTGTTGACACGGACCGTTTTGGCAATCTGTTCGTTGACGATTGCTCGGTCGATGTTGCCGCGCATCCACCCGTCTTCGCCGGTCGAAAGAAGGAAGTTCACGCGCTGAATCTTCATGCCAGTGCGCTTGCTGAACTCTTTCGCAACCACGTCTTCAAGCGTGGTTCCCCAGTAGGCAGCTTCCCCTGCCGGTGAGCCTTTGGTCTTGCCGGTCTTCTCTTCCCACAAGCTCAGCGGCGTCTTGTAAGGGTTGAGGCCGAGGACGGTTGCAACGTCTGAACCGCCGATGCCCTTGCTACGTTCTTGTAGCCAGGCATCGCGTTCCATCTCTGCAGTCTTAATTGCTGCCATTCAAAACTCCTTGAAAGATCGCTGCCGCAACAATTGCGAGCGCTCCTACGAGAACAACGACCTTCCAGACCAGCGATGGTTGTTCACATGAAAAAGGCTCGACGTTCTGCCGAGCCTGCTTTGCTTTCTTACGCTGTTCGAGCGGTCGCTTTGGTGTCTTGCGTTTCATGTCGAAGTCCCTTGGAATGTGGTCAATGATGTGGACAGGGTCGGAGAAGCTCATGCTGCTTCCTCCTCCTCGCGCTCCTGCCAGAGCACGCGAAGCTCCTCGAGGCAGTCCTCCATGATGTCCTTGTCGAGCCCCGCGTCGTTGGCTGCTTCGGTGAACTCTTCGATCGTGACGAGCTCGCCTCCAGCTGTAAGCGTGTCGAGATCGAGCTTCAATGAGGATCGGCTGCTCGTCCGGATACTCGTCGTACACTGACGGGACGCCGCCCATGCCGAAATAGAAGCCGTTGCTCATGCGAAGTACCTCAACTCGAGAATGGTGATCATGGTTGACTCCAGGTCAGATAGCTGATCCAAGCACTCTCACCCGCATGGCTGTGTCAAGTGAGGAACGGGCAAGGGCGCTTGGATCGGCTTTCTTGAGGCAATAAAAAAGCCCCCGGCGTGGTGCCGAGGGCAGGAAAAGCAAAGCCCCGTCAGTTTTCACCGACGGGGCTGAATGTCGCTACGGTCGATTGCAATCTCGGTTCCGTAGAGGCCTTCCATAGGAAAGGACTTTAAACGAGTTCGGCGAACCGAACTGTGCCACTTCTGAAACTAACACAGAACGTCCCTAAAGTCAAATACCTGGAAGGTGCCGTTTTCAACTTTTACTGAACCCGTGACGCCGTATCCTGCGAGAACTCCCGTGAAGATTTCGCACATGGTGCCAGCGGGCAAAGTTAGATAGTTGTATTCGCGCTTACCATCCCCACCATCTTTACACAGGAGGGGGAGTGAAAGGCGCTTGTAGCTCAGTGTGTAAAGCATGTCGCACTTAGCCCAACACTTCAAGCTAGGGTACGCAGGAGAAATAGGTGCACAAAGATTGATTTCAACGTTGTAAGAGCGTTTTACCATCGGCTCTGTTGTGCTCAAGGGTACGAGCGTGGCATATCCGAAGCGATTGCGGTCCTTTGGCGAAATGCACACCACGGGGCGTCGCTTGACCATTTCTGGCTTTTCGAAGTCTTTCGGGAAATCGCAGATCAAGATTTGCCCGATTGCCGGTTGGAAACGGATAGGCATGCAAATTTATCCTTGGCAAAGTGAGATGTCAGCAATTGTACGTGAAAGCCCATCGAAGCGTCCTTGGTAAAGACGCTTCGATCGGCTTTCACACGAGACTCGGGTGTGCTCCTGCCGGCTGCTTGATCTTGCGATCCGTACCCCGGAGGCCCCTACGCGGGCGGCTGTGCCATCCCGTGCTAGCTACATGCAGGTCGTCGTAGCTCGCTCGCACTCGCCCGGCTGCCGTGCCGAGGTCTTAGCGGTCCGGGACCCTTCCTCCCTTTGCTCCTCACAGCCAGCGGGTTAGGCCATTTGTGGAGAGGTTGCGTCTATTCAAGCGCTCTCACGTGTTGCTCTTTGCAGGTGCCCGCAACAGCGCTTGAATAGATCGCCTGAACAACAGGCGGAGAATTCGTTCACTTAAGAATCGTGAGAACCAGTACGGCAATGGCCGGGATGGCGAGCATCGCGCCGAAGAACAGGTTGACGCCGAACTCGATCGTGTCTTCATCCGTGAGCGTGCGCGGGTCGGCGCTGGGCGTCGAAGCGAAGAAGAAGTTGGCGAGCTTGGACATGGTTGACTCCTAGAGAGACTGGAGAATCTGGTTGACGTTGCGGGCGACCTGCGAGTACTTCTGAGTGATCGTCCTTTGTGCCCTGATTGAGGGCGTCGTGAGCATGTAGAACGTGAGCTCCTGTGCGGCCGTGAAGTCCGCCATTGCGGCGACCAGCACGTCGTGGACGAGGCATGCGTCGCGGCCGAGGCGGTGAAGGCGGATGGCCAGCACTTGATCGAACTCGGCGGCCTTCATTCCCTCTCATCCCTGAGAAGGCGGTAGATCTGGATCGCGATCGCATACTCCATCGCGCCTGTCTCGACCCTCATTTCGCTCGCAAAGACGTTGTCCGGCGAGGCGGTGAAGGAGCGGGACGTGATGACGAAGAAGTCCGCCAGATCGTTCAGAAGGCACGTAGCGGCGAAGGGATCGCGCTTGGTGATGTCGCGGATGAGCTCGCGCACGCCCCTGATGTCGAGCTTCTGGAGCTCTTCGGTGATGAGGTAGAGGTCGGCTTCATCAAGGCCGTATGCGCTGGAGATGCGGGCGTCGATGCAGGTGCGGAAGTCGTCGAAGGTCATGGTGTTCTCTTGCAGAAAATCGGAAAATCGTTTGTGTTTTCCGTAGTCCTTATATTACGACAAACCGTAATGCTCCCGCAAGCAAAAGTTTCGGTATCCCGCAATGCACTTAACCGAAATCAAAGAAACGTAAAAAAGCCCGCGCAAGGCGGGCTATAGGACGGTGGAAGGTGGTATGGGCGTTAGAGCCAGCTACCGCCGGAGCGGTCGCGGACGCGGCCGATGAGGTGGAATGTCTGCATGTCGGCGCCGGAAATCGTCTCGTCGGGCACCTCCGGATTGAGCGACTGGATGAGCAGTCCATTGATGAGGGAGCGCAGGACCTTGACCCTCATCTTGCCGTGAATCATGAATACGTAGACCTTGCCGCTGATGATGTCGGTCGGCGTGCAGTCCACAAGGATCTTGTCGCCGTCCCACAGGTAGGGCTCCATGCTGTCGCCGTGGACCTCGAAGGTCTTGCAGTTCTCGGGGTTGATCTGGTGAAGCTGAAACCACGAGCGGGGCTTGATGAAGCCGCATTCCTTGCCGTCAACTTCTTCAAAGACGGGGTTTTCGTTTCCGGGGCCAGCAGATGCTTGCACATGGTACTGAGGGATCACGATGTAGTTAGGGTCTGGGAGCGCCGCGCCTTCGCCAGTGTCCTCATAGACCTGTACCGAGGTCGAGCGCATGGCGCCGATGCCTTCAGCGAGCCAGGACGCATTGACGCCGAGGTACTCGGCTGCGCGTAGGGCGTGCTTGTAGTTGATTGCCTTCGTCTTTCCCGAGAACCAGTCCGTCATGGATGACGGACTCAGACCGCAGTGCTTTGCGAGGCCGGCCTTGTTCTTGTAAGGGGCGGTCAACTGGGCGGCCTCAAGAGCTTCCGCCAATCGTGTCGAGAGCGTGCTCATAGTCTTTCTCCGTGTCTAGGTTTCGGCATACCTTAAACATAGTTGAGGGTGTGTTGCCTGTCAATTACGGAATACCGTATACTAGCTCCGTAACATCCTTTCACCTTCCCGAACTGATATGCAAGAGAACAAGCTCAAAAAGCCGAGAAGGCTCGATCCTGCCTTCAGCGCCCGCGTCATCGACGAGCTGGGCGGCACCAGCGCTGTCGCTCGTATCTGCGGCGTCACGCCGTCAAGCGCCAGTGAGTGGAAAGTGGACGGCATCTCTCGCGGCTACTTCATGTACCTGCGCGAGCGCTTCTCCCACCTTCCCATCATGCGCGAGAAGACCGCGCGCGACTTCTGATCCGACTGTCGGAGGTCCTATGAACTACTACCCGCACAACATCGGCGACTTTGCCATTGAGACGAAGTACATGACCTTTGAGCAGAAGGGCATCTACATCGACTTGCTCGACCGCTATCTATCCACTGGCAAGCCACTGGCTACCCAGTGGGTCGCGGCAATCGAGCGACTGGCTAGCGACGGTGCCGTGAAGTCGGTTTTGACCCTCTGTTTTGAGGAAAAAGACGGCTTCTACTACCACGCAGGGTGCGAAAAACTGCTCGCCGACTATGCCGCAACGGTCGAAAAGAACCGCCGGAACGCCAGAAGCCGCTCGAAGAGGACTTCCGAAACCGTTGAAGACGAACAGTTTGAAGCCAGTGGCAACCCAGTGTCAGCCCAGTCGCTAGCCACTGGGGTACCTAACCAAGAACCAATAACCAGTAACCAGAAACCAGAAAAAGAGGAAGCGCGGTCAAAGCCCGCACGTCGTCCCGCGCCGAAGCTTGTCAAGCCGGAAGGCGTCTCGGACGGGGTCTGGGATGAATGGCAAGCCCTCAAGCGAAAGCTTTGCAAGTCCTGCTCACAGCGCATGGTCGACGCGATTGACCGTGAAGCCAAAAAGGCAGGCATGACGGTTGAGGAGGCAATGGTCTATCAGCTCGAAAAAGGCTGGAAGGGCTTTGAGGCCGAATGGGTCCTCCGTGACCGAGGGCAGTTTTCCGATCAACCCAAATCTCAAACCAAATTCGTCCTCCGCGAAAAGCGGCAGGAAGACCGCAGATACGGACTTTGAACATGCAGCAGATTTCTGAACTTTCGCAAGCCATCCCGGCATCGAAAACCGAAACGTTTACTTGCCCCATTCACGGTGACATGGTCTATGAGACCTATCGCCTGCCGGATGGATCCTGGAAGGCTCCGTACTGCCCGAAGTGCCGAGCCCTCGAGCTCGAGCATACCCAGCTCATCAACCGCCTGAAGTCCGAGAACGACACTCGAGCCAAGGAGCTTCGCCAGACGTTCTCGACGCCTCTCCCGCTCGACTATGAGTTCGCGTCTTTCGACACCTATTTCCCCGAAAGCGACGAGGAACGCAAAAACATCGCCGTCTGCCGACGCTTCGCAGGGCGCTTCATGGAGCGTGAGCTCGAGCGTGAAAAGGCTCATGAAGCTCAACAGCACGACTGGCAGACGCTCAACTCTATTGGGCTTTTCTTTCAGGGTAACTACGGCTCCGGCAAGACGCATCTGGCTTACTCGATCCTCAAGCGCCTGCAGGCCGACGGTATGACCGGCTTCTACATCACGATCCCCGATCTCTTTGACCGCCTCTCCGACCGCGTGAACGTGATCGACCTTCCGAAGATGATGGCCAAGCTCACCATGGTGACCTGTCTCGTCCTCGACGAGATCGGTGTCCAGTCCGGCAGCGAGTATGAGAAAAAGCGCCTTTTCCAGATCATCGATGGTCGCATCAAGAACGGCCGCCCCACGATCCTCATCAGCAACCTTGACCGCGACGAACTCAAGGCGCTCCTTACGCCGCGCGTCATGAGCCGCATCAAGGCCAGTGTCTACCCGCTCACCTTCACGGGCCGATCCCGTCGAATCGAAGTGGCCAATAACAAAGCCGAGGACATCTTCTGATGAATCAACCCAACAAAAAGCCCACGGACTTCACCTTCTTCCAACTCTGCGACCGCTACCCCGTCTACTCAGACATCGACACGAGGAATCGGCAGGCTACAGAGCTCTGGGATGAGGTCACTGGGGATCGAATCCAAGTCGAGACGGTCGGCACCACGACCAGAGTCAAGAGAATCCGCGCAGGAGAGGACCGCGCTTTCGTCCTCGAGGTCTTCAAGGCATCGAGCCGAGACGCGGCACGAAACAAGCACTACGGCGTCGTAGGACGCATCCAGAGACAGGGGATCTAGACGCGGGAAGAAAGGAAATGTTCGCAGGAAACGACGTCGACGCGATCTGGATGGAACAGTGGCCCATTGGGTGGTTGATGGACTGTGTTGGGGAACACACCTCAATCATCCCACGGGGGACCTAGAAAGGAGGAGGAATGGATGCGATTGAGTGTTTGATTGGCCTGGTGTTGCTCTTCGCGATGTACGTGGCTTGGGTATTCGAAGGAGATGACTGGAATGAATGAAAAAAGGAGGGGGCATGAAAGAAAGTGACGAATATTGCCTCGGACGATCTGCCGCACTACGCGGTGAGTCGATGGCGAAATACCAGAGCCTCACGGCTCGAATTAATCCCCAAAAGAGAGGAGCCTTCATTCAAGGCTATTACGACGGACTGAGGAGAAAGGAAAAATGATTGGTTTCACGATTGAGGGGGCTCCAGTCCCCAAAGGACGCCCGCGCTTCACGCGCACTGGGCATACGTTCACACCGGCCAAGACGCGTCAATATGAGGCGCTTGTTACGGCAAGAGCAAGGGAAGCCATGATCGGCAAGAGAAAGATCGAAAAGCCGAATGCTGTGCGCGTGGACATCCTCGCCATCTTCCCTGTGCCCTCGTCATGGTCTAAGAAACGCCGCACAGCGGCTCTGCAAGGTGTCGAGCATCACGTCTCAAAGCCGGACCTTGACAACGTGCAGAAGGCGATTCTTGACGGCATGAACGGGATCGTTTTTGAGGACGACTCGCAGGTGATCGACAGCCGGACCAGAAAGGCGTATGGACCCGAGCCTGGTGTAAAAGTTTTTATTGACGAGGTGAAGCATGGATGATGCTGACCGAGCTGCCAGAAGCGATGAGTGGATCATGCGTGCGGCAATTGAGGAGAGAAAGCGAGAGGGACCGAGTCCGGTTCTCGTGAGCCTGTGTTTGAACTGCGGAAAGGTCATTGAGAGAGTGACAGCAAGCGAACTCAGAGCAGGTAAATTTGTGAGGCGCTGGTGTTGCAAAGAATGTTGTTCGGAATGGGAAAGGGAGCATGCGAATGGATGAAGCGGAACGCCGAATTCTTGAAGCGCGCCTTGAGAACTGGAGCAGGTGGTCGAGAGAGGGAAAGCCGCAAGGCACGAGTTCCATCCTCGGCATCATGCGGGAAGCCGGCTATCAGCAGACGGAAGGGGTGAGGGAGGTGCCGATCAAGATTGATGTTGTGGATGCAATGGAAATTGAGGCGGCATGGAGCAAGATGCTCGAGTCTCGAGAGAAGAGACTTCTTCAAGAAGCGTATGCCTCTCCGAGTCGGCCCCTGTGGATCACATGCCGACGTGCCGGCATTCGCCAGGGCAAGTATGAATACCATATGTTGTTGGCGATGCGCATGTTGCACAACATATTGTGTCGTGGTAAACTTCAGGCATCAGTTTAATGCCGGTACTAGTCCGCGCCGATACGCGAGTCATTTGGCTCGCGTTGCCGTGCCTAGGAAAAACATCAGCAATTCTAGAAAGCGGTATCTCCTCCACGGTGATGCCGCTTTTCTTTTATCTGCTAGGTTAGCGGGAGAAAAAATAACTTCGAGGTTTTTTGTTTAGAGTTGGCCTCTTTTTTTGTGTATTCCGAGATACCTTGTTTGCCTCCGTAAGTTTCTGTTCAAGTTCAGAAAAAAGGTGTGTTTTTGCAAACTCAGTAATGTCGGAAGAAGGTTGAAGTTGTTGGTTGTCGTTTTCGACGAGCTTTTCTATCAAATAGTCAGGGCCAGCTTTGCTTTTTAGATAGAACCATTGGCAAGCAAACCAAATGCAGGAAGCCATAGAAGCTATTGCAATGGCCACGAATAAGCCGTGCCAGGTACCTGACGTAATACCAATGAAATCACTAAAGCCGTTTGCGTTTATTGCCATTGGTAAAGCGGAAAGAAATACCGCTAACGAGCCACAGAATCCGAAGCGCTTAGATGCTGCCTCAATAACTTCTGAGGTGTAAAGCTTAATGGTGTGCTCAGAAGCACAGATCATGCGGGGGGCTTTGTACACGACATCGACCTTTTCCTTTGATCCGGGCAGACTCAGAACGCCATTACTCATGAGTAGCCTCGCCTTTCGCGCTACGCAATATCTCGGGGGCGAGAACGCCGATTGCGTGCTGGCTTAGAAAGCCACAATGCGTACAAACAAACGCGACGCACGGAACAGATGGACCGCCAATTTGGAAATTGTTCAGGGACTGCTGGACCGAGTTAGTGAAAACGCCGTCAACAACTTCAAAGTCTCGTCCGTGACACATGGGGCATTCAACCCCAGCCGGCATGGATGAGTTCAGTTTGTTGACTAGCTTTGATAAGTCTTCTTTCTTCATGCTTAAGCTAGATATGAGTGTGAGGAAGTGCGGAGCGGTGTTGGCGCATCGCTCCGCGACTAACAGTGTACTCTGCCCGCGTGGGGAAACCTCGGGTGCTTTTCAATTTAGAGGGACAAAATGAAGAAAGCTATTGTGGCGGCCATTGCGGTCGCCTTTTTCGTTTCTACAGCGGCGGAAGCACGTGGCGGTCGTGGGTTCAGCGGTGGACGTTCGTTCTCCCGTCCCGCTACTACGAAGAGCTATGCACCGAAGCGCACGACCGTTGTGAAGAAGAACACAACAGTTATCACCCAAACAGTGAATCAGGTGCCGGCATCTTCCAACAGTGGCTTCTGGTCTACTGTTGCCGGATCGTTCGCAGGATCGATGGCAGGCAATGCTGTCTACGATGCTGTGACTGATGACAAGGGCCAGGAGCCGGTGCCGGCTCAACCGCAACCGCAACAGTGAGGAAGATATGGGGATTAAGTCCGAAGTCAAGAAGTTTATGGATGAGGCATATACCGTAGCCAATGGGCCGAAGGATGTCTCAATCACTTTGCCTGCAAAGTACTTGCGCAAGCATTTGTCAGAGGCGGAGATCAATGACCTGATCGACGAGCTGATCTCCTTTGCGCAGGTCCGCGTCGAGACGATGAAGCGTCGTCATGTGCGGCGCTGAGAAAGATGACTAGGGCAGAGGAGGAAGGGTCCTCCCAGGGGATTTGCCCCCGTGCGGGTCTCGCGAGTCCCGAAGGTCGTCTAGATGCAATTTTTCAAAACGTGGTCTGACCACTAAAAAGGGGCTTATCGCTCGGCTTTTGTTTGTGTTTACTGGAGGAGCGTATGTCGCTGAAAACAGCGGGAATTCGAGAGTTTGCGAGGATGATTGGTCGCTCGCATTCTTGGGTGGTCTCGCAGTGCCAGCGCAACATCATTCCAAAAACCACTGACGGAAAGATTCCGGTCGATGATGCGCTGAAAATTGTTGCTCAACTGGACGAAGAAAAGTCCCGTGAAAAAGAAGAACGAGAAAGGGAAGCTTCAGAAGCCGAAGGCCTTTTGTCATTTGATGAAGCTCGCGCGAAGAAGGAAACGTACCTCGCTGAGATCAAGGAGATGGAGGCGAAGGTTATGCGCGGCGAGTTCGTTGCCGTGGCCGACGTGAAAGCGGATGCCCGTGCAACGGCTGAAAGGCTTCGCTCTTTTTGCCTTGCCGCTCCTTCTCGCTTTGCGGGCCTGCTCGAGCACAGAAGCCAGCGTGACGTTGAGGCCGTTTTGGAGCAGATGTTCAACGAACTTCTTGAGAAGATTCACGGCGGCCAATTCTCTGCCGACGAAGAGGTGAAAGATGGGGATTTGGAGTGACGAGTTTGCTCGGATCTGCCGACCTATCTCACGTCTGACGGGTAGCGAATGGGCGGATGAGTTCCGCGTCGTACCGCCGGGCACGTCGCCTGAGCCGGGCAAGTGGCGCACCAGTAGAACTCCATACCTGAAAGAGCCGATGGATGCTGCGACTGATCGCGAGACCGAAAAGGTTGTTTTAATGTTCAGTTCTCAGCTCGGCAAGTCGGAAGCCCTTCTGGGCATCATGGGCTACTACGCCGACCAAGAACCTTCCCCGCAGCTGATGCTTCAACCAACGGTTGAAATGGCCGAAGCCTTCTCGAAAGAGCGCATCTCACCGATGTTCGCTTACTCGCCAGGACTCAAGGGAAAACTCGAGGAAGGCAAGGACGAGAAGGGGACCTCTCGCAAGTCGTCGACGACGATTCGCATGAAGCACTACCCGGGCGGCTATCTGGCACTAGTCGGTGCCAACTCGCCTGCGGGTTTGGCTTCTCGTCCGATTCGTGTTCTGCTGTGCGACGAAGTTGACCGCTACGGCGTGACGAAGGAAGGCGATCCGATCAAGCTTGCGGTACAGCGTACTGCGAACTTTGAAGCCAGTCGAAAGATTGTGCTTGTCTCGACGCCTACCACGACGGAAGAGTCCAAGATCTACGAAGCCTTCAAGGAATCGGATCAACGGTATTTTTACGTCAAGTGTCCGCACTGTGGTCATGAGCATCGTCTCGTGTGGGATTTGGTCAGGTGGGACAAGGACGAGGACGGGAACGCGCTGCCGATGACGGCGGCCATGTACTGTCCTGAGTGCGGCGCGAAGACTCGCGGCCCGTACCGTCCTGACCTGAACATGCTGTCTACTGGTCGATGGATCGCGCATAACCCGGGCCATTCTGTCAAGGGGTATCAGTGCAATGCGCTTTACTCACCTTGGGTCACGCTTCACGGCTTGGTCGAAGAGTGGGTTTCGTGCACTGCTGAAAACAATCGCGAAAAGCTGAGGGAGTTCATCAACTTGAAGCTTGGAGAACCTTTCACAGCGATCAATCCCGATGAAGGGGACTTTGACCAGCTGCTAGACCGACGCGAGGAGTATCCGACCGAGCACTTGCCGGAAGGAGTCCTCATGCTTACTGCCGGCGTTGACGTTCAGCGCAATCGCCTCGAGTGCTCCATCTACGGGTGGGGCCGCGATCGCGAGTGCTGGGGGATTTGTCATCGAGTGCTCTACGGCTTGCCCGATGACCCCAAGACGTGGGAAATGCTCGACGGCGTGCTCGAGACTGAGTACAAGCACTCGAGCGGCGTGAAGATGCCTGTCTCTTGTGTCTTTATCGACTCCGGTGACGGTTTGTACACGAACAACGTGTACGCCTACACGCGGTCGAGGGAGCGACAAAGAGTTTTCTCGATCAAGGGGCGAGGCGGCGCGGAATTGCCTTTCGTAGGTAAGCCGAGGCGTGCCGGTACCGAGAAGGCTGTGCTTTTCCCGCTCGGTGTCGATGCCGGCAAGCGCAAGGTGATGGATCGTCTTGACGTGCCCGAAGCGGGTCCGAACTTCGTTCACTTTGATGCGAATGAGGGCGCGGGATTCACGGAAGACTTCTTCAAGCAGCTTACCGCTGAAAAGCAGGAAGTTGTCCGAGACAAGAACGGCTCGAGGCTCGTTTGGGTGAAGCTTCGCCAGCGCAATGAGGCTCTGGACTGCGCGGTCTATGCGACTGCCGCGATGGAAGCGCTGAATCCGAACTTTGAAATGCTCGATAGCTACTACTCTGGTCAGTATCAGCGCGAGCAACAGGCACAGCGCCCGGCACGACGCCGAGGAACGGTGTCTCGTGGGGTTGAATTTTAGGAGCAAGAGATGACGAACCGAAAGCAAGAGGGGATACCTGTCCGCGTTTCACAGCGTCGGCTGTTGGAGACGATGGACGGCATCCACAAGGAAATCGTCGAGGTGGCAACCGAACATCACGTTGTTACGTACTGCAGGAAGCGCCTCGACGATCTAATTAAAGACTATGAAGCATGCGCGGAGATGCTTATTGCATCATACGGCGGAGAAGGGAAGTCAATGTGAGTTGCTTTCTTCTTCATCGATCCTTTCGAGTTCTTTTTCGATCTCAAGGAGCGCGGCTTTTAGCTTTCGAGTGTTGAATGCGATGGTACGTTCAAACGCCTTGGGATGGCCTTCGGAATTCTTTGGGACGGGATCCAGGGTAATTTTGGGTGCCATCAGCTTCAGGAAAAGTAGAGCCTCCTCGCGATTCTTTGCGCTCATATATCACCTTTTAGTGTGGTTAGTGGAATGCCGATTTGGGTTTCCGGCTGAACAATGATCGCACTGAAAGGTGACTTTCACAAAATGCCCTCGGCGCTTCGGCTCCGGGGGCTTTCTTTTTTAGGAGGCCGCATGGCTTGGATCACGCTTGAAGAAGCGAAGAAGAATCTCCAGCTCTGGCTTGAGGCTTCTCAGGCTGTTGCCGCCGGTCAGTCGTACACGATCGGCACTCGGTCGCTGACTAGAGCAAGTCTTCGCCAGATCATGGACATGATCGCGTACTGGCGAAAGGAAGTTGCGGCGCTTGAGGCCGCGGGCAGAAGCCGCGTCTATCGCGGCGTGCCTCGTGACCTGTAGGAGATGACGCGATGAATCTTTTAGATAAGGCCATCGGCGCAATCGCGCCAGGCTGGGCGCTGAGTCGAGTCGCTTCTCGTCAGAGGATGATGCTTCTGAATAGCGGCTACTCGCACGGTGGCGCAAGCTACGCAAAGAAGTCGATGATTGGCTGGCGTAGCGGTACGACAGACGCGGACGAAGACATCGTAGACAACATCGAGACTCTGCGAGAACGCTCGCGCATGCTCTTCATGACGGCTCCGATTGCAACCGGGGCTTTGAAGACGATCCGAACGAACGTCGTTGGTTCCGGCTTGAGCCTGAATGCGCAGGTTGATGCGCACTTCCTCGGACTTTCTGATGAAGAGGCTCGAGAGTGGGAAGCCAACACCGAGCGCGAGTGGCGCTTGTGGGCTGAGTCGGTAGCGTGTGACGCGGAACGTCGCCAGAACTTCTACCAGCTTCAGTCGCTTGTCGTTCTCTCGACGCTCATGAGCGGCGATTGCTTCGTTGTGATGCCCATGATTCGCCGCGCAGGCTCGATCTACGACATGCGCGTCGGGATTATTGAAGCAGACCGAGTTTGCAATCCGCTCAGTGAAAGCCTGGTCGGCAAAAACGTACTTGGAGGCGTTGAGGTTGGCAAGTACGGCGATGCCGTGGCGGTCTATGTGGCGAACAAGCACCCTCGGGCGATTCCTAGAGCGCTTGAAGCCGCTAGGGTCAAGTGGACGCGAGTGCCGATTTTTGGTGAGCGCACCGGACGACGCAATGTGCTTCACGTGATGACTGATGTAGAGCGACCGGCACAGCGTCGAGGCGTTCCGATTCTTGCACCGGTCATCGAAGAGCTGAAGCAGTTGAAGCGCTACAGCGATGCCGAGCTGATGGCCGCCGTGGTCAGCGGCATGTTCACGGTTTTCGTGACGACGCCGAATCCGTCAGAGGATGAGCCTTTCGGTGGTGGCGGCCTTCCTGCTATGCAGAGGGTTGATCCTGACCCTCAGGCTTACGAGCTTGGGAATGGCGCAATCGTCCAGTTGGCAGAAGGCGAGAAGGTTGAGATCGCGGACCCGAAGCGTCCGTCCGTCGCTTTTGACGGTTACGTGCAGGCAGTTTGCCGCCACATTGGCGCGGCACTCGAGATCCCGTACGAACTTTTGCTCAAGCACTTCACTTCGAGCTACAGCGCAAGTCGCGCCGCTTTGCTCGAGGCTTGGAAGATGTTCCGCATGCGCCGCGACTGGCTTGTGTCTTCCTTCTGTCAGCCTGTCTACGAAGAGTGGCTGGCAGAGGCCGTCGCCAAGGGTCGCATCAAGGCTCCTGGCTTCTTCTCTGATCCTGCAGTTCGTGCCGCGTGGAGTGGTGCTGAGTGGCACGGCGACGCTCAGGGCCAGCTCGATCCGCTTAAGGAAGCGAATGCCGCAGTTGTCCGCGTGAAGAACGGCTTCAGCACGATCAGTCGTGAAGCCGCTGAGATGACGGGTATGCGCATGGAGTCCATCGTCAGAACGCGAACGCGAGAAGAAGCGCTGCTGAAAGCAGCGGGCTTGAGCACGTCAGGCGGGACGATCGAGGAGAAGGAGGAAAAAGAATGAACCGATTTTGGAACGTAAAAGCCAAGGAGGGCGAGGAAAACGCAAGGCTCGACCTCTTCGGCTACGTAGGCGGGTCGAAGGACGATCCGTGGGACAAGGGCTTTAACGAAGACGAGTTTTTGAAGGATTTTCGCAGCATCCCGACTGATGCGAAGTTGGAAATCTCGATCAACTCCTTCGGTGGTGCTGTCTACACGGGCCTGTCCATCTACTCGCTCTTGAAGGGGCATAAGGGTGAGATCACCTTCCGCGTCGATGGGGCCGCGATGAGTGCGGCCACGATCATCACGAGTGTGCCGGGTGCAAAGGTGATCATGCCTCGCGGCTCGATGATGATGATCCACAAGGTCAGTTCGGTCGCTGTCGGCACTACGGACGATATGCGAAAGGCCGCCGACGACATCGAGAAGCTGGAGGAAAACCTCATCAGCATCTATGTCGAGAAGACGGGCCGCACGGCTGACGAGATCAAGGAAAAAGTTAATGCCACGACTTACTTCACGGCTGAAGAAGCTGTTGAGTTTGGCCTGGCTGATGAGGTCGACGATACGGCAACGGTTCAAAACTCTGCCGCCGACGGCTTTGTCAACTTGAACGGCCTGAAGGCTGAGGCGAAGTACTTCGTCGGCATGCCGAAGGCTTTTATCAAAGCGGAGCATAAGGCGTCCGCAGTTCAGAAGGAGGTCCGTATGGATCTTGATTCTTTGAAGGCGGACTATCCCGACCTCGTCGAGGCTATCCGCAATGAGGCTCGTACTGAAGGCGCAAAGGCTGAGCGTGACCGCATGAAGGACATCGAAGATTGTGCCCTTCCCGGTTACGAACAGCTGGTTGCCGAAGCCAAGTACGGCGAAAAGACGATGACCGGCGCAGAACTTGCCGTTGCCATTGTCAAGGCCGAAAAGGCAAGCAACAAGCGTGCAGGCGAGGGCATGGTGGAAGACTCCAAGTGCCTTGAAGGCATTGCCGCAGTTGAAGGCAATGTTCACGGCATTGATCTTCCAGGCGAAGTCAATCAGGAGGCGCTTGATCGAATCATCGCCGCCGGTGCTCGCGGTTTCGAAAAGAAGTAAGGAGAGATTTTATGCTCGCACAGGAAAAGTACACGACGACGGCTGACAACCTTTTTGCCGCGTCTCAGATGATGCCGGTAGTCGCCGATGCGATGACGGTGAAGGCTTCGCAGGGCGCTCTTAAGCGTGGTGCCCTTCTCGATGCGACGGGTACGCTCTGCACGGTTAACGCCGGCAAGACCACGGTTTCCGAGGTCTATGCAGTGCTCGCGGAAGACGTCGATACGACGGATGCGGCAGTCGAGGCCGCCGTCTATCTCACGGGTGAGTTCAACGAAAACGCACTCAGCTTCAAGACGGAAAACGCCGCTGCTGTCGCCGACTTCAAGGCGTCCGCTCGCAAGGTCGGCATTTTCTTCAAGCCGTCCATCTAAGGAGAAACACAAATGGATATGTTCACTACCCGTACCATGATGGCCATGGTCGAAGCCGGCAAGAAGACGAACAACACGTGGCTTCGTGATCGCTACTTCGGCTATCGTCCGACGTTCAACACCCAGAAGATCGACTTCGATATCGTCGGCAAGGGTGGTCGCAAGATCGCTCCCTTCGTCAATCCGAAGGTCGGCGGCGTGGTCCTTGAACGTGAAGGCTACTCCACGAACAGCTTCGAAGCACCGGAACTCTCTCCGATGCGTGTGACGACCGCCGAAGACATGCTCAAGCGTCTCCCGGGCGAAACGGTCTACGCTGGCAAGACGCCCGAAGAACGTGCAGCCGAAATTCTCGGTCGCGATCTTTCCGATCTTGATGACATCATCACTCGTCGTGAAGAAGCCATGTGCGCTGAAGCCCTTTTCAGCGGCAAGGTCACGGTCAAGGGCACCGGCTACGATGAAGTTATCAATTTCTGGGGCGGCCTTGGCGAAAACGAAAAGCCGAAGACGACGCTCACGAAGAAGTGGTCTGCTACGGACGTTACTGCCGCCGACATCCTCGCCGACATTCGTGCTATCAAGCGAGCCATGGTCAAGAACGGCGGCTTTGCTCCGCGTGACATGATCCTTGGCTCCAAGGTCTATGACCTTCTCATGAAGAAGTTCATCGAGGCCAAGTGCCTTGACAACCGCCGCGTCGACCTCGGCTTCATCAAGCCGCAGGAACTCCCGAGCGGTGTGACGTACATGGGCTACCTGAACGAAGTCGGCATCGACATCTACGCCTACGACGAGTGGTACATCAACGACGAAGGCAAGGAAGTTCCGATGGTCCCCGAAACCGCCTGCTTGCTCGCCTCTCCCGACACGAAGACGATGCTCGCTTACGGTGTCGTGGCCCTTGCCGGTGATGACGACGTGAAGTTCTATGAAGGCGCTCGCGTTCCCGATTCTTGGGTTCAGCGTGCCAATCCGAGCGGTCGCATCGTTCAGATCAAGTCCCGTCCCCTGCCGGTCATTCAGCAGGTCAACGGCTTCCACCTGGTCGACTGCCTGTCCTAATAAACGGTGAGGGAGGTGGTTCGCCATCTCCCTCTTGGAGGGAAAGATGCAAATCGAAATTCTTCAGAGCGTTTTGTACGAGCGCACGCGATACGCCACCGGCGAGATCGTTGACGCAGACGATGCGATGGCCGATGCACTTGTTGGTGCTGGCCTTGCCCGCGCCTGCGGTGTTGTCGAAACGACTAAGCCAACTCCGCCGTCGGTCAAGCAGAAGAAGGCTGCTACCACAAGGAAGCCCAAGCGCTCCGGCATTGATGCGGCCTTCGCCGACATGCCGGAGGTGTCCGATGGCGATTGACTACAAGAAGCAGTTCAAGGCAGACGTCTCAAAGACGTTTCTTGATCCGCGCATCTTCGCGGAGTGGCACGAGATACAAGGTCGTCGCATTGTCGCCTTGCTTGATGTGATTCAGACGCAGGATGACGACGGCTACCGAATCGGCGTATTCGTCAACAGGCTGAAGGTGTATGTACGAACTGAAGACATGGACCCTGCTCCTGTCGAAGACGAGCTGATCGTCATTGACGGCCACGAGTATTACGTTCGGTCTGTTTCTGATGAAGACGGCGTACTTGTGATGCTTTGTCAGAAGGTGAGCCAATGAGCGTCTTGATTTCTTTGGACGGCAGCAGCGGCACAGCGCTGAATGACGCGAAGGTTTTGCTTCGAAACGTCGAGGGTGGATTGGAGAAGGCGGTAATGCGCTCGATCAATCGGTCTTTGACTTCAGGAAAGACTGCGTTGACGAAAGGCATTCGCAAGACCTACACGGCCAATCGCGAAGCCCTCAGCGACGCAATCAGCGTAACCCGTGCCTCAATGAGCCGCCTTGAAGGTAGCGTCAACGCGAAGGGTAAACCTCTGTCCGCTCGGCATTTTGCGCACGATCCGGAAGGAAAGAGCACGACAGGTGCCGATCGGAAGAAGATTCGTGTTGCGATCTACAAAGGTCGTGGTGGCGCTTTCAAGACTGGTTTTGCCTGGGATGGTGGATGGGGCACCGGGAAGCATGCGATCTACATGCGAACAGGCGAGAAGATCCACGCGTCAAAGGGGCGTCATGCGGGCAAGAAGTACAAGGTCGAAAAGGTCCAGAAGGTTTCTGGTCCGTCGGTCCCCCAGATGGGCGGAAACGAGGGCGTCAGCGAAAGCGTTCAGAAGCGCGTTCAGGAGATTTTCGAGAAGCGTTTGACTCACGAGACTGAGTTTCTGCTCAAAAAATAGGAGGCCTGAATGGTCGAAAACGAGCTTTGCAGAGCTCTTCGAGGTTTGATCGGTGAGGCGGTAAAAGATCTGCTTTTGCCGACCGAGTCGAAGGAGCTGAGAGAGCCGAAGGTAGTCAACAACTACCTGCCGCCGAAGCGCGCAGGCAAGTCAGATGACTTTCCGTTCGTGTTGGTCCGTGCCGAGAACGGCTCCAGCAATCAGGACATCACGTCCGTGACGGTTGTCGTTGTTGTCGGCGCGTACTGCCCTAACGGCGTCGATTCGGCGCGTGAAGGTCATGAGCACTGCCTCAACGTGATGGAGCGCATCCGTCTGAAGCTGATGAGCCTTCCCGGTCTGATTCTCGACGAGCGCTATCAGCTTAGAGGCGATGTGACTTGGTCGCTTCCTGCCGAGCAGCCTTTCCCTTACTACCAGTTGGACATGGAGACTCATTGGACGTTCCGCTCGCCCGTACAGGTAAGCGGCGTGGAGGGCTATTGATGGCTAGAAAAACGAAGGTGCAGATCCCGATGATTTACGTCGGTCCAGACCTGCCCGGTGGTGTGCTGAAGCGATACACGGTTTTTCGCGGAGGCTATCCGCCGCATATTCAGGAACTCAGAGATAAGAGCCCGTCGCTGTGCGGGCTTTTTGTTTGTCTGGGCGAGTTGGCCGCTGCGCGTCAACGCGTTCAGAAGCAGGGTGACCTGATGAATACACTTTCCAAGCAAATTTTGAAGGAGATCTGACGATGGCCTATAAGCATGGTGTTATCGTTTCTGAAGTGCCGACTACGGTGCTTCCTCCGGTCGAGGTGTCCGCGGCCATCCCGATCGTTTTTGGCACGGCTCCTGTCAACATGACGGATCCGACCTGCGTGAATAAGCCGGTTCTGGCGTATTCCTACGACGAAGCTGTGGCCGCACTCGGTTATGTTCCGCCGGCTGAGCAGGGGGGCGTCAAGAAGCACGCTTTCACGCTCTGCGAAGCGATCAAGTCGCAGTTTGCGCTTTTTGCCGTCTCGCCGATCATTCTTGTGAATGTGCTCGATCCGAAGACGCATAAGACCGCAGCTACGACGCAGACCGTTACGCTTGACGCTAAGACCGGGCAGGCTGTGGTCACTGAAGCGGGCATTCTCCCCGACTCTGTGACGATTACTCCGTCGAGCGCTTCTGCTTACGTCAAGGATACGGACTATGTCTTGTCTTTCGACGGCGACGGCAACCTTGTCGTAGCTTCTCTTACCGAGCCTGGCGGCACCTTCAAGTGCACGACCGGAGAGGCTCTTACCTTCGCCGCGCAGAAGCTTGATCCTACCGCCGTTAAAGAAGACGCGATTGTCGGCGGTGTTGACGTCTCCGGCAACAAGAGCGGCCTCGAGCTTGTCGACGAGTGCTTCCCGCGCTTTGGCATTGTGCCGGGCACGATTGTTGCGCCGGGGTTCTCCAGCAAGCCCGAGGTGGCAGCCGTGATGGCCGCCAAGGCAACGAGCATCAACGACTACTTCCGTGCCATCTGTCTGATCGACATTCCGACCGACAAGGTTAAGGCTTACACGGATGTTGCGAAGTGGAAGACCGACAACAACATCACCGATCGCATGCAGGTCGCTTGTTGGCCCATGGTCTCTCTTGATGGCACGGTCTACAACATGAGCTCTCAGCTCATGGCGCTTCTCGCAAAGGTTGACGCTGAAAACGACGATACGCCGTATGTTTCTCCGTCCAACAAGGGCTTCAAGATGACCGCGGCTGTTCTCGAAGACAGCACGGAAGTTTGGCTCGGTCCGGACAACGGCGAATACCTGAACGGTCAGGGTGTTGTGACCGCTCTCAACTTCATGGGCGGTTGGAAGTGTTGGGGCAACCGAACCGCGGCCTATCCGGCGACGACGGACGTGAAGGACTCCTTCATCTGCATCCGTCGAATGTTCAACTGGATTGGCAATACGCTGACGCAGACGTTCTGGCAGAAGCTTGATGCACCTGCCAACCGTCGACTGATCGACACGGTCATCCTGTCCGCGAATGTCTGGCTCAACGGCCTAGCCGCGCGTCAGTACATCCTCGGTGGTCGAGTCGAGTTCCTCGAGTCAGAGAACCCGGTTACGAGCATGATGGACGGGAAGTTCTGCTTCCACGTCTATGTGACGCCGCCGTCTCCGGCACGTGAAATTGACTTCGTGCTCGAGTACGACGTGAACAACCTGACCACGCTTTACAACTAATGAGGTGAAATATGGCTGGAACGAATAATGTGCCTGAGCGCCTCGTCGCCTTCCGCGTGTACAGCGAAGGAAACGACTGCCTCGGGACTGCTACCGTGACGCTGCCGAACGTTGAACCGATGACTGATACGGTTAGCGGCGCAGGTATTGCCGGCGAGATCGATACGCCGATCATGGGGCATTTCGGCTCTATGACGGTATCCCTTCAGTGGCGAACGATTGAGCCGAATGCTGTGAAGCTTGCGGCGTTCAAGTCTCATACGCTTGACATCCGCGGTTCGCAGCAGGTCTACGAAGCTGCGAGCGGCAAGTACAAGACCGTGCCTGCTCGACTTGCGCTCAAGGCTCTGCCGAAGTCGATCAACCTCGGCTCCTTTGAGACGGGCTCGACGACCGACAGCGAAACAGAACTTGAGGTCTCCTATCTCAATCTCTACCTTGACGGGAAGAGCGTTATGGAGATCGACAAGTTCAACTATGTCTGCAAGATCGGCGACGAGGACATGCTCGAAACTGTCCGCAAGGATCTTGGCCTCGCGTAATTAAGCACTGCCGGGAGGGTTCGCTCTTCCGGCTTTTTTCTTTAAGGGTTTGATATGAAGATCGCTTTGACTAAGCCGTACAACTTCGAGGGCAAGGAGTACACCGAGCTCGAGATTGATTTCGAAAGCCTGACGGGTCGCCAGGTGTCCCAGGCGAAGCGGGAATTTATTCGCTCCGGCAATTTTGCAGGCGGCAACATCATGCAGGCCGACATGGACTTCTGCGTCTATCTGGCGGCCAAGGCCATTGATCAGCCGATTGAGTTTATGGAAGGCCTGCCCGCCAAGGACTACCTAACGGTTTCTACACTGGCCGCAGGTTTTTTGCTCGTATAGGCCTCAGGGGAAACTTTGACCCTGAGGAGCGGCTGATGCAGGTCTGCTTGCGCATGCGGTCGTATACGGGCGGATCGGTGCTCGATTGGATGGCGCTGCCTTTGGTTGAGCTGGGGGCGTGGAACCGCGCTGTCCAGAAAGATCAGGAAGAGCAGGATAGGCGAAAGCGGTAAATGGCGATAGAATGAAAAAGGCGATACTCCCTATTCTTAATAGCGTTATGAAGAATAAAGACACGAACCTGGATAAAGTGCAAAGTGTTGAGTTCAGCACCGAAGAAAAAATTCAGACTGCTATTGATTTCGCGCCTCGATTTTTTTTGGTCTGCGCGGTTTCGTACGTAGTCCAATACGTCAAACTTACTCTGCTGACGATGAAGTTGGCGTTGGTCATCATTCCGCTTTTTTTGCTCGTTGGCTGGATGTTTGGATTGACTTGGTGATCCCGCAAGCAACGGAGCCGTTGCAGGATGCCCGTCGTTTTATCGGCGGGCTTATTTTTTTGGTGGAGGTGAAAAATGGCTGGTGTTGAGCATAGCTTAACTTTTCAGATCGCCGGTAAATTGGCCTCAAGCTTGCCACAGGCCTTCAGCTCTGCCGGTGGACTAGTCGGGGGGCTTTCGTCGAAGCTGTCCGAGCTCGAGGCCGAGGCGTCTCAGGTGGGCGCGTTGGTCAATCACCGCAAGGCGGTGTTGAAGGCGTCCGCGGCGTATCGACAGGCGAAGGCGAAGTTGGACGATCTCGAGTCTGAGATGTCTCGTGTTGGCGTGCCGACTAAGAAGATGACGGTCGCCCACCAGAAGGCGAAGGATGCAGTTGAGCGCTGCTCGGTAAAGCTTGAGGCGGAGAAGCGAAAACTTGATCGCATTCCCGGTGCGGCTGCATCTGCAGAGTCGAGCATCGTCACGCTGAAGAAGCGACAAAAAGAACTTGGCGACCAGATAGACGTGACGAAGCGTAAGATCGACGCAAACGCTAAGGGGCTAGAGCACTTTGCCAAAGCAGGTGCTGGCGTGATGGCGGCGAAGGTAGGCTTCGGACGTGCGGCGTCTGCTGTTTCGAATACCGCAAACACGATTAGATCTGTAATGGAAGGTCCAGTGCAGGCATCCATGAAGACGGAAGATGCGATGGCCGACTTGGCCAAAGTGTCCGATTTCACGCCTGAAGGACTTGAGCGGATGAAGCGTGATCTTGAGCGAATGAGCTTGAAGATCCCGATGAGCGCCGACGGCCTTGCGCAGATTGCGGCTGCTGCGGCCGGTGCCGGCGTTGCGCAGAAGGATTTGCTCGGCTTCACGGAGCAGGCCGCAAAGATGGCTGTTGCGTTCGACATGACCGCAGAGCAGGCAGGCACGATGATGTCGAAGTGGCAAAGCGGTATGAAGCTGAGCGTCCAGGAGACGTACGCTCTCGCTGATGCGGTGAACGGGTTGAGTAATAACAATGCCGCTCTGGCAAGTCAGATCGGTGATGCTATTCAGCGTTATGGTGCTTTGGGCAAAGTCGCGGGCTTGTCTGAAAAGCAAACGGCGGCGTTGGCGACTTCGTTGATCGCCTCCGGAGCGTCTAGCGAAACCGCGGCTACCGGCATGAAGGCATTCATGGGCACTTTGGCAAAGGGTGCACAGTTGTCTGACAAGCAACAGGCGGCGTTTGCGAATATCGGAATTGGCGATGTTAAACAGCTTCAAAAGGATCTGCAGAAAGATGCTCCTGGGGCAATCCTACGCGTTCTTGATGGGCTCAAGAAAAACATCCCAGAAGACAAGCGCACGATGTATCTCAATGTGCTATTCGGTGAAACGGGTAGCGAGGCCATTGGCCCGCTTCTCCAGAACATTGAAGCGCTGAGAGGAAATTTTGATCTTGTTGGAGATGCGACAAAAACTGCAGGCTCAATGGATAAGGAGTTTGCGGCAAGAGCGGCTACGACCTCAAACTCGCTGCAATTGTTGAAAAACTCAGCAGACTTTGTGGCACGCTCTTTTGGCGATCAGTTCTTGGGACCGATCCGTGAGGGCGCGCTAGAGTTGGGGTCGTTTGCGGAGGAGGTCGCTTCAGCTGTTAAAGAGCATTCAGGCCTCATAAAAGCCGGGCTTAAAGCTGTTGTGGTTTACGGCGCACTTTCGGCAACCGTCGGGGTGGTAGGCGGCGTTCTCGGGGCAGCCACGGCGGCCATGAGCGCATGGCGCGGAATATGCGCGTTCAGCACAACAGCGATGAAGCTGACAACGGCGGTAGGCCGCGGGCTTGCGGTGACGGGGCGTCTCTTAGGAGGTGCCTTTTCTTTTGCCGGGAAAGCGCTTACGGGCATTGCTTGGGGTGCAAGCCGTGCAGCCATGATCGCGTGGAAGATCGCTTGCGTTTCTGCGGGCGTTGCGGCCGAGGCAACGGCTGTGCTGGTGAAGGGTTTGGGTTTTGCGATCCAGGCCGCATTCACCAGTCCTGTCGGTCTAGCCGTGATGGCTCTAGCCGGGCTTGTTGCAGGCGGCATTGCGCTCTACAAGAATTTTGACGAAGTCAAGCTGAAGGTTAACGAGTTGTGGGCGGCGTTCTCAACGAAGTTCCCCGGCATTGCAGGCTTCGTGACCACATCGATTGATTACGTTCAGTCGAAGGTCGAGGCGGTAAAGAGCTACTTCTCGAATCTGACAAGCTGGATTGGTAGCACGTTCTTCGGAACTTGGGGCGAGGCTTGGTCAAAGGTTAGCGCTAAGTTTGGCGAGATCTTCGACGGCCTTGGCGGGCTGATCAAGGCACCGATCAACGGCGTCATCGGCATGGTGAACGGCGCTCTGTCGAAGCTGAACGCTCTCAACATCGAGTTGCCGGCAATGCTCGGCGGCGGCACCATCGGATTCAACATTCCTGAGATTCCGAGGCTGGCAGAAGGCGGCGTGGTCAGTTCTCCGACGCTTGCCATGATCGGAGAAGGCAGTGAGCCTGAAGCCGTAATGCCGCTTTCGACACTGCCGGCGATCGGTGGCGCGGCCAACAATCAGCCGTCGGTCTTTAACTACTCGCCTGTTATCAACGTCACCGGAGGCGCAGATGCCTACGATGCCGTCAAGAAGGCTACAGATGAAAGCATGCGCGAGTTTGAGCGAAAGTTCGAGCGCATGGAGGCCGATCGTCGTCGGCTTGCCCTTGCATGAGGAGAGCATAAATGACTACGTACGTAACGACGTCCATGGACACGTGGGACATCATCTCAAAGAAGGTCTACGGCGATGAGCACTTCATCGATGCGCTGATCGCGGACAACCTCGAGCACCGCAAGGTTGTGTTCTTCTCTGCAGGCGTTGAACTAAATGTTCCTGTTGTCGAAGATTCGAAGTTGGCAGAGCCTAATCTGCCGTCGTGGAAGAGAGGGAGAGGCAATGACTGACCCGCGAATCACAAAGCTGACGCTTCTCTTTACGGATGAGAAGACCAACGCGACTGAGGAGGTTGTGCCCGATCTTCTCTCGTTTACGTACAGCGACAAGGAGGCCGACCAGGCGGATGAAATCTCGCTGACGCTTAAGGACGAGACGGGCAAATGGGCGGGGTCATGGCGACCGGATGCAGGTGAGACGATCAGAGCCTACATCCAGAGCATTGGCGTATCTAAGCAAAAGCTTTTCTGCGGAAAGTTCTACGTCGACTCCATGCGCGCGAGCGGTTCGCCACGGATCTGTGAGATTCTCGCCGTGTCTGTGCCGCTCAAAGCGCCAATTCGTCGCAGGCTGGTGAGTAAGGCTTGGGAGAAGTACACGCTCAAGCGTATTGCTTCCGAGATCGCGAAAAAGGCCGAGATCTCACTGATCTTCGAAACAGAGGAGGATCCAGAGTACGATCGACTCGACCAAAAGGACGAAAGCGATCTGGCTTTTTTGACGCGTTTGTGCCGAGATGCGGGCTTCTCGCTCAAGGTGACGGACGACACGATCGTGATCTTCGACCAGACGCGATTCGAGAAGATGGATCCGATTTGCACGCTCGAGCTCGGGAAGGCCGACATACTTTCATGGGACTTTCAGAATGAGCAGTCGGAGACATACAAGAGCTGCGTTGTGTCGTGGCGCGACATCAAGAAGAAGATTCGCAAGTCAGCCGGCGGCTACAACATCGATCTCGAAAAGCCGAGCACCAATCCGCCGGCCAAGTACAACATCGATCTGGAGAAGATCGACAGCTCAAACGCGAGGAAGAATCCTGCTGTCAACACGTACGTCTACATTGATCCGGATGCCGACGACAACGGGCAGGAGTACAAGCTGAAGAAGCGCGTGACCTCGAGGGCGGAAGCTGAGAGGCTTGCCAAGGCGACGCTTCGAAAGTTGAACTTGCGAAAGCTTACCGGCTCGATGACGCTGGTCGGCGATACGCGTCTCGTCGCGGGTGTTGTCGTAGAGGTCAAGGGCTTCGGAAGTTTTGACGGGCGGTTCTTCGTCGAGTCCGCAACGCATAGCGTATCGGGCTCCGGCTACACGACGTCGATCAACGTCCGTCGCGTGAACAACAAATACTGAGGTTAACCATGGAATCGGACAGCATCAGAATCGGCGAAGTCGTATCGATCGACCCTGTGGCCTGTACGTGTCGTGTTGTCTTTGACGATGACGACAGTCTTAACTCATACGATCTGCCGGTGATGCAGCGGGGCACGTATGACAACCACGACTATCAGATGCCCGATATTGGCGAAGACGTGGTCGTGGCCTTCCGAAGAGGAGGTGATGAAGACGGCATTGTGCTTGGGTCTTTCTATGCCGGCGAGGTCAAGCCGCCTGAGTCGAGCCCGGAGAAGCGAACAGTCGTATTCAAAGACGGCACACGGTTCAGCTACGACCGAGAAGCACATGAGCTGACGATGACGATCGAGGGGACAGAGATTGTCTACAACCGCCGGACGGGGACGATAACGGTTCCTGAGACGATCACCGTCAACTGCACGGATGCTGTGGTTAACGCCTCGAGCTCGCTTACGGTCAACTCTCCGACGTCGACGTTCACGGGGGACGTGATCATTCAGAAAACGCTTTCGGTTACCGGCCTCATTACGGGCGCTGGCGGCTTCACGGTCTCTGGCGGCAGTGGCGTCAAGGCTACGGGCAACATCGAGCTGATAGGCTCCATGAATGCTTCTCAGGACGTTGTCGCGGGTGGCATCAGCGTGATGTCTCACACTCACACTGCGCCGCACGGTGAAACGAGCGGGCCGCACTGATACGACAAACATAAAAAGACAAACCCCACGAAGAGCGCAATCCTCGTGGGGCTTTTTTTTGATCGAAAGGTATGAAAGATCAATGAAAGATATTTTACCGCAAAACTTCTTTCAGTTCATGAAGAAGCTGTTTCAAAAGGATAGGCCGACGATGGGAATCAAGATTTTGCGATGGGCGTTCGCGTTGTCCATGAGTGTAGTGCTAGTGCTTGTCGCCACATGCTTTGCTTTTTGGACTCTGGCATATGCCTACGAGGTGTCGGAGGCGCTATGGCCGGTGTGACTGGACTGTTTGGAAATATTCCGTTCGTGACCTCCTCGGCCGTCTGTTTGACTTTCAAAGACTTGAAGGTCGAGCGTTCGACGCGGTGGGCTACGCACGAAGTGATAGGTAAGAAGCCGGTTGTCGAATATGTCGGACCAGGTCTAGCGTCGGTGAGCTTCACGATTCAACTCAACTCGCTTCTCGGTATGCCGCCGATTGCGGTTCTGAAGGGGTTGCAGATGCTGATGGAGAAGAAGAAAGCGCAGCGGCTTTTGATCGGCCCGGACTACTTGGGCAAGTTTGTCATTGAGTCCGTTTCGGAAGACCGCAAGGAACATACGAATCTCGGCATCCCCGTTAGCGGATCCGTGACGATCACGCTCAAGGAGGTCGGTGATGGCTAAGTATCGAGTAGGTCAGCAAAGCATTGACGTTGACTTTGCGCCAGAAGGCGTGATGGAGATCCTGCAGAACGTTCGAACAATTCTTGCCACGCGCAAGGGTTCCGTTCCGCTCGACCGCGACTTCGGTATTTCGTGGGACAACGTAGACCAGTCGCTTCCCGCTGCAAAGATGCTGATGCGTTCTGAGGTGATAGACGCCATTGAGCGATATGAGCCGAGAGCAAAGGTGACCAGCGTTGATTTCGCAGAGGATGTTGAAGGCGCAATGGACGGCGTGCTGAAGCCGATCGTGACTGTACAAATAGGAGGTGAGTGATGGCAGAAACATTGCCCAGATGGGGGCTGAAGGACATCAGTTTTCTGACGACGGATGCGACGGCGCTAGAGGCTGAAATCATCACCGCATTCGAGAAGGCCAGCGGAAGAACATTGGCGGCGGGTGATCCTGTTCGCCTTTTTCTTTTGTCACTCACGGCCATTATCGTGACGCAGAGAAGCGCAATTGACGCGGCCGCGAAGCAGAACTTGTTGTCCTATGCGCAAGGAAGCTATCTCGATGCGCTAGGGCTTCTGCTGAACGTTGAGCGTTTGGCGGAGAGCAAGGCCGTGACGACAATGCGATTCACGCTTTCGCGAGCGCTAGGCGAGGTCGTGACAATTCCATCCGGCACTGAGGTGACAAACGGCACGGTGACGTTTGCTACTACTCAGGATCTGGATATCCCTGTCGGATCTTTGACTGGTGACGTGCAGGCGGAGTGTACGAGCTCCGGTCCTGCCGGCAACGACTTCTTGGCCGGACAGATCAACGTCATCGTCAAGCCGCAGACTTTCGTCGCATCGGCCGAGAACGTCACGATCACGTCTGGCGGCGCATCCGCCGAGAGTGACCTTGACTATGCGAACCGCATCCGCCTAGCGCCAAATTCGTTCAGCGTCGCGGGACCGGAGAAGGCGTATATCTTCCATGCGAAGAGCGTGAGCTCGGCCATCATCGACGTATGCATTGACTCGCCGACGCCCGGACAGGTGGACGTCTATGCGCTTCTTAAGGGCGGTGAGCTTCCATCTCGCGAGACGCTCGAGCAGATCGAAGCCAGGTTGCGCGATGGCGAGATTCGGCCGCTGACAGACTATGTCCGAGTGCTTTCGCCCGCCGCTGTGAACTATGAGATTCAGGTCGACTACTGGATTTCGAAAGAAGATCAGTACAAGGCCGCAGAGATCAAGGCGTCGGTCGAGAAGGCCGTTGAGGCGTATCGGACTTGGCAGCAGTCGAAGATTGGTCGAGACATAACGCCTGAAAAACTGACTCAGCTGGTTGTGTCCGCCGGCGCTTGCCGCATCGACACGACGATGCAGCCTACCGGCTTTAAGGCTTTGACGAGGAGTCAGGTCGCCCAGTGTACGGGGGCACAGATTAACTACAAGGGGTTGAAGGATGAGTAAGGAACTCGTAGAAAGCGGCTTGCTTGACGTCGTTCCCGATTCGATCTCCAAAGATCCCGACGTATCGTCAGCGGCAAAGGCGCTCGATGTTCCGCTCCTCGAGATGACGAATGTCCTCGATCTCCCGTCGATCTACGTGAGTATCGACAAGCTGACGTCTGATCAGCTTGATCATCTTGCGTACTCGTGGGACGCAAGTGTCTGGCGCGACTCGTGGCCGATCGAGTTGAAGCGTTCGATCGTCAAACAGGTTGTTCAGGAGAAGCGAAAGAAGGGAACGCGAAAGGCCGTTGAGGAGGCTGTTGAGGCTCTTGGTTCTGCGGCGACGATCAAGGAATGGTGGGAGCAGACGCCGAAAGGCACGCCGCACACCTTCACGATCTATGCCTCCCTCGGCCAGATCGACGGGACGCTGGAGAGCGAGATGCAGGAAGACTTGATCGCTCTGATCAATGACGCAAAGCCTGTGCGATCGCACTTTGACTTCGTTGTCGTCAAGAACCTCCTTGGCCGAATCGGGTGGCACGGCTCCGTGCGCCCGGTGGCGTATGCGCGTATCAGGTCAGAGCTGATGACAAACACCGAGTACATATCGACGCTGGACGTGAGTCTTGCGTTTAGAACGCTGACTGAGCATTGCTTTATCGGCGTAGCGAAATAGGAGTAAACGATGGATTTTGTGTTGACAACGGCAGGGCTTCAGGCGCTGATCAACGTCTCTGAAACTGGGACAAACGCCGTAGAGCTGACGCATATCGGCATAGGCTCAGGCAAGTACACGCCGACGAAGGCGCAGACGGCGTTGCAGAGTCAGATCAAGACTCTTCGAATCATCGAAGGCGGTCAGGCAGGAGATAACGCGATTCATGTCGCTGCACGTGATGCCGACGCTGTGACGTATGAGGCTTTTGAGGTCGGCATCTTTACGTCGACCGGTACGCTCTTTGCCGTGACTTCTCAGACGACGCCTATCATCCAGAAGACTGCGGCCGCCACTGCACTTCTCGCGTTTGACTTGAAGATTGTCGGAGCGGAGGCTAAGGCGATTACGTTCGGCGACGTGACGTATCAGTTCACAGCAGGAACAACAATTCGCCCGGGGATCGTTGAGCTCGCAACAGCTGATGAAGTGATCGCCGGCACGGATACGCTCCGAGTTGTGACACCTGATGGGCTGTCGAAGCGAACGGCTACGACTGCGCGAACTGGGATTATCCGGCTTGCGTCGGATGCTGAAGCGAAGACCGGAACGGACGCGGTAAAGGCGATCACGCCTGCAACGATGAAGACCTCGCTTCTCTCGACCTACAAATCGACAACGGAAGCTGTTGACGCAGGAACGAACGATACTTCGTTCATAACGCCCAAGAGTATTCGTACGCTTGAGGCGAACGTGTCTCGACGAGGCTTGATTCAAGTTGCCAGTGACGAAGACATCCGAGCCGGTACTGCAACGGACAAGGCCGTTACGCCAAAACAGCTTGCAGATTCGCTTGTCGGTATCGTGCCGATTGCGGCTGAAGACACCGCAGGTGCGATTCGCATCGCATCGCCGACCGAGGCCGCTGAAGGCGTTGTTTCGGACGCGGCCGTGACGCCTGCAACAGCAAAGACGCTCGTCGACGAAAGGGCTTGCACGGTCGCGGAAGCTAAGGTTGGTACGGAAAACAAAAAGTTTTTGACGCCTGCTGCACTTGCTGGGCTGAAGGCAAGCAACGAGGAGGCGATCGCAGGTGTGGCGACGAATGTTTTCATAACGCCGGCCGCGCTCAAGGCCGCCATCGACGCCGCAGTGGCGCAGGCGCTAAACGCTTAGGAGTAGAACTATGTCAAAACCTACAGACACCATCGTGATCACCGCGGCAGGTCTGGCAGAAATCATCAATGCAGAGCACAACGGTACGGCTCCTGTTCTGATTAAGGAAATCGGTTACGGAACGGGTCAATACACGGCAACGGATAGCCAGACCGCGCTGAAGAAAGAGTTCAAGCGCTTGAGCTCTCTATCAGGCGGCGCGGTCGGGGATCAGACGATTCATGTCACGGCTCTGGACGCAAGCGCAGACAGCTACACCGTCTACGAAATCGGTCTTTTTACCGACAAGGGAACGCTTTTTGCGGTCTACTCGCAGACTGTGCCGATTTTGCAGAAGGCGTCTCAGTCTCAGAGTCTGCTCGCTGTCGACATCATTGCTTCGGCGTTCGACGCAACGAGCATTGTGTTCGGCGATACGAACTTTCACAATCCGCCTGCTACGACATCGACGCTTGGCGTTGTCGAGCTGGCGACTGACGCCGAGGTGCTTTCAGGTGCGGATGCTTCTCGAGTTGTGACGCCTGCTACTTTGTCGAAGCGCGTAGCGACGACTGGCCGAACGGGCCTCATTAAGTTGGCAACGTCAGCAGAGGTTGCGGCGGGAAAAGACAACACGAAGGCCGTGACGCCTCTCGCGCTTCTTTCGGCTTTCCAGAAGTCGCACGAAGACTCAGGCTATCAGCGTTTGCCGAACGGTCTGATCATCCGGTGGGGAAAGGGCTTGGTAGCGCGAGACGGCTCGACGAAGCTTCTCTTCCCGGTCGCTTTCCCGAAGAAGTGCTCTGTCGTGCTTGCTGAGTCGACAGAGACGCTTTCATTAGCCGTGTCCGTGAAGTCTCGGACGCGAGGGAACTTTGATCTTGTGCACGACGGCAACGGCGGGGCGAATGTCGCTTGGCTTGCGGTTGGCTTCTAGGAAATAGGTATGGCTTACTACTACAGCGCGTCTGAACGCGCTTTTTTTTCGTCCGAGTTCATGACTGTCGGCGAAATGCCTGCGGACAAGGTTGCTGTCGCAGACGGTACCTGGAAGACTCTGGTCGCCGATCAGTCGGCAGGCAAAATCATTCGAACTGGTGCGTCCAACGCGCCTGAGAGCGCTGCGCAGTCGCTCGCCGCTCTGACGGGATACGCTGTGCCTGCAGGAATGACTGTGGCCGGAGGCGTGTCCGCCACTGGCTCCATCTCTGCCGGCGGGGCCATTACCGCGGGCGGGACATTGACTGTCAAGGGTGGTGCGTCTCTCGCGAGTGCGTCGGTTAGTGGAACGATGGACGTAACGGGTACGACTAATCTGAAAAGCACTTTGACCGTCGCCGGCAAGACGACTGCAAAAGCTATGTCTGCGACTGACATCAGTGCATCGACTATCACAACGACGGGGAATGCCTCGGTTGGCGGCACTCTTACGGCTACTGGTGCTGCTACGCTGAATAACACTCTCAATGTTGCAGGCAAGTCTACGCTGAAGGCCGTATCCGCTACTGGCATTGATGCAACCACGGTCGACACGACAGGGAATTCAAGTGTCGGTGGCACGTTGACGGTAAAGGGGAATGCTACTGTAGGCGGTAAGAATGTCGCTCGATCCGTCGACGGTGTTGCGGCCACCGCCAACGGGGACGTTCCGCTTAACGCGATGGCGTACAAGAAGCTGTCGAGCATCCAGTCTGTAAAAGGTAGCTTTTTGTTCGACAGTTTGAGTGGAATCGCGACTTCCGAAATTCCTGCCGCGGCGCTAAACGGCGACTGGGTTGGCGTTCAGTTCGGCATGAGCACCGGTAGCGACAAGACCCAAATCGTTATGCAAGGCTATGAATGGTTCTATCGCACTGCAGATCAAAACCTAGGTCAAGAAAATTGGTCTGACTGGGAGCGTTTCGACCCGAGATACACCGCTCAGAATTACCTGAAGCTCGACGGCATGAACACCATGACGGGGACGATCAAGAGTTCAGTCAACGGTGAAAATTCTTTCGTTGGTGCCGCAAATGGCGGTACGATCATCAACGGCACGGGGAAGAACGGGGCGTTTGTTCCGCTTTGGCAGTACGAATCCACTAACGAAGGCTCCTTCGTTGTGTCGGGCTACAAAAACGCGTTCCGAATTGACTTTCTTTCCAAAGAAAACAAGGCGGCGGGAACTAATGCGTCTGAATGGATGCTGTCGATTGACGAAACTGGCAAGATGTTTGTGCCAAACGATCTGACGATTGGCAGCATGCTGCGTCTGAAGGGTTTGGGATATAGAAATGTTGCCTATCTCGAAGATGCGGAATCGACTATCGGCGGTCAAGATGACTTTGTTCTTGCGGGTGGGAATCAAACGACGTTCATATGCTCCGGTGAAAGTGGCGCTAACCCTGAGACAACCAAGGAGTTCCGTAGAAGCTTGAAGCGAAGCGACGAAGATATCGTGCTTGTTGCCGACAACAACGTCGTGATTGCGACCAATGCTCAAAACATGAGCGAAGCCGAAGTCAGAAAATTCACCATCACCAATGGTGGCGACGTCCGTTTTCCGTCTCGGTTCTATCCGGATATCGCTGGCGGCCATTGGAACAACTCGCCGTATGTCCTCCAGAGCGGAAACATTGAGCGCGGGGCGAATCCGTCTTCGAACCAGTACCTGTACATTCCGTTCTACGACAAAAACGGCATTGAAAACGCAAAGAACCGCTTGGCGAAGATCGAGTTCTCTAGACGCACTGACGGCATGACATACATCCAGATGGGCGTCAACAGTCCTGCGAATGCAACAGGCGAAACGTTCTGCGGTATCACTGCTCGTTGGCGTCTGATTGGCGGCGAGTACGTCGCCGAAACTATGGTGTCCCATCACCCGGGCGCGGATAGCAATGACTACTCCGCCGCCACAACGAAGTGGGTTCGCGACCTCGTTCAGGCCGCCGTTCCTACGGGCACGATCCTGCCTTTCGATGGCACGAATGTGCCTTCTGGGTATCTTGTCTGCAACGGTGCGGCTGTGAGACGCACGACGTATGCGGCCTTGTTCGCTGTGCTGGGTACTCGCCACGGTGAGGGCGACGGAAAGACAACGTTCAACTTGCCGAACGCTCATCGCCGATTCCTGGAGATGACGACGACAACTTCTGAGGTCGGCGAAACGGTCGAAGCGGGGTTACCGAACATCACGGGCCAATTTCGCGCGCAAGGCTCGCCTGACAAGCGAACCCAGAACTCAGGGGCTTTCGCGAACGACGGGAAAGGTCGGATTGATGGCGGCTTGTCTAACGGAGACGACTATGAAGACCTTCGTAGCTTCAATGCCTCTCGGTGCTCTGCACTCTACGGTGGGTCATCGACAGTACAGCCGCCGTCTCTCCGGGCGCTTGCGATCATCAAGTTTTGATGATTGCCAAGCAACGGATCGAGGTAGGTTGAACGCTACTTGACTTGCCGTAGATGCCAGAAGACGAGGACGCCGAGAAGTTGATCTTCTGACCGTCCCAGTCCGTACCGTTCTTGGATCGACTGGTGCCGTTGCCAGAGAAAGCACCGGATAGCTCGTTCCCATTGAACACTGCGACGAAACTACCCGTTATGTTCGGACCGAACATAAGCGGCTATGTGGCTGTGGACGACTCAGTCGGCAGAAACGCAAACGTTTGTGGCGGCGCTTTTTCCAAAGGTGCAAAGACCACGGGTTCGAGTAAAGATGGTGGTGTCAATAACGGCCTTTACCCGTTGAACCTTGACGCCTCCAAGTCGTCCTCGACATATGGCAAGAGCACCACGGTTCAACCGCAATCGATGAGAGTGCTGGCAATCATCAAATCTTGATAATCGCGAGAACCCTGACCGAAACGGGTTGTACCTGCTGTGCGGCGGCTTTTGCGCCCGTTGTGACCATGTTGCAGTCTCCAACAGTGCCGTTGAAGCCGCCACCGCCACCAGAACCGTTCCATCCTCGAACCCCTGCGTTCCCGTATTTTGGAAAGCCGGTGCTAGACGATATGGCCGCGAAGCTACCGCCGTTGTTTTCATTGTTATTGCCGAAGCCGTGGTAATGGTCACTGATGTTCGGTCAAGCCCGATTGGTCAAAAGCATTCGACTGATGCCGCGGCTTGTGCAAATGAGCACACTGAGCCGAGCACAGTCAAAAATGGAGGTAAATCAAATGCCTTTTCAGTGAAAATCAAGTGGTTTGAAGCACGATGCCGGCTTTGACGGCACAGTCAAAAACGTACGCGTTCCACTGCGCCATGATCTCCCGTCTTGCGTCGAGGAAATCTGATCGTTGGTACGCACGTGAGACTGCACTTCCCGTCAGGTGAGCAAGACAAGCTTCGGAAGCCTCATACGGCATATCGTGATCCGCCAGCCAACCGCGGGCGATTGAGCGAAGGCCGTGGGCTACGAGCCGTCCACGCAACTCGGTAGTGTGCAGGTACTTGGAAAGCGTCTGAGACGACATGGGCTTGGAGCCTTCCCGACCTGGGAACATAAACCCTGATCGCGGATGCTTGGAAATTTGTTTGGCTTCATGAAGAAGCATTTGGATTTGAGAGGTGAGTGGCACTCGATGCGCTCGCCTCTTTTTCATTTCTTCGGGCGGAATGACAAGCACGTCTTCGTCGATCCAGTCCCAACGAAGCTTTGCGACCTCGCACGGTCTGAGCATCGAGCACAGCGATAGGAGAAAGACGATTTGAATCTTTCTTGGAGCGTAGGAGATGACGCTCATCGCTTGATCAAGCTCTTGCCAAGGAATGGATGGCATTGGCGTAACGGTCGGCGATGCATAGATCCGATTCAGTCTGTCGATCGGGTTGTGCTGGATGTATCCGGCGCATACGGCAAGGTCAAGTATCTCGCGGCATCGCATGACGAGGCGCTTGAGTGTTACCTGCTTGCCCGACTGCTGTACGGGCCTCAGCACGTGGATGACGAGCGGAGCCGTGATCTCGTCCAACTGCCTTGATCCGATCGCCGGCAGAAGATGACGTTCGAGCATTCGCTTTTCGTCGCGGTACGACACGATCCGGTCTTTCTTCAAGTCACACCACAGGCGGTAGGCGTCTCTAAAGACATAGCCCAACGGCGCGTCATCCAGCCCGAGCGACTTGCGCTTTTGACGGGCCGTTTGCCTCGCTTGCTTCAAACCCATCTCCGGCCACCGGCCAAGAGTCACATCGGTGACGCGGCCTTTGTGGCAAATCCGCAGGCACCAGGACTTAGTGCCGGACGGATGTACGCGCAAAGTCAAACCGTGACTATCTGTCACGACATATCTCTTTTCTTGCGGAGTGAGAGCCGCAATTTTTTTTGAGGTTAAAGCCATGAGTGAAACAAACCTTAAAACAGCTTATGAGTGGGACGCCGCCGGGTACTACCTCGGTGAGACGGTGTGGATGCTCGATGACTTCGGCGACTGGCTCGAAGCCCCCAGCTCTACTGACGTCTGCCCGTGGACGGGTGAACCCGACGGCTCCGTGTTTTATAAGCGCCTCGATGGCAAGTGGACGACGGAAAAGAAGCCGACGTGCGCTGCGGAGTGCATCGGCCTGTCGGTCCCGCACGACTCGATGACGACCCACGACATCGAGCTTCGAAATTTGATTCGCACCCTCGGCGAAGAAGAGGGCTACCGCGTGGCGCGTGGTGATGATCTAAGTTGGTACGTCGAGAAGATTCCTGAGCCGACTGAGAAGGAGAAGCGGGAGGCGGCTGAGGCCGAGGTTCGTCTGAAGCGTGATGAGCTGCTTTCTGAGACGGACTACCTCCTGATGCCTGACTATCCGATCACGGCAAAGAGCCTTGAAGCGGTCAAGAAGTACCGTCAGGCACTGCGCGATATCACGGTTCAGAAGGGCTTCCCTTTCACGGTTGAATGGCCTGTGCTCGAGGAGGTCTGCCATGAATGAAAGTAATTTTGCTCATGCCGGCTTAGCTTTGCTGGCTCAGATGATGACGGCCCTGATGGCAACTGCCCTCGGGGCTGATCTTTTATCTGCGGTCGTAATGGGCGGTCTCTTTGCTGTGGGCTTCTACTTTGGCAGAGAGGTAGCGCAGGCCGAGAGAAAGGCAGGCACGCCGCCGTGGTGGAGCGGCTTCGATGTTCGCAAGTGGTCCTTGGACGCGAAGCTTGATCTTCTCTTTCCCGTCATTGTCTGCGCAGGCGTTTGCGTAGCGACTTACTGGTGGAGGTGAGAATGCCCGAAAAGGAAGTGATAAACGAATTGCAGGCTATGGCGGCGTCGACGGGTTTCGCCGGCTTGTGCGGCCTGCTGAAGTACCTCGCAATGGTCCAGGAGGGAAGACCGTTCACATGGAGGGACTTTTTTCTCAACGGTTTGATCTCCGCAGCCTGCGGCGCAATTTGCTACGAGGTGATGGTTTACGAGGGCTTCCCTCATGGGCTGTGCGGTGCCCTCTCCGGCATGGCTGGATGGGGAGGTACGCAACTCCTCAAGCTGATTGAGGTGGTTGTGCGGAAGAGGCTCGGTGTGACGAAGGAGGATTTGAAATGAAGAATTTTGGAGAGTATTCAGTGGAGTCCGCGATGGACTTCATCGAGGCGTGGGAGGGCTGCAAGCTGACTGCGTACAAGTGCCCCGCCGACATTTGGACAATCGGCGTCGGTCACACGAAGGACGTGACGGAGCATGACGAAATTACCTATGAGCAATCGAGGGAGCTGCTTCGGCAGGACCTCGAGGATGTCAAGCGAGGGCTTGCGCCTTTCGTCAATGTTCACGTGACTGAAGGGCAGTTCGTGGCATTGGTGAGTCTGGCTTTTAACGTGGGCGTGAGCTACGTCGTTCACCAGTGTCCGAAGTTGATGAGAGCACTAAACGCAGGGGATGTCGAGACCGCGGCTCACGAGTTCCTTGACATCGACAAGGCGAACGGCGTTCGGCTTCCCGGCTTGACCCGTCGTCGCCAGTCCGAAGCCAGGCTTTTCTTAGGCGAGGGTGCCCTGGCGATATAAGGTGTACTAGTAGAGAAAAAGGAAAAGCCGCTCAGTTGTGGGGCTGAGCGGCTTTGGGTGTCTTCTGTTGGCACAGATAGAGACTTGATGATTGTGTGTAGGAACCATCGATGTACAGTTTATCAGATCTAGTACAGGCGTTGAAGATGGCTGAAGAGTTATCGTTTTGGGCTGGGTTGCCTCTCTACGGAATTGGATACGGAGTAGCAATCTGGGTTTTGTCTTGGGGGCTTGGAAAGCTTCGAGAAGTTCTTGCCTCTTGGATTGAGTCGATCAAGGGATGGAGGGGCGATGAATAGCCTTGTCCTGAAATATGTGGCGGTACTCGTTTTGAGTGCCGCCTTTTTTGTCGGCGGCTACCAGTACGCGGCGGCACTCTACGGAGCGGACATTGCCGCACTGCGCGAGGATTACGCGACACGCGCTCATGCGCTGGAGGTGAAGTATCGTGAGAAAGAGAAAGTGCAGTACCAGTCGCTTGTGGCCGCATGGGAAGAGAGGGACCGGGCCTTGTCTCGCGTCGCTGATCTTGGTGCTGATGTTGAGCGGGTGCGCAAGCAAGCAGCCGACGCTCGCCGTCGATTGTCCGCAGCCGGTTCAGATACCTGCAAGTCTGAGCGAAAGCGCCTCGAGCGAGGTGCAGAGCTTGTCGAGCGAGGTTCAGGTTTACTTGAACGATGTGTCCAACTGGCTGAAAGAACTTCGATAGACAAAGACGCCATTACCAAGATCGTCGCGCCGTCGCCGTAGATGTAGACGAACTTGGCCGAGTTTTTAGACGAAGGGTGGCGTCAAAATGGGACGGAAACGCCTGAAACCGTTCTGCGACAACGGTTTGATAGGAGGCGTCAAAAAACTTCGTTAGACGAACGTTTAGACGAACTCGAGCTGTGATCAAGTAACTGTTAAGTGTTAACTCGAACTGTAAATGGGAAGTGTAAAGGTTAACAGTAAGTGTTAAGTGCCCCCAGGGACGACGAACTGTACCAAAAAGGTGGGGTTGTATACTTCAAAGTACACTTCGAGTACACTTCACAGAAACAGCCGCAGGAAGCCTCCGAATTCATTCGGATGGAGGAATGCGGC
>OGHD01000084.1_pt1 | contig 51236 bp, 42 predicted proteins | sample 1571341 | NCBI WGS metagenome assembly OGHD01 (sample SAMEA2582026, study PRJEB24529) | metagenome | biome: Human gut stool | place: China | collected 2011 | reverse complement strand
AAAAAGCCTTACCATTGATTATAACCAATAGTAAGGCTAAAAAGAAAGGTGCTCAAAATGAGCACCTTAACTATCATTTGTTATCGATATTAATCGTTGTTTATCACGACTTATTTTCCGATGCAGAACGAGGAAAAGATGTTGTTGAGCGTGGCCTGGGGCGTGATGCGCTCTACGCCCGTGGCGTCGCCGAGGGTGTCGAGGACCATGCGTAGGTCTTCGGCCACGAGGTCGGAGGGCAGGTCGCTCTGGAGGCCATCGACGACGCTCTGCAGCTCCTGGGACGCAGCGGTCAGCAGGTCGTACTGGCGCGCGGAGGTGATGACGACGTCGGCCTCGTGGATCTCGGGAATATCGACCGCCTGGCGGATGGCTGCCTCCAGGGCGTCGAGGCCTTGGCCCGTCTTGGCGGAGATGGGGTGGGGAGGAAGCGACCGGGCAGCGCCCGTGTCACCGCCATCGGCGACGAGCGGGTCGGTGGGCGGCGTGTGGAGGTCGGCCTTGTTGAAGACGAGCAGGACGTGCTTGCCCTGGCAGTGGGCTACCATCTCGTCGGTCTCCTCCTGCGTCGGCCAGCGATCGACCACCCAGAGCACGAGCAGGGCTTCGTCCAGCTTCTGCCACGTGCGCTCGATGCCCATCTGCTCCACGACGTCGTCGGTGTGGCGCAGTCCGGCCGTATCAACGAAGCGGAAGGTGAGGCCCCCGATGAGGGTGGTCTCCTCGATGCTGTCGCGTGTGGTGCCGTGGACGTCGCTCACGAGGGCGCGGTCCTCGCCGACCAGGTGGTTGAGGAGTGTCGATTTGCCCACATTGGTCTTGCCGACGATGGCCACGGGAATGCCCTCCTTGACGGCCTTGCCGATATGGTAGGTCCGGGCCAGCGCGGCCACGTGGTCCTCGATGCTGCGGGCCAGGGAGAGGAGCTCGCTGCGGTCGGCAAAGACCAGGTCGTCGTGGTCGGAGAAGTCCAGTTCGAGTTCGAGCAGCGAGGTGAGCCGGAGCAGCCTTTCGCGCAGCGTCTCCAGGGCCGTGCGGACGTGGCCCTTGAGTTGGCTGAGGGCCAGCCGGTGGGAGGCCTGGTTGGAGGAACTGATCAGGTCGGCCACGGCCTCGGCCTGGCTCAGGTCCATCTTGCCGTTGAGGTAGGCCCTGCGGGTGTATTCGCCCGGTTCGGCCTGGCGGCATCCGGCCTTGGTGAGCGCGTCGAGGATTTGGTGGACGATGTAGGCCGATCCGTGGCAGGAGATCTCTATCGCGTCCTCTCCCGTGTAGGAGTGGGGCGCACGGTAGAAGGCGACGACGACGTCGTCGATCTCCTCGCCCTCGGGGCTGTAGAGGGAAGCGTGGCGCAACGTGGCGGGCGCGCAGGCGGAGAGATCCTGACGGAGCAGGCGGCCGAGGACGGGATAGCTCTGGCTGCCGCTCACTCTCACGACGGCGATGGCGCCCCCCACGGGGGTGGCCAGGGCGCAGATGGTATCGTTGGCGTAGTGTGTCATCAGATTCTCTCCAGCACCAGTTTGATGAGCGAGTCGATGGTGTTTTTGTAGCCCGTATTGGCCTCGTGGGATCGGCGGTTGGCAATGACCATGCAGCAGGTCATGGCCTGGTGGCCCATGAGGCGGGAGAGACCGGCGAGGGCCGACGACTCCATCTCGAAATTGGTGATCTTGAGTCCTTTGTACTCGAAGGCTTCAATCTTTTCGTTAAGCTGTTCGTCCATCAGGGGGAGGCGCAGACGGCGCCCCTGCGGACCGAAGAAGCCGTTGCAGGCCACCGTAATGCCCCTGACCATGTCGGTCTGTGCCACGCGGTCGATCAGCGCGGCGTCTGCCGTGGCCACATAGGGATTGCCCATGACGGGACGCCACGCCACCTGGCGCTTGAACTCGGCCTCCAGTTCGAGGTCGCAACTGGCGTCGCGGCCCGCATAGAAGTTGAGCAAGCCGTCGAAACCGATGCTCTTGACGCTGGCGATATAGGTTCCGGTCGGCGTCTCGGGCTGCAGTCCGCCACAAGTGCCCACGCGGACGAGGGTCAGCGTGCGGTGCACGGGGCGCTCCGTGCGGGTGGCGAAGTCGATGTTGGCCAGGGCGTCGAGCTCGTTCATCACGATGTCGATGTTGTCGCAGCCGATGCCCGTGGAGAGGGCCGTGATGCGCTTGCCCTTGTAGGTGCCCGTGATGGTGTGGAACTCGCGGCTCTGGACCTCACACTCCACGGTGTCGAAGTGGTGGGCTACCAGGGGGACGCGGCCGGGGTCGCCCACGAGGATCACGCGGTCGGCCAACTGTTCGGGGCGGAGGTGCAGGTGGAAGATGCTACCGTCGCCATTGATGATCAGCTCGGAGGCTGGGAAATAGGCAGGTGTCATAGCGTTGGGGGGATTAGGATTGTGGTATGAGTGTATGGTTGGGAAAAAAGCCAATTGGCTCCCAAGTGGTTTACAGTATGCCCTTGGAAGCCAATCAGCCTTGTATCGTATCGTAGCGCGTAGGGACTACTTAGCCAGCAGCTCCTCGGCCATCTTGTTGGCGGCACGGCGTCCGTCGCCCATGGCGAGCACCACCGTAGCGGCGCCGCGGGCAATGTCACCACCGGCGTAGATGTCGGAGATGTTGGACTGGCCGTCCTCGTTGACCTCGATGGCGTGGGCCCAGCCTTCCATCAGACCCTCGATGGACTGGGGAACGAGCGGGTTGGGATCGACACCGACAGCCACGAGCACCTCGTCACACTCCACGGTGATGGTCTCGCCCGTCTTGACAGGGCGGCGGCGACCCGAGTCGTCGGGCTCGCCGAGCTTCATCACGTCGAGCACGGCACCCTTCACCTTGCCGTCGTCGCCGACGATGTAGTGCTGCGGGTTGTGGAGGTTCATGAAGTTGACGCCCTCCTCCTGTGCCTGCTCGATCTCGTCGCGGCCTGCCGGCATCTCGTCGAAGGTGCGGCGATAGACCACCGTCACGTCGGCGCCGAGGCGCTTGGCCGTGCGGCAGGAGTCCATGGCGGTGTTGCCACCACCGACCACGATGACCTTCTTGCCGACATAGAGCGGCGTCTCTGAGTCGGGCTGGTCGGCGTCCATGACGTTGACGCGGAAGAGGAACTCGTTGGCGGAGAGGATATGGATGGCGTTCTCGCCGGGAATGTTCATAAACTTCGGCTTGCCTGCGCCTGTGGCGACGTAGATGCCCTTGAAGCCCTGCTCGCGGAGCTCGTCGATGGTGACGGTCTTGCCCACGAGGCAGTTGGTGTGGAACTTCACGCCCAGGGAGCGGAGCACGTCGAGCTCATGGTCCACGATCTCGTCCGGCAGGCGATACTGCGGGATGCCGTAGTAGAGCACGCCGCCGAGGAAATGGAGGGCCTCGAAGACGTGGGGCTCAAAGCCCTTCTTGGCCATCTCGCCCGCAAAGGCAAGGCCCGAGGGACCGGAACCGATGATGGCGACCTTGATGCCGTTGGCGGGAGCCACGTCCCACGTGACCTTCTTGACAGACTGGCGCTCGTAATCGGCGACGAAGCGCTCCAGCGGGCCGATGGCGACGGGGGCGTCCTTCATCTTGACGTGGATACAATGGCCCTCACACTGCTTCTCCTGCGGGCAGACGCGGCCGCAGATGGCGGAGAAGGAGGAGTACTGCTTGAGCACGCGGTCGGCAGCGAGGATCTCGCCGCGCTCGATGTTCTTGATGAAGGCCGGGATGTTCATGTGGATGGGGCAACCCTCGCGGCAGGTGGGCTTGGCGCAGTCGATGCAGCGACGGGCCTCGTCCATGGCCATCTCCAGCGTGAAGCCCTGGGCCACCTCCTGGATGCGGTCGTGGGTGCGCGTGTGCATGTCCACCATCGGCATGGCGTGGCGCTTGAGGGCCATGCGGTCCTTGTTCTTCATCGACTTGCGCAACTCGTCGCGCCAGGCGGCGCCACGGTCGGTCAGCTCCTCGATGGAGTCGTTCTCGGCACCGTGGCCCAGCGGCTCCTTGATGGTGGGCTGCTCCTTGTCGGTCTGCTCCAGGCGCGACTCCTTGTCGAGGTGGACGCCGATCTGCTCCAGCGCGTCGTTCTCCATCTTGGAGTAGATGGTGCCGCGCGTCTCTACCTCCTTCCAATCGACCTGCGTGCCGTCGAAGAACGGACCGTCGATGCAGACGAAGCGGGTCTTGCCGCCAATGGTCAGGCGGCAGCTGCCGCAGATGCCCGTGCCATCGACGATGATGGCGTTGAGGGCCACATCGACGGGGATGGATTTCTCCTTGCCGACCTGGCAGATGGCTTCCATCATGGCGCCGGGACCGACGACCACGATGCGATCGACCTGCTCGCGGGCCAGGATCTCGCCCAGCGCATCGACGGGGAGGCCCTTCTGACCCTCGCTGCCGTCGTCGGTGACGACGATGAGCTCGTCGCTGGCCTGGCGCATCTCGTCGACGACGACCAGGCGGTCCTTCGTCTGGGCTGCCACCACGCTCACGACGCGGTTGCCTGCCTCCTTCATGGCGCGGGCCACGGGGAGCACGCTGACCGTGCCCACACCGCCGCCGACACAGACCACCGTGCCCACCTTGGAGATGGCGTAGGGGGTGCCGAGCGGACCGACGACGTCGAGGATCTCATCGCCCTCGGAGAGCTGGCAGAACTTGGTGGAAGAGAGGCCGGCCTCCTGGACCACGAGCGTCAGCGTCCCCTTCTGCTTGTCGCTATCGACGACGACGAGGGGGATGCGCTCGCTGTGGATGTCGGCACGCACGGTGACGAAGTTGCCAGGACGGCTGCTGCGGGCAATTTGACCATTCTCGACGACGAAGCTATAAGCGTGGTCGGAGAGTTGTTTCTTGGTTAGAATCTTGTTCATGATAAATAGATATAGTCTTTATCTGCGAATGATTTTGACGTTATTGATTCGGATTGATTGTTTCTATCTTGAAGCTCGGCGGGGAGGGGCGCCTCCTCGTGGATGGTCGCCCCGCTCCGCGCGGCGCTTAGTCCATCTTGTCGTCGAGCATCTCGAAGCCGCAGTAGGGCACGAGGACCTTCGGCACGCGGATGCCCTCCGGGGTCTGGTTGTTCTCGATGATGGTGGCCACGATGCGCGGCAGGGCGAGGGCCGAGCCGTTGAGCGTGTAGCAGAGCTCGATCTTCTTGGTGTCGGCATGGCGGAAGCGGCAGTGGAGGCGGTTGGCCTGGTAGCTGCCGAAGTTGGACACCGAACTGACTTCCAGCCAACGCTGCTGGGCGGCGCTCCAGGTCTCGAAGTCGTGGCAGATGGCGGAGGTGAAGCTCATGTCGCCGCCACAGAGACGGAGGATGTGGTAGGGAAGCTCCAGCTTGGCGAGCAGGCCCTCCACGTGGTCGAGCATTTCCTGGTAGGAGACCTCTGCGTGCTGCGGCGTGTCGATGCGGACGATCTCGACCTTGTCAAACTGATGGAGACGGTTGAGACCGCGCACGTCCTTGCCATAGCTGCCGGCCTCGCGACGGAAGCAGGCGGAGTAGGCGCAGCACTTGATGGGAAGCTCGTTCTCCTCGATGATCTCGTCGCGGAAGAGGTTGGTCACCGGCACCTCGGCGGTGGGGATCAGGTAGAGGTTGTCGAGGTTGGCATGGTACATCTGGCCCTCCTTGTCGGGGAGCTGGCCCGTGCCCAGTCCGCTGGCCTCATTGACCACGAGGGGCGGCTGCACCTCGGTATAGCCCGACTTGCGGGCCTCGTCGAGGAAGAAGGCCTCCAGCGCGCGCTGGAAGCGGGCCATCTTGCCGATATAGACGGGGAAGCCCGCACCGGTGATCTTGACGCCGAGGTCGAAATCGACGAGGTTGAACTTCTTCAGCAGATCCCAGTGACAAAGGGAGCCTTCGGGAAGATCGGGCTTCACGCCGCCTTCCTTCACCACCACGTTGCTACTGGCATCGCGGCCCTCGGGCACCTCGTCGGTGGGTATGTTGGGGATGGTGAGCAGCACCTCGTTCATGTCGGCCTGGGCCTTCTGCATGACTTCCTGCAGGGCCTTGTCGGCAGCCTTGAGCTGGGCCACCTGCTCCTTCACCTGGTTGGCCTCGTCACGCTTGCCAGACTTCATCAGCCCGCCAATCTCGCGCGAGAGCTGATTCTGACGCTGCTTGTTGGCGTCGAGCTGCTGCTGGGTCTCACGACGCAGGCGGTCGTATTCCAGCACCTTCTCCACGGCCTCGCGGGCGTTGGGGAAGCATTTCTTCTCCAAGCCTTTCACCACACGTTCAGTTTCCTCACTGATGAGCTTTAATGTAAGCATAGTGTATCTTGTCTTAAATTGATGTTCTGCTATGGGTCTCGAAGAGACATTCTAAGTGCAAATGTACGAAGAAATCATGAATGGGCAAAGAAAACGATGGAAAACTATTCACATTTCATCCTATCGGGCCGACTTGGGGCGACTTTGCGGGACGATAGGGGCAGAAAGGCAAAAAGCCCGCTCCGTGGGGGAGACAGGCTTTCTGTGTTTGTTTGGAATAGGAATTATTGTTTGGTTTAGGCGTCAGCGTTCACCTGAGTCTTGGCGGCATAAGCCTCCTCAGACAGAACGTGGACTGTGCTCTTGTTGCAACGACCCTTCTTGAAATAGACGATGCCGTCTGTGAGCGCATAGAGCGTATCGTCCTTGCCCTGACCAACATTCTCGCCGGGGTAGTGGCGGTTGCCACGCTGACGCACGATGATGTTGCCAGCGTTGATCTTCTGGCCACCCCAGATCTTCACGCCGAGTCGCTTGCTGTGAGACTCGCGGCCGTTCTTAGAACTACCTACACCTTTTTTATGTGCCATTCTTTCGTCCTCCTACTTTAAGCGTTGATTGATTTGATTTCTACTTGGGTGTACTGCTGACGATGACCGTTCTTCTTGCGAAAATCCTTGCGGCGCTTCATCTTGAAGACGATGACCTTGTCACCCTTTACGAGAGGCTTGACGACCTCTGCAACTACCTTTGCACCCTCTACGGTCGGTGCACCTACCTTCACGGTTCCCTCGTTGTCCAAGAGAAGAACCTTGTCAAACTCAACAGCCTGGCCCTCTTCTGCATCACGCAAATGGTTGATGAAGAGCTTCTTGCCAGCCTCAGCCTTGAACTGCTGGCCGTTGATTTCTACAATCGCGTACATTTACTTTAATTTATGTAATACGGTTCTTACCGCCTGGCGCCCACGCTTCGGTGGAACTTATTCGAGCCACAACGGCATAATCGGGTGCAAAGGTACTGCTTTTTTGCCGTCTGACCATCTGTTGAGCCTGCTTTCCACGAAGATTTAATACTAATTAACCCTAAATCAGAGCCGGCAGGCGAAGACGAAGTCGGCGGGGAAGCTGTCGGCCAGGCGGGTGGGCTCGTCGCGGAAGATACCGAAATGGGCGCTGCCGCTGCCGGACATCTGCGCATAGAGGGCGCCCAGGTCGTAGAGCTGGTCCTTGATGGCGCGCAGCCGCGGGTGGCGGTCATAGACGGAGGCCTCGAAACTGTTGGTGAGCTCGGCGCGCCAGGTGGTGATGTCCTGGAGGACGATGTCGCGACAGCTCTTGGCGGGTTTTTCCACCGTCACGCCCGCGTATGCCTCGGCAGTGGAGATGCTGACGTCGGGCTTCACGATGGCCAGCCAATAGCCCGCGAGCGCCTTGTGGGACATCGGGGAGAGCTGGTCGCCGATGCCGGTGGCGTAGGCAGGGGCGTCGCCGATGAAGAAGGGGCAGTCGGCGCCCAGGCGCTTGGCCAGCAGCCGCAGGTCGGCGTCGGAGAGATTGGTTCCAAACTGCTGGTTGAGCAGGCGCAGGGTGTAGGCGGCGTCGGCGGAACCTCCTCCCAGGCCGGCCTGGGAGGGGATGCGCTTATATAGATGTATGTGCGCGCGAGGGATGGGGGCGTGCTGGCGCAGCAGGTGGTAGGCCTTGACGACGAGGTTCTTCTGCTCGTCGCAGTCCACGGCGTTGCCCGTCACCTTGAGGTCGCAGTCGTAGGGGGAGGGAAACTGGGCGTCCATCTCCGTCACCTCCAGCGCGTCGCAGAGGGGGACAGGATAGAACACGGTCTCTATGTCGTGGTAGCCGTCAGGACGCTTGCCGACGACGTTCAGACCCAGATTGATCTTGCAGCAAGGGAATAGAATCATAATCGATTTTCTTGTATTATGCTGCAAAGGTAGCAAAAAAATGCGGACACCTTCGTCTTGTTGCCTAAAAATAAGTACCTTTGCAGTAAAAATAGAATATTTACCAATTCGAATGAGCAGAAAAAGAAAGCCGCTACCCTTGTTGGAAAACGTCACCATAGAGGCCGTTGCCGCCGAGGGTAAATGCGTCGCCCATGTGGGCGAGATGGTGGTCTTCGTCCCCTTTGTCGTCCCGGGCGACGTCGTGGACCTGCGCGTGCGCAAGAAGCGGCGCAGCTATTGTGAGGCTACCGTCGAGCGATTTATCAAGAAGAGTGACGTCCGGACGGAGCCGATGTGTCCCCACTTCGGCATCTGTGGCGGCTGCAAATGGCAGACCTTGCCCTACGAGAAGCAGCTGGAGGCCAAGCAGCAGCAGGTCTATGACCAGCTGACGCGCATCGGCCATGTGCAGTTGCCACAGATCACACCCATCCTCGGGTCGCAGCAGATCCGCGCCTATCGCAACAAACTGGAGTTTGGATGCTCCGACAAGCGATGGTACACGGCCGAGGACCTGGCCCGGTTGCCCGAGGGCGTGGGACTGGGAGAACCGGCCATCGGATTCCATATCACGGGGGCCTTTGACAAGATCTACCCGATCACGGACTGCCAGCTGATGGACCCGCTGCAGAACGAACTGCGCAACGATATCTTCGACTGGGCCGTGGCCCACGACTTGTCGTTCTTCGACACCCACAAGCGCACGGGACTGCTCCGCAACCTCATGGTGCGCAACAGCAACACGGGGGAATGGATGCTCGTCATCCAGTTTTGCATCTTCCCGGAGGGTGGGGCAGGAGACCACTACGACCCCGTGGCGGCGGCTGCCGACGACAAACTCTTCGAGACCGAGGACGGACGCAAGGCCCTGGCGCTCATGGAGCATATCACCGAGCGATTTCCGCAAATCAGCTCGCTGCTCTATGTCAACAACACCAAGGGCAACGACACCATCGGCGACCTGCCGCTCCGCAACTTCCACGGCACGGACTTCATCTACGAGCTGATGGAGGACCTCCGATTCAAGGTGGGACCGAAGAGTTTCTATCAGACCAACACCGAGCAGGCGTATCATCTCTACGAGGTGGCGCGGCGCTTTGCCTGCCTGACGGGAGAGGAACTGGTCTATGACCTCTATACGGGCACGGGCACCATCGCCAACTTTGTGGCGAAGGGCGCGCGTGAGGTGATCGGCATCGAGTATGTGCCCGAGGCCATCGTCGACGCGAAGGAGAACGCACGCATCAACGGACTGGAGAACACGAAGTTTTTTGCCGGCGACATGAAGGACATCCTCACCGACGACTTCATCGCCCGCCACGGCCATCCCGACGTGATCATCACCGATCCGCCAAGGGCCGGAATGCATCCTGACGTGGTCTCCGTCATCCTCAACGCGGCTCCTCAGCGCATCGTCTATGTGAGTTGCAACCCGGCCACACAGGCCCGCGACCTCAGTCTGCTCGACGCCGACTACGAGGTGGCGCAGGTGCAGCCAGTAGATATGTTCCCGCACACGCCCCATGTGGAGAACGTCGTGCAGCTCGTCAGAAGATCATAGGACCAGGACTTCGTGAGATCGACTGCCGCGGGCTGCCGCAGGAGGTCTCATGGCTTGTGCAAGAACAGGCCGTGGCAGGGTGGGGGAAAGCGTCTCCCATCCCCGCCAAGGTCATCATCTCCCACTAACCCAAGCAATTTTTTAACTCATAACATTATATCAAAACATGAAAAAGTATTTTGTCATGGCCGCGCTGGCCGTTTCTACGCTGACGGCAAGCGCGCAGAGTGTGGTCCCGAAGTGGATCAACAACGTGAAGCTCTCCGGATTTGGCATCGTGCAGTACACGTACAACGGCCAGAAGAACAATGAGTCCAACTCCTTCAACCTCCGCCTCGCCCGACTGGCGCTCGACGGACGTGCCTTCGACGACTGGTACTGGAAGGCGCAGGTCCAGTTCAACGGCAACACCTCAACGCTCGGATCCAGCCCGAAACTCGTCGATCTCTTCATCGAGTGGCAGAAATATGACTTCCTGCGCGTGAAGGCTGGACAGTTTAAGAACCCCTTCACCTACGAGAATCCGATGCACCCGATCGAGCAGGGATTCATGAGCTACTCGCAGGTGATCTCGAAGTTTGCCGGATTCAGCGACCGCGCTGGTGCACACTCCAGCAACGGACGCGACATCGGTGTGCAGTTGCAGGGTGACTTCCTCAAGAATGCCAGCGGACGCAACCTCATCCACTACCAGGTGGGCGTCTTCAACGGTCAGGGCATCAACGTGAAGGATGTGGACCATCAGAAGAACATTATCGGTGGCGCTTGGGTCATGCCGGTAGAGGGAATGCGCCTTGGCGCGTTCGGATGGATCGGTTCCTACGCGCGCAAGGGCACCTCAGCCTCTGAGGGCATCACCAACACGACGCTCCGCCGCCTGCAGCAGCGCCGCTACGCTTTCTCCGCCGAATATAAGGTGGACGACTGGACGTTCCGCTCAGAGTATGTCCACTCCACGGGCTACGCCTTTGCCAAGGCGATGGTCAACACCAACGACGCTTCGGCCAAGGACATCACGCTCTCCAGCAACGGCGACAAGTCGCAGGGTATCTATGCGCTCGTCATCGCGCCAATCATCAAGAAGAAGTGTCACGCCAAAGCTCGCTACGACATGTATCAGCCCTCGAAGGGAGCCGAGAAGCAGCGCACGCAGTATGAGATCGGATTGGACTACTATTTCAACAAGAACATCTGTCTCACGGGCGAGTATGCCTATATCCACGACCGCGCCTTGGCAGATCCCAACTATTCCATAATCGACGTGGAACTGAGCTACCGCTTCTAATCACGGCAGGATGAGCGCCGTGGCGCAAGCCGCATCGTGGCGCTGCGGCCTCTAACTGATCATCAAGGAGTATTTTCGTCCGTGCTGACGAAAATGCTCCTTAATTTTTTATCCGCACTAATGCTGACGGCTCTTGTTCTTGTATCCGTACAGATATGGATGCTCCAGGCTATTTTTGCCCGAAAAAAGCATGTTGACTTCATCAGTCCACGAATATAACTTCATTGGCCTACGAAGTTAACTTCATCGGCTTATGAAGTTATATTCATCGGCCTCTGAAGTTAATATGCTAAAAAGGGGTGAAAAACTGCGTCTTTTAACCCATACAAATAGCTCGGTCTGAGGACTTGTATTTTCATCCCACAATCGAAATTATGATAAATAACAAATTCGCATTTGGGATTTCTTTGCCTCATTTTCCGTTCCTCTGAAGATGCCTTCAGTCGGAGTTCGTCCGAAATCAGTCGGGATTCGTCCGAAAGAAACGCTGGCGACAGATAGATTAACTGAGCTTTGTTCCGAGGTGCCAAAAATATTTTGTATATTTGCACATTCATTTCAACAAGCAGTTGCACTCAACAAAGCAGTTGCACATTCATTTCAACGAAACACAGGTATGAAGGACTACATAGAGGTAAAAGGAGCAAGGGTGAACAATTTGAAGAACGTCAGCGTCCGCATTCCCCACAACCGTCTGGTCGTGCTGACGGGCGTGTCGGGATCGGGCAAGTCGTCGCTCGCCTTCGACACCCTTTATGCCGAGGGGCAACGGCGCTACGTCGAGAGCCTCTCGTCCTACGCACGCCAGTTTTTGGGCCGTATGGCCAAACCCGAGGTCGATTTCATCGAGGGATTGCCTCCCGCCATTGCTATTGAGCAGCGGGTCGTGGCCCGCAATCCGCGATCCACGGTGGGCACATCGACGGAGATCTACGAATATATGCGCTTGCTCTACGCCACCATTGGCCGCACGTATTCGCCCGTGAGCGGACAGGAGGTGCGGCGTCATACGGCCGAGGATGTGGTCCGCACAGTGCTCTCCCACGAGGCGGGCACGCGCTATGTGGTGCTGGCTCCGCTGCGTGTCGCCCAGGGGCGCACGCTGAGACGCCAACTGGAGATGGAGATGCAGGAGGGCTACGCCCGTATCTATACGGAGGGCGACTTTGCGCGCATCGACGACTACATGGAGACGCTTTCCGAGGAGGACGACGGCAAGGACAAGACGCTCTACTTGGTCATAGACCGCGGATCGGTCGATGAGGGCAAGGATGCCATCGCGCGGCTGACGGATAGTGCGGAGACGGCTTTCTACGAGGGCGACGGCGCGTGCCGCCTGCTTTTCATACCGTCGCAGGAAGCCTTCGACTTCTCCACGCGCTTCGAGGCCGACGGCATCACCTTCGAGCAGCCCACGGACAATCTCTTCTCATTCAACTCGCCCCTCGGCGCTTGTCCCACCTGCGAGGGTTTCGGATCGGTGATCGGCATCGACGAGCGCCTGGTGATTCCCAACACGTCGCTCTCGGTCTATGAGGGTTGCGTGCAGTGCTGGCACGGCGAGAAGATGGGCCAGTGGCTCACGGAGTTTTGCCGGCGCGCGAAAGCAGACAACTACCCTATCTTCAAGCCTTATCACGATCTGACGCAGGCGGAGAAGGACGCACTGTGGCACGGACTGCCCAGCGAACAGGGACTGCCGCCGCAGGAGCGGGTCTGCATCGACTCGTTCTTTCAGATGGTGAAGGAGAATCAGTACAAGATACAGTATCGCGTGATGATGAGCCGCTACAGGGGGCGCACGATCTGTCCCGACTGCCACGGTGCCCGACTGAAGAAGGAGGCCTCGTGGGTGAAGATCGGGGGTCGGTCTATCACGGAACTGGTCAACATGCCGGTCCGCGACCTGCGGGAGTGGTTTGCCGCCCTACCCTTGTCGGACCATGACGCCGACGTGGCGCGGCGACTGCTCACCGAGATACGCCACCGCCTCGACTTCCTCTGCGAGGTGGGACTGGACTACCTCTCCCTGAACCGTCCCTCCAATACGCTCAGTGGTGGCGAGAGCCAGCGTGTGAGCCTCAGTACCGCTCTGGGCAGTCCGCTTGTCGGATCGCTCTACATTCTCGACGAACCGTCCATCGGACTGCATAGCCGCGACACGGACCGTCTCATCCACGTGCTGAGCGACCTGCGCGACGAGGGCAACACCGTGGTGGTGGTGGAACACGACGAGGACATCATGCGGGCTGCCGACCAGATCATCGACGTGGGACCCGACGCAGGACGCCTGGGCGGAGAAATCGTGTACCAAGGAGAGGCCAAGGATCTGACGCCCGCCAACCGGGACCGGCTCAAAGACGAGCCGTCCTACACCGTGGCGTTTCTTACCCATCGCGACCAGATTCCTCTCCCTGCCTCGCGCCGGCAGTGGACGAGTGTTATCCGACTGAAAGGCTGCCGCATGAACAACCTCAAGGGCGTGGACGTCAGTTTCCCCCTCAATGTGCTCACCGTGGTCACGGGAGTGAGCGGCAGTGGCAAGTCGTCGCTCGTCAAGGGAATCCTCTACCCCGCCATGAAGCGCCGGCTCGACGAGGTGGCCGAGGTGCCAGGCGAGTATAGTGGTATGGAGGGAGACTGGCGACAGGTGCGCCATGTGGAGTTTGTGGATCAGAATCCCATCGGAAAGAGCACGCGATCCAATCCAGCTACTTATGTCAAGGCATACGAAGAGGTGCGCCGCATCTTCGCCGACCAGCCCCTGGCCAAGCAGATGGGCTTCACGCCCCAGTATTTCTCGTTCAATACCGAGGGCGGACGCTGCGAGGAGTGTAAGGGAGCGGGCGTGATCACGGTCGAGATGCAGTTTATGGCCGATCTCACGCTCACCTGCGAAGCCTGCCACGGCGAGCGCTTCAAGCGCGAGGTGCTCGACGTGCGCTTTCATGGCAAGAACATCAACGACGTGCTCAACATGACAGTGGCGGAGGCCATCGACTTCTTCGGGAAGCATGGGGAGCGACTGGTGGCAAAACGTCTCAAGCCGCTTGCCGACGTGGGACTGGGATACATACGGCTGGGACAGAGTTCCTCTACCCTCTCCGGTGGTGAGAACCAGCGCGTGAAGTTGGCCTACTTCATCGGACAGGAGAAGCAGGAACCCACGTTGTTTATCTTTGACGAGCCGACGACGGGCCTCCACTTCCATGACATCGCGCGGCTGCTCTCCGCCTTCTCCTCCCTGATCGAGAAAGGCCATTCGGTCTTGGTGATCGAGCATAATATGGAGGTGGTCAAGGAGGCCGACTATGTGATAGACCTCGGACCCGAGGGAGGCGACCGCGGAGGACGTGTCGTCGCCGTGGGAACGCCGGAAGAGGTGGCAGCCTGCGACGAGAGCATCACGGGACAATACCTGCGGCCCTATCTCGTCAGGTCGTGACGAGACGCAACGAGAAGGTTTTAGTTCTATCAGGAAAACAAAACAAACCCATGCAACGATTATGCTTGTAAGTCGTTGTATGGGTTTGTTTTGATTAGGATCGCAAATCGTATCCTTGAGCCTTATTGCGGCAAGCCGGAGAGAGCCTTGCTGTGGCAACTTTGGATGAGCCTTATTGCAGCAAGTCGGAGTGAGCCTTACTACGGCAAGTCGGAGAAATGCTTTTTCCCCTTGACATGATACTGCCAAAGGATGGAATAGGGCTTTCGGCCATCCGCTGGTAGCTTCGCCTTCTCCTCTGGGGAGGCAAAGCAGCGGTCGGTATCGAAATCGTGGCGCCAGGCAAGAAAGGCCCTGCGTGCGCGGTAGATGGCCTTGAAGTCGCCGAGGTTGCGCTGGCCGATGAGGGTCCACCAGGCCGCCACATAGTCGAGGAGCCAGCGCCACAGCATGACGGGCCGCAGATCCTCCTCTGGCAGGTTTTTCCAAAGCATCGTCAGGTTGTTGCGGAAGTTGAGGAAGGTCTTCCGTGGATTTCCCTTGGGGAGCGTGCCTCCACCCACATGATAGACCGTGCTCTGCGGGAAGCAGAAGATCTTGCGCCCTGTCTGGTAGAGTCGCCAGCAGAGGTCTATCTCCTCGTTGTGGGCAAAGAAGCGACCGTCGAGGCCGTCGGCGCTCCAGTAGTCGTCGGCACGGATCATCAGGCAGCAACCCGAGGCCCATAGCACCTCCTGCGGCGTGTCGTACTGGCCGTGATCCTCCTCCACCGTGTCGAAGATGCGTCCCCGGCAGAACGGGTAGCCGAAGCGGTCGATGTAGCCACCACAAGCTCCCGCATACTCGAAGGATCCTTTTCGCACCTCGGAGAGGATCTTCGGCTGGCAGGCTGCCACCTCGGGCCTTGCGTCCATCTCCTCGATGAGCGGGGTGAGCCAGTGGGGCGTCACCTCCACGTCGGAGTTGAGCAAGACATAGTAGGTGCAGTCCACCTGCACCAGCGCTTTGTTGTATCCTTCGGCAAAGCCGTAGTTGCGGTCCAGCTGGATGATTCTCACTTCGGGGAAGTGGGTCCTCACCCACTCCACCGAATCGTCGGTGGATCCATTGTCGGCCACCATGATTTCGGCCTCGTCCTTGGAATATTCCACGACTTGGCCCAAGTAGTCGGCCAGCATCTGCTGACCGTTCCAGTTGAGTATTACGATGGCTACCTTCATCATGTGTTTGGATAGTATATGAGGTTATCGCTGGATGATGTCCTCCACCATCATGGCGGTTTGGTCGGCATTGAAGTCGCCAATCCTGACGGTCAGCAACTCGTTGTCGTATTCTGGTTTGGAAAGATGCTCGGGCAGTTGCACCCGCACGTAGTTGCGCGTGAAACCGTGCATGGCCTTGCCACTCGCCGACTTCTCCAGCAACACCTCCTGTTCGGTGCCGGCGTGGCGCGCATAGAACGCCCGCGTCTTTTGGTCTGAGAGCTCCAGCAGTTCGTGGACACGACGCTTCTTCTCCTTGTCATCGACGACATAGGGGATGCTGAGGGCCGCCGTACCTGGGCGCTCGGAATAGGGGAAGACATGGAGCTGCGTGACGTCCAGGCCCTCGATGAAACTGCGACACTCCTCGAAGCAGTCGGGGGTCTCACCCCTGCAGCCCACCATCACGTCCACACCGATGAAGGCGTGGGGCATCTTCTCCTTGATCAGCTCCACCTTGTGGGCGAAGAGGGCCGCGTCGTAGCGACGGTGCATGAGGCGCAACACCGTGTCCGACCCACTCTGCAGGGGAATGTGGAAATGGGGCATAAAGGCACGGCTGTGGGCGCAGTAGTCTATCAGTTCGTCGCTGCAGAGGTCGGGCTCTAGCGACGAGATGCGATAGCGGCGGATGTCCTCTATCTCGTCGAGCGCTTTCACCAGGTCGATGAATCGCTCGCCGGTGGTTCGTCCGAAGTCGCCTATGTTCACGCCCGTGATCACCACCTCCTTGCCTCCATCGACAGCGGCCTGCTTGACCTGCTCCACGAGCGTGGCGATGGAGGGATTGCGCGAGAAGCCGCGCGCATAGGGAATCGTGCAGTAGGTGCAGAAGTAGTTGCAACCGTCCTGCACCTTCAGAAAATAGCGCGTGCGGTTGCCCCGCGAGCAAGAGAGCTGGAAACTATGGATGTCCTTCGTCTTCTCCGCATGGTGGAAGGCCGGATGGCCCTCGCAGGACGTGGCAAAGGCGATGGGGTCGGCCTCGCGGGCCTGCATGGCCTGGAGGAGGTATTCGACGAGGTGAGCCTTCTCGTTGCTGCCCAGCACGAGGGAGACGCCAGGGATTTGGGCGATCTCCTCGCTTTTCAACTGGGCGTAGCAGCCCGTCACGACCACGACGGCGCCAGGATTCTCCCGCACCATCTTGTGGATCTGCTGGCGACATTTATGGTCCGCCATCTCCGTCACCGAACAAGTGTTGATCAAGCAGATGTCTGCAGCTTCGCCCGCGTTCGCCTCGCCGACACCCATATTATATAAGGTACGCGCGAAGGTGGCAGTCTCCGAGAAATTGAGTTTGCAACCCAATGTCATGTATTTGGCTGTCTTCCCGTGGAAGACGGAAGTGTCTGTCATTCGTTCTTTCTCTGTTCTGAAACGCATGGATGGGAGTCGTCCCCATCCGTCTTATCGTGCAAAGGTACGAAGAAGAAGCTAAAGCCACAAACTTTGACTGCGTATTTTTCATCCAGCAGACGATTGTCAGCGAGTTATCCACCCGTTCAGAGCCTCTTTCCTTGCCCATGATGAGACAGAAAAGGGCTACAGAAAGGGTGGATGAGACGTCACAAGAAAGGGGGCTTGAATAAGGGAAGAGTAGTTTAACGTTTGTTTGTTTATTATAAACACTTGATTTTCAGCACATATAAACAATGTTACAGCAAACCCTCAAAAATAATCGAAAAAAAAGTATCGCCGTATCAAAAAAAGCTATACCTTTGCACTCGGTTATAAGAACCAAATGATTGTTTTACAGATTTAAATAAGCAAAGAAATGAAGAAATTAGTTTTTATGTTCGTAGCTATGGCAGCTATCTCTTTCGCATCTTGCGGTAACAATGACAAGGCTGGCCAGGGCGCTGACACGGCGGTTAACAACGACACGATGGTTAACAACGACACTGTTAACAATGACTCCGTTGACACCATGACGGTTAACGCCGAGAAGGTTGACACTCCCGCTGTGAAGTAATCGCTCGAACTAAAAAGAGAGATTGACCGTCGGACTCCTCACGAGTCCGACGGTTTTTTGTGCAATGACCTTAGGTTTTCCAAGTTTTTAACCTATTCTTTGCGGGAAAATGACTACCTTTGTGCCAAATAAATAAAAAGCATCCAATTGTTATGGAATACATCAAAACGGCCATTGAGGGCGTATGGATTATAGAGCCGAGAGTGTTCAAAGACGCGCGCGGCTACTTCTTCGAAGCATGGAAGCAGCAGGAGTTTGACGACCATATCGGCCACCATGTGGAATTTGTGCAGGACAACGAGTCGAAGTCGAGCTATGGCGTACTGCGTGGTCTCCACTATCAGAAGGGCGACTATAGCCAGGCGAAGCTCGTGCGCGTCATACGCGGCACGGTAGTAGATGTGGCCGTGGACATCCGGCGCAGCTCGCCCACCTTCGGACAGTATGTGGCGGTGGAACTGAGCGAGGACAACAAGCGCCAACTGTTCATCCCGCGCGGATTCGCCCATGGATTCGTTGTCCTGAGCGAGGAGGCCGTCTTCACCTACAAGGTGGACAACGGCTACGCCCCCCAGCAGGAGGCCAGCATCCGTTGGGACGATTCCACCATCGCCATCCAATGGCCCATCGACCCCAAGGACGTCCTCACGTCGGAGAAGGATCTCCACGGCAAGAGTCTGCAGGAAGCTGAGCTCTTCGACTAAAACGCGACTTTCTAAGTATCTTCTATCATGCAGAAATCAAGTTTCTTTCTTTTGTTGCTTGCCATCCTCTCGCTCGCTGCCTGCAAGAACCAGGGCGGAGAGGCTACGCGAAAGCAAGAGGACCAAGAGGCCAAGAAACTCTTGCAGGGCATTTGGCTCTATGAGGATGGCGAGACGGCTTTTATGGCCAACGGCGACAGCATCTTCTTCCCCGACACGACCAGCCTGCCCGTCCAGTTTTGGATAGCCAACGACTCCATCTATCTGAAGGGCAACCATGTCTGCCACTATAAGATCACGGCCCAGGCGGCCCATCTTTTCAAGATAGCCAACCCCTCGGGCGACGAGATCAAGGTGACGAAGACCAGCAACAACGCGCTTCGTGCCGATTTTCTGCAAGCAAGGCCCTATGCGCTCAACACTTTCAGGACGTTCGACTCCGACACCGTCGTGAGCAACGACATGGGCTTCTTCGACACGCGCATCCATGTGGAGACTACCTCCGACCAGGTGATACGATCTTCCTACAATGGACAGGGCATCGAGGTAGACAACATGTACCTTGACAATGTGGCACGCATCACGACCTACAATCATGGCAAACTGGTCTATAGCCACGACTTCCGCAAGGCGGAGTTTTCGGAGCTGGTACCTGCCAACTTTCTGGAGAAATGTATTCTGCGTGGCATCACGTTCAGCCATGCCGCTGGCGACGCGCTCTACTATGATGTCAGTATTGGCATTCCCGATGCTTCCACGACCTACGTCATAGCCCTTCGCATCAATTCCAAGGGGAAAGTGGAGAAAAAACTCAAGTAGGCGTTGCGTCGTGTGACAGTTTGGCATACATTTTGTTGTCCTCCTCATGAGATAAAACAAGGAGGATAAGATTATGGCTTTCATAGATTATTATAAGATTTTAGGTGTCGATCGCAATATTCCGCAAAAGGATGTGCGTGCGGCTTACAGGAAACGGGCCAAGCTCTTCCACCCCGACCTTCACCCCAACGATCCGAAGGCCAAAGCAAAGTTTCAGGCGCTCAACGAGGCATACGAAGTCATAGGCGACCCCGACAAGCGGGCCAAATATGACCAGTATGGCGAGAAGTGGCGTGAGGCTGATGCGTTCCAAGGGGGCGCTGGTGGCTTCGGCGGAGGCGGTGCCGGTGGCGGCAACCCCTTTGGCGGCTTCGACTTTAGCCAGTTTAGCGGTAGTGGTGGCGGAGGCTTCAGTAGTTTCTTTCAGGATTTGTTTGGTGGCAGATCGCAGGGTCGCACCATGCATTGGGGCAGCGCGGCGCCACGCCCTGACGAGGGACAAGTTTCCTCCACGGTGAACATCGACCTCTACACGGCCTTGCTGGGCGGCGACATCATCATCCGTTTGCCGTCGGGCAGCAAACTCCGTCTGAGGTTGAAACCCGTCACGCAGAATGGCACGAAGGTAAGACTTCGTGGCAAGGGCAACCGCCGATCCGACGGCACGATGGGCGATCTGATCATCACCTACAATATCAAGTTGCCCGACCATCTGACGCCTGAGCAAGAGAACTTGGTCCGCCAGATGCAGGCACAGGGTTGATTTTGACTACAAGATGATTTAGAGCAAAATCATTAAGTACAAGATCATATAGTTTAGTCCATTTCCACATGCTCTTCGAACGCAAAGGCAGTTCACGAACCATGGGGAAATGGACTTTTTTTTGTAACTTGCCAACTTAGCAAGTTAGCAATTTGCTAACTTGGCAATTTGCTATATGCCGAAGACGCGGGCTACATTCTCATTGGTCCGCCGCGCCATCTTCTCCTCGCTCACGCCATAGGCCGCAGCCAGCGTGGTGAGCACCTGAGCCACGAAGGCACTCTCGTTGCGTTTGCCCCGATGAGGCACGGGCGCCATGTACGGGCAGTCCGTCTCCAGGACGATACGGTCCAGGGGAACGGCGGCAGGCAGGTCTTCGCGCAGATGGCTACTCTTGAACGTTGAGACGCCGCCCACGCCCAGTACGAAGCGCGGGAAGCGGAGGAAGGCCTCCGCCTCTTGCTGGTTGCCTGTGAAGCAATGGAATACGCCGCCAGGCAAGTCCTCTTCGTATTTTCGCAAGATAGAGATCATCTCCTGCTGCGCCTTCCGGCAGTGGATCATCAGTGGGAGGCGCGTCTCCACGCTCCACCTCACCTGCTCCTCAAACGCCTTCAGTTGTTCCTGCTCGTGCTCCCGCGACCAATAGAAGTCGAGTCCACACTCGCCGATACCGATCACCTCCGGCGACAAATAGTCTCTCATCCGGCGCAACGCCTCCTCCCAACTGGCGTCCACCTCCTCGGGCTGCAGCCCTACCAACGGGTAGCAGTAGCCAGGATATTGACGGCAGAGCGCCAGCACGGCCGGCACGTTGTCCAGGTTGATGGCCGGCACGATGATCTTCCCCACCCCAGCCTCGCGGGCCCGGTCAATGACGGCGGGGAGGTCTTCGCGAAACTCCTCGCCGTCCAAATGGGCATGTGTGTCAATAAACGTCATTTGTTTCTCCGCATCATCCGGTCCGCATAGGCCTGCAGTTCCTTCTTGCGATCCTCCGCCACACTCACTGCGTCGAGATAAGCCTTGCTCTCCTTGAAATACTGGTTGATCTTCTCCTTGGCCAGTTCGTCGATATGGAGCGCGTCGTAGAGACTTGTGACGGCGCTGACCTTCTCCTGGCGGTCAAAGTCCTCCATCTCCATCCAGCGCTCCAGTTCCTGGCGCTGCGACGCATCGGCACGGAGGAAGGCGTTGATGAGCATGTAGGTTTTCTTGTTGGAGGTGATGTCGCCGCCGATGGCCTTGCCAAACACCTTCTCGTCGCCATAGACGTCGAGATAGTCGTCCTGCAACTGGAAGGCCAGTCCTATCTTCTCGCCAAAGCGATAGAGATTGTCGGCGTCCTCCTCCGAGGCCCCTGCGAGGATGGCACCAATCTTCAACGCACAAGCCAGCAGCACGCTGGTCTTCAGACGGATCATCTCGATATACTCGTCCTCGGTCACGTCCGTGCGCTTCTCAAACTCCATGTCCAACTGCTGACCGTCGCCTATCTCCAGCGCCGTCTCCGTGAAGAGGTCGAGCACGGGTTTCAGCCTTTCTGCCGGACTCTCCGCCATCATCTGATAGGCCAGTACCAGCATCGTGTCGCCCGAGAGGATGGCTTGGTTGTCGTTCCACTGCACGTGCACCGTCGGTTTGCCGCGACGCTTGTCAGCATTGTCCATCAAGTCGTCGTGGAGCAAGGTGTAGTTGTGATAGGTCTCCAGTGCGCAGGCAGGAGTCAGTATGCGCTCCGGATCCTCGCAGAAGAGGTTGTAGGCCAGCAGCATCAGCGTCGGGCGGATGCGCTTGCCACCCAGAGAGAGTACATAGCGTATGGGCTCGTACAGTCCCTCGGGAGTGCGTCCCGTGGCGACCACGGTCAGTCGCTCGTTGACCAGTTTCAGAATTTCATCGGCAGTAAGCATTGCTTCTAATATTTTAGGATTATTATTTCTTGTATTGGGAGGAATACTATTTCTTGGTTTTTTTTGGGGGGGGGGGAAAAATACTATTTCTTGTATTGGGAGGAAATACTATTCCTTGTATTTGGGGGATAGTTCTTTCTCTCTATAGTCGGAAGACCACGGGTAGCTCCACCATCGACCGGCAGGGTTTGCCGTGGTCTATGCCCGGTTTCCACTTCCCCATCATCCGCATCACGCGCATCACCTCGTTGTCCAGCGGTTTGCCCGCAGACGTCTTGATGCGGATATTCGTGACCGTACCGTCGGCCTCCACCATGAAGGTCACACCGACCATGCCCTCCTTCTTGCTGGCCGCAGCCTGCTTGGGATAGACCAGCGTCTTCGTGATCCACTTCATAAACTCCACCCAGCCTCCAGGCGGTGTCGGCGTGTCGGCCAGCACGCGCAGCGTCTTCTTGTCCTGTGGCTCGGAGACGGGGACGGGAGGCGGCTCCTTGATGGCCAGAGGCAGTGGCGGCATGAGCGTGGGCTGCTCCTCGACGGGTTTCTCCACGGGGATGACGTCGTCCAGCACGGTCTCGCCTCCACTTGGCGCCTCGCTCGCGTCGGTATGGTCCGCCCCTTTTCTGGCGCCATCCACCCGGTCGAGATCCCCCACCTTGATGTTGAGGCGGTCCTTCACGTCCTGGTGGCGGTCCGGCTTCTGTGCCGAGGCGTCATCCTCGCGGTCGATGGCCACCATCATCGTGGTGTCGCGATGCAGTTTGTCGAGATCCATCTTCGTAGGAATGTCGAGGAGATCGCCCCCCGTGGTATATTCCAGCGCCGTATAGACCAACGACGAGGCCACCACCAGCCCCAACAGAAACCCCGTCAGGTGATGTCGCTCCAAATCCGCACGTTTTGTTTTCTCGTTTTCCAAACCGCTTAAACACTAAATGCCGCCTTTTGCCGTTATATTAGGGTGAAGACGGACTCTGTATCGCTTTTACGCATGCAAAAATAGCGAAGATATTTGAAAAAAGCCGTATCTTTGTGCTGAAATTAGAAAACGTTAAATGAAAAAAGCCATTTATGCCCTCCTATTAGCATTTCTGCCCTCGCTGGCATGGGGACAGGAGAGCCAAACTGAATACAACTTCCTGCGCCTCCCCGTGAGTGCGCATGCTGCCGCGTTGGGTGGCGAGAATATCACCATCATCGAGGACGACCCCTCGCTCGTCTTCTCCAACCCCGCCCTGGCAGCCTCTGTGAGCGACCGCACGGCCGGGCTCAACTACATGAACTACATGAGCGGCGTGAGCTATGCGAGCGCGTCCTACACCAAGGTGCTTGCGCCCAAGGCCACGGTGGTGGGCGGCGTCAAGTATATCAACTACGGCTCGATGAAGGAGACCGACGCCACGGGCACGCAGGTGGGCACGTTCTCTGCCAACGAGTTTGCCATAGAGGGCACGCTGGCCTACCAGTTGGCGCGCAATGTCGTGGGCGGCATCACGGCCAAGTATGTCTATTCCCACATCGCCGACTATAGCTCCATGGGTGTGGCCGTCGATCTCGGACTCAACTGGTATATGCCGGAGCGCGAATGGTCGATCAGCGTCGTCGCCAAGAACCTTGGTGGCGAGGTGAAGGCCTACAACGACGATTTTGGCAAGATGCCCTTCGACCTCCAGCTGGGCGTGAGCAAGACCTTCCAGGGACTGCCCGTGCGCGTCTCGGCCACGCTGATCGACATGACCCACTACGACTACCGCTTCGCCGACCACCTCTGTCTGGGTGCCGACATCCTCTTCTCGGAGAGCATCTGGGCGGGCTTGGGCTACAACTTCCGCCGCGCCGAGGAGATGAAGATGGGCGAAGGCGACGAGGAGAGCGCCCACGGAGCCGGACTGAGTTTCGGCGCTGGACTCAACCTGGAGCGCTTCCGCCTCAATGTGGCCTACGGCAAATATCATGTCAGCAGCCATTCGCTGATCCTCAACGTGGGTTACACCTTCTGACCTACCATCCCAGCAGAAGGCATTTCCTCCTTCCCCATACCACTCGTTTTACATCAGACCATTTGTAGTATATTTTGATATGAAGAAAATTGTGATAGCCATCGACGGTTACAGCTCCTGCGGAAAGAGCACGATGGCCAAGGAACTTGCCCACCGACTGGGCTACGTCTATGTGGATACAGGTGCCATGTACCGGTCCGTCACGTTGTTTGCCCTTCGCGAACATCTTTTCGACGCCGAGGACACGCTCGACGCCGATCGCCTGAGCGCGCTGCTGCCCCAGGTACGCATCGACTTCCGCCTCAACCCCGAGACGGGCCATGCCGACGCCTGCCTCAATGGAGAGAACGTGGAACAGAAGATCCGTGGCCTCGAAGTGTCGAGCCGTGTGAGCATCGTGGCAGCCCAGCCTTTCGTCCGCGAGATGCTGGTGCGCCAGCAGCAAGCCATGGGTGAGGGCAAGGGCATCGTGATGGATGGCCGCGATATCGGCACCGTCGTCTTCCCGAAGGCCGAACTCAAGATCTTCGTCACCGCATCAGCTGAGGTGCGCGCTGAGCGGCGCTACAAGGAGTTGCAGGCCAAGGGCCAGCCCGCCGACTACGAGAGTATCCTGAAGAACGTCCAGGACCGCGACTATATGGACAGCCACCGCGAAGTCTCGCCGCTGCGCCAGGCCGACGACGCCATCGTCCTCGACAATAGCCATCTGACCATTGCCCAGCAGGACGCATGGCTCATGGATCGCGTGAGGGAAAAGTTGGCAGAATAGTTTTTCCACCTGCGCTTTGACCAAGTAGTCTCACTATTTTCCTCCTACGTTCAGTCCGAGCGTAAATAAAAAAAAGCCACCGAGATTCACATCTCGGCGACCCTTCCAAATGTCAATTTGATTACATACTTTTAACACTAGCAAGTCGCTACTTGCTTCACTTTAACGCTTTGATCATAGCCTTCACCATGGCAATCTTCTCCATGGCGTCAGCTTGTTTTTTACGTTCCTTCTCTACGACCGCTGCCGGCGCGTGAGCCACGAAGTTCTCGTTGGAGAGCTTCTTCGTCACCCCCATGAGGAATCCCTCCAGGTGGGCGAGCTCCTTCTTTGCCTTCTCCAGTTCGGCCTCCACATCGATGAGGCTTCCCACGGGCACGGCCCACTCCGACTTGCCGACCATGAATCCGGAGGCGTCGGCGGCCTTGGCCTCCACCACCTCTATCTTCTCCAGGTTGGCCATCTTCAGGATGGCCGCGTCGTAAGCAGCCACCTCGTTGGTGCCCACGGCCTGGAGGACGAGCTGCTGGCGTGGAGCGATGTTCTTCTGGTTGCGCACGGAGCGGACACCTGCCACCACTTGCTTGACCGCCTCAAACTCCTCACAGAGACGTGCGTCGGCCTCCGTCGGCTTCTCCACAGTCTGACACTCCACCATGATGCTCTCGCCCTCCTTGCGGTCGGCAAGGTGTTGCCAGAGCTCCTCGGTGATAAACGGCATGAAGGGATGGAGCATGCGCAGCAGCGCGTCAAAGAAGCGCAGCGTGGCGTCGTAGGTGGCCTGAGCCACGGGCTGTGCCTTGCCGTCCTTGTAGGCTGGCTTCACCATCTCCAGATACCAGCTGGAGAACTCGTCCCAGAAGAGTCGATAGACTGTCATGAGCGCGTCGGAGATGCGATACTGGGCGAAGTGGGCGTCCATCTCGGCATAGGCCTCACGGAGTTTGCTCTCAAACCAGCGCGTAGCGATGCGGCTCGCCTCGTCCTGCTCGGCGTCTGCCGACACCTCCCAGCCCTTCACCAGTCGGAAGGCGTTCCATATCTTGTTGTTGAAGTTGCGTCCCTGCTCGCAGAGCGTCTCGTCGAAGAGGATGTCGTTGCCCGCGGGCGCACTCAGCATCATGCCCATGCGCACACCGTCGGCGCCATACTTCTCGATGAGTTCGATGGGGTCGGGCGAGTTGCCTAGGCTCTTCGACATCTTGCGGCCCAATTTGTCGCGCACGATACCCGTGAAATAGACGTGCTTGAAGGGTTTGTCGTTGCGATACTCATAGCCCGCCATGATCATGCGCGCCACCCAGAAGAAGATGATATCCGGACCCGTCACGAGGTCGGAGGTCGGGAAATAGTAGTTGATCTCCTCGTTGTCCGGCTTGTTGATGCCGTCGAAGAGGGAGATCGGCCACAGCCATGAGGAGAACCAGGTGTCGAGCGCGTCATCGTCCTGCTGGAAGTCGGCCTCCTGCAACTGCGCCTGCGGATACTTCGCCTGCGCCTGCGCCATCACGCCCTTCAGGTCCTCATCGACGAAGACCTCGCCCACCTTCGGTCCCTCGGCTGCTGCTTCGCCCTGCGGGCGGTAGTACCAGGCCGGGATGCGGTGTCCCCACCAGAGCTGACGCGAGATACACCAGTCCTTGATGTTCTCCAGCCAGTGGCGGTAGGTGTTCTTATACTTCTTGGGATAGAACTCTATCTCGTCGTCCATCACCGGTGCGAGGGCGATGTCGGCAAAATGCTGCATGCTGAGGAACCATTGTGTGGAGAGCTTGGGCTCGATGGCCACGTTGGTGCGCTCGGAGAATCCCACCTTGTTGGTGTAGTCCTCGATCTTCTCCATCAGTCCCGCCTCGTTGAGGTCGCGGCTGATCTGCTTGCGCACGTCCATGCGGTCGAGTCCGACATAGAGTCCGGCGGCCTCCGAGATGGTGCCGTCGTCGTTGAAGATGTCGATGGTCTCCAGGTTGTGCTTCAGTCCGAGGGCGTGGTCGTTGATATCGTGGGCCGGTGTCACCTTGAGGCAGCCCGTACCAAACTCGATATCGACGTAGCCGTCCTCGATGACGGGGATCGTGCGTCCCACCTTCGGCACGACGACGTGCTTGCCCTTGAGCCACGTGTTCTTGGCGTCGTCGGGGTTGATACACATGGCCGTGTCGCCCATGATGGTCTCGGGGCGCGTGGTGGCCACTACGGCGTACCATCCGCGGTCGTCTCGGTGCATGACGTTGGCCTCGTCCTTGCGCTCCACGCTCGCCTGATCCTCGGGCGCCACGTAGTATTTCAGATAGTAGAGCTTGCTGTGCTCCTCCTTATAGACCACCTCCTCGTCGGAGAGGGCCGTCTTGGCCTTCGGGTCCCAGTTGACCATGCGTACGCCGCGATAGATGAGTCCCTTCTTGTAGAGATCGACAAAGACATGGATGACGCTCTTCGACCGCTCCTCGTCCATCGTGAAGGCCGTGCGGTCCCAGTCGCAGGAAGCGCCGAGACGGCGCAGCTGCTTGAGGATGATGCCACCGTGCTCGTGGGTCCAGTCCCAGGCATGGCGGAGAAACTCCTCACGGGTGAGGTCGCTCTTCTTGATGCCCTCCTCGGCCAGCCGTGCGACGACCTTGGCCTCCGTGGCGATGCTCGCATGGTCCGTGCCCGGCACCCAGCAGGCGTTCTTCCCCTCCATGCGCGCGCGGCGCACGAGGATATCCTGAATGGTGTTGTTGAGCATGTGGCCCATGTGGAGCACACCCGTCACGTTGGGCGGCGGGATGACCACCGTGTAGGGCTCTCGCCCGTCGGGCCGGCTGCTGAAGAGCTTGTGGTCCAACCAATACTGATACCATTTCGACTCCACTTCCCTGGGGTCATATTTCGTAGCTAATTCCATGACTGTCGCTATCTGTCTTGTTGAATACCTTTTGTTTGCTGGTTATATGATTTGCAAAGTTACGCATTTTCTCTCGAAAAGCAAAATGTGCCCCGATTTTTCTTTCCGATTGCTGGAAAATTCGGGGCCCGAGGCGGCGAGAGCATCGGGAGGACGGCTATTTGTCACTCCGAAAAGCATTTTTTCCCATCCCCACTTGCGTACTTCGGGAAAACTCCGTAATTTTGCATTATCGTTAAAAGAATATATTATTAAGGTGGAAGCGGCCACGGCCGACGTGCCCCGCCCCACCCCGACACCAAGCACAAGAGAGAATTAGCAATGAGCACAGAAGAGAAAGATATAGCGACGCAACCGAAGCACGAGAATCCCTTCCTCCTGCCCTACGGCACGCCCCACAACACGCCGCCCTTCGGCCGCTTCACCCTTCAGGACGTGGAGGAGGCGATGCTGGAGGGCATGCGCCGTGAGGACGAGGAGGTGGAGCAGATGCTCGCCGACCCTGCCGAGCCCACGTTCGACAACACCCTCGTGCGCGACCACGACGACCATCCGAAGGACTACTACAACCTCCTCGGGCGCGTCAGTGGCGTGTTCTTCAACCTCCTCTCCGCCGAGGGCAACGAGGAGATGGAGGCGCTGGCGCAGAAGATGAGTCCGCTGCTGACCAAGCACGCCAACGACATCAGCCTCAATCCGCGCGTCTTCGAGCGTCTGCAGAAGGTGAAGGCCCACCACCGTCCCCTCACCGCCGAGGAGGAGACGCTGCTGCGCGAGAGCTACGAGGCCTTCGTCCGCAGTGGCGCGCTGCTCGACGAGGCAGGCAAGGACCGCTTCCGCCAGTTGACGGAGGAGGCCAGCCGTCTGTCGCTGCAGTTCTCTCAAAACCTGCGCAAGGCCACCAAGGCCTTCAAGCTCCACCTGACCGACGAGGCCGACCTCAGCGGACTGCCCGAGACCGTGCGCGAGGCTGCTGCCACGGCTGCCCGCGAGGAGGGCAAGGAGGGCTGGATCATCACCCTCGACGCCCCGAGCTACGGTCCCTTCATGATGTACGCCGACCGCCGCGACCTGCGCCAGCAGGTCTTCATGGCCCACAGCACGCTCTGCACCGAGGGCGAGGAGTGCAACCTCGACATCTGCAAGCGGCTGGTCAACCTGCGGCGCGAACTGGCCCAGCTCCTGGGCTACGAGACCTACGCCGACTACGTGATGGAGTATCGCATGGCCTCCTCGGCCCAGAACGTCTATCGCTTGCTCGACGACCTCATCGAGGCCTACAAGTCCACGGCCGTCCAGGAGCGCGACGAGGTCGTGGCCCTGGCCAAGGAGCTGGAGGGCGACGACTTCGACGTCCAGCCCTGGGACACGGCCTACTACTCCTTCAAGTTGCAGATGCGCCGCTACAACCTCGACCCCGAGATGCTCCGCCCCTATTTTGAGGTGAAAAACGTCATCAAGGGCGTCTTCGGACTGGCCACGCGCCTCTACGGCATCACCTTCCGTGAGAACAAGGAGATCCCCGTCTATCACCCCGACGTGCGCCCCTACGAGGTCTATGACCGCGACGGCAGCTACCTGGCCGTGCTCTTCGTCGATTTCTATCCGCGCAAGGGCAAGCGCGGCGGCGCCTGGATGACGGAGTACCAGGGCCAGTGGATCGAGAAGGACGGCACCAACGTGCGCCCCCACGTCTCGCTGGTGATGAACCTCAGCAAGCCCACCGACGACCGACCCGCCCTGCTGCGCCTGGGCGAGGTGGAGACCTTCCTCCACGAGTTTGGCCACGCCCTCCACGGCATGTTCGCCAACACGCGCTTCGAGTCGCTCTCCGGCACCAACGTCTGGTGGGACTTCGTCGAACTGCCCTCGCAGTTTATGGAAAACTACGCCACGGAGCGCGACTTTCTCCGCACCTTCGCCTTCCACTACGAGACGGGCGAGCCCATCCCCGACGACCTCATCGACCGCATCCGCCAGAGCCGCAACTACAATGTGGCCTCGGCCTGCCTGCGCCAGGTGAGTTTCGGCCTGCTCGACATGGCCTATTACACGCAGAAGGAGCCCTTCGAGGCCGACATCATCCCCTTTGAGAAGGCGGCCTGGCAGAAGGCCATCATCGGCCAGCAACTGCCGCAGACCTGCATGACGACGCAGTTCTCCCACATCATGGCGGGAGGCTACGCCGCGGGCTACTACAGCTACAAGTGGGCCGAGGTGCTGGAGACCGACGCCTTCGGAGCCTTCCAGGAGCACGGCATCTTCGACCAGGCCACGGCGCAGCGCTTCCGCGACTGCGTGCTCTCCAAGGGCGGCACGGAGCACCCCATGACGCTCTACAAGCGCTTCCGCGGCCACGAGCCGACCATCGACGCCATGCTGCGCCGCGACGGCATCAAGAAGCAATAACATTCCCCCTATGCCGAGGAACCATTTCCCCGCGCAATCAGAGAGATTTCCAAAATATAGACAGAGAAAAAGCAAGACAAGATGAAAGATACGGGCAAGCAACGGCTTCTTGACCTGCGCTACCTGCGCATGGCAGCCATCTGGGCCGAAAACTCCTACTGCCAGCGCCGCAAGGTGGGTGCGCTGGTGGTGAAGGAGAAGATGATCATCAGCGACGGCTACAACGGCACGCCGAGCGGATTTGAGAACGTCTGCGAGGACGCCCACGGCGTGACCCACCCCTACGTGCTCCACGCCGAGGCCAACGCCATCACCAAACTGGCGCGCAGCGGCAACAACAGCGACCAGGCCACGCTCTACGTCACCGCCTCGCCCTGCATCGAGTGTGCCAAACTCATCATCCAGGCTGGCATACGGCGCGTGGTCTATGCCGAGCAGTACCGGCTCACCGACGGCATCGACCTGCTGCGGCGCGCCGGCGTGGAGGTGGAGCACCTGCCCCTCGACCTTCCTGTCTAATCATCATCATATTGTAGTATATAGCATTCCAAGCGCTGCAAGCACCCAGGCGCCCGTCCGTCCGGACACCCCGGTCGGCGCGGCTCCTGTCATCGATCGTTATGTCAAAGAAAAAATCCAACCGGTTTACCCCCTTGCTCATGGCCGTGAGCGTCGTTTTCGGCATCCTTGTCGGCACGTTCTACGCCAACCACTTCTCGGGCAACCGCCTCAGCATCATCAACAACGGCAGCAACCGCCTCAACAACCTGCTGCGCATCATCGACGACCAGTATGTCGATTCGGTCAATATCGACGACCTCGTGGACAAGGCCATTCCCCAAATCCTTGCCCAGCTCGACCCCCACTCCACCTACATCTCCGCCGAGGACGTGCAGAAGGTCAACAGCGAGCTCAAGGGCTCGTTCTCCGGCGTGGGCATCGAGTTTACCATCCAGCGCGACACCATCAACGTGGGCAACGTCATCAAGGGCGGTCCCGCCGAGAAGATGGGCCTGCTGGCCGGCGACAAGATCGTCGAGGTCGATGGCAAGCCCTTCGTCGGCCAGGTCGTCACCGACACCGAGGCGCGCCGCCGCCTGATGGGCCCCAAGGGCACGAAGGTGGAGGTGGGCGTGGTACGCTATGGCACGAAGGCCGTGAAGCGCTTCACCATCACCCGCGCCGACATCGTCACGCCGAGCATCGCCGCCACCTACATGCTCAACGACAGCACGGGCTACATCCGCATCAAGTCCTTCGGACAGAAGACCTACATGGAGATGCTGGCCTCGCTGGCCTCGCTTTCGCAGCAGGGCTTCTCGAGCCTCATCATCGACCTGCGCGACAACAACGGCGGCTACCTTGAGAGCGCCATACAGATGGCCGACGAGTTTCTGCCCAAGGACCGTCTCATCGTCTATACGCAGGGCCGCAAGAGTCCCCGCCGCGACTACCGCAGCAGCGGGCGCGGCGCCTATCAGACCATCCCGCTGGTCGTCCTCATCAACGAGGCCTCGGCCTCCTCGGCCGAGATCTTCGCCGGTGCCATCCAGGACAACGACCGCGGCACCATCGTCGGTCGCCGATCCTTCGGCAAGGGCCTCGTGCAGCAGCAGATCGGATTCCCCGACGGCAGCGAGATCCGCCTCACCATCGCCCGCTACTACACGCCCTCGGGCCGCTGCATACAGAAGCCCTACAAGCTCGGCGACGAGGCCGACTACGACCAGGACCTCCTCCAGCGCTACGAGCGGGGCGAGCTCTTCTCCGGCGACAGCATCCACCATACGGGTCCCGCCTACCACACCACGCTCGGACGCCCCGTCTATGGCGGTGGCGGCATCACGCCCGACATCTTCGTGGCCGAGGACACGACCGACATCACCTCCTACTACAAGCAGGCCGTCATGAGCGGACTGATCCTCCAGTTTGCCTTCAACTACACCGACGCCAACCGCCCCCACCTGCGCACGCTCACCGAGGTCATCGACCTGGCCAAGTATCTGCAGGGCCAGGGCCTCGTCGATCAGTTTGCCACCTTCGGCACCCACAACGGCCTGCCGCGGCGCAACCTCATGATCCGTCGCTCCTACCACCTGCTCGACCGCTTCATCAGCAGCCGCGTCATCTACAACATGCTCGACGAGCAGGCCCTCATGGAGTATCTCAACCAGGACGACCCCGTGGTCGAGGCCGCCATCGGCGTCATCAAGCGCCACGAGGCCTTCCCCAAGAAGGCCGCCGCGGCCAAGCCCCGCCGCGCCACCAGCGAGATGGAGCCCAGGAGATAGAAGTATGGAGGACTTAAAAAAACAGAGGATAAAAGCACAGATTACAAAAGCATGGAAGATCAAAACATAGAGGGAAAAGACAGGGAGACCAGCGCTCTGTCCAAGAAGTCGCTGCGCCAGCACATCCGCCAGCGCAAGGCGCGCCATACCGACGAGGAACTGGTGGCCCTGTCGCAGCCCATCGTCGAGGCCGTACTGGCCGACCCCCGTTTCCAGGAGGCACAGACCGTGCTGCTCTACCACTCGCTGCCCGACGAGGTCTATACCCCGGGCCTCATCGCCGCCGCGCTGAGGATGGGCAAGCGCGTGCTGCTGCCCGTGGTCATCAGCAGGACGGAGATGGAGATCAGGGAGTATCTGCCCACTACGGAGATGGCGCTCAGCGACGACTTCCACATCCTTGAGCCCCAGGGCGCCGCCTTCACCGACTACGCCTCCGTCGATTGTGCCATCATCCCCGGCATGGCCTTCGACGCCCAGGGCCACCGTCTCGGGCGCGGCCGTGGCTACTACGACCGCTTCCTCGCCCAGGCCGCCGATGTCTACAAGGTGGGCCTCTGCTTCCCCTTCCAGCTGGTCGAGGCCGTGCCCTGCGAAGCCACCGACGTGGCGATGGACCGCGTGGAGTGCGGCCCCGTGCAGTCGTAGCGCCCCCGTCCTCAGAAAAGCCCTTTCAAGGCGCCACATCATCAAAAAGCCACCCGACCTCCGCTCCTTTGAGCAGCGATCGGGTGGCTTGCTTTTTTCTCTGTCCTCAGCCCCTTTACCGAGGCCTAGGGCCTTTGTGGCCCCAGGCGGGAGCTTGCGGAATTAGTTGAGCGTGCCGGCCTCGGCCTTCTTGATCATCGCCTCGCTGGCGTAGAGATAGACCTCCACACGGCGGTTGGCAGCATCCTTCACGTTGTTCTCGTGGCCCGGCACAGGCTGCGAGCTACCCACGCCCTGGATGGAGCGGATCTGACCGTAGGAGACACCCTGCGCCTTCAGGTAGTTGGCCACGCTTTCTGCACGGCGCTGCGACAGCGGGATGTTGATGTTGTCGTTGCCCGACTTGTCGGTGTGGCCGATGATCGCCACGTCGCAGTCGGTGTTGCCCTTCAGCACGGTGGCAGTGCGCGAGAGGTCGCTCATGGCACCCGACGAGAGGTCAGACTTGTTGGTGGCGAAGAGCAGACCCGAGGCGAAGGTCATTTTCACACAAGGCAATCCGTTGGCGTCCGTCACGGTCTCCACCTTGGCATTGTTCACGTTCGAAGCTGCCTCCTCGGCCACCTTGTCCATGTGGCGACCGATCAGCGTGCCCGCACCAGCACCCACGGCGGCACCCACGGCGGCACCGATGGCCGTGCCCTTGGTGTTCTTGCCGATCAGGTTGCCGACAATGCCGCCGATGACGGCGCCAGCACCCGTTCCTACCAACGTACCCGTGCCCTGCTTCGTTTGGCAACTCACTACGGTGAGCAGGCAAAGGCCTGCCGTAAACATCTGTAACTTCTTCATAATCGTTCTATTTGTATTGTTCTTTATATTGTTTTCACATTCGTTTCTTCACGCAAAGTTATAACAATTTCCCAAAAAAAGGACCCATTGCGAGTTATTTTTTGTACTTTTGCGGCAAAATTAGAAATTTGCACTCATCCGAGCAAGGGATTTCTCCTATTTCATTATAGGAATAATACTAATCGCGATGGGGATTTCGGAAGACAACAACAAAATTCGACTAAAGAATATGGCAAAAGAACTTAAGAATCTCACCAAGCGCAGCGAGAACTACTCTCAGTGGTTCAACGACTTGGTGATGAAGGCCGACCTGGCCGAGCAGTCCGCCGTGAGAGGCTGCATGACGATCAAGCCCTACGGCTATGCTATCTGGGAGAAGATGCAGCATCAGCTCGACACGATGTTCAAGGAGACGGGTGTGCAGAACGCCTACTTCCCCCTGCTCATTCCCAAAAACTTCTTCGCCCGCGAGGCCGAGCACGTCAAGGGCTTCGCCAAGGAGTGTGCCGTCGTCACCCACTACCGCCTCCGTACCACCGAGGACGGCAGCGACATCGAGGTGGACCCCGCCGCCAAACTCGAGGAGGAGCTGATCATCCGCCCCACCTCCGAGACCATCATCTGGAATACCTATAAGAACTGGATCCACTCCTACCGCGACCTGCCCCTGATGTGCAACCAGTGGTGCAACGTGATGCGCTGGGAGATGCGCACGCGCCCCTTCCTGCGCACGAGCGAGTTTCTGTGGCAGGAGGGCCATACCGCCCACGCCACCAAGGAGGAGGCCGAGGAGGAGGCCAAGAAGATGCTCCACGTCTATGCGGAGTTTTGCGAGAAGTGGCTCGCCATCCCCGTCGTCCAGGGCGTGAAGAGCGAGACGGAGCGCTTCGCCGGCGCCCTCAACACCTACACCATCGAGGCCATGATGCAGGACGGCAAGGCGCTGCAGAGCGGCACGTCCCACTTCCTCGGACAAAACTTCGCCAAGAGCTTCGGCGTCACCTTCCTCAACAAGGACAACAAGCCCGAGTATGTCTGGGCCACGTCCTGGGGTGTGAGCACCCGCCTCATCGGCGCCCTCATCATGACCCACTCCGACGACAACGGCCTCGTGCTGCCGCCCCATATCGCCCCGATCCAGGTGGTCATCATCCCGATCAACCGTGGCAAGGAGCAGCTCGACGCCATCACGGCCAAGATGCAGCCCGTCATCGACCAGCTCCGCCAGATGGGCATCTCCGTGAAGTATGACGACGCCGACAACAAGCGCCCCGGCTTCAAGTTTGCCGACTACGAGCTGCGCGGTGTGCCTGTGCGCCTCGTCATGGGTGGCCGCGACCTCGAGAACAACACCGTGGAGCTGATGCGCCGCGACACGCTGGAGAAGGAGGAGGTAAGCTTCGACGGCATCGCCGACCGCGTCAAGCGCCTTCTGGAGGAAATCCAGGAGAACATCTACCGCAAGGCGGTGGCCTTCCGCGACGCCCACATCTACGAGTGCGACAACTACGACGAGTTCAAGGAGCGCATCAAGGACGGCGGCTTCTTCCTCTGCCACTGGGACGGCACGCCCGAGACCGAGGCCAAGATCAAGGAGGACACCCAGGCCACGATCCGCTGCGTGCCCTACATGTTCGAGCAGACCCCGGGCGTCGATATGGTGAGCGGAAAGCCCGCCACACAGCGCGTCATCATCGCCAAGGCTTACTAAGCCCTCGGCCGAACCTGTCTATAGAGGCCGGTCCCTCGCTGGTCCACCCCTCTCCAGCCGAGAAGGGCGTGGCGCCCGCGGAGGACTGGCCTCCGTCGTTCTATCGGCTTGATACATCGGTCGTTAGCCTCGCCTGTCCCCTATCCTGCCCGCTTTCAAAGCGCAATGCTGCTGCTTCGCACGGCAAGGGGAAAACAAAAAAAAGTGCAGAAAAACCAAAAAAAGTTGGCCAAATATTTGGTGGGGTCTGAGAAAGTTGCTACCTTTGCACCCGCAAAACAGAAATGCAGGCACCCTTAGCTCAGTTGGTAGAGCAACTGACTCTTAATCAGTGGGTCTAGGGTTCGAATCCCTAAGGGTGTACAAAAAGTCCAGTCATTCGTGATTGGATTTTTTGTATCTCAATCCCAAGGTGGAGTCTATGGTCTGATCCCAAAGAACATCAAATTGCTCCATGATCGGAAATATTCCTCCAAAAGGAGTGAGTTTCTCGGATTTTATTTGTACATTTGCCATGTCATTCGGAGATTTTGCTATACTTGTTTGCAGCACTAAGGTAGGTGAAAAATCTGACATGACATCATCCCGAGCACCCTATAGTTGCTCAGGTACTTATAAAAATTACTAACTCATAGTACTGCGGAAATTAGAGTATAAAAAGAATCACATCGAATTATGAAATCCGCAAATAAAGAAATAGGATTTGGCAAACAAACTATTGCTAAGGTTTTCGAGGAGTGGTACACTGTTCCTTCATATCAAAGACATTACGTATGGGAAAGCGACAATGTGAATGACATGTTGGATGACTTTGCGTCTAATTATATAGAACATGCCAAGGAGGAATATTTCCTCGGCTCCTACATTATTCAAAGTAAAAGCAACAACAATGACCTGCTTGATGGACAGCAGCGTATCACTACCTTGTTTCTCTTGTTTGCTTTCTTGCGCGACTATGCTGGTTCTTCAGAGGATGTCAAGGTCAACTGCGTTGACTTGATATTCCAAAAGGCCAATAAGATTAAGCAAATTCCCGAACGGATACGCCTTTCTTATGAGATTCGTGGCAATGTGAGGAAGTTCATTGAGGAATACTTAATGACGCCTGGAAGTATTACGCAGCATTGGGACGATATTGTCAAGAAAGCCAATGACAAAAAAGAATGCACGTCTATTCAAAGAATGTGCAATGCATTGGTTTGCTACAACGAGTTTTTTACCAATCATAAAGAAATAGATTTAGATTCCTTTCTCATATTCATCCTCAACAATGTTGTGATGATCTATATATCAGCAGACTCGTTAGAGGATGCATTTCGCCTCTTCTCCGTGATGAATGATCGTGGCCAAAAACTGAGCAATGCTGATATTCTAAAATCATCCAATCTTGAAAAAATCGAGGATGGCAGCGAAATGAACGAGTATGCGCGCGAATGGGAAAACATGCAGGAGGATTTGGGTAATGATTTTGACCGTTTCCTTGCCTATGTACGAACGATGCTGCTCAAAAAGCGCCAAAAGACGAATCTGCTTGACGAATATGAGAAACAGATTTTTAAAGCAGGAAAAATCAAACAGGGAAAAGATTTTTTCAACTATGTCTTTAGGGCGTATGAGGATTACAACAAGTTGATCAACTTGGCAGGCAACGAAGATACCGAGTATTGTTCGTTGATAAGAATCCTCATCGAGTGTATGCCTTCGACCGATTGGATTCCTGTCATTTTGGCGTATGGAAGAAAATTTGGAGACAATGGGCTTCTTGAATTTTCACAGAAGGTAGCCTGTAAAAACATTGCAGATGCAGTATGTGGCAAAAGCCCATCGTATCGCATCGACATCTTGAATAGTATCATCAACTTGATAGAAGAGTCTGGAAAACCCTCCGATGTACTTGACGCTCAAGGATATTATTCATTTAATGAACATGTATTTATGGCAAATATCCAATCAGAGATATACGGCAGACGATACACCTACGCGCTCCTGATGCTTCTTGAATACAAATACAAGGACAAGTCTGAATGGAAAGATTTCGGAACGACATCCATTGAGCATATTCTTCCACAGAATCCTAAAACTACCAGCCAGTGGGTAAAGGACTTTAGCGAGGAACAGAGAAACTATTATACACATAGGATAGGAAACCTGTGCCTGATTGGACGCAGAAAGAATTCTTCCCTTGGCAATCTTGATTATCAGGAGAAACTAAAAAAATATTTCGAGAAGAATATCGGATCCTTTGCAAGCTCACAAAAAATATACCAAACATATCCGAACGCATGGACACCTGAAACCGTGAAGGAAAATCAAGAAAGAGTCATACAGGATCTGATGGAAATATTTGGTATCAAGAGTCCAAGTACCATCATAGACGACTCTACATACATGGAGCAGCAAAGATCCGTTTACCCTAATGCTTATAAGCCATGGACAGAATCAGATGACGAGAGATTAGTTGCCCTATACAACGAAGGCAAATCTATTAGCGAACTCGCACAAATGTTTCTTAGAAATCATGGCGCTATAAAATCCAGGATTCGTAAATTAACCGGAGAACGGTTCTAATAAGCAACGCCTGTTCTTTAAAAACAACAATCAGACAGGGGAGGAATTGTCGCCCACCATCGTGGGCAACTATGTACTTTTTTGCGCCCGACTTGTGTATAACAAATTTTTTATGTATCTTTGCCGCGCGATAACCGAAGATAATCTTCACGTCCGAACAGACAGGCTTTGCACGCATGCCGATGCTGCCACCAAGGAAGAAGCCCGCAGGTTCGTTGAGCAAAAACTCGGGGAGATAGAAATCTCTGTTGATAATCTTCGCGCACAGATTGCCGGAGAAACGTATCGCCTGCTGCCTCTGTCGTATATTGCTGAGCATTACTTCGGCAAGAGTGTGGCCTGGCTCTCACAGCGCCTCAACGGCACGCTCGTACGCGGGCGGTCCTATACGCTCAACGAAGAGCAAAAGAAAATTTTCAACGACGCAACGCAGGATATCAGCCTTCGTATCGGATCAATCCATTTGGTCTGATGACTCATTCGCCGTCATCTTTTCGCCCCAAATCCCAACGACTTTAGGGAAATTTTACGAGAAAAACTCCATCAAGTAGCCAACACGGCGACCTGCAAAAGGGTTGCCACATTATCATCAACGTCATGGAAAAAGCAGAAAAAGACAACACCGTAAAACAGCGCATGCAGGACATTCTCCTCTGCGTATCATGGAGAGAGATTGCCAACACCTATTTCGACCGCCCCGCATCATGGCTCTATAACAAGCTCAACGGAATCGATGACAACGGCGGTTTCACCGAAAAGGAGAAAGAGCTACTGCGTGGCGCGCTCTTCGACTTAAGCGAACGCATCCGCCGTGCGGCAGAGACCATTTAGGCAGGTTCTTCGTTGCTCCTCTTAAGACAGAAGTCGTCCGCGCCTACGGACGCAAGCCCCGAGGATTACTCGGGGTTTTTCTTGAAATATGGAGCCGTGGGTAGTTTAAGGTCTTCTATATTTGGGACGCCTGAAAGTGGAGAGCCTTACCTTTTATTAGCTCAAATAAACAAAACAGCCCTCTCGGCAAGCTATAAAAAAAGAAAACTCCCACCGAAGCGGGAGTATAGGTTTTACCCTTCGGCCATTGCTGGCCTTATTGTGATAAGATGTAGGAAATCTTATTTTGGATGCAAAAATACCACTTTATTTTTGTTTAAACAAATTTTTTATTGTAATTTTACCGAAAAATTTAAAACCGCATCAAAAATGACTAAAATACTTGGCATTGACACAGGCACGAACAGCCTTGGATGGGCTATCGTAGAAAAGAAGGCAGAGCAATACTGCCTGCTTGATAAGGGAGTGAATATTTTCCAAGAGGGAGTCAACATCGACAAGGACAACGAGTCTTCCAAAGCGGCAGAAAGGACGGGCTACCGTGCTATCCGAGTGCGCTACTATCGCATAAAGCTACGCAAAATCAGGCTTCTGCACATCTTGACCCAGCACCACCTTTGTCCCCCACTCACCTCCTGGGAGCTGCGCCAATGGCGACTAAAGAGCATATACCCAACCGATGAGTTGTTCATGCAATGGCAGCGCACGGACGAGGAGAAAGGGCAAAACCCATACGCCTATCGACATCTATGCCTGCATGAGAAACTGGATTTGACCCAGGTTGCGAACCGCTACATCCTCGGTCGCGTTTTCTATCACTTTGCCCAGCGCCGTGGCTTTCTCAGCAACCGCAAGGATCAGAGTGGTGAGGACGTGGGCGTCGTGAATGACGGTATCAGTGCCCTCTCCGAAGAAATGCGGGAAGCGGGATGCGAATACCTTGGCGATTATTTCTACCAGCTCTATGAGAAAGGCAAAAAGATACGCAAACACTACACCGCACGCAACGAACACTACCTCAAAGAGTTTCATGCCATCTGCGAAAAGCAGCAATTGGACGCCTCGCTCGTGTCGGAGTTGGAGAAGGCCATTTTTACCCAGCGGCCTTTGAAATCTCAAAAAAGACAAGTGGGCAAGTGCGTATTTGAGAAAAACAAAGCCAAATGTCCTGCCTCCCACCCCTTGTACGAGGAGTTTAGAATGTTGTCTTTCATCAACCATATCAAAATAAAAACACCAAAGGAAGATGAGCTCCGACCGTTGAACCACGAGGAGCGCGAGAAGATTCTTCCGCTTTTCTTTAGGAAGACCAAGAAAACCTTTAATTTCGAGGATATTGCCAAGAAGTTGGCTCCTAAAAAGCTCTACGGATTCTACAAGAAGGCCGCTGATACGGAAATGCCGTATCTCTTCAACTATCCGATGGATACTTCCGTCTCTGGTTGTCCCGTCACAGCGGCGCTACAAGATATTTTCGGTGACGATTGGCTCGACTCCATCTGCGAGGTCTATACGCTGGCCGATGGTAAAAGCCGGCTTGAGATCCTCAACGACATCTGGCATGCACTTTTCTTCTATTCCGACCAAGACAAGCTGGCTGAGTTTGCCAAGGTGCGCCTACAGCTTGACGACGAACAAGCCCAGGCCTTCAGCAACATCAACCTTCCCTCCGCCTATGCTTCGCTAAGCCTCAAGGCTATTTGCAAGATTCTCCCCTACCTCAGAAGAGGACTTGTCTATTCCCATGCGGTCTTTTTGGGCAATCTTTGTGAAGTGATGCCTGCCTATGAATGGGGAATCGAGGAAATGCGCCAAGCTGCCATTGACTGCGTCATCAAAGAGATAAACAGCTATGACCCCAAAACAGACGGACGCACTCTAGAGACGTGCATCAAAGAGTATCTAAAAGAAAGGTATCATGTCTCAGACGAAAATCTCAAAAAGCTCTACCATCCCTCGATGTTAGAGACTTACCCTCGTGTGCGCCCTGGTCAAGACGGAATATATCAACTCGGATCTCCACGCACCGACAGCGTTCGCAACCCGATGGCCATGCGATCCCTTTTCTGCCTTCGCAAGCTCGTCAACCGTCTCTTGAAAGAGGGAAAGATAGACCAAGAGACGGAGATTCACATCGAGTTTTCGCGTGAGCTGAACGATGCCAACAAGCGGAGCGCCCTCAAGCGGTATGGCAGGGACAACCAAAAGGCACACGACACAGCCCGAAAGCACATCGTCGAGGATTACAAGGCAGAAACAGGCAAAGCAATAGAACCGACACCCACGGACATTTTGAAATATGAACTATGGGAAGAGCAGCAGCATATTTGCTTATACACAGGTCAGCAGATTCGCATATCTGATTTTATCGGACCCAATCCGAAATTTGACATCGAGCACACCTTGCCCCGAAGCAGAGGCGGAGACAGCACCAAGATGAACCTGACTCTTTGTGACAGCCGCTTCAACCGCGATGTGAAAAAGACACATCTGCCTACCGAACTTGCCAACCACGATGAAATCATGGCCCGCATAGCTATATGGCAGGAAAAATACGAGGAGCTGAGCCAACAGATTCGCAAACAGAAACGCAAATCACAGGCTGCGACAACCAAGGAGCAAAAAGACAAAGCCATCAGCTACCGCCATTACCTGGAACTCCAGCGTGACTATTTGCGCGGAAAACATGAACGTTTCACGATGGAAAGCGTGCCCGAAGGATTCAACAGGCGACAGGGTGTGGATATCGGCATCATCTCAAAATACGCCCGGCTCTATCTGAAGTCGGTCTTCAAGCGAGTGTATCCTGTAAAGGGCCTCGCCACATCTGATTTCCGAAAGATATGGGGACTTCAGGACATTTATAGCGCCAAGGAGCGCGTGAACCATGTCCACCATTGCATAGACGCCATCGTCGTAGCCTGTATCGGACTGGACGAATATGGCAAACTGGCCGAGTACTATCACGATGAGGAAAAGCATGAGTGGTACGGTGCGTCCAAAGCCACTTTTGCCAAGCCCTGGCCGACATTCGTCGAGGACGTGAGGCGGATGCAAAACGAACTGCTCGTTTATCACCACACTCCCGACAACATGGCCAAGCAGGGCCGTCGCAGAATCATCATCAATGGGAAAAAGGTCCTGGCAAAGGGAGACGCCGTGCGTGGCTCACTCCACAAGGAGACTTACTATGGCGCAATAGAGCGCGAAGGTGAGGTCAAATATGTGAAACGTGTAGAGCTGTCACAACTGGAAGAAAAGAACATCAAGTATATCGTGGATGACACCGTGAGGCAAATCGTCCAAGAGGCCGTCGATCGCTTGGGCTTCACAGAAGCCATGGCTTCCACCATTTGGATGAACGAGGAGAAGCAGATACCCATCAAAAAGGTACGCTGCTATACGCCCCAAGTCACCCAACCACTTCATATCCGCTACCAGCGGGATGTCTCTGACAAAGAGTACAAGCGCAAATATCATGTGGTAAATGACAAAAACTATCTCCTCGCCATCTATATAGGGGCTGACAAGAAAGGAAAAGAGAAACGAGACTTTGAGTTGGTCAACAACCTCCAGGCGGCCAAATACTACCGGACGAGCAACGATAGGACAGGCTCTGGCGATCCGATAGTCCCCGTCAAGAGTAGCCATGACTATCCGTTGGCCTATACATTGAAGATCGGCACGATGCTCTTGCTTTACGAGAACTCACCTGCCGAGCTTTACGAAGCCTCTCAAGCAGAACTGAACAGGCGTCTGTATAAGGTGACAGGGCTTTCTTCCATGACCGTGGGCACTCGCAGCTACGGGGTGATTGTAATGAAATACCACACGGAAGCCCGACAAAGCAAGGACTTGAAAGGCAAGAACGGTGCCTATCAAACTGGTGAGGGGCTGCGTCCTGTCATTAGAATGCTTCACACCCAGATAAAAGCGGCGGTACAAGGCGTTCACTTCCGTATCAACGAGTTAGGTGAGATCAAATGGCTTGCGCGGTATGATTAAGCAGACCCTCTTCTTCTCCACACCAGTGTCGCTTTCCTTAAAGAACAACCAAATGGTCATTTCCTGGAAAGACAGAGCAGACAAGGTGACGCGCCCCATAGAGGACATGGGATGCGTCGTGTTGGAAAACCAACAAATTAGCGTCACCTTGCCGCTCTTGAACGAACTGGTGAAAAACAACGTGGCCGTCGTCCTGTGCGACAACAAGCAGATGCCGACGGCCATGCTTCAATGTTTGGACGGAAATACGACACAAGCGGAAAGCCTCAATTATCAACTGGCCGTCGGAGAAGCAACAAAGAAACAGGCTTGGAAGCAAATCATCGAGGCTAAAATCAAGAATCAGGCAGTTGTACTTCGGCACTACGGAAAACGGAGTGAGCTACTAACACCATATTATAAAAACGTGAAGAGTGGCGACACGGACAACCGCGAGGGTCTTGCGGCCAAACAGTATTGGACAGAACTGTTCGGTGGATGCTTCAGACGGGATCGGGAAGGAGGTTCCCCCAACGACTTGCTCAATTATGGCTACGCTATTTTGCGAGCGGCAACCACCCGTGCATTAATAGGCTCAGGACTGCTACCCAACTTGGGTATCTTCCACAAAAGCAGATACAACGCCTTTCCATTGGCCGACGACGTGATGGAACCCTATCGTCCTTATGTGGACGAAATTGTCTATTCGCTTTACGAAGGTGGAGTTTACGAGCTCAACAAAGAGTCTAAATCCGCCATACTCCGCTTGTTGACGTGCGACGTGGGCATGGGAAAAGTCACGCGTCCCCTACAAATTGCCTTGACATTCACCACTGCTTCTTTGGCCAAACTGTATGCTGGAGATATCAAAAAACTAACTCTTCCTATCATGACATGACCGAATACCGTCTCAATGCCTACCATATAATGTGGATGTTTGTATTTTTCGACTTACCCGTCACAACAAAAAAAGAGAGAAAAGCCGCTGCGCTCTTTCGTAAGAACTTGGAGAAAGATGGATTCTCCATGATGCAGTTTTCTGTCTATATCCGCCATTGCGCGTCGCGAGAGAGCCTTGCGGTTCACCTTAAGCGTGTCAGGTCCTTGCTTCCCGCGACTGGCAAAGTCTCCATCTTGTCCGTAACTGACAAACAATTTGGAGACATCTACAACTTTTGGGGGAAACCAAAAAACGCCAATCAAAGTAAAATCCACAATAAAGTCATCAGTGAGCCTATCCAATTAGAATTTTTTTAATAAATTTGCAGTAGGAATCGTCCTGCACGGCCATTTCTTAGAAGCCAAAAACGAAGTATCTTACTGATTACCAGTAGATTTACAGCTATAGGTTGTGGTTTGATGTAGGAACAAGATGATAAACAACTCGTTCTTATAAGGAATCGTGTTCATACGGTTGTGGTTTGATGTAGGAACAAGATGATAAACAACATTCCTCGGCGCTCTCCCTCTTGTCTACCTGTTGTGGTTTGATGTAGGAACAAGATGATAAACAACGTTTCTTGCTATCAGTGAAGAAAGCAGACCGTTGTGGTTTGATGTAGGAACAAGATGATAAACAACCGGCACTTGTAAAATAATCCTTGGGATAGTGTTGTGGTTTGATGTAGGAACAAGATGATAAACAACTCATAGCCATATAAGGGTTGATACCTGCGGGTTGTGGTTTGATGTAGGAACAAGATGATAAACAACTGCAAGTTAGTAGCATTCGCATCCGCTTGGTTGTGGTTTGATGTAGGAACAAGATGATAAACAACTGACCGTAACCATACTCACTAAAAGGAAGAGTTGTGGTTTGATGTAGGAACAAGATGATAAACAACAAATCTGTGAGTATTTCAACATAGCGGAAGTTGTGGTTTGATGTAGGAACAAGATGATAAACAACTTTGACAGAGAAGTTAATACTAGAAGATAAGTTGTGGTTTGATGTAGGAACAAGATGATAAACAACTCAGCACTTTTACAGATAACAGTAACCACAGTTGTGGTTTGATGTAGGAACAAGATGATAAACAACTACAGTAGGTTGCTGAGTATAGTCAATGAGTTGTGGTTTGATGTAGGAACAAGATGATAAACAACCGAAAACCTTATCAACCTTAGTACGATATTGTTGTGGTTTGATGTAGGAACAAGATGATAAACAACGATCCAGCTTTGAAGGAGTTGGACGCGCAAGTTGTGGTTTGATGTAGGAACAAGATGATAAACAACGAACCTGATTATAATGCTTACGGTCCTGACGTTGTGGTTTGATGTAGGAACAAGATGATAAACAACGAATTGACCTTTGGTATTACGGTCGATAGAGTTGTGGTTTGATGTAGGAACAAGATGATAAACAACGTGCATTGACACCACGTTGAATATGAAAAGGTTGTGGTTTGATGTAGGAACAAGATGATAAACAACCCACCTCTGAGCTTCTTCCCAACGCCGCAGTTGTGGTTTGATGTAGGAACAAGATGATAAACAACACGATCTTTGAAATCAAGGAGCAGGGCGTGTTGTGGTTTGATGTAGGAACAAGATGATAAACAACTCGTGCGAGTTCTCGGCCCGTGAACTGAGTGTTGTGGTTTGATGTAGGAACAAGATGATAAACAACATCAGCGGGCTGGCCTCGCTCTCGTCGGCTGTTGTGGTTTGATGTAGGAACAAGATGATAAACAACTTGTAAGGCTATCCGTCACATGTCTTCCGAGTTGTGGTTTGATGTAGGAACAAGATGATAAACAACCAACGGGAGCAGAATCACCACCAAGGAAGCGTTGTGGTTTGATGTAGGAACAAGATGATAAACAACTAAGCTATTCTAAAAAACGAACAACTAACGTTGTGGTTTGATGTAGGAACAAGATGATAAACAACGAAACGGTGCTTTGCTTGAAGCTGGCTTTTGTTGTGGTTTGATGTAGGAACAAGATGATAAACAACGCTTCATAAACGAGGCAATTTGTGCGGACGTTGTGGTTTGATGTAGGAACAAGATGATAAACAACCTTTGCTAGACCACGAACACCAGCACCGATGTTGTGGTTTGATGTAGGAACAAGATGATAAACAACCTCGAAAACGTAGCGGGGGATTGTCTGAGGGTTGTGGTTTGATGTAGGAACAAGATGATAAACAACTACAGAAGAGATATACAGAAGAGATACAGAGTTGTGGTTTGATGTAGGAACAAGATGATAAACAACAAGCAGGCAACGGGGGGATTTACCGTGCCGTTGTGGTTTGATGTAGGAACAAGATGATAAACAACATGGCGATGAGCGACACCAAGGTACACATGTTGTGGTTTGATGTAGGAACAAGATGATAAACAACATCGCGCTGGCGAATTATAGTGCTTAAAGTGTTGTGGTTTGATGTAGGAACAAGATGATAAACAACTATGCCTGTTGTTTGGCGGATGATATTTCCGTTGTGGTTTGATGTAGGAACAAGATGATAAACAACGGAACAATCACGTTTGATAACGTACATGAGTTGTGGTTTGATGTAGGAACAAGATGATAAACAACCAAGGACTCAGCCGCATTCGATTTTGTTAAGTTGTGGTTTGATGTAGGAACAAGATGATAAACAACTTCGCCGTGTGAGACTTGGTAGTGCAGTGAGTTGTGGTTTGATGTAGGAACAAGATGATAAACAACGAGAAACTTATCACCATGCAGGAGAGAAGCGTTGTGGTTTGATGTAGGAACAAGATGATAAACAACATCATTTGGCATTGAAGCACCGACACGACGTTGTGGTTTGATGTAGGAACAAGATGATAAACAACTCGAGATTCCAACGGTTTTGCTCACGGGCAGTTGTGGTTTGATGTAGGAACAAGATGATAAACAACGGCCGCGGTAAGGTCGGTTCTCTCGTTCTCGTTGTGGTTTGATGTAGGAACAAGATGATAAACAACCTTTCTTCGGATCACAAGAGGCGTTGAGCAGTTGTGGTTTGATGTAGGAACAAGATGATAAACAACTTTCAAGGAAATCAATTACCCGTTGTGCTTGTTGTGGTTTGATGTAGGAACAAGATGATAAACAACTGGCACTCTTTGTCATCTCGCCCGCCACAGTTGTGGTTTGATGTAGGAACAAGATGATAAACAACCTAATTTAAGACACTCGAAATAATCTACAGTTGTGGTTTGATGTAGGAACAAGATGATAAACAACCTATATATTGCGATGTACTGCGATATATTGTTGTGGTTTGATGTAGGAACAAGATGATAAACAACCGTGGTGTGTCCCGAAGTGAACAAACAACGTTGTGGTTTGATGTAGGAACAAGATGATAAACAACTGTAATTAAGATAACACAAATTGCCTATGAGTTGTGGTTTGATGTAGGAACAAGATGATAAACAACATCAGTAATATTATCGACAGACGTTCGAGGTTGTGGTTTGATGTAGGAACAAGATGATAAACAACAGGAGAGTACCTCAATGTCTATGACAAGCGTATCGACCGCGCCAACTCGGAACTATCAAAGCTCATCATAGGGCAGACTATGACCATCGAGGACGGCAGCAGCCTCTCGCAGTCAGAGACACACCTGAAGGTGTTCGAGAATCTGGTGGAGAGCGACTGCACCATGCTGCGCGACATCGTCAACAATCAGCTTATCCCACGAATGGTAAAGCACGGTTTCCCGATCAAAGGGCTGCGCTTCGAATGGGATGATGCGGTCGATTACACGCCTGAGCAGCAGGTGGCATACGAAACGATGATCGCTGACCGCTATGATGTGGATTCATCCTACTTCGCGGAGAAATACAGTATGCCAGTAGGCGAGCGGCGCAACGCGCAGCCCATGCTACCAGATGGCGGTGACGATGGTGACAAAGAAAACAATGGGCCTAAGGAACAGCAGCAAAACACGCACGGCAGTTTTTTCGATTAAGCCCCACTGATTATGTGGGGCTGCACCTGCGGTATGCCGAAATATTTGGTAAGGAACTTTCGGTTTCTTCCATGTGTCTGAGCAAGAATGAAGAAGAAATTGAAGCTATTGCCAAGAAATGGGCAAGCGTTATCAGCGACAAGTATGTAAGGCAGCAAGCGGAAGAGGCTGCACGAATTGCGCTCAGGCATGGGATCAAGGACTTGCCAGAACTGCGTGAGGCTGATTTGGGTAAAATATCCAAGTATCATGGCGCACGTGCATCGTTTCAGGCAGGTATGACCGATGAGTTGCCTTCAATCATCCGTGTGAACAAACGAGGTTACAGAGGTTGGAAAGAAGCTCATGCAAATGCCGTTCGATATGGCCAGCTCGTTCAAGACAATCCTCTGTTGCATGAATTGGGGCATTACATAGACTATTGTAATGATTCTGCCAATTACAGAAAACTTGAACACACCTGGAAAGTTGAGAATGTGGATGAGGCACTTGTGAAAAAACACCTTTCTACTTATGCGCTTTCTGATTATGCTGAGTTTGAGGCTGAATTGAATGCAGCGATTATGAGGGGAAAGGTACTCCCAAAGGAACTGCTTTCTTATTCCCACATGAATCAAGTGGACACTCCTCTGGCAAAACGTATGCTTAGTTTGGCCTCAGGTGATAGCGTGTGCCTTCCAAACGAAGAAGTTAGCAAAGGTTTCAAGGATGCAATGAAAGTTCTTTTCCACCAAAAGGGAAGTTCTTTCTCTATCGACATTCTGGCTGATAAAAATGTTCAAGGCTTGATAGAAGCTCATACAAGTGTCCTCGACCGCAACTTGCAGCGATTGGAAATGTCCGACCTCATGCGCAAGCGGCTCACTCGTTCTAATTATATTTTCAGTGGCATAAAAACCTTTCATGAGTTGAACGAGGCGTTCCCGTCCTTGCTGGATTCTAACGGCAACAGAAAGACGTTCGAAGCCTTTTCGAACGATGTTCGTAAGATCGACAAGACCTACAACTCTAACTATCTCCGTGCGGAGTACAACTTCGTACAATCGTCTGCGGAGATGGCTGCCAAGTGGGAACGGTTCTCGGAGGACGGTGACCGCTACAACCTTCAGTACCGCACGGCAAACGATGACAAGGTGCGTCCGGAACACGCTGCGCTAAATGGCGTGACGCTTCCACCGTCAGACCCGTTTTGGGAGGAATACTATCCACCCAATGGATGGAACTGCCGTTGCACCGTAGTGCAGGTTCGCAAGTCTAAATACCCTGCCACACCCCATGAGGAGGCGATGGCGCTGGGTGAGGAAGCTCTGCAGCGCGACACAAAGGGTATCTTCCATTTCAATCCTGGAAAGCAGAATAAAACCGTACCCGACTACAATCCTTATACGATTCGTCGTTGCCGTGACTGCGACATCGCTAAGGATAAAATCAAGTTGGCGAGATTCATTCCAGAAAATGAGTTGTGCGCTGCGTGCAAATATTTACGAACTTGTTTGGAACATAAATATAGCGATGGTTTCCGCAACTACAAGAAAGAGGTTACGAACTCTGTCACAGCCATAGACGGCAAGGAATGTGCAAACTTACAAACAGGGCAGTTCTATCAGACAAAGAAATCATTCAAACGAGGCATTGCACACGCCTATACGGTCGAGGAGGTTGAAATGTTTGAGACATTCAAGGATTATGCTTCACAAATGACATTCATACGCCACAGCCCACTTGGGGAGGTTAAAAATATGACCGACCCGAAAGACATTGCTAACATTCAAAAAAAGATACACCGTGGCGTTACAGGCTACAATGTATATGAGGTTACTATCGGTGATGAATTGTGGGAATTAAAAACAGAAGTGTTCAAAAACAAATCGGAAACACTATATGTAGCAATAAGAAAAGGATAAACGACTGTCCAGCGAGGTTCACATACCCCCATTAGGAATCAGAAGCCTATCCTTTGCTGCAAAGGTAATAACAAATTTTCAAAACACATCAAGTTATGGAAGAAAAAATACATGATGATAAAAAAAACAATCTCAATGCCGCAGTAGAGCACATACTGCGCTTGCCGATAGAAGTAAAATCCCAATGCACAACAACCACGGGAAGATTCTGGCAAGCCATGAAGCGATTGGTGAGGAAACCTGTCCCACAACATCCAAAGAGTCTTCTTGATATTGCCGTAAGCAATTCGAGAGTGCTCTCAACTTTAGTTTGTACTGCAAAAAGCAATACAACACACCCGCAAGGACAGTCAGTAACAGAAATAACACACTCGCTACTGTCAAGCAGCGAAGAAGAATACTCCCTTGTGACATATCGCCAAAAACAGCGATTATGCCTATTAAAGTTGCGGCTATGCCTGACTGATGGCGTATTAACGATTCATGCTGAAGCTCCACTTTCTCTTTGGCTTCAAACAGCTCTTGAACAAAGCCATTCCAGCCTTCTGTATCATATAGTACTGTCATCTTTTTTAGATGCAAAGGTATAACGTTTCATTCAAAACTTTCAACGATGAACAAAATTTTCTCATTTCTAAAGAAAAGCAACCGCTACAAGCATCTAATCGGAGGTTTTCTGGTCGGCTTGAGTGCTTTGTCGCCATGGCCGGCCATCTATTCAGCCATCGTCGCAGCCTCATGTCTCGAACTCAAAGACAAGCTCCACGGCTGTCAATGGGACTGGATAGACTGGGCCTGCACAGTGCTCGGAGGCATCATTGCGATGTCGCTTTGGCTCATTGTGTAGCGCCCGGCCATTTTTTACACCGAGAATGAGTAACTTTGCAGCCTGGTAGAGTTTCCCATAGGCCGCGTGGTCTATCGCGGGTACAACAATGCGAACGCGAATGGCGGTGTCTCGTTTGCGAATGCGAACAACGATGCCTCGAATGCGAACACGAATGTCGGCTCGCGCCTGGAAATCTAGCTAATCGGCGTACAACGATGGGGACGTGTCCCCGATGCGGTGCCGAGGGAAACGAGCCACAGCAAAAGCACCTCGACGAGGTGGAAAGCTGAAACATCAAGTGTCGGGCAATGGAGTTTGGTAGGTCGGCAACGATTCGAAGAAGTCTGGCCCGGGGAGGGAAGGCCCTTATCTTCCATACAGAAAAGACCATGCACAGAGAAGGCTATATCATGCAAGAGGTGACGTCCTACGGCAATATGTCGGAGGCGTTTGTAACGATACCCCAGTTCGGGATAAAATAGCGATTAGTTGCATGTGAAGACAGATACGCGGGTTCTCTTCCCATGCCATCAGACATGGGCTGTATATAAAGAATCGAAAGAGATTATTCAGTCCTTAGAACAATGAAAGTTGCTTCGTGTCTTCGATGCAGTATCCTTGCAATGCCTTTGGCTTGTTGTCAAAGAAACAATATGCTCCCAAGGCAGAAATAAGGTTCATGATAAAGTTGCTTA
>OGHD01000073.1_pt1 | contig 54147 bp, 46 predicted proteins | sample 1571341 | NCBI WGS metagenome assembly OGHD01 (sample SAMEA2582026, study PRJEB24529) | metagenome | biome: Human gut stool | place: China | collected 2011 | reverse complement strand
CTGCCTGCGGATTTTTCTGCGTGAAAACAGGATATTTATAGTCAAAGCGGTCGCCCTTGTCAACTTCTGTTTGCTGTGCGGCCGACGCACCCGCTGCTACTGCCATCGCTAAAAATAACGTGAGAAGAGTTTTTTTCATTCGTATTAGCCTCCTTTGTAGGAATTGTATTTGGTACTATAATAGTATAAAATAAAAGGGTATCTGTAAAGATGCCTGAGCGGGGGAAGTGTAAAATCTTTGTAGCCTGCGCAGGAAGTATTTGTAAACTTGAGGGGATATTGAAAATGTTAGGAACAATCGTTAATGTAAGTGCAATTTTAACCGGCTCTGTAATCGGCAGCTTTCTCAGCAGAGGTGTTAACGAACGCTATAAAACAGCGCTTTTCGACGGTCTTGGACTGGCGACCGTGGGACTGGGAGCGAATGCCTTTGTCAGCAATATGCCGAAAACAACCTATCCGGTATTATTCATCGCCAGCATCGCCATTGGTACTGTTATAGGAACGTGGCTGGATATCGACGGACGCTTTCACAGGCTTTTGGCAAGCGCCAAGGGTGGCAGCAAGCTGGCGGAAGGACTTTCAACCGCTATTTTGCTGTTCTGCATCGGCACACTTTCTATTTTAGGACCGATTGAAAGCAGGCTCAACGGCAACAATACTTATCTGTATACCAACGCGACGCTTGATTTTGTTTCGTCGATTATTCTTGGCTCGGCCTATGGCATCGGCATTGCAGCGGCAGCCTTGGTGCTGCTTTTGTGGCAGGGGAGCATTTATCTTTTCGCCGGCGTAATTGCGCCTTATATGACGCCGGCGCTGATGGGAGAAATTTCTGTTTTGGGTGGCATTTTTCTGATGAGCAGCGGCCTGGGAATTTTGCAGCTGCGCGATTGCAAAACGCTGAATATGCTGCCGGCGCTTATTGTACCGCCGATTTTTTACGCGCTGATGGCAGCGGTACGATGATTTTTTAGAGTTCATCAAAACGATGCAAAGTTCACAGATTATCCATTGACTAATCAGTCAGTTCATCTTATAATAAGCTCATCAGTTAGCAATCCCACTGACTGATACATAATACCCCTTTTCTTTTTATACATCCTTTCACAACATCAACCCTCTGAAAGCAGCAGTGCCGAACGCATGGCACTGCTGCTTTTTTTTATTTATGCGGAGAAAAGCACAGCACAAGCAAAATTGAAAGTATACTTACGATTTTTGGCGAATTTCCGGAAGTATACTTTAAATTTTTCGGGAATTTTCGAAAGTATACTTTAAAAAGAGGCAATGTTATTCTTTTCTGCCAAGCTTAAAAGGTAGCAGAAGGCGTAGGCCGGGATGCGCAAAAGCTGCTTGCCGTCAGGTGTGTCATGTACACCATAATCGTCCTGGCGCTTAGTAATAATTATGCCAAGCTCGGCTTTGCCTGCAAGGGTACAGATAGCGTCATTGTTGCTGATGGGTGCTTGCTCACGATATTTTACTTCAATCAAAATATCTTTATTAGCAGGATATTCAGCAACGACATCTATTTCCTTTTCCGAACCGGCAGCACGATAATAGCCTACGCTGGTAGCCTTGCGATAACAGAAGGTTTTAACATGCTTATAAATAGTTGTTTCTACAATTTTACCCATTTCTGCAGCATTTGTGAGCAGGTCATCATTCATTAGCACGGCATTACGTATAGCTGCATCAGCAATATAGATTTTCGGCTTGCTTTTAAGAATTTTTTTGCCTTCGATATGGACAGGATTACTGATGTAGATTAAATTAGCACTTTCCAGGTAGCGGACATAATTTTCCACAGTAGGGCGTGATACACCATTCAGTTCTTTGGCAATGCTGTCGTAGGAAACGATTTCAGAGGAAACATTGCACAGGTAGAGAAAGATGCGCTCCAATTCCAGGGGATTACGGATATTATACAAGGCAGGTAAATCTCGCTTTAAAACCTTGTCTACAATGTCTTCACGCATAATCTGCTGCGCAAAAAAATCATCCTCAGCTAAAGCAAGCTCCGGGAAGCCACCAACAAGAAGATAGCGGTTAAAGTGCAGTCGGAGGCTTTCTAATTTGAGCATAATATTGGTACGCTCGGCCTGAGTCATCGACAGCAGCTGCGAAAGCAACAGATTTTTGGGAAGATTTGTGATACTGATGCCGATAAGTGAACAATATTCATAAAAAGAAAGCGTTGGTACCTGAATTACAGACCAGCGGCCGGCACCACTTTCGGTGCTGCCCTTTACCAGAGCCGGGCTTGCAGAACCGGTTGCGATAACCTTGCTTTCAGGTTGTGTGTCGTAGATGATTTTTAACCAACCGGGCCAATCAGCAGCATATTGGATTTCATCAAAAAAGTAATAAACATCTTTATCAGGATGAATATTTTCGTGATAGCATTCTAATATGGCATCCATGCTGCTTAATTTTAAAATAGGATGATCTAGGGAGATAAAAACGATTTGCTCAGGCGCAACACCCTGCTTCAGCAAATTATCGATAACCTGATATATAATGGTTGTTTTACCGACACGTCTGGCACCGGAAAGAATGACGTTGCGACGTATAGTGGTATGAGAAATTTTTTCCAGTGTTTCATAATAGGAAATTCGTTTGTAGCTTTTGAGAAATGCAGGGGCTACTGCACCAGTTTTCCACCAAGGGTTGAAGCCTGCAAGGACTTTTAAAATATTTTCTTGCTTAATAATAGCCATAATATCACCGCCTTACAATTCTATTATAAACCACTCAAAAGCACAGCACAAGCAAAATTGAAAGTATACTTACTATTTTTGGCGAATTTACGAAAGTATACTTTCAATTTTTCGGAGATTTTCGCAAGTATACTTTAAAACGCGTTAAAAATGACTTTGGCAAGTGTTTTACTCCAGCGCAGGCAGGCCAGTGCAAGGCGCTGTCTCAACATCGCAAACATTCTTAATAGGAATAAATATTATTCTGTTAAAAATTTTCTGAAAAAATCTCTTGACTAGGTACTTATCCGCCATTATAATATAAGTATGATTTAGATTAGAGTAAATCGTAAATAGAGTTACTCCAATCTATAATTTCACCCCTTGATTATGAAATCCTTGACACAGGCGAAGCTCGTGCATGGTAGAGGAAACAAGGCAACTCTTACCGGACTTGCAGGCGGGAACTTGCGAAGGATTTTGTAATAAATAAAAATCTCTTAAGATAAGAGGAGGAAATTACAATGAAAAAATCCTTAGTACTCGCAATGGCAATGGCTCTTGGTGTAACCGCTTCCGCTTACGCTGCTAACCCGTTCTCTGACGTTCCTGCCGGCCACTGGGCTTATGACAGCATCAACAAACTTGCTGCTGCCGGCGTAATCGAAGGCTACGGCGACTCCACCTTTGGTGGCGACAAACTGATGACTCGTTATGAAATGGCTCAAATCGTTGCTAAAGCAATGGCTAAAGGCGCTAACGTTGACAAACTGGCTGCTGAATTCGCTGACGAGCTGGATAACCTGGGCGTTCGCGTTGCTAACCTGGAGAAAAAAGCTGACAACGTAAAGATCACCGGTGAAATGCGTTATCATTATGTTGATAATGATGGTGATGTAGAAGGCTATAAAACTGAACTGCGTTCTCGTATTTGGGTAAATGGCCAAATCAATGATGACTGGAAATATACCGGCATGATTGAAAACATCCAAAATTTGAAAGACAACGCTGGTAATGAAGATACTAAATTCCAACGTGCTTATGTAAATGGCAAGCTCGGTGGCTTGGCTGTTCAAGCTGGTCGTTATCATGCAAAATGGTCCGAAGGCAATGTTTATGATAACCGTTTTGATGGTGTTCAAGTTGCTTACGGTAAAGACGTTAAATTGGTAGCTGGTTATGGTAAAGCTGCTCATCTGAATGGCGTTACTGATGCTAAAGATGCTAAAGCTAATGCAAAAGATACCTACTATGCTGAGCTGTCCGGCAAAGTTGAAAACCTGTCCTTGGCTGCTGGCTATTACAAATTCGAAGATGTAAAAGAAAAAGCAGGCGTTGACGATACCATTTGGACTGTTGCTGCTAACTATGCATTCGACAAGAACTTCAAACTGGGCGCTATGTATCTGAATGGCGATAAAGATAAGTATAATGGTGATGATGACGGCTTCGTAGTAACTGCTTCCTATAAAGGTGCTAAAGCTGCTAAAGCTGGTTCTTGGGGCTTAGTTGCTAAATACTATGACCAAGGTGCATCCACCTATATCGACCACACCATGAACGGTCTTGCTGATAATGCACTGTTCACTGGCGATGAAGGCTTCAAAGGCTACAGCGTAGCTGCTAACTACACCTTTGCTAAGAACATCGTTGGCCAGGTTGAATGGTATGATCTGGATCAAAAAGAAGGCAACAAAGACGCTCAAACTCTGTGGTCTCAAGTTGTATTCACTTTCTAATTCCAACCATATACAACAACTTAACATTTAACACGCGCGTATAAGAAGACGGCCGCCCGCATGGGCGGTCGTTTTTTGGGTGGGTGGGTAGGTTGTTGAAAATAGGGTTTTAGTTAACAAGTGAAATAAGAACTGAAATAACAAGTGAAATTTCTCAGCTATTATTTTAGTTGTTGCGAAGAACTGAATTTTTGCAAGGAAAATGTGAAATACAACTGAAAAATTAGTATAACAACTGAAGAATATTTCAGAAAAAAAGTTTTACTCACAATGACTACCCAGTCAGAAAATTTTAAGCAAACACTGTATTTTTTCCTGAATTTATGCTAGAATATACCTATATTCTGCATTACATAAATGCGTCTGGAGGAATAAGAATGAAAAAAGTTTTACGTTATTTATTGATGACCGTTATGGCTATCTGCTTCAGCATCCCCTGCTTTGGTGCAGCTGAAGCTGCAAGTGTTGCTCTGCTGCCTTTGATCAACAACGTTGAAGGCGGAGACGAACTGGCAAATCAGGTTTTCTACAAAAACGCTCTGGCTGTTCTGAACAGCAAAAAAGGCTTTGTAGTAGTAGAAAACGACAAGCTGACCGCTGTTATTGATGCTGCTAAGGTTGGCAACAAGGTTCCCAGTGCTGCAACTTTGGAAAAAATTGCTAAAGATGGCGATGTTGACATCGTTATCGCTGTTCAGCTGGACAAGCTGGATGACAGAGCTATCGATTCCAGCGAAGAGCGCAAACTGCAAATCGACCTGCAAGGCTATGCAGTTGCTTACAACAAGCTCACCGGTAAAGCTTACGAGCACCGCATTTACAGCGACAAAACTATTCCTGAAGCTCTGACCAGCCGTTGGGATTGGACTCATGAAGAATTTGGCCGTGCAGTACGCATCGAAGTAGACCGTGCTCTGCGTGTTAAATAATTCCTAGCTTAATTTAAGTTTAAACACCCAGCCGCTTCTGTAAATTTTGCAGAGGCGGTTTTTGTATTGTGAAAAAATACTTGAAAAGAAAAGCTTATATATCAATGATTGTTTGCGAAGTAGAATCTCTTTATTTACATGAATTAAGAAAAATTTGTGAAGCACTTGTAGAGTTATTAAAAAAGTGGTACAATAGAGTCATGAAAAATTTGCTTATGCTAACTGCTGAGGGCAGCGAAAAACGCAGACTGCAAGGAGTATGGTAGAGGAAACAAGGCAACTCTTACTGAAAGATGCGGCGAGCCGAGTATCAAAGCCAAGGCTAAGAAGCGTAGCAGAATTTTTCAAATGTATTTTCCTAAAGGAGGAAATTAAAATGAAAAAATCTTTAGTATTAGCTATGGCTATGGCTCTGGGCGTAACTGCTTCCGCATACGCTGCTAACCCGTTCTCTGACGTTCCTGCTGGTCACTGGGCTTATGACAGCATCAACAAGCTGGCTGCTGCCGGCGTAATCGAAGGCTACGGCGACACCACCTTCGGTGGCAACAAGCTGATGACCCGTTATGAAATGGCTCAAATCGTTGCTAAAGCAATGGCTAAAGGCGCTAACGTTGATAAACTGGCTGCTGAATTCGCTGACGAACTGGACAACCTGGGCGTTCGCGTTGCTAACCTGGAGAAAAAAGCTGACAATGTAAAAGTAACCGGCGAAATGCGTTATCGTTACACTGACTCTAGCAACGACGGCAATAAATACAATGATCTGCGTTCTCGTCTGTGGGTTAACGGCCAAATCAATGATGACTGGTCCTACACCGGTATGCTGGAAAACACTCAAGACCTGCATGACAACGTTGGCAACGAAAATACTGCCTTCCAACGTGCATATGTTGAAGGTAAACTGGGCGGCCTGAATGTAACCGCTGGCCGTTACAATGCATTCTTCGCAAACGGCAATGTATATGATACCCGCGCTGACGGTGTTGAAGTATCCTATGGCAGCAAAATTCAATTAAAAGGCTTTGCTGGCAAAGGCACCGATGCTACTTGGACTGATGCTAAGAACGAGGATCATGATACCTCTTTTGGTAACTATGCTGGTGTTGAACTGACCGGTGACTTCAATAAACTTGGTCTGACTGCTGGTTATGTAAACTTTAAAGATATGTACAAAGATGCAGAATATAATAATGGTCCCGTTGGCGAAGGTCTTGACAATGCTATCTGGTATGTTGGCGGTTCCTATGACTTCGACGGCAATGTAGCTGTTTCCGGTATGTACCTGAAAGGTGATGCAAGCTATAAAGACAAAGATGTTAAAGTTGTTGGCTCTGACGGTTGGACTGCTGGCCTGACCTACAAAGGCGCTGAAGCTTCCGAAGCTGGTTCCTGGGGCCTGTTCGCTAACTACTATGACCAAGGCGGCATGACCTATGTTGCACACACCACTGATGCAAACACCTTTGATAACGAAGGCTTCAAAGGCTGGGGCGTAGGCACTAACTATGCATTCGCTAAAGGCATCGTAGGCACTGTTGCTTACTATGACACTGTTTCCAAACTGCATGATGAAGATCATGACAACATCGTTTGGGCTGACCTGACCTTCACTTTCTAATTTAACGATTAGCAAGTAACACAAAATAATACACACGCGTATAAAGGCCCCCTCGCCGAAAGGTGAGGGGGCTTTGTGTTGCAAAATTATTTGAATGTGGTATAATAAAAATAGAAAGACAACCGCCTAAGCAGTTCGTGCCAATCCAATCGGCTGCGCCTCTTGGGGCACTATTGCATGGCGCGCATATACCAATCAGCATCGTCCTATGGACTTGCTTCTTGGATGCGCCCGCAACAAGGTGGGTTGCCGATTCAAAGGGTCAGAAAATCCGCCTCAGTGAACGGCAAACTACAGAGGCGGTTTTTCTATGTCTGGATTACTGTATTGCAAAAATATTTTGATGTGGTATAATAAATATAGAAAGACAACCGCCCACAAGGTGGGTTGCCGATTCAAAGGGTCAGAAAAATCCGCCTCGGTGAACAGCAAATTACAGAGGCGGTTTTTCTATGTGCATTTTACTTTTTGTTCTTAAAAATGAACGTCAGCAATGCCAGTATAAACATACCAAAAATCATAAGATCCTGGAAGGTGTAATATACCATAGACATCACCTCCATTCCAACGGAATTTCGGCAACGCCACCCCGCAACACGGTTGTCTGTAATATTGTATCATGCAAACAAAATTTTGACAAGAAAGAAAAAAACTACCGCCCTCGCAGCTTTGCTGCGCAGGACGGTAGTTTTGCTTTGTTAAATTACAGGCCGGCCTGCTCAATACCGCTGAACAGGAAGCCTAAATGATTGGTGGAGTTCAGCAGCACTACGCGCCAAACACCTTCGTTATATTCAAGTACATTGATACAGGTATTATCCTGCTTAATCTGCCAGAAGTGCGACATATCAAGGCCAAGCAAATCACAGATAATCGCTTTGTTCACTGCATCATGCGCAGCAACCAGCACAGTCTTATCGATATATTTGGCAGCATAATCGTCAAAGGCAGCGCGCGCACGCTTGCGCACATCCTCCAGGCTTTCGCCGCCGTCAGGCATTTGTACTAGGTGCGGCCTGGTGTGCCACAGGGCAAACTCCTGCGGAAATTGCTTGGCAATTTCCGGTGCCAGCACGCCTTCCCAGCTGCCGTGATTGATTTCCAGCAGACGTTCATCTGTTGCTACCGGCAGCTTGTGCAGATCGGCGCAGAACTTGCAGGTCTGGTAGGAGCGCTGCAGTGGGCTGGAGATGCACACATCAATAGGGATATGGTGCAAGCCCTCGGCCAGCAGGTGGCCTTGGCGCAGACCGCGCTCGCTCAGCGGTGTATCCTCCTGTCCTTGGTATCTGCCTTCTATATTCCAGGTTGTTTCGCCGTGTCGGACTAAAATTATTCTCATAGAATTTCCTCGCTGTAATTTATATAGTGATTAGCCTTCGCAGTTGATAAGCTTAACGTCAATAATACCTTCCACACCACGCAGCTGCAGCATAATATCGTTAGGAATATCATCGCCAACAGCAATCGCCATAATGTTGGTGTCGGATTTAGGAGTGCTGCCAACCTGCATGCCGTTGATGTTGATGCCGGCGCTGCCCAAAATAGTTGCCATTTGACCGATCATATTAGGCTTGTTGACGTGCGGTGCCAGCAGCAGGTAGCCTTCCGGATTGAAGTCAACATGATATTGGTCGATTTGCACAATCTTAGGTTGTTTGCCGTCGAACAGGGTGCCTTCGATTTTATGTGTGCCCTTGGCAGTAGCAATTTTTACATTGATAGCGGTAGTGAAGTAACCTGGCTTGTTAGCCTTAACCTCTTTAACCTCTAGGTTACGTTTTTTAGCAATGCCGGGAGCATTGACAAAGTTAACGCTTTCCTGCAGAATTGGGTTCAGCAGGCCTTTGAGAAAGGCGGTAGTGAGTGCCTGGGTTTCGGTTTCGGCAAGCGCACCGGTGTATTCTACCTCAACGCTCTTAATCGGTCCGTCTGCCAAATATATGCCCACGGTACCCATACGTTCTGCCAGCTTGAAGTACGGTTGGATAACTGCTGCCACGCTTTTCGGAATGGGCGCCATATTAACGGCGGTCATAACCGGACGGCCTTCGAGAGCATCGATTACGCCGTAAGCAACATCAACAGCTACACCGATTTGCGCTTCGATGGTGGAAGCACCAAGGTGCGGAGTTTGTACAACGTTGAACAGGCCCAGGAAGGGGTTATTTTCTTTGGTAAGCGGTTCGGTCGGATAAACGTCAATGGCAGCGCCGGCAATTTTACCGGATTTAACGCCCTCGGCAATAGCTTCGGGATCCATGCAGCCGCCGCGGGCGCAGTTGACAATGCGCACGCCGTCCTTCATTTTGGCAATAGCTTCGGCGTTCAGCATTTTTTCGGTTTCTTTGGTGAGCGGAGTGTGGATAGTGATGTAATCAGATTTAGCCAGCAGAGTGTCAAAATCAACCAGCTCAACGCCAACCTGATGCGCACGTTCTTCGGTAATATAAGGATCGTAACCAATGGTGGTCATTTCCATAGCCTGCATACGTTTGGCAACACGGCTGCCGATACGGCCGACGCCGATGATGCCAAGGGTTTTGCCCTGTACCTGAATGCCGTCAAAGGATTTGCGGTCCCATTTGCCTTCCTGAATGGATTGATGGGCTTGCGGAATGTGACGAGTCATAGCCATCATCATAGCAACGGTGTGCTCGGTAGCTGCCATGGTGTTGCCTTCCGGGGTGTTGAGTACGACGATGCCTTTAGCGGTAGCGGCAGGAATATCGATGTTGTCAACGCCAACGCCGGCGCGGCCGATAACCTTCAGGCGAGTGGAGGCTTCGATAACCTCCTTGGTTACCTTGGTCATGCTGCGGGTTACCAGACCATCGTAATTGTTGATAACCTTGATAAGCTCCTCCGGCTTCATGTTGGGCATTACATCTACATCAAAGTGTTCGCGCAGCAGAGCTACGCCTTTTTCGCTGATATCGTTGCTGACAAAAATTTTCATGGTGATTTATCCTCCTGTTATTTGTTTTCCTTCATATATTCTTCCATAAACTCCGCCAACGCCTTGCAGGCCTCCAGCGGCACTGCATTATAGGCACTGGCGCGGCAGCCGCCGACAAGACGATGACCGCCGATACCGACAAAGCCGGCAGCCTTGCCCTTAGCTACGAAATCCTTCTCCATTTCCGGCGTAGCCAAATTGAAGGTAATGTTCATATTACTGCGAGCTTCGGGAGCAGCATGACCCTTGTAAAAACCGTTGCTGTTGTCGATAACGTCATAGATGAGCTTAGCCTTTGCTGCATTATTCTTGGCAATAGCGTTTACGCCACCCTGCTTTTTAATCCAGTGCAGAGTTTTGTTAACCATATAAATGGCAAAGACAGGCGGTGTATTGTACAAAGAATCGTTATTGGCAAAGGTGCTGTACTTCAGCATAGTAGGCAGCTCCTCACGCGCTGTTGCCAAAAAGCTTTTCTTGGCGATGACGATGACTACGCCTGCAGGACCAAGATTCTTTTGCGCTCCTGCGTAGATAAGATCAAAATCCTTGACGTTCACCTTGCGCGAGAGGATGTCACTGGACATATCGCAGATAACGGGAACATCAAACTTGGGGAAATCCTTGTATTCGGTGCCGTAAATCGTGTTGTTGGCAGTGAGGTGTACATAAGAAGTATCGGGGCGGAGCGTGAATTCCTGTGGAATGTAGCTGTGGTTCTTATCAGCGCTGCTAGCGGCCTCATAAACCTCGCCGTAGAATTTTCCTTCTGCCATAGCCTTTTTGGCCCAGACGCCGGTGTTGACATAAGCGGCGTATTTTTTAGTGTGGAAATTGGCAGCTGTCATTAAAAACTGGGTGCTGCCGCCGCCTTGGATAAACATAATCTCGTAATCCTCGGGGATTTCCATCAGCTCACGCAGCAGCTGTTTTGTTTCTGCATGCAGGGCAGCGTATTCATTGCTGCGATGGCTCATTTCAATGATGCTCATGCCGGTGTTTTGATAGTTTAAGAATTCTTCCTGCGCTTCCAACAGTACCTCGAGCGGCATAGCGGAAGGACCGGCGTTAAAGTTATATGCTCTTTTCATGTATTCTTTCCTTCTTCCTGAAAATAAATAAGGCAAGCACATCCCTTTGGGACGAGCTTGCCTTTATCTCGCGGTACCACCCAAATTGCCATTGCATAATTGCTTCACCAAAAAAAATAAGCCCATCATCCCTATCTTGGGACGAGGACTGCTCGCGGTGCCACCCAATTTGCCTATGGCCAACTTTGAACGCTGTATCGGGCGCACCCGTCAAATTCGTCATTTGCCGCTTCGGAGCGGAACTAGTGTGCTTCGCTGCTGCCTTGCATCAACCGCCAGCTTTCTGAAAAGACCTGCACATTGCTTCTCCATCATTGCGTTGCATAATGTGATTTGTAGATGATTATAACATGCCTGCTTTTAGAGTCAAGTGTTTTTGTAAAGATTTTTTATGTATACAATTTTTTAAGCTGTTTTGTAACGTAGGTTACAGAAAAGTTTCGGTTTGTATGCTTGCAAAATGATGTTATTCATGTTAAAGTAAGCATGTAAACAAAACAACGCAACCGCTAGGGGCGCAATTTGCTGAGAGGACTTACATCCGACCCTTTGAACCTGAATCTGGTTAAAACCAGCGTAGGAAAGCGAGCAGATTTCTGCAAAAAGACAATTCAACCGCTTTCCGACAGGAAAGCGGTCTTTTAATTATAAGGAGGAAAAATTATGGCAACACAAATGCAATTGGCACGCCAAGGTGTGATTACCGAAGCAATGAAAATTGTAGCAGAGCAGGAGCATGTAACTGCGGAGTTTATTCGCGAAGGCGTAGCAAACGGTACTATCGCCATTCCCTGCAACATCAATCATAAAAATATTATTCCGCGCGGTGTTGGTACCGGCCTTACTGTAAAGGTTAACGCTAACATCGGTACCTCCAGCAGCTATCCTGATCCGGAACCGGAGCTGGCAAAGCTGCAGGCTGCTATTGATGCAGGTGCGGATTCTGTTATGGACCTTTCTACCGGCAACAATATCAGCGCTTCCCGTCAGGCAATTATTGCTGCATCTACCGTAATGGTTGGCACTGTGCCTATGTATCAGGTAACTGTAGAAACCATTAAGAAGCGTGGCGCAGTGGTTGAGATGACTAAGGAAGATATTTTCGATGTTATCCGCCAACAGGCTGCAGATGGCGCCGACTTCATGACCATTCATTGCGGCATTAACAAAAATGTGCTGAAAGCACTCATTGACGAAGGCCGTGAGATGGATGTTGTCAGCCGCGGCGGCAGCTTTATCACCGGCTGGATGCTGCACAATGACGCAGAGAATCCTCTGTATGAATACTATGATGAAATTCTTGATATTTGTGCCGAATATGATGTAACTATCAGCCTTGGCGATGGCCTGCGTCCCGGATGCATTGCTGATGCTACCGACAGAGCGCAGATTCAGGAGCTGCTGAACCTGGGTGAATTGACACAGCGCGCTTGGGATAAGGGGGTACAGGTTATGGTAGAAGGCCCCGGCCACGTGCCCTACAACCAGATTGCTGCGAACATGCAGCTGCAAAAACGCCTGTGCCACGGAGCACCGTTCTATGTGCTCGGACCTCTTGTAACAGATGTTGCTCCCGGCTATGACCATATTACCAGTGCTATCGGCGGCACTCTTGCTGCTGTCAGTGGTGCTAACTTCCTGTGCTACGTAACTCCGGCCGAGCATTTGGGCCTGCCTGACTTAAATGATGTACGCGAGGGCGTAATCGCTACCCGTATCGCTGCGCATGCCGCTGATTTGGCTAACGGCAACAAGCAGGCATGGGAGTGGGACCTGAAGATGGCAAGAGCACGTAAGGTTCTGGATTGGCCTGCTCAGCTTGATCTGGCTATCGACCCGGTAAAGGCTAAGGAATATCGCTGCCGCAAGAACAAATCCGATGATGAGGCTTGCTCCATGTGCGGTGATTACTGTGCCGTTAAAATTGTCGGTCAGTATCTCGAAGAGCATATGAGAAAGAATTAAGTCATTACTTGAAAAAATAGTATGAATGTGATATATTAAATATAGAAAAAGACAACCGCCCGCAAAGGTGGGTTGCCAGTTGAATTGACTTGAAAATCCGCCTCGGAATCTGGTAAATTACAGAGGCGGTTTTTCTATGTGCGATTTACTTTCGGTTCTGAAAAATGAACGTCAGCAATGCCAGTATAAACATACCGAAAATCATAAGATCCTGGAATGTAAAATATACCATAGACATCACCTCCATTCTTAATTGAATGAAGGCAATACCACCCTGTAAAACGGTTGTCGTAAAAATTTTAACACATAAACATATTTTTATCAAGAATGCTTGATGCTTATCATTCTGAACTATGCTATAATATAGATAATTATAATATTTCTAGAGGTAACTGATGGAAAAGAATATTTTAGAATATGTCGGCAAAAGCTTATATCAGACACATATTTTGAAGGAAATGAAGCGCTATGTCGTTTTCCGTGCGCGTTGTGCTATGCATAGCAACTCGATAGAAGGCTTGCTGAAATTTTTTGATGCAAACAGCAATCGTCAGGCATGGCTGCAGGGAGCACCTGCGCTTTTGGAACAGACTACCAGAGCGTTTTTTTATAAAGGCTCAACTTGGGATGAACGTGTAGAGCTGGTGCAGAATCATCTGCTGATTATGGAAGAGCTGTTCAAGCCGGAGCTGATGGATAAATTGTATAGCAAGGGTGAAATGGTGCAGCTGTGGGAGGATTCCTACGATGACAGACCGTTGACGCTGCAGCTGTGGTTTCATGCCGGCCAACGCAAGGAAGGCTGCATGTCTTTGGCTTTATTCTATGAGGGCGAGCCTTTATACCAAATCATGTTCTGGCTGGCAAAGAATAAAACAGACGGCAAGAATGTTATTTATATTGGTGCCCTGCAGGGACCGCAGAACGGTAATGAGCTGATTAAGGGCATGACGAAGGCTTTCTTCGGCTATCGTACCAAAAACCTGATGTTCTATGGTCTGCGTTGTTTTGCTAAGGCTATAGGCGTTGAAAATATTTTCGCTGTTACCAATGACGGCTATTACGCGATGAACCATGTACGTGTAGATCGTAAGCTGAAGACTGATTTCGGTGCTTTCTGGCAGGAGTGCGAGGGTGTTATCTGCTCAGATCGTCGCTTCTATATTATGCCGACCGCGGAACACCGCAAATCTATGGAAGAGCTGAAGCCGTCCAAAAGAGCACAGCATCGTCGTCGCTTTGCTAAAATGGATGAAATGAAGGCTGCTGTTAAGTCTGCTGTTGACAGCTACAAAAAATAAAAAATTACTTGTTTGGTTTGTAATATAGGTACAAAAGCTGTCTGCAATATTATTTATAGTAACAATCTGTACAAATTTTACATTGGATAAAGCAGAGGTTCAGAATAGAACCTCTGTTTTTTTTAGGTAAAACATGCTATAATGAAAATATATAGCTCTGATTGGAGGTAAGAAAATTGAAAAAACAGCTTGCAACTTTATTGTTGACCTTTATCTTTTGCTTTACTACAGTAATTCCAGGTTTTGCTGCTGATTCTGCTGTCCCGATGGCAGATAAAATCGGCGCTATGGAAAAAATGCTCTATGGCACGGAGCAGAGCGGTTCCTTGCTGCAGCGTATGGATAGTCTGGAAGATGATGTTTACGGAACTATTACCAGCGATGCTATTATAAACCGCGTTGACAATATGTACGATTATCTTGAGGGTACTCCTGATAACGGTGAAGCTTCCTTTGCTACTAAGCTGAATGTGGTAGAATGGAAAATGAACGAAAGCATGTCTGGCGGCGCTGCCAAAAACCGTATTGAAGCCACGGAAAAGCTGCTTTATGGCCAGAATCAGACCGGTTCTTTGAGCGGTCGCCTGGAAAGTCTGCTGAAGCTCGCTTCTTATACTGACGGAAATGTGCCTGTACAGCAGGTTGTGCTTCCGAAGGATTCTGTTTTTAAAATTGCTTTTACCTCTGAGCTGAGCACTAAAATGAGCCGTAAGGGTGATGTAGTTCATTTTAAGGCAGCGGATAACCTGTATGTAAATGACGTACTGGTACTGCCGAAGGGTGCAACCGGTGTTGGTGAGGTTAAGAAGGTTGTTCAGCCCGGTATTTTCGGTAAGGATGGCCGTATTGATATTGACTTTACCTATATCTATGGCGTAGACGGAACCAAGATTCCCGTTACTGTAGGCGAGCTTGCTAAACAAAAGGCTGAAAGCATTGCCGGTGCAGCCGGAGCTGCTATCGGCGGTATGATTATCCTTGGTCCTGTGGGCCTGGTTGGCGGTGCTTTTGTCAAGGGTAACAGCGTAACTATTCCGGTTGGCTGTGAAACATTTGTACAGACTGCTGAAGATACTTCTCTGCAAGGCGTTGTATATCAGGAATAAAATCGAAAATTATACGTGAAAAGCTCACTCTTTCGAGTGAGCTTTTGCTTTTTTTATGGTATAATGTTAAGTGGATTACTATGAAATTTTTTCTTCATCAGTATAGAAAAAAGGAGTTTTTTATATGCATAAGACTTTTATAGCTACAGCTTTGGCACTTGGCATGTGCCTGCCTGTTTATGCTGAGCAGTTCAGCAACAGCAATAGTGACAGTATGCTAAGCCCGGTAACTGTTGATGAACCTAATACAGCGGTACCGCATCGTGAAAAGCTGGATACAGAAAAGCAGCAGGGGCTGCCGATTCGTCTGACCGGTGAACATGCCGAATATGATACTGTCAGCGGTGATTTTCATGCCGAGGGCAATATCAAGGTATCGCAGAACGGTCAGAATATTTATACAACGCAGGTCAAGGGTAATATGAAAACCGGCGATATCTGGCTGCTGGAGGGTGGCAAGCTGGTAGAGGGTGCCAGCGAAACACAGGCTGCCTGGGGCCATTATAACTTTAACAATAAAACCGGTGAAATGAAAAAATTGACCGGTAAGAACGGCAAAGATTTCTTTGCTGCGCCTCATGCCGAAATTTATCCTGATAAGATGGTTCTTGATGAGGGAGGTTCTACGAGCCGTTGTCCGGCAGTAAAGCATCCCAAATGTCTTGAAATCAAGGCAAAGACCTTTGAAATTTATCCTCATGATAAAATGGTAGCCCGCGACGTCAAGGTTTATGTACGCGGCAAGCATATCTATTCCCGTGATTATTGGGAAAATAGCCTGACGGAAAAGTCCAAGGAACGTATTCTGCCGCATATCGGCTTTAAGGACAGCGACAAGGGTACCTATGTCAATCTTTCCTACGAGCGTCCTTTAGGAGATAAAGACACAATTTACGCTGATTTGAATTATTACAGCAAGGCCGGCTATAAGCCTGTTTACGGCTTGGAGCACAACGAGCGTAACTTTAAGGTTACCTATGAAAACGGTTGGTATGAGGATGATGATGAATGGGTAGAGAAGCAGAACAATATCCGCTTTGATTATAAAAATCATCATATTGCACCAGGTTTGCCCTTATCCTACAGTGCTTACTTTGAACGTGGTCTGTGGAAAAATGATGATACCGGACGTAAGAGCTGGCATACAGAATATGGTGCCTTCCTTAACCATGACCGCATTTATCTGTTCAACAGTAAAAAAACCTCTTTAGATTTGACAATCGGTAAGAAGTGGACACGCGAGAGCGCAGATGATTCTGTAGAATCCACTAATGTTTATTATGCAACCTTAGCCCAGAAAATCAGCCCGCATTGGAATACCTGGGTTGGTTATTATCGTGAAGATTTTACGACAGATGTATTTACCTACGATCAGCCTGATATGGCTAAAGAGCTGCGTAATGGTCTGCAATACATCATGGATGACAAGAACAGCTTTACCATTGTCAACCGCTATGATTTGGACCAAAAGAAAAATTATGAAACAAGATACAGCTGGACGCATAAGTTCTGCTGCTGGCAGCTTTCCTTGATTTACAAGCATAAAGATACTGATAATAAAGACAGTGCTTTTGAAGCTAAATTTGATTTTGTAAACTGGTAATGAGGTAGAAAATGAAAGAGATTATTAAGCAACGCTTTCTAGACCATCTGCAGGTGGCAAATGCTGTGATGAACAGCGATATTCTGGCACAGATTGAGCGCATTGCTGTAGAAGTAAAAAAGGCGTTGGCCAATGGCAAGAAGGTTTTGTTCTGCGGCAACGGCGGCAGCGCCGCTGACAGCCAGCATCTGGCTGCCGAGTTTGTAGGCCGCTTTCAAAAGGAACGCGCCGGTCTGCCTGCTATCGCACTGACGGTAGATACCTCCATTCTGACTGCTGTCGGCAACGATTACGGCTATGATAAGGTTTTCGTACGTCAGGTGCAGGCACTCGCACGTCCGGGCGATGTGCTGGTAGGCATTTCCACAAGCGGCAACAGCGCTAATGTTGTGGAAGCTGTTGAGCTGGCCAAGAGCATGGGTGTTTTCTGCGTAGGCATGACGGCTGAGGGCGGCGGTAAAATGAAGCTGCTGTGCGACGAGTGCATTGCTGTGCCGGCGAAGGTTACTGCCCGTGCGCAGGAAATGCATATTTTGATAGGCCACATTTTATGTGAGCTGGTGGATGGTGAATAATTTGGCTGATTTAGCTGTAACAACTTTTTTAGCGGAACAGATTAAGAATGTACGCATTGCTGTTATCGGCGATGTGATGCTGGACAGATATTTTCAGGGTGAGGTTAAACGCATTTCTCCGGAAGCACCTGTACCGGTAACACGTATTACAAAGATAAATTCCGTGCTGGGCGGTGCAGCAAACGTTGCTGCCAATCTGGCGCATCTGGAATGTCAGGTTTTTATGGGCGGTGTGACAGGTGATGATGAAAACCGTCTGCTGCTGGAAAAGCTGATGGATGATGCAGGCATCAATCATCATGGACTGGTGAAAAGCAAACGCCGCAAGACCATTACCAAGCTGCGTGTTTTGGGCGGTAATCAGCAGATGCTGCGACTTGATTTTGAAGAAACCGGCGATTTATTTCCGGATGAAATTGTTGAGCTGCGTCATTGGCTGGCAGGACTGCTTGATGAAGGCCTGGATGGAATTATTGTTTCCGATTATGCCAAGGGTGTCTGCTCGGATGATTTTTGCCAATGGGTGATTGCTCAGGGCAAGGCCTATGATATACCGGTGTTGATTGATCCTAAGGGAGCAGACTGGTCCAAGTATGACGGCTGTGATTTTATTACGCCTAATTTAAAGGAAATGTGTGAGGCTGCAGGCTGTCAGCGTGAAAACTCTGATGAAGCCGTTGTCAGCATGGCGCAGGCTGCACGCGAAAAATTCCATATCAAAAATGTTGTTGTTACCCGCAGTGAGCGCGGCATGAGCCTGGTTAATGCTGAGCAGGTGCTGCACAGTCCTGCTACTGCGATTGAAGTGTTTGATGTTTCCGGTGCCGGTGATACAGTGGCGGCTACGCTTCTGGCCGGTGTTGCAGGCAAGCTGGCGTTGGCAGATGCTGTTTATATGGCGAATCGTGCTGCAGGAATTGTTGTGGCCAAGGTTGGCACTTATCCGGTGCACCGTGACGAGCTGTTGAAGGATTTGCTGACGGAGGAGCGTAAGCAGGGCCGTGGCTATCGCACGCTGAGCTGGCAGGAGATAGCATCTTTGGCGGCAACCTGGAGAGCCTGCGGCGAAAAGATTGTTTTCACCAACGGTTGTTTCGATATTCTGCATGTAGGACATGTAACGTATTTGGAAAAGGCGCGCAACCTTGGCAAGCACCTGATTGTCGGTCTGAATACGGACGCTTCCGTACGCCGTCTGAAGGGTGAAACAAGACCTTTGGTGCATGAGCTGGACCGTGCGCGTGTACTGGCAGCGCTGGCCTGCGTAGATGCGGTAGTACTGTTTGATCAGGATACTCCGACCGAGCTGATTGAAAAAATTCGTCCCGACATTCTCGTCAAGGGCGGAGATTACAAGCCTGAGGAGGTTGCCGGACGTGAATATGCCGGTGAAGTGCGCATTATAGAATTTGAAGACGGTTATTCCACAACCGGTGTGGTGGAAAAAATTGCCAAAATGGTTAAGGAGGGCAAATTATGATTATCGTAACTGGTGGTGCCGGTTTTATCGGCAGTAATATTGTTAAAGGCTTAAATGACCGTGGTATTGATGACATTCTTGTTGTCGATAACCTGACCAACATGGTTAAATTCAAAAATATCCAAGGCCTGAAGGTTAAGGATTATATGGATAAGTATGCTTTCATGGATGCACTGAAGGCAGGCAAATTCAATCATGAAAAAATCGACGTTATCTTCCATGAGGGCGCTTGCTCCGATACAATGGAATATAACGGCAAATACATGATGGAAAACAACTTTGAGTATACTAAAAACGTGCTGCATTTCTGCCTCGACAGAAAGATTCAGATGATGTATGCTTCCTCTGCTTCCACCTATGGCAGCGGTGCGCATGGCTTCCGTGAAGAGCCTGCCTGTGAGGAAGCACTGAATGTATATGCTTTCTCCAAGCTGTTCTTCGACAACTATCTGCGCCGTCTGCTGCCGCAGGCACAAAGCCAGGTAGTAGGCCTGCGTTATTTTAACGTATACGGTCCGCAGGAGAATCATAAGGGCAAAATGGCTTCTATGATTTATCAAATGTATAACCAATGGAAAGCAGAACATAAAGTTCGCCTGTTCGGTGAGTACGCCGGTTATGGACCGGGCGAGCATACTCGTGACTTTGTGTATGTAAAAGACGTTGTTAAGGTAAACTTCTACTTCTGGGATCATCCGGAAATCAGCGGTATTTTCAACTGCGGTACCGGCCATGCGCATCAGTTCAATACTCTTGCTAAGGCTGTGCTGAACCACTTTGGTAGCGGCGAGCTGGAATATGTACCGTTCCCTGAAGTACTGAAGGGCAAATACCAGAGCTTTACCGAAGCAGATGACACTAACCTTTTGGCAGCAGGCTATGACGGAGGCTTTACTCCGATTGAAGAAGCTGCAGAGGAATATTGCCAGCTTCTCGACAAGACCGGCGGTTATTACGTTTATGAAGGCTAAGGCGGTATTTTTTGACAGAGATGGCGTGCTCAATGTTGATGTAGCCTATCTCTACAAAATTGAGGACCTGCGCTGGATTGACGGTGCACGCGAGGCTGTGGCGTATCTGACGCAGCTTGGCTATACAATTTTTGTTGTAACAAACCAGAGCGGTATTGCGCGTGGTTATTATACGGTAGAGCAGATGAATGAACTGCATGCTTATATGCAGCGTGAAATTGCTGCGGCAGGCGGCAAAATAGAAAAAATCTACTACTGCCCGCATCATCCAGAGGGCAGCGTGCCGGAATATACCGGTGTGTGCGATTGTCGCAAACCCAAACCGGGCATGCTGCTGCAGGCGCTGGCAGACTATGATATCGACAAGGAGCAGAGCTTCTTGGTCGGTGACAGTAAGCGCGATGTGGAAGCAGCGGAGGCTGCTGGTGTCAAAGGCTATCTTTACACAGGCGGCAATCTGCTGGATTTCGTAAAAAATATTGTAAGCGAGAGATGATAATGGAGTATCGGAATATCCTGTTAATCAAAATGAGTTCTTTAGGTGATATCCTGCACACTTTGCCCTTTGCGGCAGCACTGCGCAAGCGTTATCCCAAGGCGAAAATCACCTGGCTGGTACATCCGCAGTTTGCCGGCTTTGTACCGGATCCGCCGGTGATTGACGAGGTGCTTTATTTTGATAAGGTAAAATTTAATAAGCTGGGCTTCAGTGATAAGCTGAAATATTTTTGCGAAATGCGCTCTTTGCTGCACAGCAAGCATTTTGACCTGGTGATAGATATGCAGGGCCTTTTCAAAAGCGCGGTACTGGCTGCTATCAGCGGTTGCGATAACCGCATCGGCTATTGCGAAATGCGCGAGGGCAGCGGCTTTATCAGCAAGGCGATTAGCGGAAGTCATAGCAAGGACCATGTTATTGAGCGCTATCTTGACGTGGCACGTTATCTTGGTGCCAAGGTAGAGTCATTGGATGATGTGGAATTCCCGATGCCGGATTTAAGCACGGAAACCGCTTCTGTGCAGCATAAACTGCAGGAGGCCGGCTGGCAGGGCGGCGATTACGTTGTTATTGTTCCCGGTGCACGCTGGTGGACGAAGGAATGGCCGGTCGAGCATTATATCGAGCTGGCGAAAAAGCTTACGGCTGACGGTACTGCCGTGGTGCTGGCAGGTGGTCCCGATGATGCAGTCAAGGGACAGAAGATTGCCGAAGGCACAGCAAGCTCGCTGGTTATCGATTTGACGGGACAGACAAGCCTGCGTGAGCTGGCGGCGCTGATTAAGGGCTGCAGCTTCTATATCAGTGCGGATACCGGCCCGCTGCATTTTGCGGCGGCACTTAAAAAGCCGCTTGTGGCGATGTACGGACCGACGAAGGCTGACCGCACCGGACCATACGGCAGCAAAAATTCCACGGTATTGCTTTCGCCGGCAAAGTGTGCAGGCTGCTTGAAGAAAAAGTGCGATAACTGGCATTGTATGCATGATATAACGCCGGAAATGGTTTATAAAATTTATCAGGAAAAGGTGGCAAAAGGCTGATGGCACAAGCTGTAGAATTAAATGGCAAAAAAATATTGGTAACATTTTTGATGCATCTGGGAGACCTGACGCTGACTACGCCTTTTATCCATGCGCTGCGTAAGGCAGCACCGGATGCACACATTACCTTTTTGGCGGATGAGAAGCTGAAGGATGTAGTGCTGCACAATCCGTATTTAGATGAGGTTATCACGATTGATAAGAAGGGCAAGGACAATAGCCTGCTGGCGTTGATGGCCTGCGCCCGCCGTTTGAGCAAGATGGATTTTGATGTGCTGATTAACCTGCATCCGAATGAGCGTTGCAGCTTTATTGATGCTTTCACCAAAGTGAAATTGCGTTGCGGTACAACACACACCATGTTCAAACCGCTTTGGGATGTGTTTACACCGCTCAACCGCACAATTCATGCGGCTGATATGTATCTTGATGTACTTACACAACTTGGTGTGCAGAAGCTGGAGCATAACGGTCTGGAGATTTTCCCGAGCGAGGAATATCAGCAGCATGCAGAGGAATTCTGGCGTGAGCACGGCGTGTTCGCTTCGGATAAGCTGGTGGGCTTTAACATCGGCAGTGCTGTTGTTACAAAGCGTTGGGCGCCGGAGCGCTTTGCCAAGGTAGCTGATATTCTTGCGGAAAAGGGCTATAAGCCTGTATTCTTCGGTGGTACGATGGACGAAGAAATGGTGCAGGAGGCCGTAAGCTTCATGAAGACAACTCCTGTTGTAGCAACCGGTTGCTTCCGTATCGGCGAGCTGGCGGCGGCAATGCGCCGTTGCAGCCTGGTTATCACGAACGACAGCGGCCCGATGCACGTAGCTATCAGTCAAAAGGTGCCTATCGTGGCAATGTATGGTCCGTCCAGTCCGAAGCTGTACGGTCCTTATACTAAGGATGCAACGATTGTGACGGCGCTGCCGCCTTGCCCAGGCTGTGCGGATGGCATGAAGCATAAATGTGACGATATGCAATGTATGACACGTCTGACGGTGGAGCAGGTAGTGCAGGCTGCCGAGCAGATGTTGGAACAAAAGGAGAAATAAATTGAGTAAGCAAAGCATTATTACCGGTGAGGTTTTATTGCTGTGTGAAAGATTGGAGATGGCGCAGTTTATGCACGCCTATCTCCGGCATTTATTTAAGCAGGGTATCAGCTTGCCTAACATGCAGATTGTAAATTATCAGAGTATCGATAAGTTAGACTTGCTGACTAAACGCCTTATACAGCTGGAAGGCAGAGAAATAGTGCGCAAAGCAGTATTCTTTGCCGACGCGGCTGATGAGCGCGAACGCCGAATGCAGAAATTTTTTGCAGTGCGTGACAATACTTTCTTTAGAGAAGTGGAGTATTGCACGCACTTTTTCTTTCCCGGCAAAAAAGCTACTAAACGTTGGCAAAAAGGCTATCTTGAGGATATGCTGCTGCAATCGCTGCGGCAGGAAAGCTCCGAATGCAGCGATTACTATAATCTTTATAATGTGAGTGCGGAATATCTGCAGACTGTAAATTGCTGCCGTGGGCGTGAGAACGGATTAATGAACTACAGCAGGCATTTATTGTATACATATTTCGCAGGAACAGAAAGGTATGTGGGCATGCGCTTGGGCGAGGCGGCTCTGGCAGGAGCCTTTGATTTGGAGCATCCGTGCTATGCGAGTCTTAAGGAATGCTTGCAAGGCTTAAACTAGAGCAGCAGAATGCGAGGTTATCAAAATCACTTAATTGATTTATTATATTGTGCAAAAGTGTTAGCTTTGTTAGATGTCGTCCTTTCTGAATTTTGGAAAAGCAAGTAAATATGTTATAATTAACAAACAAACTAAAAAAGGGGGAGCAACATTTATGTTCGGAGAAATTATTGGAGCAATCAGCAATTTTATGTATAGTTATTTGCTGATTATCATGCTCATCGGTGTAGGCCTGTACTACACTTTGCGTACTCGTCTGGTGCAGGTACGTATGTTTAAGGAAACTATTCGTGTTATTTTGGAGAAGCCTGTTGAATCCGGTGCGGTATCATCCTTCCAGGCTTTGATGGTATCTACTGCGTCCCGTGTAGGTACCGGTAATATTATCGGCATTTCCACAGCTATCTGCCTCGGCGGTTATGGTGCTGTGTTCTGGATGTGGGTTATTGCTGTTGTTGGCGGCGCTTCTGCTTTTATTGAAAGCACCCTGGCACAGATTTACAAGAAACGTGGTCCGCACGGCAGCTACGGCGGCCCTGCATACTACATCGAAGCTGCTTTGGGCAGCCGCGCCCTGGCAGTGCTCTTTGCTGTGGCTTTGATTGTAACCTATGGCTGCGGCTTTAATATGCTGTGCTCTTACAATCTGCAATCCACCTTTGCTGCTCTGAGCTTCTATAATCCGGATACAACTCCCTGGATTATCGGCGCAGTAGAAGCAGTGCTCGTAGGCTATTGCCTGCTGGGCGGTGGCAAGCGCGTTATCAAAGCAACCTCTACTTTGGTTCCTTTGATGGGCGTTATCTACATTTCTGTAGCATTTATCCTTACTATTATGCATATTAATCTGGTTCCCGGAGTTGTAGGCAGAATTTTTGCTGAAGCATTTGACTTCACTGCAATTTTCGGTGGCTTTGCCGGCAGCTGCATGATGTTCGGTATCAAACGCGGTCTGTACAGCAACGAAGCAGGTGTTGGTTCTGCGCCGAACGCTGCTGCTGCAGCTGACGTTTCTCACCCGGTTAAGCAAGGCCTTGTACAGATGCTGTCCGTATTTATTGATACTCTGCTGATTTGCACCGCTACCGCTTTCATGTGCCTGAGCTCCGGCATCGAGCCGACTAAGGAGCTTGCTGGTGCGCCTTATGTACAGGCAGCTCTGGCATCAAGCATGGGCGATTATGCTAAGCTGTTTATCACTGTATCTATGGTACTGTTTGCCTTCACTACTCTGCTGGGCAACCTGTATTATGTAGATAATGCTTTTGCTTATGTTCTGAAGCATGTTCCGGGCAAAACCTTTACTCTGTGCTACCGCATTCTGGCTTGCGTACTGATTTTCATCGGTGCCGGCTCCAGCATGGGTACAATGTGGGATTTGGCAGATGTTACCATGGGCTGCATGGCAATTATCAACTTGCCTGTTATCTGCATTCTGGGCGGTCCTGCTCTGCGTGCGCTGGATGATTACACCGAGCAGCGCGATGCCGGTAAGAATCCTGAGTTTAAGGCCAGCAAGATTGGTCTTACTCAAAAGCTGGACTATTGGCAGGATTAATATTTGTTTCTTGGAGCTGTTACGAGATTTCGTAGCAGCTCTTTTTTGTTTATGATAAAAAAGAGATTATATATGATTCGCAATTCACATTCCGTTTCGTTCAGAGAAAAATTTTCCCGTGTCCGCAGGACACGACGCAACCAAGAAAATTTTTCTTTGCTACTAGCAGTATTTTCAGAATTAATGTAGAATAGATACGTAATAAAGCAATTTTTTGGTCAAGGTTGTTTTATGTCCTTTGCGAAGGAGGGAAAGACGATGATTTATAATTATTATCCTGGCTGCACGCTGTCAACGAAGGCGAAGCAGCTGGATATGGCAGCACGACGCTGTGCTGAGGTGCTGGGCTTTCCGCTGGTGGAGCTGCCGGAATGGCAGTGCTGCGGTGCGGTTTACCCAATGGCGCCTGATGCTATTGCCGAGCGTCTGAGTGCGGTGCGTGCGCTTGTGGCGGCGCGTGAAAACGGCGGCGTTCTGGTGACGCTGTGCAGTGCGTGCTACCATGTCATCAAGCGTGTGAATCACGATATGGCGACGAATACGGAGATTCGCCAAAAGGTAAATAATTATCTGCAACTTGAAGAGCCTTATGCCGGTGAAACACGAGTTTTGCATTACCTGGAGGTTTTGCGTGATGAAATCGGTTGGGAAAAGTTGGCGCAGCTTGTGAGCCATCCTTTAAAGGAACGCAGGGTTGGCGCTTATTATGGCTGTTTGTTGCTTAGACCGGGAGCGGTTTTGGCCCTCGATGACGTAGAGAGTCCTACTGTTATGGAAGCCTTTATTAAAGCATTGGGTGCAGAGCCTGTTATTTACAGCATGCGCAACGAATGCTGCGGCGGTTATCTGGCGCTGAAGGATAAGGCGCAATGCGAAAAGCTCGTCAGCGATATTAAAAATAATGCTGCAAGCTGTGGTGCGCAGGAGCTTGTTACTGCATGCCCGCTGTGTGCATATAACCTGACGGCCAATGGTGCCGCAGGCAGCCTGCCGACGCGCTACTTTACGGAGCTTCTTGCAGAAGCACTTGGTGTTGCGGAGAGCGAAGGAGGTGCGGAATAATGGCTGTTGATGAAAAGCAATTGACAGAGGATATTTTGCGCCTTGCTGCTACCGACGTGCGTCGCTGCATGCAATGCGGCCGCTGCAGTGCGAACTGTGAAGCTGCGTCTAAAATGGATTTGCTGCCCCACCGCGTAGTTTGGGACTTAAACAGCGGTTATGCATCCGAGCTGCTGGAGGCTGATGCACCGTGGCAATGTCTGTCCTGCATGGCGTGCGAGGAGCGCTGCCCACGTGGCGTGAGTCCGGCGCGTATTATGGAGGCGTTGCGTCTGCTGCAGATTCGTCAGCAAGGAAACAACAAGCTGCCTGCGGAAAGTGTGGAGCATTATCCGAGCGATATGCCGCAGCAGCTTTTGGTTGCAGCCTTTAGAAAATATAATAAATAGGGGGAAGCTACGTGCAAAAGATTGGTGTTTTTGTTTGTTGGTGTGGCAGCAACATCGCCGGCACGGTAGATGTTGCCCAGGTGGTAGAGGCAGTGCGCCAAATTCCTGACGTTGCCTATGCCATCGATTATAAATATATGTGCTCCGAGCAGGGCCAGGAGCTGATTCGCAAGGCTGTGGCAGATTATAAGCTGGACAGACTTGTTGTCTGCAGCTGCTCGCCGCGTATGCACGAGGCAACCTTCCGCAAATGTGCGGAGGGCGTTGGCATCAATCCCTACATGGTAGAGATTGCCAATATCCGCGAGCAATGCTCATGGGTGCTGAAGGATAAGGCCGAAGCGACAGCGAAGGCGATTAAATTAGCCAAGGCAGCAATTGCCAAGGTGCGCTTTAACGGAGCGCTGAAGCCCGGCGAAAGCCAGGTAGTGAAGCGCGCACTGGTTATAGGCGGCGGTATTGCCGGTATTCAGACGGCGCTGGATATTGCGGAAGCAGGCTACAAGGTTGATATTGTGGAGAAGGAGCCGACAATCGGCGGCCGTATGGCGCAGCTCGACAAAACCTTCCCTACACTCGACTGCTCTGCCTGCATCCTGACACCGAAGATGGTGGATGCAGCAAACCATGAAAATATTACGCTCTATACCTATAGCGAGGTAGAAAGCGTGAGCGGCTTCGTGGGCAATTTTGATGTGACAATCCGCAAAAAGGCACGCAGCGTGAAGGCTGATATGTGCAGCGGCTGCGGCATCTGTACCGAAAAATGTCCGTCCCGCAAAACTCCGAGTGAATTCGATATGGGACTGAAGAATCGCGGCGCAATCTATATTCCTTTTGCGCAGGCGATTCCCAAGGTGCCTGTTATCGACCGCGAGGCCTGCATTAAGTTCAAGACAGGTAAATGCGGTATCTGCTCCAAGGTTTGTCCGGCAGGAGCAATTGATTATACGCAGACCGATGAGCTGATCACGGAAAAATATGGTGCGATTGTGCTGGCAACAGGCTTTAAAACGCTGTCTCTCGACAAGTTCGGCGAATATGGCTACGGTGCCAGCAAGGACGTTATCACCTCGCTGGAGCTGGAGCGTCTGACGAACGCAGCAGGACCGACAGAAGGTCATCTCGTTTGTCCTTCTACCGGTAAGGAGCCGAAGAAGGTTATTATCGTTTCCTGCGTAGGCTCGCGTGATGTGAGCGGTCGTGGCAAGAGCTACTGCAGTAAAATTTGCTGCATGTATAATGCCAAGCATGCGATGTATATCCGCGAAAAATATCCTGATGTGGATGTAACTGTTTTTTATATAGATGTACGTACTCCGGGCAAGGGCTTTGACGAGTTCCAGCGCCGTGCGGTGGAAGAGTACGGCGTGCATTATGTACGCGGTCAGGTAGGCAAGGTTGTTGTTGATGGCGATGGCAAGCTGACGGTTTTTGCCAGTGATTTGAACAGCGGTCGCAAACTGATGCTGAATCCTGATTTAGTAGTACTGGCGACGGCTGTGCAGCCTTCTCCCGATGCACGCAAGCTGGCAACGATGCTGACTGCCAGCATTGATAACGATGACTTTTACATAGAGGCGCATCCGAAGCTGCGTCCGGTTGAAAGTCCGACGGCAGGCATTTTCCTCAGCGGCATGTGCCAGGGACCGAAGGATATTCCGGAAACTGTTTCGCAGGCCGGTGCGGCGGCCGTTAAGGTTGTCGGCCTGCTGGCGAAGGATAAGCTGCTGACGAACCCCTGCACTGCGCAGTGCGATACAAGCATTTGCAGCGGCTGCCTGGCTTGCACGCATGTCTGCCCCTATGGTGCGATTACCGGCGAGAGCAAGCAGGTTATTACTAAGCTGGGCGTGCGCGAAACACGTACCGTTGCTGTGGTAAACAATGCGCTGTGCCAGGGCTGCGGTGCCTGCACGGTAGCCTGCCCCTGTGGTGCTATGGATTTGCAGGGCTTTACTAATCAACAAATTCTGGCAGAGGTGGATGCATTATGCTAGAGAAGAAAAATTTTGAACCGAAAATCGTGGCCTTCTGCTGTAACTGGTGCAGCTATGCCGGTGCTGACGGTGCCGGAACGGCCCGCAAGCATTATCCTGCTAATATCAAAATCATCAAGGTTCCCTGCTCCTGCAGAGTGAATCCGCTCTTTATCTTGCGCGCGTTTCAGCGTGGCGCGGACGGTGTCATCATGTGCGGCTGTCACCCCGGCGACTGCCATTATTCGACAGGCAACTATTATGCACGCCGTCGTATGACACTGCTGCTCAGTATGCTTGATTATCTGGGCGTGGCCGGTGAGCGCTTCCGTGTGGAATGGGTTAGTGCGGCCGAGGGCGCACGTTTTGCACAGGTGATGAACGATTTTGCCGAGCATATTGCGGCATTGGGTGAGAATGTAAAGTTGAGGGATTTGCGATGCAAAAAATAGAAAAGCTGCTGCAGAAGCGTGCAGCTGAGCTGTTGGCAGAGGGCACAGTAGAGCGTGTGCTAGCATGGCAGGCAGGCGAATTCTTTTACGATAACGCACCTGCTGCTGTTGGCAGCGCAGACGAATGCGACAAGCTCGTTTATAATGAGTTCTGCCCTGCCAATCTCTGCAAATATTTAATCGAAACAAGCCATGCAGGCAAGAAGACGGCTGTTTTCTTAAAGCCTTGCGATACATACGGAGTGAACCAGCTGCTGAAGGATAACCGCATTAAGCGTGAGCTTGTCTACGCCATCGGCACACCCTGCAGCGGTATGCTGGATATCAACAAGATTAAGGCTGCCGGTGCTAAGGGTATCATCAGCGTGAGCGTAGACGGTGATGAGGTTGTTGTCAACACCGCTTATGGTGAAAAGCGTCTGGCGAAGGCTGACGTGCTGCTGAACAAATGCCTGATGTGCAAGGGCGCTGCTTATAAAATTGCGGATGAGGAGTTGGCTGAGCCGTTGACTGTACCGCAGTTTACCGGTGATAAATTCGCCAAGGTCAAGGAGATTGAAGCGATGAGCGCCGAGGAGCGTTTTGCCTTCTGGCAAAGTGAGCTTTCCAAGTGTATCCGTTGCAATGCCTGCCGCGATATTTGCCCGGCGTGCAGCTGCGAGCAATGCATTTTTGATAAGCCTGATACTCCGGTAGCAGGCAAGGCTTATGCCGACGAAGTTGAAGAGCAGATGTATCATATCATCCGTGCTTTCCACGTTGCCGGCCGCTGCACCGGTTGCGGTGAATGTGCGCGTGTTTGCCCGCAGGGAATTCATCTGGAGTTGCTGAATATGAAGTTTATGAAGGATATCAACAGCTTCTTCGGCCAGTATCAGGCCGGTGCGGATAGCGAAACGCCTGCACCGCAGGTAAGCTATAAGCAGAATGATCCCGAGGCCAACAGTGCGGTAGAAGGGAGGGAGCAGCATGTATAAGATAACAAAGGATAAGCTGCCAAAGTTATATGCAGCCCTGCAAAATATCGGTACGCTGCTGCTGCCCTGCAAGAACAAGAGCGGTCATGCGGACTTCGCACCGTATCGAGAGGATGTGGAGGTTGCATTGGATGCGCCGCTGACGAACCGCAGCGCGAAGGATGTTTTCTTCCCGCAGGTAGAAAATCTGCTGACCTTTAAGACGAGCGGCAAGGAGCTGGCGCTGGAGCAGAATGTTCCGCCTGCCGGCATGACGATTGTCATGGGCGTGCGTGCCTGCGATGCGCGCAGCTTTAAGATTTTAGATAAGGTGTTTTTAAAAGCACCTGTTGATACATATTACAAAACAAGACGCGAGCAATGTGTGCTCATCGGTTTAGGCTGCAGTGCTCCCGAAGAAACCTGCTTCTGCCATGCCTTTGGCATTGACGCAGGTGCTCCGGAGACGGATGTGCAGACCTGGCTGGCAGGCGAGGAGCTTTGCTGGCAGGCTGTGACTGCCAAGGGCGAGGAGCTGACAGCGAAGCTTGTCGATGGCGGTGTGCTGGCGGAGGCAACTGCAGATGCTGCGGCAGCGGTCAGCGAGCAGCAGGAGCAGACGCAGAAAATTTTGAGCGTATTGCCTTTGCATGATTTTAAGGTAAATGACGCTCTGACGAAGGACGAGCTGAATGTATTCAACAGCAAAATCTGGGAGCAGATGGCTGCAGGCTGCCTGTCCTGCTGTACTTGTACCTATGTGTGCCCTACCTGTCATTGCTACGATATCCGTGATTATCAGGAGACTGAGGAGCGCACGCAACGCTATCGCTGCTGGGACAGCTGCATGGCGAAGGATTTTACGCTGATGGCGCATGGCAGTCCGCGTAAGACGAAGGTGGAGCGCTTCCGTCAGCGTTATATGCATAAGCTGGTATATTTCCCGGAGAACAATGACGGTGAATATGCTTGCGTCGGCTGTGGACGCTGCCTGCAAAAGTGTCCGGTGCAGCTGAATATCGTCAAGGTAGCCAAGGCCTTGGAAAAAGCGGAGGTGAAGCAGGATGTGTAATTGTCAGGATACCTTGATTCCGCAGATTGGCGTGGTGACGGATATCTGCACGGAAACAGCTGATGTAAAAACCTTCCGCGTGGAGAAAATCGGCGGCGGTAAGCTGTTTGAGCATCTGCCGGGACAATGCGCTATTCTTTCCGTTCCCGGTAAGGGTGAGGCGATTTTTTCCATTACCTCCTCTCCGACGAACGAAAAATATATGGAGTTCAGCATTAAACGCTGCGGCTCGATTACGAACTTTTTGCATTTTGATATTGAACCGGGCCAGCAGATAGCAGTGCGCGGACCTTACGGCAATCATTTCCCTGTTGAGGATAAATTGAAGGGCAAGGATTTACTGTTTATTGCCGGTGGTATCGGTTTGGCGCCGCTGCGCAGTGTAATCAATTATATGCTGGACAAGCGTGAGGATTACGGCAGCATTGATGTTGTTTACGGCGCACGCAGCAAGGAAGATTTTGTGCGTTATGACGAGCTGACGAATGTGTGGCCGGTGCAAAAGGATACGCGTGTGCATCTGACGATTGACCGTGCGCAGGAGGGCTGGACGGGCAATGTCGGCTTTGTGCCTAATTTCCTGAAGGACCTGAAGTTTACGCCGGATAAGACGGTGCTGCTGTGCGGTCCGCCGATTATGATTAAGCTGTGCCTGGCGGCGTTGATTGAGATGGGCTTTGAGAAGAAGCAGGTTTATACGACGCTGGAGCTGCGCATGAAGTGCGGCGTTGGTAAGTGCGGTCGCTGTAATATCGGCAAGAAGTACGTGTGCAAGGATGGACCGGTGTTTACCTGCGATGAGCTGGACGAGATACCGGACGAATATTGATTATATTTTGCGTCGCCATAAATATATCGTTCCAGTCAGGAGCAATTTTCCTATGCCTTAGGGCATAACGCAAATTTCGTGCGGAAGCAAGACGGAACTTCGGTAAAATTTGTCATATAGTAACAGTAAGTTACGTACCCTTGTTCCTGTGCTTCCAAGCACTCATTTGCTAAAATTGCTATTCCTTACACGATATATTGATGGCTCGTAATGAAGCTGTTTCGTTTATAGCGGATTTTAGCTTTGAGATTCTGAAATACGTTTTGGAGAAGAAAATATAAGGAGCAAAAATATGGAAGAAATGGTAACTGTTTACCTGCTGGGCAAAAAGTACAGTGTCCCGGCAACCCTGACCATTATGGATGCCATGGAATATGCAGGCTTTAAGCTGGTGCGTGGCTGCGGCTGCCGCAGCGGCTTTTGCGGAGCCTGTGCAGTAATTTATCGCCTGAAGGGCAGCACGGAGCTGAAGGTTGTGCTTTCCTGCCAGACGAAGGTTGAGGAAGGCATGTGCGTTGGCAAGATTGATTCCTTCCCGATTAACAAGCGCACCTTTAATATCGAAGAGATTAAGGCAAGCGATAATATTGTCGGTCAGCTGTATCCGGAAATCTTCAGCTGCATTGGCTGCAATGCCTGCACGAAGGGCTGTCCGCAGGGCCTGAATGTTATGCAGTATATTGCTTACGCTCAGCGCGGCGAATATGAGAAGGCAGCACATGCTTCCTTTGACTGCGTTGGCTGCAATATATGTGCATCCCGTTGCCCGGCGCAAATCAGCCACAGCGCTGTCGGCCTGCTGTGCCGTCGCCTGACAGGCAAATATATTGCGCCGAAGTGCGAGCATCTGGCTCAGCGTGTTGCCGAAATTGAAAACGGCGATTATGTAACGCTGTTGGAAAAGCTCAAAAATATGCCTTTGGACGAAATCAAAGACCTGTATAACAAGCGTGAGATTGAAAAATAAGGAGGTGCGGCAAGGTGAGTGCATTTACTGAAGATATGTTAAAATCTATGGCTAAGGTTGAAGCTACCCGTGCCCAACGTCTGCACGCTTCTATCGAACGCTTTACGGCAGAAGAGAAGGACGAGCTGCTGAAGGAGTTCCATCCGGACTACAGCTCCAAGGGCTTCAAGGTTTTGGAGGTTGGTCCTAACAAGGGCCAGAAGGTGCCGGTAGAATTGGCACAGCTGTTGGAGGGCAAAAGCCGCCTGCAGGATGTAGAGCTTGATTTGGAAAAAGTGGACTATGACGTTGATGTGCTGGTTATCGGTGGCGGCGGTGCCGGTGCTTCCGCTGCGTTGGAAGCACATAACGGCGGTGCTAACGTCCTCGTAGTAACGAAGCTGCGTATGGGCGATGCCAACACGATGATGGCCGAGGGCGGTATTCAGGCTGCGGATAAGGGCAACGATTCCCCGGCGCAGCATTATCTGGATGCCTTTGGCGGCGGTCACTACAAAAATATTCCCGAGCTGTTGGAAGAGCTGGTAACCAACGGACCTTTGGCGATTGACTGGCTGAGCAAGCTGGGCGTTATGTTCGACAAGGAGCAGGACGGCACTATGGTAACGACGCATGGCGGCGGCACGAGCCGTAAGCGTATGCATGCCTGCGCCGATTACACCGGTGCGGAGATCATGCGCGTGCTGCGTGACGAAGTGCAGAACCGCGGTATTCCGGTGCTGGAGTTTTCACCCGCAGTCGAGCTGCTGCTTGACGAGGAGGGCAAAACTGCCGGTGCGGTGCTGTGGGATTTTGATGCGCAGGAGTACAAGGTTGTACGTGCTAAATGCGTAATCATGGCAACCGGTGGTGCAGGACGATTGCATTATCAGGGCTTCCCGACTTCTAACCATTATGGTGCGACTGCCGACGGCCTTGTTATGGCATACCGTGCTGGTGCGCCGCTGATTTATGCGGATGCTATTCAGTATCATCCGACGGGTGTTGCTTATCCGGCGCAGATTTATGGTGCGCTGGTTACCGAAAAGGTGCGCTCGATTGGTGCGCAGCTGGTAAACAGCGAGGGCGAAATCTTTATGCATCCGCTGGAAACCCGTGATGTGGCGGCTGCGTCTATCATTCGCGAGTGTACTGCCCGCGGCAAGGGCGTGAAGGCGCTCGATGGCGTGGCGCTGTGGCTTGATACGCCGCTGATTGAAATGCTGCATGGTGAAGGCACTATTGCCAAACGCATTCCGGGTATGCTGCGTATGTATGCTAAGTTTGGCATTGACCTGCGCAAGGAGCCGATTTTGATTTATCCGACGCTGCATTACCAAAACGGCGGTATTCTTATCGACAAGGATGCGGAAACCAAGCTGCCGGGACTGTTTGTTGCCGGTGAAGCTGTGGGCGGTATTCACGGCACCAATCGTCTGATGGGCAACAGCCTGCTGGATATCATCGTCTTTGGCCGCATTGCCGGTACTAAGGCTGCCGAAGCAGCGAAGTCTGTTAAGCTGGGCAAGCTGAGCCTGGAGCATGTACGTCGCTACGCTGAGGAAGAAAAGGCTGCCGGAGTGCATGGTGAGTTGTCGCCGAAGCTGCTGCCGGTTTATACTCATGGCAGAGATGTAAGGTAAAAACAAGATATAAATAAAAAACATACAACGGCAAACTTCACAGTTTGTTCGTTGTATGTTTTTGTTTTATATGCTAAAATATGTTTTAAGACAACCGTTTACGGGGTGGCATTGCTGAAATTCTCTAAGAGAATCGAGGTGATGTCTATGAGGAACTATGATTCCAAAGACCTGATGGCTTTTGGCATGTTCATTCTGGCATTGCTGACTTTTATCTTTCAGTACAGCAGATAGTCTAGACATAGAAAAACCGCCTCTGTAATTTGCGAGCTAGAGACGGTTTTTCAAACCTAATTTAAGCGGCAACCCACCTTTGCGGGTGCATCCAAGAAGCAAGTCCGTAGGACGCTGCTGATTGGTTTATGCACGCCATGCAATAGTGCCCCAAGAGGCGTAAGCCGATTGGAATGGCACGAACTGCTTGGGCGGTTGTCTTCTTTATCTATAATATAACATAAAGCATAGTTTTTTCAAGGAATTACTTGTGAACTTTTGGGGGGCGGCGTATCATGATATGGTGCGCCGATTTTTTGTATATGATATAATGAAAAGAAAACGAAAGGAGCATACTTATGCAAAAACTTTTAGCGTTCTTCCTGGCGATGCTGCTCAGCGTCAGCGTAATTGCCGGCTGCGGCAGTAACAGCCCCAAGAGCAACGATAAACAGACAACCCAGACAACAACTGTTAATACAACCAAGAGCAACAACGTCCAAAACACTGCGGCCAATGTTAAGGCCAACAGCGGCAAAATCAAAATCAGCGAAAGTGCTGCCTACACCGACAAGGAGCACGTTGCTGCCTACATCAACGAATATAAGCGCCTGCCGCACAACTATATTACGAAAAACGAAGCCAAAAAGCTAGGCTGGCAGACAAAAGGCACCCTCGACAAGGTTGCACCCGGCAAATCCATCGGCGGTGACCGCTACGGCAATTACGAGGGTAAGCTGCCGAAGAAAAACGGCCGTAACTGGAAGGAATGTGACATTGATTATGTGAAGGGTAATCGTAACGCAAAGCGCATTGTCTTTTCCAACGATGGTCTGATTTACTATACCGGTGATCACTACAAGTCCTTCAGCAAGCTTTACGGAAAATAAGGAGATTATTATGAGAACAATCACATTAGACCTTGAGCGCATGACCTCTGTGTCTGCGCTGCATAAATATCTGCGCAGCGCGCTGGCATTGCCTGTGTACTACGGCGCCAATTTAGACGCGTTGTATGATTGCCTGACAGAAATCGTTGAGCCAACGCAGATTATTGTGCCTGCTGATATTACCGACAATGAAAAGCTGGGCTGGTATGGCGAGCAGCTGCTGCAGGTTTTGCAGGACGCAGCAGAGGAAAACGAAAATTTACAGGTAACAGTGAAATAGCAATACGAAGGGCGAGCCTTAGCGGTTCGTCCTTTTTACTTTTATCAGCAGGCGTGATATAATTTTAGAGTGTAAATTTTTCACAGGGAGATAAGTAAAATGATTTTAAGTGCAGAGGATTTGTCGTACAGCTATGGCGACAGATTGTTGTTTGAAAATATTACATTTAACGTAGAAGAGGGCGACAAGTATGGTATTATCGGTGTCAACGGCACCGGTAAAAGTACCTTGCTGCGCATGATTGCCAATCATGAGGCCGGTGACGGCAAGCTGACAATTCCCGGCGGTGTGGTGATGGAATATCTGCCGCAGGACCCGCCGTTTGAGGCAGATGCAACTGTATTGGAGCAGGTTTTTAAAGGCGATTCGCCGCTGATGGTGCTGTTGCGTGATTACGAAACTGCGGTGGAGCAGGCTGCAGCGGAGCCTGATAACAAAAAGCTGCAAAAGCATTTGCTTGATTTGCAGCAGCAGATGGATGATAAATATGCCTGGCAGCTGGAAAGCGAAGCGAAGGCAGTGCTTACGCAGCTTGGCATTACTAATCTGCAGCAGCAGATGGGCGAGCTGAGCGGCGGCCAGCGCAAGCGTGTGGCCTTGGCCGGTGTGCTGGTGCGTCCGTCGGACCTGCTGATTTTGGACGAGCCTACCAACCATATGGATAACGCCACTGTTGCCTGGCTGGAGCAAAAGCTGTTGGCGCGCAAGGGTGCGCTGCTGATGGTAACCCATGACCGTTATTTCTTTGATCGTGTTGTTAATCGTACCTTGGAGATAGACGGCGGCAAGGGTTATGTTTACGTCGGTAACTACAGCCTCTTCCTGCAAAAGCGTGAGGAACGCCGTATTGCGGAGGCCTCTGCTGCGCAAAAGCTGCGCAACATTTACCGCCGCGAGCTGGCCTGGATCAGCCGTGGTGCGGAAGCACGCCGTACCAAAAAGAAGGACCGCGTGGAGCGCTTTGCTCAGATTGAAGCGGAAGTGAAGAATGTAAAGACGGAAGCAAATCTGGAGATGTCCTCCGTCAGCAGTCGTCTTGGCAAAACAATCATCGAGCTGGAAGACATCGGCATGGTGTGGGACGGTAAGGATTATATCAAGGATTTCAGCTATATCCTGCTGCGTAATGACCGCATCGGTATCGTCGCTCCTAATGGCGCAGGCAAATCAACGCTGATGGATATCATTGCCGGTAAGCTGCAGCCTACGAGCGGCGAAATGCGCGTAGGCCAGACTGTGAAGATTGGCTATTTTGCACAGCACAGCGAGTTTCCGGACAGCAATATGCGTGTGCTGGAATATATCAAGGAAGCAAATAATTACATTGAAACGGCCGACGGCCAACGCATCAGTGCGGCACAGATGCTGGAACGCTTCCTCTTCCCGCCGGAGCTGCAATGGGTGCCGGTGTCCAAGCTCAGTGGCGGTGAAAAACGCCGTCTGTATCTGTTGCGTGTGCTGATGACGGCACCGAACGTGCTGCTTTTGGACGAACCGACAAATGACCTGGATATTCCGACGCTTTCTGTTTTGGAGGATTATCTCGACAGCTTTGCCGGTGCGGTTATCGCAGTTTCCCATGACCGTTACTTCCTCGACCGCTTTGCACAAAAGATTTTTGCGTTGGAGCAGGATGGCAGCATTAAGCCGTATATCGGCGGCTACAGCGATTATGCAGAAGCTCTGCAGGAGGAAAGTGCGCAGCAGGCGCAGCCTATTAAGGCTAAGCCGGTGGCTGCAGCAAAGCCTGCCGAAGAGCCTGCCAAGAAGAAAATGACTTATGGCGAGCGCCTGGAGCTGGAGCGTTTGGACCAGGAGATTGCGCGCAGTGAGGCAGAGCTGAAAATGTTGGGCGCAGAAATCAACCAATGCGGCAGTGACTTCACCCGTCTGGCAGCTTTAACTAAGCAGCAGGAGGCTGTGCAGCAAAAGCTGGATGAGATGGTGGACCGTTGGGCTTATCTTTCCGAATTGGCAGAAGCAGAAGACTGAGCTTGACAAGCAGGCTGCTTATTGTTAAAATTAAATCTGAAAAATTGTTGTGGATTTTTTCTGATTCAATAGTCATCTTTTCGCCACACGACTGTGTTTGCAGCCGTGTGGCTTTTGTTATATTAGGGAAAATGGGAGTAATGATATGCTAAAAATTTTACACAAGGATTATAAGGATAAGGTTAAGCGTCTGCTGAGCGTTATGCTGCCGATTATCGGCACGCAGATTGCGATTATGGGCATGAACTTTTTTGATGCCAGTATGTCCGGGCAGGCTGGCGATGCGGATTTGGCCGGCGCTGCCATCGGCGGTAATATCTGGATGCCGGTACAGACCTGCTTTGCAGGCATTTTGCTGGCGGCGATGCCTTTGATTGCCAACCTGTTGGGGGCAGGCGAAAAGGAAAAAATATCTACGGTAGTACGCCACGGCATGCTGTTGGCTGTAGCCTTTTCTGTGCTGATAATTGTCGGCGGTGTTATCTTTCTGCCGCCGTTTTTGCAGGGCATGAGCTTGGCACCGGAGGTTTATCACATTGCGCTGTGGTATATGGCCGGTCTTGGCATAGGCGTGTTGCCGTTCTTCCTTATCACACCGCTGCGCAGTCTTGTTGATACACTTGGCTATACCAAGCTGTCGATGAAGATTTATCTTTTGGCGCTGCCTGTCAACGCCTTCCTGAACTATGTGCTGATTTTCGGCAAGCTGGGCTTACCGCGCCTGGGCGGCATTGGCGCCGGCGTAGCAACGGGCATCACCTTTTGGCTGCTTTTGGTGATGTTCGCAGTGGTGGTGACGAAGCTGCAACCGTTCAAGCAGTATGATGTGCTGGGCTTTGTGCGCCCAGTAAAGCAGCTGGTGGCAGAATACCTGCGCATCGGTGTGCCTATGGGCGTGGCCATTTTTATGGAAACAAGCATCTTTGGCGTTGTGGCGCTTTTCATTGCCAAATTCGGCACAGAGGTGATTGCTGCGCATCAGGCGGCACTCAATTTCTCCTCGCTCATTTACATGTTCCCCATGAGCTTTTCGCTGGCGCTGACGATCGTGGTGGGCGTTGAATATGGTGCGAAAAACTATCAGGGGGCGCGCGATTACACGGCATTGGGCTTGGAGATGAGCCTTTTTATTGCTATGGGTTACATGGCGCTGGAGCTGGTGACGCGTGAGTATATTGCGCTCATTTATACAACGAATCCGCACGTCATTGAGCTGGTGAAGGTGTTTATTATCTACGCTATTATGTGGCAGGGAGGCGACGCAGTCGCGGCGCCGATACAGGGAATTTTGCGTGGCTACAAGGACGTTAATGCTACATTTTGGTGCAGCATGCTGGCCTATTGGGCAATTTGCCTGCCGGTGGGCCTGCTTTTGGATTACAAGTTCAATAATGGTGCCTTTGCTTATTGGCAGAGCCTGGATATCGGCGTAATCTGCAGTGCTGTTGTTTTGTCGCTGCGTCTTATTTTGCTGCAGCGCAGGATAAAAGAAGATGAAGAATAGATAGGGAGCGGCGCAAGCTGCTCCTTATTTTGAATTTAAAATGTAGTTACACAATAGAAAAATGTGTGCGTATAATATTCGTTAGGGAAAATGATAGAATATTAAACAATGCCAATAGTTTAGAGTTTGGGTGAAAAACGCCTAAAGGCACTTCCAGTAGCAGCTAAAAAAACAAATTTTAGGTTTTATATGCCGTTTTCAGTAAAATATTTTCTAAAACAGGCTTATAAAATTGATTTTTGGCGTTTTTAATGTTACAATGAGCATGAAAGGAGTTGATTTCATGCTCTGTCAATTTTCATTTAAAAATTTCAAATCATATAAAGATGAAACAGTTTTTGATATGCAGGCAGCTAATCTGCCTGAGTTTGCCGAAAATATTATTTACTGCAAGCCAGCGAGTAATCTTTTACCTGTAGCAGCTATCTATGGACCTAACGGCGGCGGTAAAACAAATATGCTGCAGGCTTTAACCTGCCTTATCTCCACCGTGGTAAAACCTATCTACGATATGGAAAAAACTCGTACTAAGCTTATAGTACAGCAAAAAGTATCTTGCACGCCTTTCCTGTTTGATGAAAAAACCTCTAGTGAGCCTACAGAATTCCTGCTTTACTTCCGTACCAATGGCTATGAGTACCGCTATTACCTTTCTATGCTTCATGATGAAATCATGGCCGAAGCACTGGACAGAAAAAAAATAGGCGGCAAACGCACCGCCCATGTTTTTGACCGAGAAGAAAAAGTTATTACTTTAGGCTCCAGTATAAATAAAGCATCAATAAATAGAGATGTAAATCCAAAGATGCCCTACTTATCGTTCTTGGCAATCAACTATGATATCCCTGCTATCAATGACGCTCAAAAATGGCTTGAAAGCTGCATTATCCGCAGCTATGCTAATCCTGAAGCTGAATTACAGATAATGCTGTCTAATAACAAAACCATACGCCGGCAAATTATCAGTGCTTTAAATGACATGGGTATTGACATCAACGGCTATCGCTACGACAACGATAGCAAACAACTCATCATGCAAAGAACACTGCATGGAAAAACCTACGAGTTATCCTATAAAGATGAATCCGATGGTACTAAAAAGCTCATTGCAGCATTGCCGATACTACTGATTGCTTTAGCAGAAGGCCGGTTAGCAGTTATTGACGAATTAGATGCCAAGCTTCATCCGAAGCTGCTGCGTTATATCATAGCTCTGTTTAAAAATCCTAAGCTAAATACGCATGGAGCGCAACTAATCTTCACCTCTCACGATATAGCAACTATGAAAAACACTGTTTACCGCCGTGACGAGATTTGGTTTGCCGCTGAAGGAGATAATCACAGCAGTGAGCTGTACTCACTCTATGAGATCCGCAAAGAAAACAACGAGCGTATCAACAATACTGCAGCTTATGACAAACAGTATCTTGAAGGACGTTACGGTGCAGACCCATACTTGCAGAATATGCTGAAGGATGGTGAATGGCAATGAGCTTAAAACCTCCGACTGTATTATCCCCTTGGCATTGATTTGTCAGGGGGATTTTTAGTACGATTGGCATTGGAGAGAGGTAAGCAGAGAGATTTAGTAGTGATTGAATTTATTCCTTAATGAAAATATCTGTTTTGACGATTGGTAGTTAATTTTTCAAATTTATTATTTTACATTCAGAATGTAGTTGTAGAATAGAACAATGTGCGCATATAATATTCATTAGGAAAAATGTCAAAAATTGCATTTTTTCGTAGGAAAAAGTGCAATTTTTGATATTTTTCTTGACGAATGCCTAAAATTAAGCTTTTGACTCAAAATTAGCATTCTTCTAAATCATGAGCAGATGCTAAGCGAAAAGTATGGTATAATTAGTTAGATTTGCATAAAATATGGGGAGATGAAAGCTTTATATGAATTCTTACGCAAGATTTTTTGAAAACCTGCAGCAGGATCTCAAGGCATTTATTTATTGGTGTTTGGTTTTTACGGTATTTCGTATAGCCTTTATTGCTATTTACAACGGACAGCTTAACGGTGACTATAGTGATATTCCTATGGCTTTGCTTTTAGGACTGCGCTTAAGCTTAAAGACAGCAGGCATGATAGCTCTTATTGGCTTTGTGTTTGCAACTTTGCCGAAGCTTATTGTGAAAAATTGGCCGGCAGACAAGCTACGTTTTTGCTGGCATGCTGTGGCCTTAGTTTTCTTTGCTGTTTGCTTTATGACGCGCATACCGTATTACAAGATTTTTAATGCAGCCTTTAATATGATGCTTATAAATGGTGTGCATGATGATATTTATGCGATATTTGTGACTGCGGTTAAAGAGTACCAGTTATTGTGGCGTTTTCCTTTAGCTATGGTTTTGGGCATTGCTTTGGCTTATGGATTGCGTATATGGTTACACAAGCTGCCTGCTAAATCCTTCGTTGAAGTACAGCATAAAAAACTGGTAATTGCATTGACATTGCCTGTGCTCGCAGTTTTATGTGTATTTGTGCGTTATGGCGGTGCTTTTAACTATGCTCATTCCATCAATTGGGAAAGTGCTGCACGCTTAAAATCCAATCTTTTGAACGAAGCAATTTTGGATGATGGACAGGCCTTATACCGTGTACGCGATATGAAGCGTAAAATTGATAAGGTGACAAATATCAACATTACTGTAGCACAGCTGCGTGAAAAAATTGCTGCAAGTGGTGGCAATAAAGCTGCAGACAGCATTGACAAGGCCTTTATACATACTGTTAAACAGCCTAAGCTGGCTAAGCAACCACGCAACATTGTGCTTATAGTTGGTGAAAGCTTTGGTAATTGGCCATTTTTACCTAAGTACAAGGATTTGGGATTGGTTGATAATATGCTGTCTTTGCAAAATTCTGCTGATGCTGCTCACGTTGCTACTATGCTGCCACATGGCAGCGGAACAATTTCTGCTGTTAATGGTTTGGTAAGCGGTATTCCTGATATGGGGTTATATGAAAACTATCAGGCAAATAGCTTTAATGGCAAGTATGCTACCGGTATTGGCTATATTATGAAGCAGCTTGGTTACAAGACTGTTTTTTGGTATGGTGGCTTTTCTGGATGGCAAAATATCGGCAAATTTACTAAAGCGCAAAGCTTTGATGAATTTCATTGTGCAGATGAGTTCAGTGATGATAGCGGTAATGCCTGGGGCTGTTCGGATGCTGCTTTATTTAAGCAAATCGAAGCTTATATGAGCAAGGAAAAAGAGCAGGAAAAGGTTTTCCATGTGGTGCTTACAACAACTAATCATCCGCCTTACAGCATTGATGTGGATGGTATGGGCTTCCCAAGAGCAAAGGTTAAGAGCAAGCTGCCTGCAGATATTGCCAGTGATGAAAAAACACTTACCGAGCTTGGTCATATCTGGTATGCGGATAAAACGATGGGTGATTTTGTAAAGCAGGCGCAAAGCATGTACAGTGATACGCTTTTTGTTATTACCGGTGATCATTCGGAGCGCTTCAGCTTTGCAAAGGAGCAGGATACACGCACTTTGTCGTCTATACCGTGTATTTTTTATGGTGCCGGTGTGCAGCAAGCATGGTTTAATGATAAATCTGTTGGTAACCACATGCAGTTGGCAGGAACTTTGGCAGAGATTATTGGATCTGCTGGTTTTACTTATGTTGCATTGCAGGCAAATATGTTTGAAAATCAAGACGTGGTGTTTAATCATAGGCTTTACGCTGCAGATGGCAAAATTTATACGCATAGTTCTGATACTGATAAAAAAATCACTGAATACATCAACAGTATGCGCGGAGTAGGTGCTTGGCGTGTCCTGAAGGGTGATGCGGTGAAGTAAAAAGGAAGGCCATAGTCGTAATTTATTGCGGTCTATGGCCGTTTTGTTAACACACATGATAGCAGATATGGTATAATTAAAAAGGGCTTTCAATAAAAAAGTAATTAAAACACTTATTAGTTTGTATGAAATTACAAATACGAATATCTTGAGATATTAATGTTCGTTAATAGAGAGACTTATTGATAATTAACACAAGAAAGACTCATGATGAAGCATTCTGACAGTAATTAGTGAATATTATTAAAATGAAAAATTATTACTTAGGCAAGCATTTTTTATCTGATAAGGATAGCGATGAAAATCTAAAATAGTATATAAGGAAAGGTGACCTAAATGGCCAAGATAAGCGTTTTGATTTTAGCAAAAAATGAAGAAAAGAATATTGGGGCTTGCATTACCAGCTGCAGCTTTGCCGAGGATATTTTGGTTATAGATGATGGCAGTACAGATAAAACACAAGAGATTGCTGAAAGTCTGGGCGCTCGTGTTATTCATCGTAGTATGAATGGCGATTGGGGAGGGCAGCAGACTTTTGCAATTCAGCAAGCAAAGTTCCCCTGGATATTTTTTATAGATGCAGATGAACGTTGCACACCGGAGTTAGCAAAAGAGATTGAAGCAGCTGTTGTGAAAAATGAGCAGGTTGCCTATTGGATAAAACGTATTAATAAATTCCATTATGATAAAGCAGAACATGGTGTTTTGCGTCCTGACTATGTATGCCGTGTAATGCCTGCTAAGGACTCTTATGTTGAGGGATATGTGCATCCGGCAATTATAACTCCCTATCCTAATAAAAAAATGCAAGGCCATATGTACCATTATACGTATGATAATTGGCAGCAGTATTTTAATAAATTCAATAATTATACTACTCTTGCTGCTGAAAAATATAAAAAGGCTGGTAAGGGAGTAAGCTTTTTTAGGGATATAGTTTGTCGTCCGTTATGGGCCTTTATAAAGGTATACTTCTTAAATGGCGGTTTTAAAGATGGCCGCCTTGGTTGGATTTTATCTGTAGATCATTATTTTTATACTATGACGAAATATGTGAAATTGTATTATTTATATAAGAGCAATGGCAAGCTATAGGATGTGATAAAATGAAAATAGCGATTTTAGAAAGTATTATTATGCCGGCAGGTCATGAAGTTGAGTTTGACCGTATCTTGGTTGATGAGCTGAATAACCAAGGGCATGAACCGGTGATGCTGGTGCCGGAAAACTTTCCGTTTAAAATAAAATACAATGCTAAGGTTGATTACCTTGAAGGTGGAGAGGTTGTAACTTATGCAGGTTCTAATAAGTTTCAAAAGCTGTGGTTATCTGTAAAGCGTGAAAGTAGACGCAGGAAGTGGTTTAATTCTGCTTATAAAAAAAGCATTGAAAATAATTATGATGCTATCATTATTCCTACAGCAACATATAGATATCTGCGAGCAATTTTAGATACAGATTTAAAAAACAGCAAGATACCGGTATATATTATTTTCCATGGTATTAACCCTCAGGAAAAGGCTAATTTTGTAAAACAGGCAAAGCGTTGTGAGCGTTATCCTGATATTCATTTGAAAGTTATTACTTTGCGTAATGATTTTGTAAATGATGGCTTGAAAAATGTAGACCTGATTGCCCCACCGGTGTTTAAGCCACAGGATTTGCCTGTAGATAAAAATTTGACTTATAAGGAGCCATTGACCTTGGGCTTTTTTGGTCAGTATCGCCGTGAAAAAAATGTACGCTTCTTTTTAGATGCATTTAAGCAGGCTAAATTTATTGTTCCTGTAAAGCTAATTATGCAGGGAGCAACGGCACGTACAGAGGACAGTGAAGAGTTTGAAAAGATTATCAGTGAATACAGGGATGTGCCTGGTATTGAATTTTGGCATAAGAATCTGATCGGTGAAGAGTGGCAGAAGGCGTTGCTTGGTGTTGATGTTATAATAGCGCCTTATGCTGCAGAACGTTATCGCTATCATTGGAGTGCGATGCTGTTTACCGCAATAGGGTTTTACAAGCCGATTTTGCAGTCACCGGAAATGAATCCGGAGGTTTTGCAGGCATATAATGTTGGCGAGGCTGTCGCGCTGGATAGTGTTGGGGCATTTACTAATCAGTTGGAAGCGTTTGTTAACAGTTATCCGGAGAAGCATGGGCAGTATAAGCAAGGGTTGATTGAAGCTAATGAGGCTTATAGCCATGAGAATTTGATAAAAGCAATTTTGGCATAATGTTGCTGAAGGATGGGGTATAATGAAGATTTTACTAGCTAATTTCACAAAGATGGTCAACGATAGTGGTGGTTTGGCGAAGGTAACTAGCGCTTTCGCTAATGAAATGGCAAGTCGTGGACATGATGTTAGTATTTTGTATAGCGACGAAAGCCATGGAGATTTCTTTTATCCTGTGAAAGAGGCTATCCATTGTTATAATTTAAAAGATAATGCTGATGGAAGTCATATTAAATTTCCTTTGTATTTAAAAGCAGTTCGTGAAATGTTGCGTGCTGTAGGTAAGCGTCCTGCAAGGACTGTAAATAGCTGGTTTGAAGAGCATTATTTATTGAATAATGTAAAATACTATCTTAATATAATTAAACCGGATATAATCATCAGCTATCAGCCAGCTGCCAGCAAGCTTCTGTTATGTGATGCAGGGACGGATATTCCTGTAATTACTATGTCTCATGGTGATCCGGAGGATTATTTTCATATTTACCCGGTTAAAGAAATACCAGCACTCCCAAAGAGTGCTGTTTGTCAGGTATTAATGCCTTCGTTTGAAGCGCATATAAAAAATCATTTACCTGATACAAAAACAATAACAATTGGTAATGCAATTCCACAATTTGATTTTAGTGCTGATTTGGCTAGTTACAAAGAGCAGTATAAAATTATTTTTGTTGGTAGATTGACGAAAAATCATAAGCGTCCGCATTTATTAATCCAGGCATTTATAAAGTTAGCTGCAAAATATCCTGATTGGATTGTTGAGCTGTGGGGAGCCAAGGATAGGGTTGCTTACTATAAAGAATTAGAGTATATGATTAAGTCTGCCTGTTTACAGGAAAGAGTTTTAATAATGGGTTCAACAGATAAGGTTCCTGAAAAATTACGTGAAGCTGATATTTTTGCTTTTCCTAGTGCTTTTGAAGGTTTTGGTATGGCGCTTGCAGAAGGCATGAGTGTTGGCCTGCCTTCTCTTGGTTATAAAAGTTGCCCTGCTGTTAATGAATTAATTAAGAATGGAGAAACAGGCTTCTTATGCGATGATGGTGTAGAACCTTTAGCGCAGGCACTTGATAAGCTGATGGGTGACAAGGAGTTGCGCATACAAATGGGTAAGGCTGCGAAAGCAGATATGGCGCAGTTTGCACCGGAGAAGATTTGGAACCAATGGGAAGATTTGATGAAGAAGGTTGTAGTGAACAATTAAAATTTAGAGATTGATAAAACACTTAATGGCTTAAAGGTTAAATATAACATGGGCATTGCTTATATAAGCAATAAAAGCATACTATAGGAGAGTTAGTCATTATGATTAAACTAATGATAATAGATGAATATAAAATAGTTAATTATTCTGGAGGAATCGAAAGAGTAATTTGTAATCTAGCTAATGCACTTATTGAGAAAAATTATGTTGTTGATATAGTTTGTCTTGATACAGAAAAAGGAAGACCAGCGTATCATTTGGATAAAAGAGTTGGGTTTATTAATCTTGCATTTGCGGGAAAACCTTACAAAAATTTAACGTTGCTATTACGTAAACTGCAAAAAGAAATTTTACGAGCAATTGCAGGTAGTAAAATGATTTTATTTGGGCAAAAAATTCAGGACCCTAAATATAATTATTTTACGAATCAATTTATCAATAGATTAAGAAAAGTAGTTATAGAAAAACAACCAGATATTATTTTAAGTGTTTCACCTGATAGTGCTTATTTTGTAAATCAAGCAGCTCCTGAAATTAAGCATATTATGATGTGTCATGTTGATGTTAGACGTTTGTTGCAAGAGATGACAGAGAATAATAAAGATAAAAGTATTTTTCAAAAAGTTGATGCTGTTCAAGTTTTGATGCCAAGTTATGTTGATTCAATGCTTAATACAGGAGCTAAATTTATAAAATGTATACCTAATTGCGTAAATCAAATAAATAGATGTTCATTGAAATTGGATAAACAGCAAAATAATAGAATAATTACTGTAGGCAGAGTAGAAAAATATTTAAAACGAACCCATTTATTAGTAGAAGCGTTTTGTAAAATACATAAACAAATACCTGAATGGGAGCTATATATATATGGAAATATTGATTCAAGGAGCTATTATAAAAACATATTAAAAATAATATCGAAATATAATTGCGAAAATAAAGTTAATTTTATGGGAACTACTGATAAGATAATTGATGAACTAGAAAAAGCTGATATATTTGCTTTACCTAGTGCATCAGAAGGTTTTAGTTTAGCATTAACTGAAGCAATGAGTGTAGGATTACCTGTTGTTGGATATAAATCGTGTGGGATGGTAAATGAAATCATAAAAGATAATATAAATGGAATATTATGTGATGAGGGAACAGATTCCTTATCATGTGCATTGTTGAAATTAGCTGGAAATAATTCCTTGAGATATCAGCTTGGAAATCAGGCTAGAAATGATATGGAATTATATAAGCCTGAGAATATATGGAATCAATGGGATTGTTTTATAAAAAAAGTAATTCATTAGAAAGGATATAGAAATATGAAGGAATTTACTTTTGTTGTTTTTTCTTATAATCAAGAGAAATTCATTATAGAACATTTGGAATCTATTAAATATCAAATAAAACATTATGGAGAATTGGTTAAATGTAAGTTGATTTTGGCAGATGATTTCTCAACAGATAGAACGGTATTTTTGGCAACAGATTGGCTCAACGAGAACAGGGGGATTTTTTCAAGTGTAAAGATACTGGAGTCTAATTGTAATTTGGGAATTGTAAAAAACTATATTAGATGCTTGAGAAATGTAGATACAGATTTTTATAAAATTCTTGCTGGAGATGACTTGTATTACAAAAATAATATTTTTGCATTAATCAAAGAGTTTTGCATAACCCCAGTGTTAAGATTCCATAAAGAGCAAATCAGTGATGATTCCAACTATTTTAGATATAAAATAATGGTGAAAAATAAAAAAAACATAAGATTGTTTTTGCAAGACATGCTAAAAAACGATAATTGTATAGATGCTCCCGGTGTTTTTTTGAAAAAGACAATAGTTGATGAGAAGTTAATTGCTTGTTTGCAGGAGTATACATGGATAGAAGATCTACCCAGTTGGAATTATTTTGTCAATAGCACTGATGTAAATATTTCTATATACGATGTTCCGTATATTTTATATAGGACAGATGAGGGTATTTCTAATAACAAAGCACATTCAAAACGTAAGGGAATGCTAGAAGACGAGAAAAAAATATATACGAACATATATGTATATAAAGATAAAAAACCTTATAGCCTGATTTGTAAATATAGAAAATCTATATTTAAACGTTTGTGTAAATACTACTATGACAAATTTGACGCTGATATGATAGCATTTAATAACAATATGAATCAAGCAGAGAATGAAGCTGCGGAGTATTTAGCGTTAATTAGAAAAAATGCTGAAGAATTTAAAGCAAGGCGTGGATTGAAATAAAAAGGAGATGTACTGATATGCAAATTATGCCTAATCGTATGGATAGAGGATTTCTTAAATATCAAGCAGAATTTGAACAAAAAGCATTGGAGGTGTTACGTTCTGGCTGGTATATTTTAGGTAATGAGGTAGAACAGTTTGAAAAAGAATTTGCTGCTTATACTGGTGCTAAATATTGCGTTGGATTAGCTAGCGGACTTGATGCTTTGTGGATAGCATTTAGAGTGCTTGGTATTGGTAAAGGTGATGAAGTAATAGTTCAGGGAAATACATATATTGCTAGTGTTATGGGGATAACTATAAATGGAGCAACGCCAGTTTTTGTTGAACCCGATGATTATTATGAAATAGATGTTGACAAGATAGAGGAGAAGATTACATCTAAGACGAAAGCTATTTTAGTGGTTCATCTTTATGGAATGGCAACTAAAATGGATAAAATATTAGAGTTATGTAAAAAGTATAATCTTCGATTAGTAGAGGATTGCGCCCAATCCCACGGAGCAGTGTTTAATGGTCAGATGACAGGAACATTCGGTGATGTAGGTTGTTTTTCATTTTATCCTTCTAAAAACTTAGGCGCTTTTGGCGATGCTGGTGCTGTTGTAGTTAATGATAAAGAATTAGCTAAAAAGTTTAAGATTTTTAGAAACTATGGTAGTGAAAAAAGATATCATAATCAAGTTATAGGAGCAAATTCAAGATTAGATGAATTGCAAGCTGGACTATTGCGTGTTCGCTTAACGCATATGCAAGAGATTACAGAAGAAAAAGTTAGGATTGCTGAAAAATATAGCAGAGAAATTAAAAATGATAAATTGCGGTTGCCGAAAATTGTAGATGGTTCGACTAGCGTATGGCATCAGTATGTTATTCGTTGTGATAATAGAGAGGCTTTAATTGATTATCTGAATAGTAATGGTATTGGTAGCATTATTCACTATCCGATACCACCACATCTTGCAGAAGCTTATTGCTATTTAGGTTTCCAAAAAGGTGATTTGCCGAAAACGGAAAGTTTTGCAGATACTGTTTTATCGATACCGATGTATAATGGTATGACGGATGAAGAACAGGACTACGTTATTTCAACATTAAATAAATTTTGATAGAGGTACTAGTATGAATATCGATGAATGTAAGTTAATTAAATTTAAAGAGTTTGCAGATACGCATGGAAACTTAGTTGCAATTGAAGGTGTTAAAGATGTTCCATTTAATATAAAAAGATTATTTTATATATATGATACCTTTCCAGATGTAGTTAGGGGAAAACATGCTAACAGAAAATCAGAGTTTATTTTAATTTGTTTAAGTGGTTCGTGTAAAGTAGATTTATTTGATGGGATAAATACTAAGATTATAACATTAGAGTGCAATACCGAGGGACTTTATATTCCTAAAATGGTATGGAAGGATATGTATGCGTTTAGCCGTGATTGTGTATTACTTTGCTTATCGAATGAATACTACGATGCTGATGAATATATAAGAGACAAAGAAGAATATATTAAAGAGGTATTATAAATGAATATAATAAGCAAAGTATATTCTACTATAAGTAAGTTTAATAATTTTATTGAACTGAAAAGAAATTGTGGGGGGGTAAATATAGGAAGGAGAACGAAATTTCATCAAGCAGTTTCGCTTTGGTGTGATGGAAAAATTAATATTGGCGAAAGATGCGAATTTGGATTTAATTATGGTGGGAGGTTTGCGTTTGGCATGTGCGAATTGCAAACGAGAACAAACGATTCTGTAATTAATATAGGTAATAATGTTTTAACAAATAATAATTTGAAGATTATTGCCAGGGGAACTGTAGATATAGGTGATGATTGCCTTATAGGTGAGAATGTTACTATAATGGATCACAATGCTCATGGAGTAAAGCCTTCTGAGAGAAGGACAAGTGCAGGTACAGTAAAGGATGTTATCATAGGTAAAAATGTATGGATAGGAAACAATGTTACGATTTTACCTGGAAGCATAATAGGTGATAATTGTATTTTAGCTGTTGGATGTGTTGTAAAGGGGAATATACCTGCTAATGTGATAGTACAAGGAAATCCTGGAGTTATTGTGAAAAATATAAATTGCTGAATTGAAGGGCGTGATTAAGATTAAACAAAGAACTGTTCGTCTAGAGGGAAGGTATGTAATATTAGAAGAAGTACAACCTAAATATTTTCCTTATATTATTGAATGGCGTAATAATCCTGAGAATAACAGGTTTTTGAATCAGCCGTTTAATCTTACAATGGAATTACAGACTAAATGGTATAAAGAAAAATACCTTAATGATTTTAGTCAAGGACTTTTCGTTATGGTAGATAAGGCTAACGATGTGCCGTTTGGTACTATTGGGTGGACCGATTATGATGCTAGTGAAAGAATTTGTATAGCGGGTAGATTACTTGTAGGAAATTTATTATATAGAGGTAGTTCAGAATGGGAAGAAGCTGCTAAGCTTGCTAATGATTATTTATATAATTCTTTATATGTAGATAATGTTTACGCTCATGTTGTAAAGGAAAATGTCGCAGCTATAAAATGGCATGAGAAATGGGGATATATTAAAATTTTAAAATTTAAATTTCCTGATGAAAAAAATGTTAATGGGATGGAGCAAATAGAGTTTGTTAGAAATAGGTTCATGTATGAAGAAATCGTAAAAGTTAAATTTAAATAAATAATAATTTTAAAAACTTAACTCGTATAAAGAGTTAAGCTTGCGAGGTGTTATTATGAAAGGCATAATTCTCGCCGGAGGTTCTGGCACGCGTTTATATCCATTAACTAAGGTGACATCAAAGCAGCTGTTACCAATATATGATAAGCCAATGATTTATTACCCGTTAACCACTTTGATGTTAGCAGGGATTAGAGATATTTTAATTATTTCCACACCTGACGATACACCTAGATTTAAGGAATTGTTAGGTGATGGACATCATTTTGGCTTGAACTTATCTTATGCTGTTCAGCCTAAACCAGAGGGATTAGCAGAAGCATTCTTGATTGGTGAAGAGTTTATTGGTAATGATTCTGTAGCCATGGTGCTTGGAGATAATATTTTTTATGGCGGCTGGTTCAGAAAAAATCTAGCTGAGGCAGTAAAAAATGCTAATGAAGGCTATGCTACAATTTTTGGCTATTATGTTAAAGATCCTGAGCGCTTTGGCATTGTAGAATTTGACAAGGATTTTAATGCTATATCTGTTGAGGAAAAGCCTAAGCAGCCAAAATCTAATTATTGCATTACTGGTCTATATTTTTACGATAATAGTGTTGTAAAATTGGCACATGAAGTAAGACCGTCTGCGCGTGGTGAGCTGGAGATTACTGACTTAAATCGTATGTATCTTGAACAACAAAAGCTGCGTGTACAGCTTTTAGGACGCGGATTTGCTTGGATGGATACAGGAACTATGGACAGCTTGATGGAAGCATCGACATTTGTGCAGGTTGTACAAAATAGACAGGGAGTAGTTATTGCTGCACCTGAAGAAATTGCTTACCATGAAAATTGGATTACTAAGGAAGAGCTTTTAGAATCAGCAGAAGCTTATGGTAAATCTCCTTATGGAGCGCATTTAAAGCGTGTTGCTGAAGGGAAATTGGTATTTGGTGGTGTAGAATAATGAACATTATCGTAACTGGTGGCGCTGGCTTCATTGGCAGCAACTTTATCTTTCATATGCTGACAAAGTATCCGGACTACCGTATCATTTGTTTAGACAAGCTTACTTATGCAGGTAATCTGTCTACGCTTGAGCCTGTAATGGATAATCCTAACTTTCGCTTTGTCAAAGCAGACATCTGCGATAGAGCGGCGGTGAACAAGCTTTTCGAAGAAGAGCAGCCTGATATCGTAGTGAATTTTGCGGCTGAATCCCATGTAGACCGTTCTATTGAAAATCTTGGCATTTTCTTACAGACTAACATTATGGGTACGGCAACCTTGATGGATGCGTGCCGTAAGTATGGTATTAAGCGTTATCATCAGGTTTCTACAGATGAGGTTTATGGTGATTTACCGCTTGACAGACCTGACCTGTTCTTCACGGAAGAAACACCAATTCATACCAGCAGTCCGTATTCTTCTTCCAAAGCTGGTGCAGATTTGCTTGTTATGGCTTATCACAGAACATATGGCTTGCCTGTATCGATTTCGCGCTGTAGCAATAACTATGGTCCCTATCATTTCCCTGAAAAGCTTATTCCATTGATGATTGCGAACGCTTTGGCAGATAAACAGCTGCCGGTGTATGGCGAAGGCTTAAATGTACGTGATTGGCTTTATGTTGAAGACCATTGCAAGGCTATTGATTTGATTATCCATAAGGGCAGAGTTGGCGAAGTGTATAATATTGGCGGGCATAACGAGATGCGTAATATTGATATCGTCAAGCTGATTTGCAAAGAATTAGGCAAGCCGGAGAGCCTGATTACGCACGTAACTGATCGTAAAGGCCATGATATGCGTTATGCAATCGATCCGACTAAGATTCATAATGAGCTTGGTTGGCTGCCAGAGACGAAGTTCGCTGATGGCATAAAAAAAACCATTAAATGGTATCTTGAGAACCTGAAGTGGTGGAAGGATATCATTAATGGTGAGTATCAGAATTATTATAAGAAGATGTATGGGAATAGATAAAAAAGGATAACGTATAATAAGTTGCGCAAATTCAATTCAAAAAGATAGACATAGAGACTACCTTTGCTTACAATTAAGTTACCACACAAAACATGAAAGAAGGTAGAATCTATGTCTGGTAACATTATACAATTAAACGAGCAATTTATCCACAACGAATTGAAAACTATTGTAAAAAATAGTGTAGAAGAAACTCTCAATGCTCTTTTGGATGCAGAAGCTGACAAACTTGTACAAGCTGAACGCTACGCACGTGAGCAAACAAGAAAAGGTTATCGCGCCGGTCATTACGAAAGATCATTCTCTACTCAAGCTGGTGACGTTACTTTAAAAGTGCCTAAATTAAAAGGTCTTACTTTTGAGTCTGCTATTATTCAGCGCTACCAAAGACGTGAATGCTCCGTAGAAGAAGCCTTGGTAGAAATGTATCTTGCCGGCGTTTCTATGCGTCGTGTTGAAAGTATTACAGAGATTCTCTGGGGACAGAAGGTTTCAGCCGGAACCATTAGCAATCTGAATCAAAAATGCTTTGCTCAAATTGAAGAATGGCGCTCCAGGAAGCTTACAGAAAAGTACCCCTATGTCTTTGTAGACGGTATTTTTCTAAAAAGATGTTGGGGAGGTTCCTTTGAAAACGCCTCTGTATTAGTTGCTATTGGCGTCACAGAAGACGGATACAGAGAAGTTATAGGTACAGCCGAGGGCCTCAAAGAAGATACTGAAAGCTGGAAAAATTTCTTTGTATGGCTGAAAAGCCGTGGCTTAGATGGCGTAAAACTTATAATTGGCGATAAAAATTTAGGCATGGTAGAAAGCATAGGTGAAGTGTTTCCAAATGCCAGATACCAACGCTGCACGGTGCATATGTACCGTAATATATTCTCTGTAGTACCACGTAAAACTGTCAAGGAAG
>OGHD01000068.1_pt1 | contig 55520 bp, 42 predicted proteins | sample 1571341 | NCBI WGS metagenome assembly OGHD01 (sample SAMEA2582026, study PRJEB24529) | metagenome | biome: Human gut stool | place: China | collected 2011 | reverse complement strand
ACAGAACTATGATTAATTACAGCATCGTAAAGCGCAGCGTGAACGCAAACCTCATTGAAATCAACCAGGCAAATCACGCATCAACCAGGCAAAGAAGGAGGGCAAGACACCTCAGCCAGCCGACCTCGCACAATTTCTCTTACTTCATGAACACGAAGTAGACGGCGGCAATGAGGCAGAGGAAGGCTGCAAAGTGGTTCCAGTGCAGACTCTCACCCTGGAAGAGAATGTTGGCAATGACGGCGAAGATGATGAGGGATACGCATTCCTGTATCACCTTGAGCTGAACCAATGAGAAGGGGCCGCCGTTGTCGATAAAGCCAATACGGTTGGCGGGTACCTGACAGCAATACTCAAAGAAAGCGATAGCCCAACTGAAAGCGATCACACCTACTAAGGGCCAGTGGCTGCTGACGCCTGTCTGCTGCAGTTTGAGGTGTCCATACCATGCAATAGTCATAAAGATATTGCTTAACACTAAGAGAAATATTGTGTATATTCCGTTCATTGTTTTTTATTTTCAAAAGTACATAAATTACTGAAAAAGCAGTCGGTTTTGGGGAGAAAAGTGAAGAAGCGGGCTTTTATTTTCTTTTCACTCCTCTCACAGCCTCGCTCTCTAAAGGGTTCTCGGGCCAATAATGTTTGGGATAACGGCGCTTCAGCTCCTTGCGTACCTCGAAGTAGGTGCCTTGCCAGAAACTGGCGAGGTCTTGCGTGAGCTGTACGGGTTTGAAGCCCGGAGACAGGAGCTCCATCAGCAGGCGTTGCCTGCCGTTGTCTACCTTGGGTGTCTGAGTCATACCGAAACATTCCTGTAGTCGTACACTCAATACTGGCGCCTCGGTTCCTGGCCGATAGTCGATGCGGATGCGACTGCCCGAAGGTACTGCGATATGAGTAGGAGCCAAATGGTCTATCTCTTCCTGAAGCTCGTAGGGAACTTGTGCCCATAGTATCTCGGCAAGGTCGAGTTTCCTAAGCTCGGCTGTGGTTGTTCTCAGCTTTCCCTCCTGTTCTATATAGAAGGGAAGCCAGGCAGAGGCGGTCGTCAACAGATGCTCGGTGGAAAGGTCGGGCACGTTCATTTCCGGGTGCCATTGTTTTACCTTTTCCACTCTCTGCTGCAGTCTTTTCACCTTCTCGTTCCAGTCGAGCATGCTGAGTCCTTCTTTTCTGACGGCAGAGCAGATGATGTCGATGATCTGTCCTTTGTCTGCGTCGTGGATGGGTTTGCTTTCTACGACGAGCTGCCCGATTCGTCTTTCACTTTGCATACGCACTGCTCCTGCCTTGCTGTCCCACGAGATATTGGTGAACGTAGATGTGGGCAGGTCGTTGATGCTGACGGGAGCGGAGAGGAATACCTTGCCCTTGGAGCTTGCTGAGTTGAGCGAAGCGATGGCAAGCCAGAAGTGCAGGGACATGGGATCGTTTCGGTCGATGAAGATGTTCTGTCCGCCCGACATTCTGAAGTTGCCGATATTGTCGACAGCCATGGCAATTCGCTCCGGATAGGCTGAGGCGATCAGGCTTCCCACTTCCTCGGGGTCGACAGGATGGTTGTCCTCCTTCACCTTGAGCATCCTACGATACTCCTGGGCTATCTGTGCGATGCGTGCCCATTTGCCCAAGTTCTTTCTCTCTCTTTGTGAACGCAGCATGGCGATTCGAAGTGTCATGTCTGAGTCCTCATGTTCGCTCATTGGGTCTTTCTCCTCCAGTACGGCTGCCATGTCGCATGCCAAGGCTTTCTGTGCATCTGTCTTGGAGTTGAGCATCATCTTGGCTATGCGGGGATGGCAGGGCAGGGATGCCATCTTTCTGCCAAGTAGCGTGACACTACCGTCCTCGTTGATTGCTTGAAGTGAAAGGAGTAATTGTTTGGCATTAAATATGTTGCTATTGGAAGGAGGCGTGAGCCAGGGGAGCGACATGGGGTCGCTCTCGCCAAAGGCTGCAATGTCGAGAACCATCGGGGTGAGGTCGGCTTCTTCTATCTCGGGCTTTCTTTGTTCCTGCATCAGGTGTTCTGAGGTCTTCGACCATAGTCGGTAGCAGATTCCTTCTGCCACTCTGCCTGCTCGTCCTCTTCGCTGGATGGCCATGTCTTTACTGATGCGCACAGTCTCAAGATGACTGAGCCCTGTCCGTACATCGTACACCAACTGACGGCAAAATCCTGAGTCTATTACGATTCTCACGCCTTCGATGGTGAGTGATGTCTCGGCAATGGGGGTGGCGAGAACGATTTTGCGCTCGCCTTGAAGGGAAGGGGCTATGGTCTTTCGTTGTCGCTCGGGCGAGAGATTGCCATAGAGTGGATACACCTGTGTCTGTGTGCCGGCAAGAGTAGCGATAAGGAGTTCCTCGCATCTCTTTATGTCGGCTTGTCCGGGCAGGAAGGCAAGGATGTCGCCCTCGTGTTCGCGGTGGGCCCGCATCACTGCAGCTGCCACCTCTTTATATATTGTGTACTTGTCGGTATCGGTCTCGGCATAGAGGGTCTTCACGGGAAACATTCTTCCGGCACACTCGATGAGCGGTGCATGAAGGGCCTGACAGATGGCAGATGTGTCGATAGTGGCCGACATGATGATGATTTTCAGGTCGGGGCGGATGATATTTTGTGCCTGCAGGGTCAGTGCCAATGCCAGGTCGGAATGGATGCTTCTTTCGTGGAACTCGTCGAAGATAATCACGTCGACACCCTCGAGGGTGGCATCATTGACGAGCATTCGGGTAAGGATGCCTTCGGTGAGAACTTCGATGCGTGTCTCGGCCGACACCTTGTTCTCAAATCGTACACGATAGCCTACCGTCTTGCCTTCTGGTTCACCTATGAGACTTGCCATTCGTTCGGCTATCTGTCGGGCGGCGAGGCGTCTGGGTTCCAACATGAGGATTTTCCCCTTGCCGTTCATTCCTTCGAGGATGGTGAGAGGCAGCAGGGTAGACTTGCCGGCTCCTGGAGGGGCTGTGACAACAAGATTAGCCGACTCTCTCAAGGTTTGATTGATGGAGTCGGCTATGCTGAATGCTGGCAAGTTGCTGGCCAAGGAATTGATTCTCGTATTATCTGTCATGAATGGAGTGAGGCATACAGGGGTGATGGTTATTTGATGTATTTCAGAATCTGTCTGCTCTTTCTGCCTTTCCTGGCAGGCAGAGGCATAAATCCCTCGGTGAGTCCTGTCTTCTCGGTCATGGCATCAAAGACAGCAGCTGCATACATGTCAAGTTTCTGCTTGGCGAGTTCGGCATGGATGGCATCCTCGTCGTAGTTGTCGGCATAGAGCAGGGTGTGCAGGTCGTCGATGTATTTCTGCGGAATGTTACGGTGCGGCATCCTGCTTTTTATCTGCATGATTTGTGCGATGATAGGCTCGTCGGTCTTCGCAGCTATGGCTTCTGCCTTTCGCTTCTCGTAGTTGGTGAAGGTGATGGTGTCAGCGCCTTGCCAGTCTTCTGTCATGGCCGACTGTGAGGTGAGCTGGCTGTAACCGAAATATCGGATGAGCGAGATGTGGCTGTTCCACCCTAAAGCGGTGAGATATTCTTTCTCCAAGGGTGTGGTGGCGATGATGAGTTCTGCCGACTTGCACATTGTCTTCTGATAGATAAGGGTTTGCAGGCTTCTCTTCATGCCAGGATTATGGCAGTTTCTCTCCGAGATGTCGCCCAAAGGACAAACGATGTATGGGATTCCCATCTTTCTGGAACGTTGTGCCAGTCGGAATCCCTGGTATGACCATGCACCAAGAAACAATACCACGTCGGCATCCTCGATGTTGTCGGCGATGTCGAGTCTCTGCTGTAAAGTCTCTATATAGGCTTTGTACATGGCGTATTGCCTTTTTTTCTTGGTTATGAATAAATATATTTTCATCGTTGATTATTTAAGCTTTTTGTAAACAGTCTCGCTGAGTCCTTGTATTGTCCTCAAAGTTTGTGGCTGGTGAAGTCGTTCTTGTCGGCTCGCCAGTAACGCACTTTGTTGGCGAAGTTTCGCCAGATGATTCCGTAATCGTAGAAGGGCAACTTATACGTAGGAATGAGAGAATCGAAACAGGCGACTGCCCTGTGGGCGATGATGGTTCGAAGAATGATGAGCAGCAACAGAGCAAAACCTGCACAGCCCGTCAGTATCCAGTCTTTCATCACGGCGGAGCACGCCAAAACTGCTATAGAGGCGATGAGGCTGAGGTGGGGAAAGAGATGGTCGAAGAACATCAGGGTTCTCATAGACAGGTTGCGATTGAGTGACTTGCGCGAAGCCTGCAGGTAGAGGCTCTTGTTGTGCCAGCTCTTATCGGTAGGGGCTTCCTGCTGAAGCCATGCTGATGGTGCCAGTTCGACAGCAGTGTCGCCACACAGGGCATACTTGTTGACCAGGAAGTCGTATTCGCCGCGCACATATTCCAAGTTGCCCTGATAGCCCTGCTCGCGCATGAAGTCGCTCTTGCGGAAGATGACGTTAGGCATATTGGTGCGGTAGCCGTAGGAGCGTTGTGCTCTGCGCAACAGGTAATAGGCTTTTCTGATCATGTCGAACCGGCGTACACTCTTGCAACTTTCCTCTGTGCTTACGTAGCCTAATACCAGATGGTTAGGCTCCTGGCACTGACGGGTCATGCTGGCAAGCCAGTCCTTGCTGCAGGCCATGCAGGCAGGTTCGGTGAGCAGAATCCACTCATACTTGGCAGCTTTCACACCTACGGTAATCTGCAGTTTCTTTCGGCTCATATAGCGTGAGCTCTCTGGTATGAAGGTATAATAAAGGTGTGGATTTTCTGAAGACTGACGTTTCAGAAAATCGATCGTCTCACCGTCGCTGCTCTGGCAGACAACCACTACCTGATAGTCGGCAGGATATTTCTGCTCAAGGAAAGTATGCAGGTTGCGTTCCAGCTCAGGCAGGTTGTCATGAGCTGTGATAAGTATGGTGACTGGAGGAAGTGGCTGGGATGCGGCTGCATCTTCAGTCGTTCCCTCGGCAGACTGTTCTTCCTCTTTATTGAGACGCAATGAGCGCAGAAATGGATTGATCAGCGATCCGAGGACTGCCAATAAAACCACTGCTGCGCCAGCGATAATAGTAGTTAAACTGATTATCATCATTTTAGTTTTTTAACTTCCTCGTTTGAGAAAGTTGAGTTATTTTCTTTTCTCGTATTGTTAAGGTGCCTTACATTTCTTCTGTGGTGTAGCCTTTAGGCAACTGACGGCAGTTGTACTGACTTGCCATAATCTCGCCATAGGCTCCTGCCGAACGGAGTGCAATGAGGTCGCCACGATGGGTCTTGTTCAGGTCGATAGCCTTGGCAAAGACGTCGCTTGACTCACAGATTGGGCCTACTACATCGTAGGTTTCTACAGGCTCCTCGCTCGTGATGTTCTCTATTTTGTGATAAGCCTGGTAGAGGGCAGGGCGTATGAGGTCGGTCATGCCGGCATCTACGATGGCAAACTGCTTGGCTGTGCCTTGTTTTACATAGAGGGTTCTTGTGATGAGTGATCCCATTTGGCCTACCACTGCACGGCCCAATTCGAAATGCACCTTCTGTCCGTCGCGCAGTTTCAGGTGCTTGGCATAAGTGTCGAAGTAAGACTTGAAGTCGGGTATGGGCACGCGGTTGGGATGCTTGTAGTCTATGCCGAGTCCGCCGCCCACATTGATGTTCTTTACCTCGATGTGGTGAGCTTCCAACTGGTTTTGCAGTTCATTGATTCTGTTGCAGAGAGCCTCGAAGTCACCCATGTCAAGTATCTGACTGCCAATATGGAAGTGCAGGCCGAGGAACTTGATGTTCTTCATGGTTGCAGCTTCTGCAATGACACTCTCCATGTCTTGCATGGCAATACCGAATTTGTTTTCTGCCAGTCCTGTGGTGATGTTGGCATGTGTGTGTGCTCCTACGTTAGGATTGATGCGAAAGCAAACCTGTGCTGTCTTGTTCTTTCTGGCAGCCAGCTCGTTGATGATTTCCAGTTCGGGAATACTCTCCACGTTGAAGCAGAAGATGCCTTTCTCCAGTCCGAGATTGATTTCCCAGTCGCTCTTGCCCACACCGGCATATACGATCTTGTTGGCAGGAAATCCTGCGTTGACAGCAGCTTGTATTTCTCCTCCGCTCACGCAGTCGGCTCCTAATCCTGCCTGGCTGATGATGCCCAGCACTTTAGGATTGGCGTTTGCTTTTACGGCATAGTGTACCTCGAAACCAGGATGTTTACCTGCTTCCTCGCAGATGGTTCTGAGGGTTTGTCTCAGCAGGGCTGTGTCGTAATAGTAGAACGGAGTCTGTGTCTCCTGAAACTTATCTATAGGAAATGTTCCTTTCATTTCGCTTAAATCTAAAATTAATATCTTATATAGTCAAATTAGAAAATCCAATTTATTGTAAATCAGAATATCCAACGAAGAGTGAGTAGGAAGCATTGCATACGAATTCTTCACTCATCACTCTTCGTTCTTCACTTAAATTACTTCTCAAACAGGTTGTTGCTCAAGTTCTGCAAAGCTTGCTTCTTGTCTCTTTCTCGGATGAGGAAAGAGATGTTGTAGTTGGAACCTCCGTAAGAAATCATTCTTACAGGGATGTTCTTCATTGCCTCTGTGGCAAGTGTCTCGAAACCTACGTTGCTCCAGTCGAGGTCGCCTACCACGCAGATGATACACATATCTGTGTCGACAGTGACAGTACCATATTTCTTCAACTCGTTGACGATGTCGTTCAGGTGGGCGTCATTGTCAATACTCATGCTTACACCCACCTCAGAGGTGGCAATCATGTCGATAGGAGTCTGATAGCTCTCGAAGATCTCGAACACCTTGCGCAGGAAACCTGTAGCCAGCAACATACGGCTGCTCTTGATCTTGATGGCGGTGATGTTGTCCTTGGCTGCCACAGCCTTGATCTTGCCACGTACTATCACGTTGTCGATGATGGTTCCGTCGGCCTTAGGGTCGAGGGTGTTCTTCAGTCTTACTGGAATGCCGGCATACTTGGCTGGCTGTACGCAGGTAGGGTGAAGAATCTTGGCACCGAAGTAAGCCAGCTCGGCAGCCTCTTCGAAGTTGAGCTGATGTACTGCCTCTGTATGCTCTACCACTCGTGGGTCGTTGTTGTGCATGCCATCAATGTCGGTCCATATCTGGATCTCGTCGGCAGGAAGGGCTGCACCGATGAGCGATGCTGTATAGTCGCTGCCGCCTCGCTGCAGGTTGTCAACCTCGCCATAAGCATTGCGGCAGATGAAACCCTGTGTGATGTAGATCTGCTGACCCTGGTTTTTCTCCATGATGTCGGCAAGCTTTTCCTTGATGTACTGTGGGTCTGGCTCTGCATTCTTGTCTGTGCGCATGAAGTCGAGCGCATTGAGCAGCACAGCCTTGATGCCCTGTTCCTTCAAGTAGTTGACCACCATGTTGGTGCTCATGATCTCACCCTGAGCCACGATGCTCTTCTCCTCGAAAGAGGTGAAAAGATCCTTGGTGAAGGAACGCAGATAATCGAATTCGCTATGAAGGAATTCACTTGTGGTTTTCTTCATCTCCTCGGTAGAGTAGAGCTCTTCCACATGCTGCATGTATTTCTTCTCCAAGTTGTTGATTACCTCGTTGGCACCCTCTGGATTCTTCTTATAGAGATAGTCAGAGATTTCAACGAGTGAGTTTGTTGTACCGCTCATCGCAGAAAGTACGATGAAAGTAGGTTCACCTGATTCTGTAACCAAGGAGGCTACTCCCTTCATGCGCTCAGGTGAGCCAACCGAAGTACCTCCGAATTTCATTACCTTCATAGTCTTAATATTATATTAATGTTTAATTTTATTGTTTTATTTTATTGTTTTATGTTTAATGAGGGTGTTGAATTCTTCACTCTTCACTCAACTTTCCTCTCCGTCTTCGGTCAGGTCGATGTGATTGTACTCATTGGTCACATCGTGCAGACTTCCGTCTTTGCATCGATATACGATGCCTGGGAACTTGTCGAGCATGGGGATGTTGTGGGTCGACATAACGACAGTAGTTCCCTGCTTGGTGATGTCTTTCAGCAGACTGACGATATGACTTGCCGTTTCGGGGTCGAGGTTGCCTGTAGGCTCATCGGCAATGATGAGTTTTGGGTTGTTGAGCAATGCCCGTGCTATGGCTATGCGCTGCTGCTCGCCACCTGAAAGCTCATGAGGCATCTTGTCTGCTTTCTCGCTCATGCCCACCTCCTCGAGAACTTCTGAGATGCGTTCGTTGCGGGCCTTCTTGTCTTTCCAGCCTGTGGCTTTCAGTACAAACTCGAAGTTCTTGTGCACACTGCGGTCGTGCAGCAACTGGAAGTCCTGGAAGATGATGCCCAACTCCTTTCTCAGTGCAGGAATATCCTTGCGTCTGATGGTCGTGAGGTCTCTGCCTAAGATTTCTGCCTTCTCAGTCTCACCTTCTACGAGGTCGAGCTCGCAGTACAGGGTCTTGAGCAGTGAACTTTTTCCCGATCCTACCTTTCCGATGAGATAAGTGAACTCGCCTTCGTCAACATGGAAGTTCACGTCCTTGAGGATACACTTGTCGGCTTGGTAGATGCTTACGTTTTTATATTCTATCAACATCCTAATTTTTTCTCCTTATTATATATATATTATTTCATTTCACCTTTGCTCTTTGCTGTACGGCGCTTCTTGTCCCATTCTGGGTCGTGGCGCATCTGCAGCTCTTTTGCCACGTCCTCGATGCGCAGCTTTTTGCTGGTAAGCAGAACGATGAGGTGGTAGAGCAGGTCGGAGGATTCGTAAACGAGTTTCTCGTCGTTGCCGTTTGTGGCCTCGATGATGGTTTCCACTGCTTCTTCGCCTACCTTCTGTGCCATTTTGTTCACTCCTTTCTGGAACAGGCTGGTGGTATAGCTTCCCTCGGGCATTTCCTCATGACGCTTGTTGATGAAGTCCTGCAACTCTGAGAGGAAGAGGATAGGGTTCAGCGTGTTGTCCTCGCCCCAGCAGGTGTCTGTTCCCTTATGGCAGGTTGGACCCTGTGGATGTACCTTGACGAGCAGCGTGTCTTTGTCGCAGTCGTTCTGAATGCTGACAAGGTTGAGGTAGTTGCCCGATGTCTCCCCTTTGGTCCACAGACAGTTGCGTGAACGGCTCCAGAAGGTGACTTTCTTTGTGGCTATGGTCTTTTCGTATGCCTCCTTGTTCATGAATCCCAACATCAGTACGTTTTTGGTTACTGCGTCCTGGATGATGGCTGGAACAAGGCCGCCCATTTTCTCGAAATCTATTTCCATTTCCATATCTATTTCTTTTTGCTTTATTTCTTAGTCTATATACTTCTGCTATATGTTAGCTTCGTTTATTATATTCTCACGTTGATACCTTCATTGCGCAGGTATTTCTTGAGGTCGGGGATGGCAATCTCTCCGAAGTGGAACACACTGGCAGCCAGTGCAGCATCGGCCTTCCCCAAGGTGAAGGCATCACGGAAATGCTGCATGTTGCCTGCTCCTCCAGATGCAATGACTGGAATGCTCAACTCGTCGGCAAGTCTTGCCAAAGCCTCATTGGCGAAACCTTGCTTCACGCCATCGTGGTCCATGCTGGTGAAGAGGATTTCGCCAGCACCACGGTCGGCAACTTCCTTTGCCCAGTCGAAGAGTCCCAGTTCCACTCTTTCTCTTCCTCCCTTTACGTAGCAGTGCCATCCGTCGCTGTCGAGCCGGGCGTCTATGGCACATACACACACCTGAGAGCCATAGTGTCCGGCTATCTCGTCGATGAGACCGGGGTTGCGTATGGCTGCACTGTTGATACTTACCTTGTCGGCTCCGGCATTGAGAAGCCGGTCAACATCTTTTAGTTCGTTGATTCCTCCTCCCACGGTGAAAGGTATGTTGATTTGCTCGGCTACTCGTGTCACCATGTCGGCAAAGGTCTTTCGCCCTTCAAAGCTGGCTGTGATGTCGAGAAACACGAGCTCGTCGGCTCCCGCATCGCTGTAGGCCTTGCCCAGTTCCACAGGGTCGCCTGCGCTGCGGAGGTTCACGAAATTTGTGCCCTTTACGGTCTCTCCGTTCTTCACGTCAAGGCAGGGTATGATTCTCTTAGCCAAACCTTTGCTTATGTTTTGTTCAACCATATCTCTTTTTTCTTTTTCATTATTGCAGAAATCTTGCTATGGGGGACTCAAAGACCCAATTTGTCTATGTCGATTTTTCCCTCGTAGAAAGCTTTGCCGAACACCACCGCAGGAATGCCGGCTGTCTCCAAAGCATCTATATCCTCGTTGCAGCTTACACCTCCCGAGGCAATCAGATGGAGGTCGGGATAGGCTGCCATGATCTCTTTGTAGAGTTCGATGGCTGGCCCCTGAAGGGTTCCGTCCTTGCTGATCTCTGTGCAGAGCACGTTGCGCACACCCTTGTCGGTGTACTGTTTGAGGAAAGGAAGCAAGTCTTCTGTCGAGTCTTCCTTCCAGCCGTTGATAGATATTTTGCCGTTTCTTACGTCGGCTCCCAAGATAAGGCGCCCGGCTCCATATTTGTCTATCCAACTAAGGAAAAGCTCTGGGGTAGTTACGGCGATGCTTCCTACTGTCACCATGGCAGCTCCTGCGTCGAATGCTTTCTCGATATCTTCCTCTGTCTTGATTCCGCCTCCGAAATCTACAGTTAGCGAAGTGGCTGACGTGATGGCTTTCAGCACGTTGTCGTTGACGATATGCTTGGATTTGGCTCCGTCAAGATCCACCACATGCAGACGTTTGAACCCTAATTTCTCAAAGTGTTTTGCCACTTCGGCAGGGTTGTCGTCGTACACTTTCTTCTGGTCGTAGTCGCCTTTGGTGAGTCTTACGCATTGTCCACCAATGATGTCGATGGCTGGTATGAGTTCTATATTCATAGTTCCATAAAGTTCTTGAGGATTTGTTCTCCTACCTTTCCGCTCTTTTCGGGATGAAACTGGCAGGTGTAGAAATTGTCTTTGTGCAGAGCGGCACTGTAGGGCTGTATGTAGTTGGTCGTAGCAATGGTTTCCTGGCATAGCGGCACGTAGTAGCTATGCACGAAATAAGTGTATGGATTTTCGCCCAGGTCTTTCATCAGGGGTGGAGAGAGGTTGTAGATCTCGTTCCATCCCATGGCAGGCACCTTGTCCTGATGCTGCTGGGGCACAAACTTCTTCACGTCGACATCAAAGATGCCGATGCAGTCCACATCTCCTTCTTCTGAATGTCGGCACAGGAGCTGCTGTCCAACGCATATTCCCAAGACGGGTTGTGTGAGCGACTTAATGGTTTCGTCGAGCCCGTGTGCCTTGAGATAAAGCATAGCTTCTCTGGCCTGTCCCTGCCCGGGAAAGAGCACACGATCGGCCTTACGCAGAGTTTCTGCGTCGTCGGTGAGGATGGGGGAAATGCCAAGTCTCTTCATGGCATTCACCACGGAGTAGATGTTACCGGCGTTGTATTTTACGATTGCTACATCCATAAGCTGACGTTAATCTTAAGTTTACAGATGCAAAGATACGCATTTTCTTGCAATATAAAGAAAATATTGGCAAAAAGATTATAAAAGTGTGCGAATTTCTTTCAGATAGTAAGCGAAAATGGTATAATTATTCGTCTTTATTATCTGCGGAGCGTAAAATGATGGAAGTGGCTCCGATGGTAAAGAGTGTGCCGTCTTCTATGACGCGGCGCTCTCTGTCGCCCAAGATCACATTGTCGACAAAGGTTCCTGTATAGCTGGGACCGTCGCGCAATACATATTTCAAGTTGCCTTTCTTGTCGCGACTCACATTGATGACACAATGGTTCATGTCGACACTGGGGTCTACGGTCTCGATGGGGCAGTTGATGCCGCTGTTCTTCATGTATCGTCCTATGATGTTGTCGCCCATCTGCAGGGGGATGACCTGCTTGTAGGCGAAGACATTCTCTATCACAACGATAGAGCCAAAACCATGCTCGTTGGCTCTTTCGTCGAGCTTTTCCTCCTTTTGAGTCTCGCGTAACTTGGACACACCCATGCGTATGCCGAACTGCTTGTTGCATTGTGGGCATACAAAGACGAGACTTTGTCCTGCCTGGTACTTGGTCTCGTCGAATGTGATAAAGTTGTCACACTTGGGGCATCTTACTCTTTTCATGCGCTTATTCTTTTACGAGGGTTACCCATCCGTCGGCAAAGGCCTCGTGGTGGTGCAGCTGGTTGAGCGCTGTGTAAGCTTGTTGCTCGGTTTCATAGGAACCATAGACCACCTTTACATTGTTGGATGTAATGAGTACTCTGGTGTCCTTGAAGCCCTTGGCCTGCAGACTCTCCGTATAGGTAGCTGCATTGCGCTTGGTAACACGACTTGCCAGCACGATGCAATAGTGTGGCTTGGCTATTTCTTGCTTTTCAATCTCTGCTTTGTCTGTACTTTCGGCATTCCCCACAATCTCTGTTTTCTTCTCGACTTCGCTGGCTACAGCCTCGAGTGCCTTGATGCTGTTGTCCTTAACCATTTCCTTAGGCATAAGACGGTTCAACATGCTGATGTCTACCTTGCTCTTCTGCACCTGTGGTGTGTCGAGTGGGGTAGAGAGTGTGAAGAAGGCAATAAGGGCGATACATGCAGCCACGGCATTGCGCAGCCAGCTCTTTCTGATCTGTACGAACTCGCTGCTTTCCTCTTCCTCCTCCTCCTCTTGTTCGTTTAAGGATACAGTATCTGTTGTGGCTTGTCGGCTGCCCTTGTTTTCTTCCACCTGTTGGTTGGAATTGCTGTCGAAAGGTATGATTTCGGCTGATGCCGCTGTCTCCTCGTTGCTGGCTGATGTGCCAAGCTCCGCAAGTGGCTGCATGACAAAACCGTCCAGACCATAGTAGTTTGGAGTCAGCAGGCCAGCCTCGCAGGGCTTAAAGGTATATGTGCCCTGGCTGTTGAGGTAGAGAGTACCTATGTCCGTCAATTCGTATTTTCCGTTGATGTCGAGCTCGGCGCGAATCTCTCTCACGTCTTCTGCGATACGGCTCAAGGCATCAGGATAGCTGATGTCGTAGGCCTCTACATATGAAAGCGCGAGGAGCGAATCGTTCATGGTGAGCTGTGGATTGAAGCCAATAGTCCTCAGTGGTGGCAAAAACATGTTGTCTCTGCCATCATATCTTGCATCTACATGATGAGCCATGAAGCCTCCAAAGTCGGGGACTATCACGCAATCGTTGCTCAAAAGTAGGATCTCTATATGTCTTTCCAGTTCAATCACGTTTGCAAAGATAGTTATTTTTTTTCTTCCCGCCAACAATTTTATATAAAAAATAAGTAATAGACAATAAAAAGTTTTATTTGTTTTGCCGTTTCAAAAAAATATATTATCTTTGCCATATATATAAAATAAGGTATAGTGCTATTGCTTGCTGGAAACGGTTCAGGCGAAGCAGAATAAACTAAAGAGTAATGGAATATTTGAAGACTGAGATTGAAGGGGTCTACGTGTTGGAACCCAAGGTTTTTCGTGATGCACGTGGCTATTTCTTTGAGTCATGGAGACAGGCTGATTTCGATCAGCATATAGGTCGTCATGTAGAGTTTATACAGGACAATGAGTCCAAGTCGAGCTATGGTGTTCTTCGTGGATTGCATTATCAGAAGGGCGAATACTCACAGGCCAAGTTGGTGCGTGTCATCCGTGGACGTGTGCTTGATGTGGCTGTCGATATTCGCAAGAGCAGTCCTACTTTTGGAAAGTATGTGGCTGTGGAACTGAGCGAGGACAACAAACGGCAGCTTTTCATCCCTCGTGGCTTTGCTCACGGCTTTCTGGTTTTGAGCGACGAGGCTGTGTTTACCTATAAAGTAGATAATGTGTACGCTCCACAGCACGAGGCCAGCATCCGCTGGAATGATAAGGACATCCACATCGAGTGGCCTATTTCTGCCGATGATGTGCTCACCTCAGAGAAAGATCTCCTCAAGGCTACATCGCTGAAGGAAGCCGAGGTCTTCGAGTAAAAAGAGAACAGTGTGGCCCATTTTTTTCACAGTCACAGAAAAGGAAAATTAAATCATTGATGAAACGCAATATTATATTATTGGTCATAGGGTGCCTGATGGTGTTTTCGGCCTGTAAGGAACGTGCCCAGAAGGAAACGTTCAAAGAAGACATGAAGGCCAAGCGGATGCTGCAGGGCATGTGGATTGACGAGGATGACGAGGATGTGGTCTTTCGGGTGAAGGGCGACACTATTTATTATCCAGACTCTACCAGTATGCCTGCCTATTTTTATGTGTCGGCAGACACCTTGGTGATACGTGGTGCCAATGATATTCGCTATGCTATCGTGAAACAGGCCGCTCATCTCTTCGAGTTCAAGACTCAGAATGGAGATGTGCTCAGGTTGGTGAAGACCAATGACAAGACCTATCTCAGTTCTTTCAAGCATCAGCAGCCCGTGGTGCTCAATCAGGGACAGCTGGTTCGGAGAGACACCATCGTGACTTTTGGAGCAGAGAAGTATCATCTTTATACACAGGTCAATCCTACAACCTATAAGGTGCTCAAGAGTACCTATAATGAAGATGGAGTGGGGGTAGACAATGTGTATTATGACAACATCGTAAATGTGAATGTCTATCATGGAGCCTCGCGCCTTTTCGGGCGTGACTTCCGCAAGCAGGACTTCAGCCGTAGGGTGCCTGACTCTTTCCTGAAGCAGGCGGTGCTGAGCGATATCTTTTTCCGTGCTGCCGACAAGGCGGGCGTACATTTCCGTGCTGTCCTTGCCATGCCCGACAGCTCTGTCAGCTATCAGGTAGAAGTGACAGTTTCCTTTGATGGTCAGCTTAAGATCAGTACAGCAGGCGCTTGATGTGCCTCTGTACTGATTTTTTTTTGCCTCATTTCTTTTGTCATTTACGAAAAAATAAGTAGTTTTGCAAACATGACAGTAACGCTTATCATTTTAATCATTACCGTTGCCATGTTTATATGGGGTAGGGTGAGGGCAGACATCGTGGCACTTACCGCCCTGGCAGCACTCCTTGTTTTCGGAATTCTTACTCCCACAGAAGCTCTTGCAGGCTTTTCTTCACCCATCGTCATCATGATGATTGGCCTCTTTGTGGTGGGTGGGGCCATCATGCAGACTGGTCTTGCCAAGTTGACGGGCAACAAACTCATGGCGCTTTCGCACGGCAACGAAACCGTCACCTTCCTCTTGGTGATGCTTGTCACCTCGTTTATCGGAGCCTTTGTCAGCAATACGGGTACGGTGGCTCTGATGATGCCCATCATCGTAAGCCTTGCCGCAGCATCAGGCTTACAGTCCTCACGTTTCCTCATGCCCCTTGCCTTTGCAGGTAGCTTAGGCGGAATGCTTACGCTTATCGGTACTCCGCCCAACCTTGTCATCGACGAGGTGCTGACCGAGGCTGGCTATCAGTCGCTCAGCTTCTTCTCTTTCATGCCAGTAGGTCTTATCGTCATTGCCATTGGCATCATCGTGCTCATGCCTCTGAGCCGACTTTTCTTGAGTCGTAAGCAGAGTGGAAAGAAGAAAACAGGTGGCAAGTCGCTCGACGACTTGGTGCAGGAATATCGTCTGCTCGACAATCTGCATCGGTATATTGTGCCTGCCAATCGCTCCACGGCAGCGCTTGATGAGCACGGGGAGAGGCTTGACATCGTGGGCAAGACGCTCAAGGAACTCAGTATACAGAAGCTGTATGGAGTGAGTGTCATCGAGATAAGAAACGAGAAAAAGTCGCGCTTGGGACTGATGAAGGACATCAACCAGAATATGGCGAAGAGCAGCAGCGTCATTGGAGAGCATGACACCTTATATATAATGGGTGACGAGGCTAAGATGCAGCGCTTTGCAGCCTACTATGGTCTGCGCAAGATGAAGGACGTGAAGATAGACTTTTATGACTTGGGACTTTCCGAGATTGTCGTCATGCCCACTTCTCATTTTGCAGGACTCAGAATCGGTGAGGCCAATCTGCGTAAACGCTTCGGCATGAATGTATTGGGAATCCGTAGAGGAGACGAGTACATCACCGACAATCTTATCGGCACCCGACTGCATGTGGGCGACATGCTCCTGGTGCAGGGCGAGTGGACCAACTTAGCGCACCTGGCAAGTGATACGACCAACTGGGTGGTGCTCGACCAGCCTGAGAAGACTGCCGACAAGGTACTTCTCGATTATAAGGCTCCTGTGGCCGCTGCCATTATGTTGCTGATGGTGGTGATGATGGTGTTCGACTTTATTCCTGTTGCTCCTGTTACAGCGGTTATCATTGCCGGTCTGCTGACTGTCTTTGCCGGATGTTTCCGAAATGTGGAGGCAGCCTATAAGACCATCAACTGGGAGAGTATTGTGCTCATTGCCGCCATGATGCCCATGTCTACAGCCCTTGAGAAGACTGGAGTCTCGGCTTTGGTGTCGCAGACCCTGGTAGACAGCTTAGGAGCCTTAGGTCCCACAGCTCTTTTGGCAGGCATCTATTTCACCACCTCGCTCATGACCATGTTTATCAGCAATACAGCCACTGCTGTGCTGATGGCTCCCATTGCCTTGGTGGCAGCCCAGCAGGTAGGGGTCAGTCCTTATGCTTTCCTCTTTGCCGTCACCTTGGGAGCCAGTATGTGTTTCGCCTCTCCCTTCTCCACACCGCCCAATGCGCTGGTGATGAAAGCCGGAGGCTATTCGTTTATGGATTATGTCAAGGTGGGTTTGCCTTTGCAGATTATTATCGGCATCGTCATGACCTTCGTGCTTCCCTTGCTGTTCCCGTATTAGCGCTTTGTCATTTTGGTCATTAGTCATTTTCGGCTGTTAGAAGTTATAGGAATGTTTTTTTTCTTTTTTAACTCTCGATGCTTACCCTTGTTGAATAAAAATAACTATCTTTGTGCGATAATTGAACCTATTTTCGTCACACATTAAAAATACACAGCAAGATGGAAATGAACGAGGAGTCCCTGAAAGCTTGGGACATTATAGAGAAGACGAGTGCCAATTTGTTTCTTACAGGTAAGGCGGGTACAGGAAAGACAACCTTCCTGAAGGAACTCAAGCGCAGGTCGCCAAAGCGAATGGTGGTTCTGGCTCCTACAGGAATCGCTGCCATCAATGCCGGTGGTGTTACCATTCATTCCTTCTTTCAGCTGCCCCTTTCGCCTTATCTTCCGGGTACTACATTCGCTGGTGGTGAGAAGAAGCGGTTTCAATTCAGCAAGGTGAAGCGAAACATCATTCGTACGATGGATCTCTTGGTCATCGACGAGATCAGTATGGTGCGCAGCGACTTGCTTGATGCCATCGACTCGGTGATGCGCCGTTATCGTAAGCACGATCTGCCCTTTGGCGGCGTTCAGTTGCTCATGATAGGCGACCTGCAGCAGTTGGCTCCCGTAGTGACAGAACATGAGGAAAGTATGTTGCGCCAGTATTACGACACTCCTTTCTTTTTTTCGAGTAAGGCGTTGCAACAGGCAAGCTATCTTACCATAGAACTGCAGACCGTCTATCGTCAGCAGGACGAGAGGTTTGTGGCGCTTCTCAACCAGATAAGGGAGAACAAGGCAAGCGACGAAACCCTTGCTGCACTTAATCAGCGTTATATTCCCGATTTTCAGCCTCCTAAGGGTGGTGACTACATTCGGCTTACTACACATAATATCCCTGCTCAGCATATCAATGAGCAGGAATTAGGCAACTTACCCTCTCAAGTATATAGTTTCACGGCAGAGGTGGAGGGCAACTTCCCCGAGACGTCCTATCCTGCCGATTTCAAGCTGCTGCTGAAGAAGGGAGCTCAGATTATGTTTATCAAGAACGATGCTGACCACCGGTTCTATAATGGTATGATAGGCGAGGTGACGGCTATTGATAACCAGGAGATCAGGGTCATGGGAAAGGACAATGGCGAAGAGTTTATACTGGAAAAGGCAGAATGGAGCAACTCGAAATACACACTCAATGAGCAGACGCAGGAGATAGAGGAAACCGTGGAGGGCACCTTCCGACAGTATCCCGTTCGACTGGCATGGGCCATCACTATCCACAAGAGTCAGGGACTTACCTTCGAGCATGCCATCATTGACGCCTCGCGATCCTTTACCCATGGTCAGACCTATGTGGCGCTGAGCCGCTGCAAATCGTTGGAGGGAATGGTGCTCAGCAGCCCTTTGTCTCGTTCTGCCATCATCAGCGACAGTACCGTCGATTCGTATAACGATCGTATGGTTTCTCCCACGAAGGAGCAGATTGCTACGTTGCAGCAGTTCTATGTTCAGCAATGTATAGCCGAGCTTTTCGACTTCCGTTCCCTGCAGCAAAGCTATGACTTGCTGTTGCGTTGCTTGGTGGAGTATTTCATGAGCAATTATCCACGACTCGTAGGCGAGTATCAGAAACTTGGGGTGGTGCTGAAGAGTCTGGCTGCTGTTTCCGACAAGTTCAGGGTGCAGTATTCCTGCATGCTGAATGCCAATCCCGATGTGAGCGATGAGGCTTTGCAGGAGCGCATACACAAGGCTGCTCAATACTTCTGGCAAAAGACTGGCATACTGACTGACCTGCTGAAGAAGACGAATGTGTCGACCGACAACAAGACAGCGAAGAAGCAGTTTGCCGACCGATTCGGGACCTTTGCCGATGAAACGCTGCTCAAGCAGTCGCTCCTGCGTTATGAGCAGGAAGCCGAGTTCTCGGTGAGCGACTATCTGAAGAAGAAAGCGCTGTTTATTCTTTCGCGTGCAGACGAGGAATCAACGGGGGCGGGTAGTGGTCGCAAGCGCAAGTCGGCAGCCAAGGAACCCAAAGAGCCTAAGGCTCCCAAGACGCCTACTCGCCAGATCACTCTCGACCTCTTCAAGGAGGGCATGAATGTGCAGCAAATAGCCACAGCCCGCGGACTTGCCCAGAGTACCATCATCTCTCATTTGTCACATTATGTGCGTGAGCGAGAGATTGGTCTCAGGGCTCTCATCTCTTCGAGTCGCGAAAAGAAGATTCGTGACTTTATGCAGGCTCATCCTGAAATGAAACAGATTTCAGAAATCAGGCAAGCCATGGGTGGCGACTATGAGTATTGGGAAATCATGCTTGTCAGGGATGTGGAGTAGTAAAAATACACAAAAAAAATGAAAGTACTTGCGATGACCAACGCAAGTACTTTCAACTGCTTATGAAAGTGCTTTCAACTGCCAACGCAAGTACTTTCATTTTTTAGGGGGATCTGGCTTAAATTCTCATGACTTGTTTTACACCCTTGACAGCACTCAACTTTTTGATGAGAGCTTCGGTGCGTGAGGCATCATCAATCATCACGGTGATGTTGCCCGAGAAGAGACCGTCTTTCGACGAGATGTTGATGCCTCTCATCACGAGCTTATCCTCTTTGGATATGATGTTGGTGATGTTGCTCACGATTCCAATATCATCATTGCCGATGATTCGCAGGGTAATGGCGTACTTGGAGGTTCCCTTGCCGCTCCACTTTGCCTTGACGATGCGATAGCCGAAACGTCGCTGCAGTTCCTTGGCATTGGGACAGTCGGAGCGATGCACCTTGATACCTTTGCTTACGGTGACGAAGCCGAAGATGGGGTCGCCATAGATAGGGTGGCAGCAATGGGCCAACTCGAAGTCTATTCCCTTCAGATTTTCATCGATGACGAGCACGTCGTCGTTCTGTCGCATCATTTCCTCGGTAGGATTCTCATACTCGAACTCGGCAGCACTGGCGGCAGGACGTGTGGTGTTGGTCACGTTCAGGTCGTGGTCGCGTTCGGCGATGTATTTCTCAATGATGCTGTTGGGGTCTATCTTCTCCTCGGCAATGTCCTTGTAGAAATCAGAGTTCTCCTTGTAGCCCATCTTCTTGATGGTGCGTGCCATGATGCTCTCCTCTATTTCCAACTTTCTGTTCTTGAATCGTCGCTCCAGGAGTTCCTTGGCAAAGAGACCTTCCTTCTTCTGTGTCTCCTTGATGGCGAGGCGGATCTTGGCCTTGGCTTTCGAGGTCTTCACGATGTTGATCCATTCCTGACGTGGCTTCTGGTTGCTCTGTGTCAGGATTTCTATTTGGTCGCCCGAGTGCAGCTCTTGTCTGAAGCTTACTGCGCGCCCGTTGATCTTTCCTCCCACACAGGTGTTGCCGATACGTGAGTGGATGTAGTAGGCGAAGTCGAGCACCGTGGCTCCCTTGGGGAAGTTGAGCAGGTCGCCCTTAGGTGTAAATACATACACCTCGTCTTCCTTCAGGTCCATCTTGAACTGGTCCATCAGCTGCAGGTCGTCGTTGTTCTCGAGTGCGCTTCTGATGTTGGCGAGCCATTCGTCGATGCCTCCCTTCTCGCTCTTGATACCTTTATAGCGCCAATGGGCAGCCAGTCCGTGCTCAGCAATCTCGTCCATACGCTCTGTGCGAATCTGTACCTCCACCCATTTGTTCTCGGGGCCGAGCACGGTGGTGTGCAGACTCTCGTAACCATTGCTCTTAGGCACAGAGAGCCAGTCGCGCATACGTTTAGGGTTGGGCTGATACATGGCCGTGATGAGAGCGAACACCTGCCAGCACTGCATGTATTCCTTGTCGCGTGGCGAGTCGAGGATGATGCGGATGGCAAAGAGGTCGTACACGCCCTCGAAGCCGCATTGTTGCTTCTTCATCTTCTGCCAGATGGAGTGGATGCTTTTGGTGCGTCCCTTCATGTGGTATTTCAGTCCGGCAGCATCCAACTTCGCCTGTATAGGCTTGATGAATCGTGCTATGTAGGCGTCGCGCGAAGCCTTTGTGGCGTTGAGCTTTTCCTTAATCATATAGTAGGCATCGTGCTCCAGATACTTCAGACTCAGATCCTCGAGTTCGCTCTTCAGTTTGTACAGACCCAGTTTGTGGGCGAGGGGAGCGTACAGATAGCTTGCCTCTTCGCTCACACGCTGCTTGGCTTCGAGCTGGTCGGTGTCTCTGATTTGCCGCATCATATTGACACGGTTGGCTATCATGATCAGGATCACACGCATGTCTTCCGAGAACGAGATGAGCAGGTTGCGGAAGTTCTCGCTCTCGATGACAGGATTGCGCTTGTAGAGTTCGTTGATTCTCAACAGACCGCGGATGATGTGCGCCACGCCTTCGCCATATTTCTTCTCTATGTCGTCGAGCGTCTGATAACCGTCCACCACACTGGTCTGCATCAGGATGGCGATTACTCCGTCGCGTCTGAGTCCTATTTCGTTGACTGCTATCTCGGCTGTCTGCAGAGCATACAGTATGGGATTGAGCCCAAAGACATCTCGGCTTATCTGATGGTTGATGAATGCGTGATGAATATCTTCTCTAATCAGTTTCTCATCCTGGGCGTTGAAAGTGTTGCCGACAGCAGTACGCAATCGTTCCAGAATGGTGAGGGTTTGTTCCCTTTCTTCGGGTGTAAAAGTGAATTTTTCGTCCATAATTCGTCCCTTTTCTTAAAAACTTATTGCAAAGGTACAAAAAATCGTCATAAAATTTCTTTTTTTCAAAAAAACTTACTATATTTGTAGCACAACTAAAGAAAAAATAACATAAATATGGTATCATGAATCAGCAAGAACTAACCCAAATTGCTGCTCGCGGCATTTCGGAGCAGCAAATAGCAAAACAATTGGAGCAAATCAAAAATGGTTTCCCTTTCCTTCGTCTCGAAGGTGCTGCAGCCATTGGTAAGGGAATTATGTCTCCCGACGCAGAGGAGGTAAAGAAGTATGAACAGGTGTGGGACGAGTACAAGAAGCAGGGTCACCGCATCGTGAAGTTTGTGCCAGCATCTGGTGCGGCAAGCAGAATGTTCAAGAATCTCTTTGCGTTCCTTGATGCGCCTTATGATGTGCCTACAACCGATTTCGAGAAGCATTTCTTCGACAATATCAAGAAGTTTGCCTTTCGCAAGTCTCTCTGCAGCAAGTGCAAGGAGAACGAGGGCAGCTGCGTATGCGACCTGATCAAGGCTGGCAAGTACAAGGCTGTGGTGGCAAACCTGCTGAAGGCAAGCGGACTCAACTATGGTCAGTTGCCTAAGGGCTTGCTGCAGTTTCATGAGTATTCCGACGAAGAGGTTCGCACCCCTATGGAGGAGCACCTGGTAGAGGCTGCGCTTTATGCCAGCAGTAACGGTGAGGCAAATGTCCACTTTACCGTTTCGCACGACCATCTGGAGCTCTTCGAAAAGATGGTGGCAGATAAGGTAGAGGGCTACGCCAAGAAATTCGGTGTGAAGTACAACATCTCTTTCTCTGAGCAGAAGCCAAGTACCGACACCATCGCCGCTAATCCCGACAACACTCCCTTCCACAATGAGGATGGCTCGCTGCTCTTCCGTCCAGGCGGTCATGGAGCGCTGATAGAAAATCTGAACGAGATAGATGCCGACGTGGTGTTCATCAAGAATATAGATAATGTGGTGCCCGACCGTCTGAAGGCCGACACCGTGACCTACAAGCAGGTGATTGCCGGCATCTTGGTTTCGCTGCAGCAGAAGGCATTCGAGTATCTGCGCATTCTCGACTCGGGTACTTACAATCATGAGAAGTTGGAGGAGATTATCCGATTCCTGCAGCGCGACCTGTGCTGCCGTCGTGCCGACATCAAGGAACTGGAGGATGCTGACCTGGTGATTTATCTGCGCAAGAAGCTGAACCGTCCGATGCGTGTATGTGGCGTGGTAAAGAATGTGGGCGAGCCTGGTGGCGGACCTTTCCTTACCTACAACAGCGACGGAACGGTGAGTCTGCAGATTCTGGAAAGCTCACAGATCGACAAGAACAACAAGCAATACATGGATATGTTTGCGCAGGGCACTCACTTCAATCCTGTAGACCTTGTTTGCGCTACTAAGGACTATAAGGGCAACGATTTCGACCTGCCTAAGTATGTGGATCCCAAGACAGGATTTATCAGCAACAAGAGCAAGAACGGCAAGGAACTGAAGGCGCTCGAACTGCCTGGTCTTTGGAATGGTGCGATGAGCGACTGGAACACGGTGTTCGTAGAGGTTCCTCTCAGCACTTTCAACCCAGTGAAGACGGTCAACGACCTGCTTCGTGACCAGCATCAGGCAAAAGCTTAATCAACATACGTACAATAAAACTTCACCCATCCTCCAACTCTAAATAGAGAAGAAGGATGGGTGAAGTTTTTTTATGTGTTTGTGACTGTAGAATCTTCTTATTCGTTCATCAGATAGTTCTTGAATGAAGCGAAGTCCTTTGTCATTTCGATGCTCTGCTTCTTGCCCTTCATGAACTCAGCAAGGCGTGCAGGAATCTCGATGTCGGTGCCGAGGATGCTGTCCACCTTCTCCTTGAACTTGGCAGGATGGGCAGTCTCGAGGAACACACCAACCTCGCCTGGCTTCAACTGTTCCTTCAAGGCACGATAACCGCAAGCTCCATGAGGATCAAGCACATACTTGGTGTCGTTGTAACATTGCTTCATGGTCTCGGCTATCTGCTCGTCCTTGTATGTGGCACCGCTGATGTAGGCTGTGATGGCCTCGTGGTTGCCCTTGTAGAGGTCGTAGATGCGGGCGAAGTTGGATGGGTCGCCCACGTCCATGGCATTGGCTATTGTGGCCTTGCTGGGCTGAGGATTGTACTCGCCAGTCTGCAGATAGTTGTAGAAAATATCGTTGGCGTTGTTGGCAGCTATGAAGCGATGGATGGGCAGTCCCATCTCATGACCGAAGAGTCCGGCTGTGATGTTGCCGAAGTTTCCGCTGGGCACGCAGATCACCAACTTGTCTGCCAGTCCCTTCTCCTTCATGCGTGCATAGGCGTTGAAGTAGTAGAAAGCCTGAGGCAGGAATCGTGCCACATTGATAGAGTTGGCCGAGGTGAGCTTCATGTGCTTGTTGAGTTCCTCGTCCATGAAAGCCGACTTGACAAGCGCCTGGCAGTCGTCGAACACGCCATCCACCTCGAGGGCTGTGATGTTCTGTCCGAGGGTAGTGAACTGGCTTTCCTGAATCTTGCTTACCTTCCCCTTAGGATAGAGCACATAGACGTGAATGCCGTCAACACCGAGGAATCCATTGGCTACAGCCGAACCTGTATCGCCCGAAGTAGCAACGAGCACGTTGACTTCCTCCTTGCCTTCCTGACGCACGAAGTACTGCAGCAGACGGGCCATGAAGCGCGCGCCTACATCCTTGAAGGCGAGTGTAGGGCCATGGAAGAGCTCCAAAGAGTAGATGCTTGGCTCTACCTCTACCACAGGGCAGTCGAAAGCCAGTGTGTCGTAGACGATCTTCTTTAAAGACTCAGCATCGACGTCCTCGCCGAAGAAGGCGTCAGCCACCTTGTAGGCAATCTCCTGGAAGGAGAGTTTCTCGATGTTGTCGAAGAAGTCCTGTGGCAACTTCTTGATGATTTCGGGCATGTAGAGACCACGGTCTTCTGCCAGTCCTTTTACTACCGCCTTGTGAAGATCGGCGATGGGTGCTTTCTTATTTGTTGAATAATATTTCATTTTGATTTTAATTGATTGCCATAAATGTGTTCATGAATTCCTGCAGTTGCAGCAGTCCGTAGCAGCCTCTCACGCAGCTTACCTCGTCGTACTTTTCTATGCTGTCGGGCTCGATGCCAGGGTAATAGATGATGAACGGTACGGGCTCTTTCACGTGGGTGCGGATCTCTACTGGAGTAGGATGGTCGGGCAGGATGGCGATGCATACAGGCTCGTCCCAAGTGCTTACCTCGTCGAAGATTGGTTTGATGAGTCGCTGGTCGAGGTTCTCGATGGTTTTGAGCTTCAGTTCCAGGTCGCCGTCGTGGCCAGCCTCGTCGCTTGCCTCTACGTGCACATAAACGAAGTCGTCGCCGTCCTTCAGCGCCTGGATAGCTGCTGCTGCCTTTCCCTCGTAGTTGGTGTTGGCAAGACCAGTAGCGCCTTCAACGATGATGTTGCGCAGTCCGGCGTAATGGCCGATGCCTCGTATCAGGTCTACTGCAGAAATCACAGAACCCTTCTTGATTTGCGGATACATCTGCGAGAGGGTGATCATGTGCGGACGATAACCGCCGCCCCAAGGCCAGATGATGTTTGCCATGCGCTCGCCACGCTCCTTGCGCGCTACGTTGAAAGGATGGCTCTCCAGGATTTCCTGACTTTTCAGAATCAGCTCGTTCAGAAGGTCGGCTGTCTGCTGGGCACTCATGCGATATTCGTCGCTCAGGATACCGCCGTTCTCAGCCACATCCTCGGCAGGAGTCTTGTCGCTGTTGCCGGCAAGAAGAGCCTCGTCAACACCTTCCATCGGTTTCACCAGCAGCGGTTTCCACTCTTCGTTAGGATGATCATGAGGAGGAGCGCAATCTACATATTTGTTTCCGCCCTTGATGATCAGAAGGTGTCGATACTGGATTCCGGTGATGAATTTCACGATGCCGGGATACTGGCTGGCAAGCTTCTCGTTGAGGTACTTGATGAGCACGTCGGCGTCTTCTGTCTCCAGGTTTCCGCCGTTGTGGGTCACGATGATTCCATTGTTCACGTTGATGATGTTGCAGCGCAGAGCGAAGTCGTTAGGACTCATCTCGTAGCCGATGCTTGCAGCTTCGAGCGGTCCGCGTCCCTCGTAAACCTCGTTCTGGTCGTATCCCATGATAGAACTGTTGGCAACCTCAGATCCAGGATGAAATCCGTCGGGTACGGTTACCAGTCGTCCAGTCTTTCCTTTCTTTGCCAGCATGTCCATATAAGGTTTGTTGGCGTATTGCAGGAGAGTCTTGCCTCCCAGTCGTTCTACAGCGTGGTCGGCCATGCCGTCGCCAAGTATGATAATATGCTTCATAATTGTTATCCTTTCTATCTGATAAGACAATATTAAATATTAGCGATACTCATGATGTTGGCAAACACACCTGCCGCTGTTACGCTGGCACCAGCGCCATAGCCCTGAATCATCATCGGATATTCCTTGTAGCGCTCGGTGGTGAGCAGTACGATGTTGTTGCTTCCCTCCAGGTTGTAGAATGGGTGCTCTGGGCCTACAGCCTGCAGGCCAACGCTTGTCTTTCCACCATCGAGGGTGGCAACGAATCGCCATCGTTTGTGCTCCAGGTCGATAGTTTTGCGCTTGGCCTCGAAGTCAGCATCCAGCTTTGGCAGTTTCTTCCAGAAGTCGTCTATGCTGCCCTTGAAGTAAGAGTCGGGCACGAAGAGGTGCTTCTCCACATCTTCCTGTTCCACTCTGTATCCAGCCTCGCGAGAGAGGATGACGAGTTTTCGTATTACGTCCATTCCGCTGAGGTCGATGCGTGGGTCGGGCTCGCTGTAGCCTTTCTCTTTGGCCATGCGTACGGTCTCCGAGAATGGTACTACGCCTGAGATGGCGTTGAAGATGAAGTTGAGCGTACCGGATAGAACTGCCTCAATCTTAAGGATTTTGTCGCCCGAGTTGCGCAGGTCGTTGATGGTTCCGATGATAGGAAGACCAGCACCCACGTTGGTTTCGAATCGGAACACCACGCCACGCTGTATGGCGGTTTTCTTCAGTCGCTCGTAGTTTTCGTATTCGCTTGAGGCTGCAATCTTGTTGGCTGCGATGATGCTCACGTTGTGCTCGAGCAGACTCTGGTAGAGGGCAGCCACGTCCTTGCTGGCAGTACAGTCAACGAAGACGCTGTTGAAGATGTTCATGGCGAGTATTGTGTCTCGCAGCACCTCGGGTGTGCTGGGGTCTGAGTTCTTCAGTTCCTCGCGGTAGTTCTCCAGGTCGAGTCCGTCGCGGTTGAAGATGGCGTTCTTGGATGAGGCGATGCCTACCACGTTGAGCTTCAGTTTGCTGCGCTCCATCAGGTCGGCATACTGGTTCTTGATCTGTTCTATCAGCTTGCCGCCCACGGTTCCCACTCCACAGATGAAGAGGTTGAGCACCTTGTATTCAGAGAGGAAGAAGTTGTCGTGCAGCACGTTGAGTGATTTGCGCAGGAAGTCGCTCTTGACGACAAACGAGATGTTGGTCTCTGAAGCGCCCTGTGCACAGGCGATGACCGAGATTCCGCTTCGTCCGAGAGTTCCGAAGAGTTTACCAGCAATACCTGCAGCATGCTTCATGTTCTCGCCCACGATGGCGATGGTGGCAAGTCCACATTCTGCGTGCATGGGGAACATGGCTCCGTCGGCAATCTCGTTCTTGAATTCCTCGTTGAGCACGCGTACAGCCTCGTCTACGTCCTGCTCGCGCACACCGATAGAGGTAGAGTTCTCTGACGAAGCCTGCGACACCATGAACACGGAGATTCCCTCGTTGGCCAGGGCGGTGAAGATGCGTCGGTTGACACCGATGACACCCACCATCGACAGACCGGTAACGGTGATCAAAGCCGTTCCGTTGATAGACGAAATACCCTTGATGGGTTTCTGGTCGCCGTCAATTTTGTTCTTGATAATGGTGCCTGGGGCATCAGGATTGAAGGTGTTCTTGACCTTGATAGGTATATTTTTGACACAAACTGGGTAGATGGTAGGAGGGTAGATGACCTTTGCTCCAAAGTTGCAAAGCTCCATGGCCTCGATGTAGCTCAGTTCGTTGATGGTATAAGCTGATTTGATGACACGTGGGTCGGCAGTCATGAATCCGTCTACGTCGGTCCATATCTCGAGCACCTCGGCATCGAGTGCTGCGGCGATGATGGCAGCTGTGTAGTCGCTTCCGCCTCGTCCCAGGTTGGTGGTGCGCTCTGTGTGCTTGTCGCGGCTGATGAAGCCAGGCACGAGCGAAATGCGGGGCAGCTCGTCGAAGGTGTCTTTCACCAGTTGGGTGGTCAGTTCGCTGTCGAGGGTGTGTTTTCCACCGATGCGCTCCGTTTTGATAAACTTGCGCGAGTCGAACCACTTGGCGCCACGTATGAGTGTGGCCACAATTTTCGAGCTGAGCCTTTCTCCGTAGCTCACGATGGCATCCTGTGTCTTCTCGCTGAGGTCGTGGATGAGGTAGACGCCGAAGTAGATGCTCTTCAACTGTTCGAAGAGCGAGTCAACCGAAATGAATAAGTTCTCTCTGTCTTTGGTGTCTGTGATGATTGTGTCGATCATCTTGTGGTGACGGTCTACCATGGCGTCGAACTCTGCTTTCCATTGTTCGTCGCCTTTGAGGGCAAGCTGTGAGGTTTGCAACAACTTGTCTGTGATTCCTCCGAGGGCGCTCACGACTACTACAACACTCTGTTTCTTGGCCTCATTCTCTACGATGCGTTTTAAGCTGAGGATGCTTTTTACGGAACCAACCGATGTTCCGCCGAATTTTAATACTTTCATTGCTTGTTTATTTTGGTAATGTAATGCCACCCCCGAAACGACCGGGGCCGAGACAAAACTTGGTTGCAAAAGTAAACAAATTCTATCAAACTGCCAAGGATTTGCTCAAAAAAGTTACAATTTGTTTTTGAATCCTTGTTTGCGTGCAGTTTTTTATGGGGTCGTATGTTGAGTTTTGATGGAAGCGAATCAGTTTGGGGTGTTCATGATTTTTCCGATGACGATTCCTGCTATTGCCATACCGAAGGAAGCGGTGATGTGGCAGAGCGAGCCGTTGATCTGCGCCTTCGTCGAACACCATTCGTGCTCCACTAACTGCTGGTCGCCGGGTGCGTCGTAGACGGCAGTCTCTGTGCCTCTCTCGCCGCTGAGCAATTTGGCCTTGGGGCAGAGGCAGCCTCCGGTGCCGCAGGCTTTGTTCACGCCCAGGTTCTGCATCGGCTTCTCCTCGCTGTATACGCATTGGAACTTGCGGCGGGGGAAGGTCTTGTCCTTCTTGAATTTCTTGCGCAAGGCCCGTGCCAAGGGGTCGCCCTCTACCTTCCAGAACTCAGCCTTCCTGATCATGAAGGGGTCGCAGCGCAGGGCTGCACCCATGGAGGAGACGAAGGTGATGTGTCGGGGCAGGGCTGTGGCACGTAGAATGAGGTCGGCCTTGTCCTTGAGCGAGTCGATGGCGTCGATGATGTAGTCGTATTCCTCCATGTGGAACTCGTCGGCAGTCTTGGCCTCGTAGATTTTCTGATAGGCTGTGATGTTGGCGTTGGGGTTGATTTCGAGAAGGCGTTCGCGTAGTGCGTCGACCTTCACCTGTCCGATGGTGCGGCTTGTGGCCATGAGCTGTCGGTTGCAGTTGGTCACGCAGACGCGGTCGCTGTCCACGATGGTGATGTGGCGCACTCCGCTTCGCACGAGTCCCTCGGCGCACCATGATCCTACACCTCCTATTCCGAAGATGAGCACGCGTGCTGCCTGCAGTTTCTCAAGATTGTCTTTTCCCAAGAGCAGTTCTGTGCGTCGTTGCATTCCTTGCTCCATTGTTGTTATTTTGTCTCCCATCTTTTCTTGAAAATGTGTAATGTGTTGTGTTTTATGTGTTATTTTAATTTGCAAAGGTACAAAATAATCACTCAATTTTTGCAAATGGGGAAGTTAAAGAAATTAAAGAAGTGTTCAGGTGGTAGCCACCGTGGTGAGCATCCTCTACAGCATCGTGGTGACCTACATCATCTTCAAGGTAGTGGACAAGACTGTCTGATTTTTGTAACATCTGAACCCATCGGCGGTTCGTTCGTCGGTAGATATATAGAGAGAAGGTTTTCCCCTGTAGAACTCCTGTAACGACATTGTAGCATTCTTTATGGCCTAATTAAAATCGCTGTAACCTTATTGACACATGATAGCCGTACTTTTGCACCCGGAATTTAACAAAGAATATTTTATAGTCATATTTTAAAAAAAGAAAATGGAAAAGAAAATTTCGGGAAAGCATGGCAACAGAGTTGCTGTGATGAAAGAGAGAATGGCAACTGTGGTTTTGGCTTCAGCATTATTGTTGGGCGGCGGCTTGACAGCAAAGGCTCAAAACACGGCAGTAACCACCTGCTCGCAGAGTGCGGCGACCGCCATTCAGCAGAATCCTAACTGGAAGGCGAATGCTGCAGAATGGCAGAAGCTGAAGGGCGAAATCACACTCTACATGACCAACGACATGGGCCGCAACGGCTATTACGACCAGAAACCCATTGCCGAACTGATGGGCGAGATGGCCGACGTGGTAGGTCCTGAGTGCGTGATTGCAGCAGGCGACATTCATCATTTCAACGGAGTGGCTTCCACCCAGGACCCATTGTGGCTCACCAATTACGAATGGGTTTACTCTCATCCCGAACTGATGCTCGACTGGTTCGCCGTTTGCGGCAACCATGAGTATCGTGGCAACACACAGGCTTTCATGGACTACGGCAAGGTGAGCCGCCGCTGGATGATGAGAGAGAAATATTACACCAAGGTGTTCGACCACAAGGGAACCACCCTTCGCGTGGTGTTCCTCGACACCACTCCTCTCATCGACTCTTACCGCAAGGCCTCTGCCAAATATCCCGATGCCTGCAAGCAGGACGTGGAGGCTCAGCTCGCCTGGCTCGACGAGACCCTGAAGAATGCCAGGGAAGACTGGGTGATTGTAGTGGGCCATCATCCCATCTATGCCTACACCACGAAGAAGGAGAGCGAGCGTCTCGACATGCAGAACCGCCTGTTGCCCGTACTCCATAAATATAATAATGTGGCCATCTACGCCTGCGGACACATCCACAACTTCCAGCACATCCAGAAGAAGGGCGACAACATCGACTACGTGGTCAACTCCTCTTCATCTCTGGCCCGTCCCGTGAAGCCTACCGATGGTACTGTGTTCTGCAGTTCTGCCGACGGTTTCTCGGTCATTTCAGCCGACAAGAAGCTGCTCCGAATGTCGATGATCGACAAGGACGGAAAAATCATCCACACCATAGAAAAGGTGAAGAAGTAAATTCAAATCGAAAAAATCATTATACAGGAAAATTTTATGAATCTCAAGAAAGTATTATTCTCGGCCCTGATGCTGACAGCCACAGGCGCAGCAGTCGCCGTGACAGAACCCGAAAGCAATGTCCTGATGGGCGGAGTCATCAGCGGACGTGTTGTCGACGCAGAGCATCAGGCTTTGCCAGGAGCAACCATCATGGTGGAAGATTTGCATACAGGAGTAACAAGCGATGTGAACGGTTTCTACACCCTGCCCAACATGAAGCCTGGAACCTACAAGGTGAAGGTGTCCTACGTGGGCTATTCGCCCAAGACCTACGTCATCAAGCTGGTGGGCAAGAACGTGGAGCGAAACATCATCCTGAGCGAGGGCAACGAGCTCAAGGAAGTGGTGGTGAACGGAGCCTTCTATGGTCAGCGCAAGGCCCTGCAGATGCAGAAGGAGAACATGGGTGTGACCAATGTGGTGAGCGCCGACCAGGTGGGCAAGTTCCCCGACTCTAACATCGGCGACGCCCTGAAACGCATCAACGGCATCAACGTGCAGTACGACCAGGGTGAGGCCAGGTTCGGACAGGTGAGAGGCACTTCTGCCGACCTTACCTCGGTGACCGTCAACGGCAACAGAATGCCTTCGGCAGAGGGCGACACCCGCAACGTGCAGCTCGACCTGATTCCTGCCGACATGATTCAGACCATAGAGGTGAACAAGGTGGTGACCTCCGACATGGACGGCGACGCCATCGGAGGCGAAATCAACCTCGTGACCAAAAACACCCCCAGCCACCAGGTGCTCAACTTCAACGTCGGTTCAGGCTACACATGGATCAGCGGCAAACCACAATGGGACCTGGCAGCAACATGGGGCAACCGATTCTTCCAGAACCGACTGGGCATCATGGCCTCTGCCTCTTATCAGTATGCTCCCGGAGGTTCCGACAATACCGAGTTCGAATACGAGGAGAACGACGACAAGGAGATAGAGCTGAAGGAGGCTCAGGTGCGCCAGTACTACGTCACCCGTGAGCGTCAGAGCTACTCCCTGGCTTTAGACTATAAGTTCAACCCCCTGCACAAGATTTCGTTCAAGGGCATTTACAATCGTCGCAGCGACTGGGAGAACCGTTACCGCATCAGCTACAAGAAGCTGAACAGCAAGGCTTCCAAGCAGAGCGTCGTGTTCCAGACCAAGGCGGGCTCGTCTGATCAGAAGAACGCCCGACTGGAGTTGCAGCAGACAATGGACTACACTCTCGACGGAGAGCACCAGTTGGGCAACCTGAAGATGGACTGGGCTGCCAGCTACTCGCGAGCCACCGAGGAGCGACCCAACGAGCGCTATGCTTCCTATAAATATAAATATGGTAAGAGTGAAACCGAGTTCATCGACTTCGGCGACGGCTTCCAGGACGTGGGCGACAAGCATCCTTATTACGCCAAATCGCTCCCTTCACTCGACGACAGCCACTGGGTGCTCGACGAGTTCAACAACTCCAACCAGGACATCGTGGAGAACGAGTGGAAGGGACGACTCAACTTCACCCTGCCGCTCTGCAAGGGCCTCTACGGCAACACCCTGAAGTTTGGCGCCAAGTACACCAGCAAGAACAAGAAGCGCACCACCTCATTCTTCGACTACGACCCCGAGGAGGTGCTGGGCGACGACTGGCGCAGCAACACCTCGCAGCAGATTCGCGACGGCTTCATGCCGGGCAGCCAGTATCCTGCCAACTCGCCATTCATCTCGATCGGCACGTTGGGCAAAATCGACTTCAGCCAGTATGAGGGAACAGAGAACTACGAGGAGGAAGCCGGCAACTATAAGATCCGCGAGCAGATAACAGCCGGTTACCTGCGCTTCGACCAGAAGATAGGCAAGAAACTCTCAGCCACCCTGGGTCTGCGCGTGGAGCGTACCGACCTGAAGACCAGCGGCTACAATGTGGACATTCCCGAGGACGGCGACCCAACCATGAAGCCTACAGGCGACATCAAGAGTCACTATACAGACTTCCTGCCAAGCCTCTTGCTGAAGTACAAATACTCGGACGACGGAAGCCTCAGAGCCTCCATCACCAAGACCATCTCGCGTCCTAAGTATTCGGCACTTATCGCCAACAAGACCTTCAATATTGCCGACGAGGAGGCTACCATCGGCGATCCTAACACCAAGCCGGCAAGAGCGCTCAACATCGACCTCTCTGCCGACCACTACTTCAAGAGTGTGGGACTGGTGAGCCTGGGACTCTTCTATAAGGACATCAAGAACGTGAACGTGGAGTGGGCTTCCAACAAATACTTGGGCAGCGACCTCGGACTCTCGGGCGACAATGCCGACAAGCAGTTTGCGGTGACTCAGAACATCAACGCCTACGACGCCCGTGTGTATGGTGTGGAAGTGGCTTATCAGCGCGACTTCGGTTTCATCACACCAGCCCTGAAATGCCTCGGCTTCTACGGCAACTACACCTATACTCACAGTACCACGCGCAACTTCAACGAGCGCCTCGGCATCGAGGACGGCGACGACGTGAAGGTGGCAGGCTCGCCTGAGCATACTGCCAATGCCTCGCTCTTCTTCGAGAAGTGTGGACTGAGCCTCCGTCTGTCTTACAACTTCGCTTCTTCGTTCATCGACCAGATGAGCACCAGCCGTGCTCTCGACCGCTACTACGACAACGTGAACTATCTCGACCTCAACGCCAGCTACACCTGGGGAAAGAAGCAGAAGTTTACAGTCTACGCCAACGCCAACAACCTGCTCAACCAGCCTTTGCGCTACTATCAGGGTGAGAAGAACCGCACCATGCAAGTGGAGTACTACGGTGTGAAGATCAACGCAGGTATTAAGGTCAACCTGTAAGGAACACAATCAGCACGCCCTGAAGGGGGCAGCAGCTCTTAGCCCAGGGTTATTATGAACACAATCAGCACGCCCTGAAGGGGCAGAAGCTCTTAGCCCAGGTTTATTATGAACACAATCAGCACGCCCTGAACCAACGGTCACCGGCCGAAGGGACAGGTAAAGGGCATAAGCTCTTAGCCCAGGTTTATTATGAATACAATCAGCACGCCCTGAAGGGGGCAGAAGCTCTTAGCCCAGGTTTATTATGAACACAATCAGCACGCCCTGAAAGGGCAGAAGCTCTTAGCCCAGGGCAGCGCCCTGGGTATATTAACAGTCAGCAATGCGCCCTGTAAGGGCAAAAGCTTTATAAATTTCCTTGTGAGTTTTAAAGCTTTTTCCCTTACAGGGCGCCAAGTTTGCGAACATGATAACCCAGGGCGTTGCCCTGGGCTAAGAGCTTCTGCCCCTTCAGGGCGTGTGGGATAAAACTTGAGTTTATAACTCTGAACACGCTAAACTTGAAGTCATTAGAAATGATATTTCGAACCCACGCTGAGACGCAGTTCCACCTCGGCAGGATTGCACCAGTGGGGAGCCTCCAGGTTCTTGGTAGAAAGCGTGGCGGAAGGTTCAAGATACAGTTCCACACGAGGCGACACGCGCAGGCCTGCCTGCATGGCAGCATGAAGACCCGGAGCATAGTTGGGCGTGCGGTGCTCCTTGGTGCTTACTGCCACCTGGGCACCCAGCAGACCCGTGATCTGCACCAGTTCGTCGTCGGAAGGCTCGCCCGTAACGGCACTCTTCAGGTTCATCATGTAGTCGGCACGAAGGGCTGTGAGCGTCTTGCTGCCCAGGTTGGGCGAAGGCACGAGGGTGTTGCCCAAAGCCACCTGGATGCCGCTCAGAGAGCTGAACCAATGGCCGTAACCGATGTCGGTGGGAAGAGTGAGACGTCGACCGATGCTTCCTCCGTCGCCCATGTTGCCTGTATAGACACCCGTTCCGGCACTCAGGAAGACGTAATTTCTGCGGGATGGAGCCTCGTCGAGGTCCTTGTTGCGGGAGCTGCGCTGCACGTTGTACTCCACACCCAACTGCACCTGGGGCTGCAGACGATGCGAACGGAAACCCTTGTAGCGCGAGGTGAACTCATAGCCCAACTGGGCCTCGCCCAGCAGGTTGACGTGCGACGAGAGGCGCAGGGCAAGCTGTCCGCCGGCATGAAGGTCGGAGTTGAGACGGGTGTACTCGGAGTGGTCGGCACCAAGATTGAAGCCCAGCACGGAGCGCAGGGAGAGCACACGCGAGTTGTCGCAACCATAGCTGACGGCCGTGAGGTCGGTCATCCAGTCGAAACCGCCCGTTGCCGCACCATAGTAGCGCTCGTTGATGGGGCGTCCGAACATGCCCTGGAAACTGTAGCGGAAGCCTGCCATCGGAGCCGACCAGTGGGTGTAGCTGATGCGTGCCACAGGCATGTAGCGCTTCCACTCGTCGTACTGGAAGAGGCGCACCGCCATACCTCCCGTGAGGGCGAAGCTGTTGCGTCGCATCTTCATGTTGTCCTCTGCCTGATGGGCCTTACGCGACATTTCCTCGTGATAGGTGTAGACGAATCCTGCCATGAGCGAGCTGGTCACGTCGAGCTTGTCGACCGTATAGGCATTGGGCGCCCAACGGCTGTTGTAGAGGTCGAAACGGGGCTCAAGCACGAAGTCGATGTCGCGAGAGAGGCGGACATTGGCCTGCAGACCGGCTCCTACGTTCAGACTGTAGCGCGACTCGGTGTACCAGTCGCGCGAGTAGTTGAAGCCGATTCCCGCCAGGGCGTTGACCCAGAAGCGTCGCTCGGGCTTGAGTCCGCCGAAGGCATTGTGCAGGTTGAGCATATAGTCGAGACGGGCACCTATGGCACGCATACGAGTCGCGTCGTTCTGCATGAAGGTGGTGGTGTTGAGGTTCAGACGAAGTGCGTTGCAGGGGTCAATCCACTTGCCGAGCGACACAGCCACGCTCATGCCCGTGTTGTCGTGCCAGTCGCTGACGTGGGCGCTGCCCAGGAACATGGGTCCTGCCTGCACGCCGGCAAAGAGTCCGTCGGCAAAGCTGTGGGGCGTGGAGAAATAGGAACGCATGTTGCCCCTGCGCACGTCGGGCATACGGACGCCCAGACCCATGGTGAGGCTTGCCATAGGGCGAAGATTGCGCCAGGTCTGCACCTGCGACACGTTGTCCTGCGTCACGCCCACACGTGTCTCTGCATAGACGTAGGTGATGGGCGAGAAGAAAGCATACTGTCCGCGCAGACCCATGTGAGCGCCGAAGCCATGGTCGTTGTGTTTGTTCTCACGCGAATACGAAAGGTCGACGCCGGCAATGCCGTACACCTCGAAGGGATGCTGGCTGTAGTGAGTGCCGGGCTGGGCGATGGCGGTGATGTTGAGCAGATAGTCGAGGCCCACGGAGGCGTATTTCGTCTCCTTGCCGCTGATCTTGTAGGCTCCGCCATAGAAGTTGAGCCTTACTCCGTGTTCGGGCGAGATCCAGTCGCCCAAGCCCATCTCGGCGGTGGGACCCAGCTTGACGTTGTGGCGACCCATGAGATTGCCTCCGAAACCGAAATCCATGAACAGATGGTCCATGAACTTCTTGTCCTTGTACGACTTGGTGACCTGTGGACGCTGCAACATATAGTCGAGAGCGCTCTTCGAGAGCTGCGCCTTACCGGTGAGGGGTGCGCCCGCCATGATGAGGGCGCTTATGAGGATGAAATCTTTTCTTTTCATGATGATCTGTGTGAGTGTGTTTATTGTTGTTTATCCGTAGACAGGAGGTCGGTCACGTCGCCGTCGGTCTTGGCGATTTCCTTGAGCGAGGCGTCCATGGCGAAGGCTCGTTTCAGCTCCTCGTAGGCCTCGGTGGGGTCGTTGGTACGGTTCAGACAGATGGCACGGAGATAGTGGCTCACAGCCTCGTTGTCGGGCAACTGACGGCTCATGCGCAGGGCTGCGTCGTCGAGCTTCATGGCAAGGAGCATCACCACCTCGTTGCGCTTGCCGGTCTTGGCGATGGTGGCGTAGTTTTCGGAATCGTAACGGCCGTTGAGAACGGCGTTGACGGCCAGCATGGTGTGGGTCGACTCGTTGTCGTTGACGAAATGGGCCACGGAGTCGGCAGAGGCATAAAGGCCCTCGTTGAGCAGGGTAATGAGCTGGTTGACGTTGACTTCCTGAGGGGCACCAGCTCCGGCGAAGGGGCGCAACAGGGAGGCGTCGTACTGGCGATGGTTGATGAGCTGCACCGAGAGGTCGTTGGCTGCTGCCATGAACGAGGGGTACACCTCGAGTGCCTGGCGCATCATGGCGACGCGCTTCGCTGTGTCGGCCTCGGCACGGTAGAGCTTGAAGAACTCATACTTCGACAGCTGGCTGTAGTCCTGGGCGTAGAGCTGGGCAATCTCGTCGATGGTAAGAGTGCGGTAAACGTTGTAGTGCAGGGTGTAGTCCACACGGCGCAACTGGGGCAGACAGCGGGTGGCGATGATCTTGTGATAGAAAGGCAGGCGCTGGATGGCTCTGCCCTGAGCCTCGATATTACCAGGATGAGCAGCCAGGATGGCCTCTACCCTGTCGGCCTCGCTGGCAAGGGTGTCCTTGCGGAGTATCTCGGCCACACGCGACCAGGGAGCCACCGTGGCGTCGGACGTGAAGGTCATTCCCTGGGTCATGTCGGCAGGAAGGGTGCGCTTCAGGAAGCCGAGGGCGTAGTCCATTCGCATTTTGGCCAGACTCATGTTGTGGGAATAGCGTCCCTCAGGCGACGACTGACCTCGGAGCTCAAGCGAACTGAGCGAGGCGCCCTTCGACTGGGAAATGGTCTCTATCTGCTGACGGAGCTTGTCGATCTCGGAGGCGTTCTGCGGGTCGTTGCTGTCGAAGACGGCCTTGCCCACGGGGAAACGGAGGTTCACCTTGCCCTGACTGTCGCGAAGCTGCACCTCCTTCTTGGGGAAGTAGGCAGAGTCGGTAAGTTCGTGGGCGGCAAAGCTGTAGTCGAGGAAGCGCAGGGGGTTGACGGTTCCACGGGCAATGATGGTGGTGTCGCGGTAGAGGATGCGGTTGTAGTTCTCGATGGCCATATAGACGTCGCAGGAGAAGTCGTCCTTCACGTGCTCCACGTAGATGGAGTCGTTGTAGCCTATGATGTCGTTGGGGCGGCCTTTCTCACGTGTCTGCTCGCTCTTCACGGTGATGTAGCGTGCCAGAGGGTCGCCGGCAAGCGAGTCGTTGAGGTCGAAGTTGTAGAGTCGGTCCTGCGTCTCGTTGTACTCGCGTGCGTCGTACACCATCGGTTTCATGAGGGTCACCTGCTTGCGGGTGGCGTTGTTGAGCACGGGCTGAACCACGAGTCGGGTGTTGTGCGAGAACATCTCGCGGGGCACACGCACACGGGTCTTCACATGGAAATAGTTGCCTCTGACCTCGATGTCGGTTGGCTCGGGCAGGATCTTGTCGGTAATGCGCTTCTGCGAGATGGTCACCTCCTTGAGCGAGACACTCTCCTCTTCGAGCACCACGCGCAGTCGCGACTTGCCCTTCACGTCCACTTCCTTGGTCTTCATACCCACCATGGAGAAACGCAGACGGGCATTGGAACGCACGTTGACGGCAAAGGTTCCGTCGACATCGGTCATGGCAAGCACACGGCGTGTGGAGGCGTCGGAAACGTTGACACCGATACAGGGTGAGCCGTCCGACTTGACAACTACCGTACCCAGCACTCGCATCACCTCCTGTGCGGAGACGTCCGACACGGTGAGCAAGAAGATGGCGACAAGAAAAGTAATGGAGCGAAGAGGCTTCATGAATAATAAGTTATGAGTAGTCATAAATTGCATTCTTATCTTATTTTTTGTATGTATATATAAGTATGTTCATGCATACGTTTTGCAAATACGTTTTTGTGAAATCTTATGCTGATAAAATTTTGTGAAATCTTATGCTGATAAAAAAAGAGAACTATACTCGTGAAAGCCTTCGTATGTGTGTAGCTTCCAGGGAATTGTGCTTTTTACTTAATCAGATACACGAAGGTTACACCAGCCTTGATGGGGATAGGTCGCCACCCTTTCACATTGGCCTCGCCGGGCTCATACTCGTCCTTGTCCCAACTCATCTCCTGCACGTGAGCCATTCCCACTCCAAGGGTCGTCTCAAGACTCCATCGTCGCGACAGCACGAAACTGTAGCCGTAGGTAACGCCTCCACCATAGAGGTCGCCCTTATGGCGATTGCCCCCACGCACGTAGTTGTAGTGGCATCCTATGCCGGCAATTCCGACAAAATGACCTGTCTGCGGACGGGCGCTGAACCAGTAACGCACCTCTGGCGTGATCATGGCGCCACGGGTGTCGATGTTAAAGACCTTGATGCGGTTGTAAGCTGCCTCGAAATTGAAGGTGACGTGGCGATTGACCCTGAACTCTGCTCCGAGGTTGGGAGTAGAGGCCGCCCAGTAGAGGGCATTGGTCTTGACAGCCACTCGCTGGGCCTTCGTCTGCATGGGAGCCAGAAGGCTGGCTGAAAGGATGGCCAGCGTGCACCATGCTTTTGCTTTCTTTAAGTGATAAATAACCATATATATTTATAAATGTGATTCTTATTTTTTTAGTTTTCTCTAACTCCCCTACTTCTGCTTGTTGAGTCGCTTGATGACGGCGTAAGCATCGTAGAGTCCCAGCTCGCCAGCCTTGGAAAGATCCTGGATGGCGGCTTGCTTGTTGCCAGACTTCGAACGGGCAATGCCTCGGTTGTAGTAAGCCTCGGCAAGGTTGGAGTCAATGCGGATGGCAATGGAATAGTCGTCAATGGCCTTGGACAGCTCGTTGCGCCCTGCATGCAAGTTGCCACGGTTGTAATACACATAGGCGTTGTTGCCGTTCTGACGGATGGCGTCGCTGAAGTCGGCCTCGGCAGAATGGAGATTGGTAATGCCCTTGCCCTCGGAGAGGTTGAACTCGTCGAGCTCGGTCTGACAGACGGCACGTTGCCAGTAGGCTATGGAGCTCTTGCCTCCACAACTCACATACTCGGTAAAGTCGGCTATGGCTGCCTCGAAATCGCGCAACACGGAATGGGCCACGGCACGGAGCAACAGCAGGTGGGTTTTCTCGGCGTCGCTCTTTGCCACGCTGAGCTCGGCCGACAGGCGGTCGATCATGGAGAAGAGCTCCATCGATTCGGCCTCGTTGAGCTGGTCCTTGCTGCACACGATGTAGAGCTTGTGCTTGGCTTTCTTGTCGAGGGTCATGTTGAAGGCGTCCACCTCCTTGTCGTAAGCCTGAATGGTGCTCAGACTCTTGTTGTTGGGGAAGTAAGACAGCTGATACATAGGCAGATAGCCGGCTTCGACCACACGGTTCTGCACCTTTCCACGATACTCGCTCTTGTACTCATGCTCGTACTTGGGCGCATCTTCGACCACGAGCGAGGCGTACTTGTTGGGGTCTATCTCCGAACGCTTGCGCATGGCCTTCTTGGTCTTCGCGCTCCATCGGGGCTGAATGCCTAAGTGCTTGTTCATCTGTGCCTTGAAGATGCGGAACTCGTCGAGCTCGGCCTTGGCCGTCATTCCCAACCGACGGTAACAGCCTGCACGATACGACAGACCCGTCCAGAAGTTGGGGAACTGGTTGATGACCGTCGTATAGTCGCGGATAGCCGCCTTCAGGTCGCCCACCTTATCGTGTAGCAAGGCTCGGTTGAAGATGGCCATGAAGTTCTTGGGCTCCATCTTGATGACGAAGTCGAAATCTTCGATGGCTCGGTTGTTGTCGCCCAACTGCACGCGCATCAGTCCACGGTTGTAGTGAGCCAGGAAGTTGTTGGGGTCTATGTCGAGGGCGTTGTCGTAATCGCTCATCGCTCCTCGGAGGTTGTTGATGTTGATGCGTGCCAGGGCGCGGTTGATGTAACTGTTCACGTTGTTGGGCTTGAAGTGCAAAGACTTGGTAAGCGCCTCGTCAGCAGTCTTCCATTCCTTGCGCGCCAATGCCACATAGGCACGCGTAGTCCAGGCCTCGCCATCGTAAGGGTCGAGCACCAGACTCTTGTCGAGCCATTTCTCGGCGTTGAGCGTGTCCTTTTTCTGCAGATAGACCTCGGCTTTGAGCGAATAGGCCTTCGAGAACTTGTCCCATCGGGTGATGATGGAATCGAGCTGAGCGAGGGCGTCGTCATACTTACCGTCCTCCATCTTGCAAAGGGCTCGGTTGAACCAATAGTTGCGGTTGCGGGGCTCTAAACGGATAGCTGCATCATAGTCGGAAATGGCCTCGTCGTAACGTCCCTGTCGGATGCGGGTAATCGCACGCAGGTCGTAAATATCATTAATGTAGGGATTGAGTTTCAAAGCCTCATTGGCGTCGCCCTCCGCCCCCACGAAATCGTCGAGGTTGAACTTCGCCACACTTCTGTAATACCAAGGCTCGTAGAGATAAGGTTTGGCGCCAATGGCAAGGTTGAAGTACTTGATGGAGAGTACATAGTCTTCATAATAAAGCGCACTTCGTCCGGCCGTAATGAGTCGGTCGACACGGTATTGTGCTGATGCCGTGCCAACAAAAAGCATAAAAACTAAACCAGTCAACAATCTCCTTATCATAAGAACGTCTGCCTATCTTGTATGTTTTGTACGATGAAAAATATGTACGATGAATGTAAGTTATTCAAGTTTCGCAAGTAAGTTAATTGAACTTTCAGGGCGTGTGGAGTGAGCTTGCGAAACTTGAATAAGTTAAGCTGCATTAATGTCTGATCTTTGTACGATAAGAGCAGCGGAACTTTCCCTTGAGGATGTTCTTCAGCTTGCCTGCAATCATGTTCTTGCGAAGAGGCGACAGGCGGTCGATAAACATGGTGCCCTCCAAGTGGTCGAACTCGTGCTGCATCACACGTGCCTGATAACCTTCCACCCACTCGTCGTGCTCCTGCATCTCCTCGTCGAGATACTTCACATGGATGCGGGTAGGACGAGTCACCTTCTCAGAAATACCTGGGATGGAAAGACAACCCTCCTCTGAGGAAGCCTTCTCACTCTCGTCGTCATACTCTAAGATATGTGCATTGATGAATGCCTTGCGGAAACCCTTGTACTCAGGGAATTCCTCGCTCAGCACGTCGAGGTCGATTACCACCACACGGATGGCCAAACCTATCTGAGGTGCTGCAAGACCTACACCATTGCTGGCATCGAGAGTCTCGAACATATTGGCAATAAGAGTCTTAAGCTCGGGATATTCTGGGGTGACATCTTCGGCAACCTTTCGTAAAACAGGCTGACCATAAATATAAATTGGTAAAATCATTTTCTTGACTGCAAATAATCTTGTAAAATAATGGTGGCGCTGATCTCGTCCACCAAACCTTTGTTCTCGCGCCTTGTCTTCTTCTTCACTCCGCCATCTATCATGGCACGGTGGGCCAAGACCGACGTAAAGCGCTCGTCGTAATACTCTATGGGAATCTCGGGATGAGCCTTGCGCCAACGGTTGTAGAAATTCTCCACCCTTACCATGTTCTCGCTGGGCTGACCATTGGGCTGCATGGGCTTTCCTATCACGATGCGCTCCACCTGCTCACGCTGGATGTATGCCTCTATATACTCATAGAGCACAGAAGTCTCGACGGTACCCAACCCTCCAGCGATAATCTGAAGAGGGTCGGTTACCGCGAGCCCTGTGCGTTTTTTCCCGTAATCGATGGAAAGGATTCGCATTTATTTCTTGAAAAGCAACCAAGCATCTGGATACTTGCCAGCACGAAGCTCGTTGCGGCTCTTCACAGCGTTGGCCTTGTCGGCGAATGTGGTGGCAACAACACGGTACATATTGCGGTCACCCTGAACAATCTGAGCATCATAGCCTGCGCTCTTGAGGGTGTTGTACAAGCCCTCGGCATTGGCCTTGACACCGAAAGAGCCTACTACTACGCTGAAGTCCTGCAAACCAGAACCTGCAACCATAGAAACGCTCTCCTGGCGAACCACGGCATTATCTACGTCGGTAACCGTTGTCTGAGTGGCTGGAGCTGTCTCCAAAGGAGTTACGACAGGTTCGGTAGTGACAGGAGCCTGCTGTGCCTGCTGAGCCTCCTGAGCCTGCGCCTTCTCGAAAGCCTTGCGATAAGCGCTCTCCTTAGATGTTCCACAACTTGCGAGCGCCAAGGCTGCGCATAAGCCAACACTCATTATTGAAATTTTCTTCATGTGCTTTTGTTTATTTATGGTTTAACTTTTGAAATCATTTTTTGTTCGGCGAAAATACAAAATATATCGCAAATAGGGAAAAAAGGGCGCATAAAGTTTGTTAAATCCATATAAAACAACATTTTTATGGAAAATTTAAGCCAAAAATACTTGTTTTGTCCCTAAAGTTTTGTATATTTGCAACATCAACTTTAGCAAGCGGAGAAATGAAAGAACAACAACTCCTCCACTTGACAAAGTGTAATTAATAACATGTTTAACATTTAATACATTAGAATTATGAAAGCATTAGGTTACATTGGCGCATTCCTCGGCGGTGCTCTTGCCGGCGGCGCTCTCGGTTTGATTTTTGCTCCTGAGAAAGGTGAAGATACTCGCAACAAGATTTCTGGCGCAATTGATGATTTCTGCAAGAAGCACGACATCAAGTTGAGCAAGAAAGATGTGGACGACCTGGTAGATGACATCAAGGATGCTGCTACTGAGGTTTAATTTCCCTGCCCTTTCATCTTTTAGCATATTTTCAACACAACCAGGATTGGTTGAACAATAAATTGAAGTTTCGCAAATGCGAAAGTTGAATTAATTCGAAAGTTAGTTTTATAATATGATGTTCTCTAACGATAAAAACGTTGAGACAATAGGACAACTCGTAGAAACTATCAAGCACTACATCGGGCTTCAGAAGGAATATTTGAAGCTCGATGTAGTTGACAAAGTTGTTCGCTTGCTCACAGCCTTCACCATCACTCTGGTGTTGCTCGGGCTCCTTACCATCGTCCTCATCTACCTGTCGTTTGCTGCGGCTTTCGCCCTGGGCAACTGGTTGGGAATGGTATGGGGATTTTGCATCGTGGCAGCTTTTTACATTCTCCTCTTGCTCTTATTCGTTACCAACAGGCACCAATGGATCGAGAAACCTTTGGTCAGATTTCTTGCCAGCCTACTCCTGAAATAGCGCTTAGTTTAATGGTTAATTCTTAGTGTTTAATGTTTAATTGAGCTGGGTTCTGAACTTACTAATGTTTAATTGAACCAAGTTCAGTAAAATCATAACAAAAATGACAAAAAATAATCAAGAACAGGAATTAAGTTCGCTGGCAGAAATCATGTTGCGCAAGGAATTGGTGCAAAAGGATATTGATGCCGATGATGAAAGAATAAAAACTCTATGGAACTCGCTTTTCAAAAAGCCTGATGCCTTGTCGAAGTCGGCAAGCACAAGCAAACGAATAAGCAGTCTGATGTCCATGGGTGCTGGCGCACTCGATGGGGCTATCCTTGCATGGAAACTCTACCGCAAGTTCAAGAGAAAAAAGTAAACAAGACTAAGTTTGAAAAGTAAAAATAAAATTAAGTCGGAATAAGTCTAAAAGTAAAAATAATGGCAAAAAAAATGGGCCACCGCCGTGACCCCATGTTGTTAACCTTAAATCTAATACTATGAAAAACACATTGCAAATATAAAAATATAATATGTAATTTGCAAGTATCCATCCGTTTATTTAATTTCTTTTAACTATTTTCCTTGATTAAACGATCCAATTTTAACAACCCTTCAACGTCAAACTTTCAGAAGGTGGAGCGCTCTTTACCGAGCACCCCTACCCTATAATGGTAAACTTGGCAAACTTGAGAAGAAGCTGCTTCGTCCCGGAATTGACAAACTGGACAGTGGCCTTGGCATTCTCGCCCGAGCCCTCCAGCTTAAGAACCGTTCCTACACCAAAACGCTGATGCTCTATCTTGGCTCCTTCTACCAGTCTGCCTGAACCTGCCGAAGAGGTAGAAGAACCAAAGGCTAAACCACTCGAAGAAGAGGAAGAGCCCAACGAAGAAGAGGAAGAATCCATTATACGACGTGCAGCTTCCAGTCCTCTTACCGACTTGAATCTACTGTCTAAACCGGAACCTGACCTACCCGATGTTCTGAAATCATCACGACTGGAACTTCTGAAATCATCACGACCAGAACTTCTGAAATCATCACGGTCAGAAGTCCGATAGCCACCCCTTCCGTTTGTTCTGAAATCATCCTCGCCGTCAGAATAATCCTTTCTGTCGGGCTTGAATTGCGAGGAGATGGAATGGTTGTCCCAGGGCATTCTTCCACCATAGCCGCCATTTCCATAACCGCCTCTTCCATAGCCACTACTTCCAAAACCATTGTCGTCATGAGGCATTTCAGAATCCTCCTGAATAAACGCAGAATCTATCTCCTTGATGAAACGGCTGGGATTGCCAAACTCCATCTTACCATAACGGAAACGGTTTTTCGCACTCGTGAGAACACAATGTTTCTCGGCTCGCGTAATGGCAACATAAAGCAGACGGCGCTCCTCCTCCAACTCACGGAGCGTGGAGACAATGGCACTTGGGAAGATGTTCTCCTCCAAACCTACCACAAAGACCGTAGGGAACTCAAGTCCCTTGGAGGCATGAACGGTCATGAGCGACACACGGGGCTCGTCGTCATCGCCCTTGCTGTCGAGATCGGTCAACAACGCAACGCCCTGCAGATAATCCGTAAGATAAGCCTCCTGCTCACGTCCCTCCTCGCGACATTCCTCCACAAAACTCTGCATTCCTCCCAACAGCTCTTCCAGGTTCTCCTGACGGGCCAAATCCTCAGGATCACGGCTTCCCGATTTATAAATATCGGCACTAATACCACTCTCCTTAACGATGGTGTCGCCCAGGTCGAAGGCGTTCATGCTCGCCGACTTCTCCACAAAACCGCTGATCATCAACCGGAAACTCTCCAACTTGGCAAGCGTTCCCTTGTTGACTCCCAAACCATAATGCTCGGGCGAGGAAATAACCTGCCAGAAGCTCACATGATTGTCGAGCGCACACGTTGCAATCTTTGCCACGGTCGTATTGCCAATTCCTCGTGAGGGATAGTTGATGATACGCTTAAAAGCTTCCTCGTCGTCGGGATTCGCCACGAGACGGAAGTAAGCGATGACATCCTTAATATCCTTGCGCTGGAAGAAGCTGAGTCCACCATAGATGCGATAAGGAATACCCTGTTTTCTGAACTCTTCCTCGAAACTTCGGCTCTGGGCATTGGTACGGTAGAGGATGGCGAAATCGCTGTACTGGCAGTCGTCCTGACGCTTGATGCGCTTGATCTCGCGACACACGATCAGGGCCTCTTCCTTGTCGCTGTAGGCTGGTTTGTAGATCAGGCTCTCTCCCTTGTCGTTCTTGCTGTAAACGTGCTTCGGAATCTGATTGCTGTTGTGCTTGATCAGGCTGTTTGCCGCCTCCACAATGCTCTGCGTGCTGCGATAGTTCTGCTCCAGCTTGAAGAGTCTGGCTTCCTTGAACCGACTCTGAAAACTGAGAATATTGTCGATATTGGCGCCACGAAAACTATAGATGCTCTGCGAGTCGTCGCCCACGGCACAAACCCGCTCCTTCTCCTTGCACAACTGCATCACGATGCGCATCTGGGCGTGGTTGGTGTCCTGATACTCGTCAACCAAGAGGAAGTCGAACCTGTCGGCATATTTCTTCCTGATGTCCTCATGCTCCTGAAAGAGCTTAAAGGTAAGAGTCAGCAGATCGTCGAAATCCATGGCGTTGGCCTGTTTGCAACACTGCACATACGTAATGAAGATTTCTCCCACACATGGCATTTTGGCACGCTGGTCGGCTTGATACAATTCCTTGTCGCGGGCGTAGTTCTCCGCACTCATCAGGTTGTTCTTAGCCATAGAGATGCGGCTGTGGACGGAGGCAGGCTTGTAGACCTTCTCGTCGAGTCCCATCTCCTTGACGATGGTCTTGATGAGCGAGCGCGAGTCGCTCTCGTCGTAGATGGTAAAGTTGTTGGTGAAACCTATGTGCTGAGCCTCGGCTCTGAGAATGCGAGAGAAAATGCTGTGGAAAGTTCCCATATAGAGATGCTGCGCCAATTCCTGTCCCACGAGTTTGCCGATGCGTTCTTTCATCTCTCGTGCAGCCTTGTTGGTAAAGGTGAGCGCCATGATGCTCCAGGGTTTCACTCCCTGTTGCAAGAGGTAAGCGATCTTATAGGTAAGCACACGGGTCTTTCCCGAACCTGCACCGGCAATCACGAGCGAAGGTCCGTCAATATATTCCACAGCCTTGCGCTGCGATTCGTTCAGGTCGTTCAATAAATCCATTCTTTTAATGTTTACTACTCATTATTTATATCCTCCCACAGCAGTATTGGGGTCAAGGTCTTCTCCCTCCTTCGGAAAGGCGGGAATGAAGCGCATTTCGTGCTCTATCTGCCTCTGTCGCTTGCGCATGTAGCGACTGGGATGCTCCGAGTTGAACTTGCGGGGATTGGGGAGAGTGGCGGCAATCAGGGCGCACTCACTACGGAAGAGGTCGTTCGCCTCCTTGTCGAAATGGTATTCAGCCACAGCGTCCACACCATAAATACCGTCGCCCATCTCGATGCTGTTGAGGTAAACCTCCATGATGCGCTGCTTGCTCCACATCATCTCTATGAGGAAGGTGAAGTAAGCCTCGAATCCCTTTCGGGTCCACGAGCGACCGGGCCACAGAAAGACATTCTTTGCCGTCTGCTGACTGATGGTACTGGCTCCATGCACCTTTCCGCCACGGGCATTGTTGCGGGCTGCATTCTCTATGGCGTTGAAGTCGAAACCATGATGTTTCAGAAAACGGGAGTCCTCGCTTGCCATGACCGCCACGGGCATGTGGGGCGAAATCTTGTCCATCGAAACCCAATGATGATGCAGGGTAACACTCTCGCCCTCAGCCACTTGCTGAAAGCACCTTATCACCATCAGGGGCGTGATGTAGACCGGGATGAAACGATAGGCCACAACAGCAAGAATGGTGGTACTGAAAAACAGCACCACCACCCATTTCAATATTTTCTTTATTTTCTTTAGAATCATCGTAATGATTACTCATGTGGACCGGGGAGCACAAAGAATGCGTCCACGGCCCGTTGGATTCAGTTCATTAGTTCAAAGTACCGTTGTTGGCCTTGTCAACCATGGCCTGGCTTGCATAGAGGTAAACCTCCACACGGCGGTTGGCCTGCTGACCAGCCTTGGTGCTGTTGTCGCCTACAGGGTTGCTTGAGCCGTAACCAGCCACGTTCTTGAACTGGCTTGCCTTCACACCACAAGAGGTGAGATAATTGTAAACAGCCTTGGCACGGTTCTCACTCAGAGGCAGGTTGATTCCGTCGTTACCTGTTGAGTCAGTATAACCCTGGATGTCAACCTGGCAATCAGTATTGTTCTTCAATACCTGAGAGAACTTGGCAAGGTCGTTCTTGGCGTTGGCGTTGAGGTCGAACTTATTGATCTTGAAAAGGATTCCTGAATCAAAGGTCACCTTGACAGCAGCCAGTCCGTTGGCGTCGGTCACCTGCTCCACCTTAGCGTTCTCCACCTGCTTGGCCTGCTCAGCCACCTTGTCCATGTGTTTGCCAATCAGAGTTCCGGCTCCACCACCTACAGCAGCACCAATGGCAGCACCCACGAGGGCACCGGTTCCACGATGACTGTTGTTGAGCAGTCCACCAACGATAGCTCCCAGAGCCGCACCCGAGCCAGCACCTATGGCTGCACCCGTGCCCGTCTTAGTCTGACAACTACCCAAAACCAGCAGCATAGAAAGGGCTGCTACCTGAAATTTCATCTTTTTCATACTCTTTTCTCCTATATATTTCGTTAATTTAAATGCAAAGATAACTCTTTTTTCTCCAACATGGAGTCTTTTCTAATATTTTTTTGTAATTTTGCATGCAAATTTAAGGCTATTTGCAAAAAGAGCCAAGGGAAAACTCCTACTATAGTGGGAGGGAATCCCTAAAACTCTTGTTTCTCAGGAGATTTTCTGAGATAACATTCGAGAATAAAATACATAAACTAAAAATAAATATGGCTAAAGAACTAAAGAATTTGACCAAGCGTGCTGAGAACTACAGCCAGTGGTATAACGACTTGGTAATGAAAGCCGACCTCGCTGAACTGTCTCCAGTACGCGGTTGTATGATCATCAAACCATACGGCTACGCCATCTGGGAGAAGATGCAGCAAGAGCTCGACAAGATGTTTAAGAAGACAGGTGTACAAAACGCATATTTCCCTATGCTCATCCCCAAGAGTTTCTTCTCGCGTGAGGCTGAGCACGTGGCAGGCTTCGCCAAGGAGTGCGCCGTGGTGACCCACTATCGTCTCAAGGCTTCGGAAGACGGCAAGAGCGTTGACGTCGACCCAGCAGCCAAGCTCGACGAAGAGCTGATCATCCGTCCTACTTCCGAGACCATCATCTGGAACACCTACAAGAACTGGATCCATTCATGGCGCGACCTCCCTATCCTTTGCAACCAGTGGTGCAACGTGATGCGCTGGGAGATGCGTACCCGACCTTTCCTCCGCACCTCAGAGTTCCTCTGGCAGGAAGGCCACACAGCCCACGCCACGAAGGAAGAGGCCGAGGCCAAGGCTCAGGAGATGCTGAAGGTCTACGCCGACTTCGCCGAGAACTACATGGGCGTCCCTGTTCTCCAGGGTGTGAAGAGCGAGACCGAGCGCTTCGCCGGTGCCCTCAACACTTACACCATCGAGGCGATGATGCAGGACGGCAAGGCCCTTCAGAGCGGTACTTCCCACTTCCTGGGTCAGAACTTCGCCAAGAGTTTCGACGTCACCTATCTTAATAAGGAGAACAAGCCCGAGTACGTATGGGCTACTTCATGGGGCGTCTCTACCCGTCTGATGGGTGCGCTCATCATGGTCCACAGCGACGACAACGGTCTCGTACTACCTCCAAAGCTGGCTCCTGTCCAGGTGGTCATCATTCCTATCAACAAGGGCGATGAGCAGTTACAGCAGATCACAGCCAAGCTGCAGCCCGTCATCGACCAGCTGCGCGAGTTGGGCATCAGCGTAAAGTACGACGACTCCGACAACAAGCGTCCTGGCTTCAAGTTTGCCGACTACGAGCTCAAGGGTGTTCCTGTACGCCTCGTCATGGGTGGCCGCGACCTGGAAAACAACACCATCGAGATCATGCGTCGTGACACCTTGGAGAAAGAGTCTGTCAGCTTCGACGGTATCGTGGAGCGCGTGAAGGAAATGCTCGACGACATTCAGCACAACATCTTCGAGAAAGCACGCAGCTATCGCGACGCTCATGTCTACGAGTGCGACAACTACGAGGAGTTCAAGGAGCGTGTCAAGGACGGCGGCTTCTTCCTCTGCCATTGGGACGGTACTGCCGAGACCGAGGCTAAGATCAAGGAGGAGACTCAGGCCACTATCCGTTGCGTGCCTTTCGCCTACGAGCAGACTCCTGGTGTCGACATGGTAAGCGGCAAGCCTGCCGTGGCTCGTGTCATCATCGCTCGTAGCTACTAAACATAGTAGATTCGTAAAACGTTTTTTTTAACCATACAGAAGTTAAAGAAGCTCTGCAATGCTTCTTTAACTTCTTTCATTTTTGTCAAGCTTATGAATATTGTTATCATGGATGGCTACGCCTCAAATCCAGGCGACCTCAACTGGGATGCACTCAAGCAACTGGGTGATGTGACTGTCTACCCCCGCACATCCGATGCCGAAAAGGTGGAACGTGCCAAAGACGCCGACATCATCCTCATCAACAAAGTACAGATGGATGCAGAGACCATCGCACAGTTGCCCCGACTCAAATACATCGGCGTACAGGCCACAGGCTTCAACGTGGTCGACATCCAGGCAGCCAAAGAACGCGGCATTGTCGTAACCAACATTCCTGCCTACAGCACTGACAGCGTGGCGCAGATGACCTTCGCCCTCATCCTCGCCATTACCAACCGTGTGGAACATTACACGCAGGAAAACCGCAACGACCGTTGGACCTACAACAAAGACTTCTGCTACTGGGACACTCCCCTCATGGAACTGGCAGGCAAGAAGATGGGCATCATGGGATTGGGCAACATTGGTATAAAGGTGGCCACCATCGCACGCGACATGGGAATGGACGTATGCGCCTGCACCAGCAAGAACGCCACCGACCTTCCCGAATGGATCACCAAGGTAAGCCGTGACGGACTGCTGGCTACTTCCGACATCCTCTCACTCCACTGCCCTCTCAACGACGACACTTATCATCTCATCAACGACGAGAGCATCAAGAAGATGAAGCCATCTGCCATCCTCATCAATACCGGCCGCGGTCCGCTGGTCGACGAGGAGGCTGTGGCAAAGGCGCTTCACGAGGGAAGGCTTGCCGCCTATGGTGCCGACGTGATGAGTCAGGAGCCACCTCGTCAGGACAATCCCCTGTTCCGTGAGCCCAACGCCTTCATCACTCCACACATCGCATGGGCAACGCTCGAAGCCCGCACCCGTCTCAACAAGCAAGTGGCTGCCAACGTCAAGGCATTCATCGAAGGACACCCCATCAACGTGGTGAACAAATAAGACTCAGGAGGAATAGGCTTCAACTGCTTACGAAGCCGCTTTCATTGCTCTATGAAATAGGCTTCATTGACTATCGAAGCCGCTTTCATTTAGAGCCTTTACTATTCAAAGTTTTCAATAGGGGCTGAGTAGTTGTGGTTTAACGATTTTAGTTGACCACTCTAAGTGTTATTGATAATACGAGTTGACTCTGTTATTACTTATTTATAATTCACGTTGACTTATTTGTATTTTAGTCCTATTTATAGTTGACTACTTAAAAGTCTATAGCCACAAATCATGTCACCCTTCATATCTCAGCAAAGAAACATGTTAGGGGACAATCCTGAGCGTAGCTTCCTTGGTAAGTTTGGGTTGGGCTCGATGCCCAACTCAAACTTTTTTACGTTGGTGGCTTAAACCATCACGTAGTTCCTTGGTTGTGCAAAGATACAAAAATATCCTAAGCAACCTTAGCTTTTATCGCTTTTTCTCTGTAACTTATCCACTTTTTGTCAAATTCACCTCTTTTCTTTGCTGCCTCACGAGGAGTCAAACCATCAAGGCTCAAATGCGGGCGCTCTTCATTATAGAAGCGGATGGCAGCTTTGACAGCCTCCGAGACCTCTAACATAGAAGTAAACGACATGCCTTTCAAAAGTTCATTCTTGATAGTGTTGTTGACCCTTTCGGCAACGGCATTGTCCTTAGGATTGCCAGTTTCTGTCATACTAATTTTTATACCATATTTCTTGAGCAAATCTGTATATTGGTAACTTGCATATTGAACTCCACGGTCAGAATGATGAATCAATTGACTAAGGTCATTTCCCTTATAGTGATCTAAAGCCATCTTGAGGGCTTCTATGGCATAAATAGCCTCTAACGTCGGGGCAACACTATACCCAACTATCTCCTTTGTGTAATAATCCGTAATGAGGGCAAGGTAACTGAACTTGTACTCGCCGCTTTCTGGGTCGAGATAATATGGTATATACGTTATATCACTGACTATCAGTTGGCATGGGCGGTTGGGAAGCAAATCCTTAACAATATCTGGATACAATGGAAGGTCATGGGTGGAGTCTGTTGTCTTCACCCTACGTTTTACCTTTCGTACCTTTAGATTGTATTTCTCGACTATGTCGTAAAAGCGGTTGTAGCCAACACTTCTATATACGCCAAATTGTCTTTGATACATAAGCCAAAGTTTATTGCCGCCTATGCCTGGATCTTTCTTGCGGATATCCTTGATGAACTCTACAACGAAAGACTCTTGGGCAGCCTTTAACATGTCACTGTCACCATGTTTGTAATAGGCTTGCTTGGTTACACCAAGTAAGCGACACATCGAGATGACTGGATAGAGTTTGACATCTCGTGTGTGAAGCCTGCTTGCTACTTGGTGCCAGCTTTTTTTAAGTCTATACCATAGACTTCCTTGCCAAAGGCTACCATTTCTTCGTAGAAGTCTGCACGAAGGCGCTCTGACTTTACTTGCTTCTTTAACTCTGCTATTTCCTAAAGCAATTGCTTATAGTCCTCAGGAATGATTTCCTTACCTTTTTTCTTCATATTTTCTGCCAATTCAGGGTTCTCGGCTTCAAATTTACGAATTTTATTGTGAATGCTGCTAAGAGCAAACCCAAATTTTACAGAAATTTCAGACATTGTAAGGTGCTCTAAAGCATAAAGACGATAAATCTCCTTACATAATTCAACTTCCTTTAATGTCTCTTCTAATGATTTTTTCATTTCACTTACATTTTAAGGAGTCAACCATATGTACAAAAAGACAAGTTATGGTACGGGAGTTAAATTCAATATAAACAAAAAAAAGTGGAACTGTTCTCACGGATAGCTCCACTTTTTTGTTTATACTGAGTCAGAAATGGAGTAGTCAGGGTATTCTAAAAGACAAATATTCTGTATGCTAAACAAAATATTTTGAATCTACAAAATCCTTATACAGCTTTAGTTCTATCCTTCAAAATCGCAACCATATTGTCGCTCGCCCATCCTATCAGATCATTCATGATAGGAATCAGAGATTCTGCTCGAGAGGTAAGTGAATACTCCACTCTTGGGGGAACCTCGGCATACACTTTTCTGTTTACATAGCCATCCGTCTCCAGGGCCTTCAAGGTGCTGGTGAGCATCTTTTGCGAAATATCGGGGATGAGCTTGCGGAGGGCGTTGAAGCGAAGCGGCTCCTCCTTGTGGACATTCAGCGTGTAAATAACGAGCAATGACCATTTGTCACTAATGCGAGCCAGTACATTGCGAATCGGACAATCCTGGAAGACCATTTCCTTTATCATTCTTGCCATAATCTCTATTCTTACCTAATAATATACTTTTTCTTTTCAGTCGCAGTAACTACCTTATTATCTGCAATAGGCTACAAAAGTAACCAATATTCCAATAGTAACCAAATATCCAAAGTTAATCTGAGTTAACGCCTGATTTTTCTTCCTCCCATTCCATCGCAATAGTTACCTCCGGGTAACTATCCCACCCCAAAGTGCCTTCTTGCGGGAACGTTTTTTTTGTAGTACCTTTGCACCGCAATCCAAAAGTATGAACATTTAAATAATTGAACAAGATGAAAGAAACAAAGACTATTGCAAAGGCTGCCAACTTTACAGCCGTTGATTTTGGTAAAATGAGTGATATCAAGGATTACACCTTGCAGTTGGGTCCTGAGATTAAGATTCCCGGAAAGATATTCGGAGGTCAGAGCGTGAACGCTACTGGTGGCGAGTTCTCATTCCAAAGTTTTGCTCCTGGCACAGAAACTGGCTTCCTTCATACTCACAAGAACCACGAGGAACTGTATTTCTTCCTGAGTGGCAAGGGCGAGTTCCAGGTTGATGGCGAGGTATTCCCCATTCAGGAGGGAAGCGTAGTAAGAGTAGCTCCTTCCGGCAAGCGCTCTGTTCGCAACAATGGCACAGAGCCGCTGCTGATGCTCTGCGTGCAGTATCGTGGCGCAACCTTTACTGCTGATGATACGATTGCTGCTGATGGCGTTATCCTGGACGAAAAGGTTGAGTGATAATGAAGCATCACGACAGATAACGTAATCTGTTAGTTCGTGAAAATCAATCGGTTAGGGAATCTCCCCCGATGCTTTTAGGGAAAATCATACAATGGTTTATGGTTTTCCCTTTGCTTTTTTCTGCTATTCTCTCTATCTTTGCACTACGTTAGAAGAAAGGATGCACTCGACAATTCGAAAGCAAGCTTTCATTCTGCTCGTTTGCACTTGCTTTGCATCATCAAAAAGTTGATAGCGGCAACAAGTAGCCTCTTCAATTAAAATAAATACAGTAATAACCCTTTAAAGAGAAGATAGTTATGAAACGAATCATGATGACAATCGTAGCGGCATGGATGATGATAACATCTATGAATGCTCAGAGACTGACGAATATTCAGGCAGAAGCTCGTTTTATCACAGACAAAATGGTGGTGGAACTGGGATTGAGCAAAGCCCAGCGAAACAATCTCCTGAACATCAACTTCACTTACCTGGACGGCATCCGAAGCTATCGCGACATCGATGCCAACGGCTGGCATTACCGCAACAAGCAGCTCAAGCGCATGATGAACGCCAGACAATGGAAGAAATTCAAGAACTCTTACTACTTCTATCGCCCTATCGGCTGGCAGAATCATGTGTATGTTCACCATATTTACACCCGATATCCAAAGCATAACTGGGGACACGACAAGCGCCGCCATTGCCCTGAGTGCAACTACGGAAGACCGGGATGGCCAGGCGGAACTCATGTAACTTATGGACCAGGAAAGCCAGGCAAGCATCACAAGCATCACAAGCATGACAAACACGACAAGAAGAAGTGGAAGCACGACAAGAAGAAGTGGAAGCACGATAGAGATTGGGATGACGATGATGACGATGATGATGATGATGATTGAGATAATGACTGGGATTTAAACAAACATTCGATGATAAAACAGATGAAATCCAAGCTGGAGATCATTCTCCGGCTTGGATTTCTCGTTAAATAAAAACTAACTATGCCGACTAACTAATCATTAAGAATTAATCATTAATAATTAATCATTAATCACTAACAAGATGTCTTCCACAATCTGCTCATCGAGCAGGCGATTATCCGAAAGCAACTGCTGCA
>OGHD01000061.1_pt1 | contig 57330 bp, 27 predicted proteins | sample 1571341 | NCBI WGS metagenome assembly OGHD01 (sample SAMEA2582026, study PRJEB24529) | metagenome | biome: Human gut stool | place: China | collected 2011 | reverse complement strand
ACATTCTGTTTATTTCTAATTCGTAACCTCTTCTTTTTACGAGATAAAAACTTATCTCATTCTCAATCACTTATAAAAAATACGTACTTTCGTGCTCTGAAACAATGTATGAACGTCCCAACAAATAAGTAGCAAGCAAAGCCTCATTGTACGAACCACGACGTTGATAATAGTCAGCTATAGCCTTAACGGTATCTTCCGCATCAAACGAAAGATCAAGAATATTTTGACATTTAAGTCGAAGTAAACCATACCGCATCCTGTCTTCCATATTAAAATCCATCGACTCCTTCCGGCACTTCTGTAGAATGCCATAGACAGAGTCTGGATTTGTTTCCACGGCTAGCTCTAATTCTCCAAGACGATGGCTCTGGCTGTGTTGGCAACTCACCGCCAAAACAACCATGGTAATAGTAATTATTAATATCTTATACATAACTTCTCTTTTAGAAAGGATAGTGTGTACAAATTCCTCTAGTAAAAACTAAGCAGGCCATACACCAATTAGCTGCTGCAAAGGTAATACATTTTGTTTGAAAGAACGCATATTCACATCTAAAAGAACAACTCACAAGAATCTGATTATATTCTTTAAAATCACTAATTATCAATGCTTTACAACAAAGAACTCATCCTTTTGTGAGTTTTTCTCACATGGATTATTTGCCAGTTTCCGTAGGTACTTTTACCTTTGCAACCATCAAACATTTTTTACAAAAAGATAAAAATGAAAAAATACTATTTACTTCTCATTTTGCTCACCGTATCACTACAAGTGTACTGCAAGACCATTAGGGGAGAGGTGGTGGACAGCTTAGGCCTTCCTGTCCCCTTCTCCACTATTGTCGTGGACCATTCTCAAAAGATAGGCACAACGAACAAGTACGGAAGGTTCGTTTTAGAGGATGTTTCTTCGGACAAATGCCTGCTGACAGTGTCAAACATCGGGTACGAAACAAAGCATATAATTGTACCCCAAGGAGACGATGACCTCTTCCTACAAATATCCTTGAAGGAACAAGTCGTCCAACTGGCAGATGTGGACGTGGTGTATGGTGACATCACATCATTGATCCTAAAAAAGATGGAAAACGTCAAAATGCTCAGAGAGCAACTACCAACATTTGAAGCCGTGGCCGAATGTCAGATCACCTCTATAGGAAACCTCAAAGAGTTCCCTTCTGATTTCCGCAGCCTACTAAGAAGCTTCCTGGCACTTGCGGGCTATAAAAAAATCTTTCAGTCCATGGAGCGGAATCCAGATCTGACCCTGACTATCAGAAAAGACATCAGATTTAACAAAGGCAATTATACGATGGGGAAAGGAGAATTGGTCTCATGCTCTGGCAATATCAGCGAGGAAGAAAAAACCTCATTCCTTAAGAAAAAGTGGGGGTTTAAAGAAAACCTATACGATTTCATTTACAACACGCTGCGCCATCAGGCCAAAAGAAAGGCCAAGCAGAACAAAAATGAGACGACCACGGATATCCTGAGCTATTCAGGAACATACAAGGAAAATGACAAAACCATTCACATTCTGAAATCTCCCAACATGGAATATCACATCGTAGCTGACTCCTGGCAGGTATATAGAATGTCATTCCAAGACAAAGCCACAAGAAGCATCATTGAATGTCACGAATATCAGCGAGGAATATACTTACCCGTCTTCTCACACAACGAGAGCATCTACGAATTTGACTCCACCCATGTGTGGAAACTGGCAGACACAACTGTCTATAAATACAAGTAGGGCAAGCACATTTCGCCGATTTGCTTTCTGCAGAAGCTCATGCTATATCGACCAAGAGCGTTCCATTTCCTTAACCCAAAACGGTTGATAGGGAGTGGAACGCTCCTTCGTGACGGATTTTTCTTCTCGTGTCTGTAACCATCCGAAGAACTCGTGGTTTTCGTCTTGACTCAAATGGCAAAAGCATTCTCACATAGATTGTTGTAATTACTTAGGATCTGCTAATTTAAGGCAAGTTATTGATAATCAAGAAATTAACTTGCAAAATAATTGCTCAGTTCAGACAAAATGATTACTTTTGGGTGTTAAAACTCGTAAGTGCGACATGAAATACTACTCACAATACCGTATAAAACATCATACTTTTAAAGTCTTGAATCAACTATAAAGGTACTGAAAAATCCACGATCAGAAAATTTTATAAAAGCTTTATTATTTGTTCTGCGTCTGGCACATCCTGCGTGTCTGTCCGCAACGACGAGCGGCGTTGTTCAGAACTCATCGAGTGCCTGATGCATACGTTACGCGCTTCCACCTCGCCAGCCATTCTCAAATATCGTCTTCTGCCTTGTGACAGGTTTCCACCACGGGCAAAGTCCTCTTCCTCTTGTATAAGATGCTGCACCTCATGCAGCAACACACCTTCGGTCTGGTATTGGAAAGGAGAATTTAGCGTTCCCATGCAAATCATCATGCCGTAGCTCAAAGGATTGAAATACCCTGAAAACTTGTTGGTCGGTGTGTATCTGGCGTATAAACTGAGCCGTTCGAAAGCTGGGTATGCTATGAGCAGGCTGATGTCGTGCATACATAGGCTGATGTTTATGGACTCGCCAAAATGGCGTTTCAGATGGTCCTCTATTTCGACAGTATTGTGGAAAGGGTCTGCCACTTCATAGCGCCATTTGCCGTCTACACCCATTTCCCAACCCGTCTGCTGTTTTATCATGTGCATATCCGTGCTGCAGCGAAGCAGTTGGACTGCCTTCTTTTGTGCTTCGATAAGACCTGACGAAGCATTGCTATCGTCAAGTCTTTTTGCACCTATAATACCTATATAGCTCATATTACCACTTGTCGGGTGAATTAATAATGTCGGTTTTGTCTTCAAGATAGTCTTCTATGCATTTCCTTATGCCATCCAGTGTAGCCGAGCAAGGCAAGGCATCAAGAAATGCCTGTGCCACAGACTTTTCGGGCGACATGAACATCATCTCGTCTTCGAACTTTGCATAATAGAGTCCGTTGGTGTCCAGATACTCGCTGTCGAGAATGTCTTGTAGCAGAGCCTTGACATTTGGGGCAAGTTCTACGGAAGATGCCTTGTTCCCTATCACACGCTGCAAATCACGGCACACCTTACGCTGTTCTACGAGCGAGGGTTGCACCTCTTGCTGTTGACTAACCCTTGATGCAGAAAGGCGGAAGTATTCTTTCCATTTCATGTAGCATCGTCGCAGGGCATCTATTGTGCTGCGCTGTATATGAGGCGTGGGCAACCCTTCGAGGGCCATTGTTTCTTGCGCAAGACAATAGCGCTCGGAATGTCTGAACACAGGTTTGCCCTTCTGTTCTCCCATGGCTACAGGGGCAGATATACGCAACATGAGGCTCTGTCTTATTGGAGGCATGGGTACTTCGTCCGCATTTTTCCAGTCAAGAACATCCCAAGGCTCGTTGTCGTCGCGTTCGGAGCGCGACTCGAGTTCCTTCACATCGCCGTAAGTTATCTGTTCGCGAGGCACGACAATCACAGCATCCATCTGGGCAAGCGTTTGTATGATGGTCTGCAATGGTTCCGACTCAAAAGGCAACTGTCCAGTCTGATAGTGCATAAGCGTCTTGCGTTTTTTCTTGCCTGGCAGTTCTTTGTCTTCCTTTGCCTTGTCGTATATCGAACTTATAGGAGTGCCAAAGAACAGAGTACGTATGCCGTCAAAACGCTTGTCCTTTTCAAACTCCTTGGAGTGTTTGTCGTTCACGCTTACTACATACATCGGACCATTGTAAGGCATTAACGAGAAGTTCACCCCCAAGCCAGCTATCGTATAACTTGTGTTGGTATTGGTGGCATATTTGAAACCTTCGTGTAGAGGAATAGAAACCGTGTCTAACGCTTTTCTTACCTTCGACTCGTCCATAGGCAAGAGTAATCCGATCTGCGTTTGAGCCTTGCCACCTTTCTTTTCCTTCAGCGAGAAGGATATGAAGCGAGGCTTCAGTTCGGCGATGGCAGGATGAACGTATGCTCCAAGAATGTTGCCGGTGATAATCTTGCGCTCCACAATCTTGTTGTTGTAGAGCGCAATGTCCTTGTTCCAAACGCTTGCACTCGGCTGCCAAGCTCTTGAAGAAAAAATATCACAAAGACGATCGTAATTACTCCAACTGTTATTATGAACCAAATTGATGCGAATTTCCGTGTGTACAGCTGTCAATGCAAATACAAACTCCACTTTACTGGGAAGGAATCTGGATTGCTCATCTTTACCAAATCGTATGTCTGTCAATACACTTTTAATTTTATCTTGTGGCATTACCTCGCCCTCCACTTTCTCAGTGATGACGTATCCGTTTCCTATTTCCGCTTTTGACAATACCTTGACAAGTCTTTTCCTTTCTTCTGCGTATTTTTTCATCTCTTGCTTCTTTGCGTCAAGCAGATGGTTGTACTCGTTAGAGTACGAAATCAGTTTTTGCATGATTCGCTTGGCACGCTTCTGCTCGTTCACATCTTCAAATTCTGTTGAGCTCCATTTGTCTACAGGCGTGCATGCTTTTTGCAACCATGTGTCTGCCAACTCCTCATCTCCACAATATGTTGTCAATATGCGTTTTGCACCGTCATGCAGCAGTTTGCAGCGTGCTTTGAAGCGGCGGTGGGCATTTTTGTCTCGGTGGGCATAATAATCTTTTACCTGTTTCTGTAAGGCAGGGTTCTCCTTATATGGATTTCCGTAAACCGCCTTAGCTTTCTGGCAAAGTTCAGTCACTGTCTCATAGCTATACGGAAACGTCTTTTGTTTGCATTTATAGGTTGTAAGATAGGAGCACCCACCAAGCCTTGTCTTCGTCTTGGCAGTAGTGAAAAGCTCTTCCCTGACAAAGTCGGCCTCGAAATCACGGAATTCACGTTCCAGGTCCCATTGGTTTAATCGGCGAAGTTCCGCCTCAAGCGTCGTATAGCCCGATATCAGGTCATCTACGATGCTCTGTTGTGCCGCCACACTTAGCATGGCACTCCGTGCGAGCAGTCGGCTTGCTGTCACATTGCGTGTAAGGTCGAGAACCACAGCTTGTTCTGTGTGTTCAGACAAATACTCTTTTGCCACCTCATTGCCATACTTATTGTCAATGTCCACGAAGTCGGCTTGTTCACGGTCTTGGTCTTGCCATGCGGCAGTGTTGGCACTAAGCGACCGCAACTTTGCCCGGAGCATCATATTGAGGCGCTTCTCCGAAGGAATGGCCGTAATGATGTACTCATACACTCATACAATGGAGGCAAGTCGACACGTTGACCAGTTCGGTTGATGCGGCCACGCTTCTGCAAGTCGATATTCACGTCAAGATCGTTTTGCACGATGAGCATCTTGCGTTGGCGCACTTGGTCCTCTGGCACCTCAGCGGTGGAAATGGCGTGCGCACTTGCACCTATAGCTCCACAGGCATTGATAAGAATAACGTCTAACTTGTTGTTTTGGAAATCATTGAATATGAGGTTAGAGTGACGCTTCTTTCTTGACCCGATGACAGCGTTGATGAAGTCGTCATCGCCCTCAGGTGAGAGATAATCCAGTTGGTGTGCTCGCCCCGTACATTCCTCAAAACGGATGTTTAGGTATTCACCATTGGGCGCAACAAACTTCTCGGCAGTTATCAGCTGCCGTATTACGTCGATAGGCGACACGGGGAGATGAAACACCTCTTCGGTTATATCTTGCTTGATACTTGTGTAGTACTCGCTTATCTCTTTGGCTTCTGCCTTCAATGACATTTCTTCCAATTCTTCTACCATTTCAAAAACAGGTCGATTGGCACTGTTGGTAGAGCCGCGTCCACAAACCGTCTTTTCCAACAAGCGCAACAACAACGCAGCTATGTCGCCACGAACAGATCCGTCTTCGTTCGCTGTCACGTCCTGTACGATACACTCAAGCGTGTCGCTCATGCCAATCACCACACTTCTTCCTTGCCTTACATTCTCAATGGCGGCTTGCGCCACCTTTTTCGCTTTCAAGGAAAGCAACAACACTTTGTTGATATAGAAAAGTTGTGCTCTTGTGGGATAGCAGTTGAAGGGTAGAAGCACGTTGTACATAAGGGCATGATTAACCATTGTGCGAACCATTGCAGAGAGTTTTACTATTTCACGGAAGAAGAACATTACCTTATCAAACTGCTCACCATGTACGTCGAGGTCTTCATCAAGATATGTATAGACAGGGGTAGGCAAACCCTCGCCAGAGTGCTCGCGCCTAATCATTTGTCCTTCGGCAGCCAAACAAGACGAAACATATTCTTGCATGGGCACTCCACCACAGTGCAAGGCATCCTTGAGCGTGTTTTCTGTAGCCAAGGCACTCAGGGTCGTGCGTCTCATGAAGGTGAGCAAACATTCCGGGCGCTTGGCAAAAGTGGCAGAAAGGAATACACATTGCGTCTGTGGCGTTTCTTCAAGAATCATGTTTATGCCTTGCGTGATAACCGATGCTTTGCCAGCGTTCACTCCGCTGCTTTTGTGGGCTTCGTCGAAGATGAACAGCACACGATGTTGCTCGCACAACGCCATGAGGAAGTTGAGACGTGTCATGTCTCGTTTGGCATCTTTCAGTTGAGAGTAGGTAATCATGAGATAGTCGAAGGCATCCTGCGGCAGTTCACCTTTTATGAATATTTCTTGAAGGACAGATTTCTTGGGAGCTTTGTAGACCACCTCATACTGTTTCTGGTAGAGCGCCATGCGCTCTGCCTCATACTTTTCGTTATCTTCTTCGTCTGCGGGAGACCATATCTCGTCGGACGTACATGTCGCTTTCTGCTCAACCACATGGTCAAAGTCGACAACCGACACACCTGCATTCACCACCAATGGCCGTGCCTCCTTAATGCCAAGCGCTTTACAGTCGCGGTACATATCGCTGAACAGGGTATATCTGTCGGTGAAGAATATTGGCAGATAGCCAGACAACAGTCCATAGCGTATCATGGCAGCAGCTTGTCGGCCTTTGCCTATACCCGTTTGGTCGCCTATGACTACCGACTGTCCACGTTTCTCTATATTGTAAATGGCCAATGCAACACCATCGATTTGCTCGGCGGCCAATGCTTCCCTCAGTTCCTCATGGCTCATGTGAAGTCTGTTTGCTACATATCCGCCGACATCGCCCCCAAGCGCTTCGTTTAGTTTACTTAATGCCCTTGTCGTGTATTCTGCAAGCTGTTTCGGAATAACGGATTCCAATGTCTTCGCATCCTTTACAGCGCTTTCATATTTTGTAGACTTTTTCATAACTGTATCTTTAATGTTGCGGCAAAAGTATTATGAAGGTGTGCCAATTATTATCACAGGTGGAAAAAACTTCTGTTTTTGTGAGTTTTTTATAAGAAACAATTAACCTGTATTGATAATTGAGTCAGCACGTCAATATCTTTGCCGGCAAATAACGATAAAAACTTGAGATATGACAATCCAGGCTATCCAGGAGAATCCGTACATGCAATATCTGCTTGGGCTTTCCAAGTTCACGGAAAAGCCCGTGTTCGTACCCGAGTTGTTCGTTTTGATCCGCAAGCGCCTTGACCAGGACTTCTTCAGCTTGCTTCTTCGCTAAAAACGCAAGGAAGTTCCTAAGGGGACTTCTTGGTCTCGTTTTCGCAAAAACAGGCTTGGAGACCCTCAAAAAAAGAATTCTCAGCACCATCGACGACCTCGTGGGAGTTTTACCCTCGCCACAAGTCAGCTGGGCCAGGATAAATTAGCGTACCTTATTTAGCCTTTCTGAACCTGCCTGAGACCCACCGTCATGACACGTGGCGTCTTGCCGCGCAATGTTACATTGTTACATTGTTACATTGTTACATTTACGATTTCAATACTCACATAGAGACGCTCAAATACATGACATCCCCCACCTACCAAAGCATTGGGACGGTGGGGGATGAGATAGCGATCGGGCAAAGCTGAAGGCTCGGCCTATGAAAAAGAGCTGCGCCCTACTGACGCACGGTGGGCGTGAAGCGCAGCGTATAGGAGAGCTGTCCGCTGGTGGGACAGAGATACGGGTCGAGGCAACAGTCGCCGCCACAAGAGTTGTTGCCCAGACCGCGCTGGAAGGCGTCGAAGTGGGCAAAGACCGTCTCACTGCGCGTCAGGTCGTACCAATGGGTCGCATCGCGCCAAAGCTGGTCCGCAGGGTCGCACCACTGTCGCTCGTCGTAGTGGGAAAGCGAGAAAGCCACCCTACCCTCCGTGGCCACGGAGAGGCGGAGCCCGTTGGCATGGTCGAGGATGAGATCGCGCAAGTCTTGGTGGTCGCCAAAGGTCTGAGGATGGACGTTCTCGTCGATCATCTCATCGACCGTCGTGGTGTAGCGACCGAGATAGGAACCCGTCATGCGATCGACATAGTTGGACCACGGACCGCGGCCGTAGTAAGCCACCTGGTCGAAGCCTGCCAGCTCCATACCCAGGCCCAGGCGGCGCGTGGGGCCAGTCGGCGAGAAGACCACCTGGAGATCGACCACGCCATCAGGATAGAGCGTGTAGCGGGAGGTGTAGAGACAGTTGGCGGCGCGGCCCTCCACGGTGACCGTATAGCCCTTTTCGTCACCACCCTGAGCGACGATGCGCGTCTCGGCCTCGCTGACCATCGGCATCTGCTGCAACTCCTGGCTGCGGTCGTTGTCGATGTCGCGCAGGCTGTTGAAATCGGGGCCCTTCACCATCACGGCGCGCCCGTCGAAGGTCCATGAGACCAACTTGCCCGAGTCGTCAAACTGGAGGGAGAAGGGCCTGCCCTCCTGCGTCGTACCGGTGTAGAGACGGCGCTTCGCATCGGCCTCGATACGCCCGCCATGGGCCTCGTGGGCGGCAAGGGGCGCGCGCGGCTGCAGGATCATCTCGCCCTCGGCAACGGGGTAGCCCTGGTCGGCCCAGGAGGTGGCCGCCTTGAGACGCAGGAAGAGGTGGAGCACATACTCCGCACCTGCGTCGAGGACGCTATGGTAAGGCACGGCGATTTGTGCCGACTCACCCGCTGGCACGGCGGGGAGAGGAAGCGTCTGCTGCTCCACGACGTAGCCATCACGCAGAAGCTGATAGGAAAGGTCGTAGAGGTCGGACAAGTCAGAGAAGGCCAACTTGTTGCGGAGCGTAAAGGAGCGCGTCGCAGCATCCCAGTCGGAGAAAGCGGCAGGAGCATAGACGGCCTTCACCTCAGTCAGTTTGGCCGTCCACGCACGGTCGGGCGTGATGATTCCGTTGTTGAGGAAATTGCCCTGGAAGCCGTCGCCGACAAACTCGGTGGGATTGTAGTCGTAGCCCGCCACCCAGTTGTGGAAACCATTCTTCGTCCGCACGCCACGCAGGAGGTCGGAAGGGCGATAGACAGACTGGTCCACCCAGTCCCAGATGCAGCCACCGATGATATAGTCGTTGTCCGGGTGCTCGATGATGTCCCAGTAGTCCTGGAGGTTGCCGACGGCCTGGCCCATGGCGTGGGCATACTCCGAAAAGATCATCGGGCGGTCGTAGCCATAGGCGGGCTTATGGGCGTAGTCCTGGGCTTCGGCGACCGTGGGATACATCCGCGAGTTGAGGTCGCTACAAGGCGTCCCCTGGCTGCCCCACGGACTGCTATGGACGGGGCGTCCGTCGCCGTGGGCTGTGGCGAAGGCATAGGTGGCCTGGAGGTTTCTGCCGTCGCCGCTCTCATTGCCCAGACTCCAGAAGACGACGCTGGGATGGTTGCGGTCGCGCAGCACCATGCGCTCCGTGCGGTCGAGGTAGGCCGTCCGCCACTCCTTGCGATCGGAGAGGTTGCCGCCCCGCTCGCCCGCATAGTGGCACTCCACGTCAGCCTCATCCATGACATAGAGACCGAAGGCGTCGAACATCGCGTACATCTTCGGCTGGCGGGGATAGTGGGAGGTGCGGACGGTGTTGACATTGGCCTGCTTCATCATCCGCACGTCCTGGAGCATCGTCGCCACGTCGATGGCGCGGCCATACTCGGGATGGGTATCCTGGGTGTTGACGCCCTTGAAGAGGACGCGGCGCCCGTTGATCGTCAGGTGGTGGCCCTCGGTGCGGATGGTGCGGAAACCATACTTCGTGGAGAAGGCCATCTCCTCGCGACCCTTCGCGTTACGCTGCGACACCTCGATGGTGTAGAGATAGGGACTCTCAGCGGTCCAGGGATGGAGGTCCTTGAGATCAAAGCGAAGGGCCTCTGTGGCGGTCGTCGTGGACTGATAGACCCACTGGCGACGCTGCACCTCCTGCCCCTCGGCGTCGCGAAGCACGGCCTCGATGGTCTTCTTGGCCTTGAGGCCGTCGCGGTTGTCCACGGTCAGCTGGAGGACCATTGCCCCCGAGGTGGCGTCGGCGCTGAGGAGGCCATCGGTCTGCACGAAATGGTCGCGGACGGCCACCCTCGGTGTGGCGTAGAGATAGACGTCGCGGTGGATGCCACTGAGGTGCCACATGTCCTGGCCCTCGATATAACTGCCATCGCACCAGCGATAGACGCGCACGGAGAGCTGATTTTCTCCCTCGCGGAGAAAGCCGGAGAGGTCGAACTCGGCGTCGGTATTGGCGCTCTGCGTGTAGCCGACGTAGCGCCCGTTGACCCACACCACGCCAGCGGAGTAGAGGCCGTCGAAATGGAGGAAGACGCGCTGGTCGCGCCAGTCGGCGGGCAGCGTGAAGGTGCGACTGTAGAAGCCCGTGGCATTGTCGTCCTTGACATCAGCCTCGGCATGGCCCTCCTGGGCCAAGGGCGGATGATAGACGAAGGGATAGCCCACGTTGGTATAGACGGGATCGCCATAGCCCGCCATCTCCCACGACAGGGGGACGCGGATCTCGTCCCAGCCCTCGGCGTTGCAAGACTGGGCGACGAGGGCATCGGTGTCGGCAGGACCTTGGGGCGTGCCGGCGACATAGCGAAACTTCCACATACCGTTGAGCGACAGGTAGCGGCTGCTCTGCGGGGTGGTCCAGGGCTGGGAGTAGAAGGTCGTGTCCTGGCGCATCGCCTCGGTGGAAGCGTAGGGGATATAGGTGGCATGGGCTGCCTCCTTGTGATCGCCGACCTTCTCGGGATTGCTGAGCCAGGAGACGTCGAAGCCCGCAGACTGGTCTTGCGGATCGCGGTCGGGCACAGTGGCGACGGCGGTCTCCCAGCCGAAGAGGGCCAGAAGGACCGCCGCGACCATGCGGTGGTTAGGATTGGATTGACTCATATTGGGTTGTGTCTGATGATTGTATTCGAAAAAAGATCATGTCATGGACGCCCAGGGCGCACGCTGGTGGTCAGCGAAGCCGCCTGGAGGTCAGGGGCAAGAGCCTTGACCTGGACGGGTTTCTGGGGGTCCTTGACGCACAGGATGACCATGGCCTTGCCGAAGAAGGCCTTGCGATGGTCGGACTTGAAACGCTCGGTGGAGAACTGGCTGCCATTATCGACACCGATAATGTCGGCATTCTCGGCAGAGAAATAGATCTCGTTTTCGGCCCAGGGGCAGAGCGTGCCCTCGCGGTCGGTGACTTCGGCAGCGACAAAGATCGTATGCTCGCCCTGATAGTCGGCGGCAAGGCGGATCTTCTCGGCGCCACCTGCCGTGCGGATCGTCTCGGAACGCACCTCGCGGCCCTGCTGGCGAGCCACGACACGCACCTCGCCAGGCTCAAACTGCACGCGCCACATCACATGATATTGGTGGTCGTCCTGCTTGCGGCGCACGCCCTGGCTGCGCCCGTTGATGAAGAGTTCCACCTCGTCGGCCTGGTTGTAATAGCACCACAGGTCGATGGTCTGGCCGGGCAACCAGTTCCAGTGGGGGAAGAGGTGGAGGACCGGCTGGTCCGTCCACTCGCTCTGGTACATATAATAAATGTCCTTCGGGAATCCGGCCAGGTCGATGATGCCAAAATAGCTGCTTCGCGCCGGATAGCCATAGGGGGTGGGCTCGCCGATATAGTCCCATCCTGTCCAAATAAACTGTCCGGCACAGTAGGGAGTGTGCTTCACAACTTCCCAGGTCTCCTCATGGGTAGAGGACCAAGGGGCGTGGGCGTTGTCATAGGCCGAGCACATCATCGTGGGGTCGGCATAGGGCAGGTCCCAGCGCTGCGGCAGCACGAGGACGCTATCCGATGGCATGCGGTAGTAGCCGCGCGTCTGCAGGGCGGAGACACTCTCGGTGAAGAGGAAGGGCTTGCCGGGGAAGTTCTTGGGCACGTCCTTCACCCACTGGTGGTGGTAGTTGAAACCGACGAGGTCGATGGCGCCCGACTTGAAGAGGTGGTTATCAGGGGAAGGTTCGTTACAGCCCGCCGTGATGGGACGCGTGGTGTCGTAGCGCTTGATGATGTCAGCGAGGTGGATCGTGAGGAGCGAGTTGGGCGAGAGGTCGTCGCCATGGGCGAGCGTAGAAGCGTCGTGGCCCGCGTTGAGGATGAGGTTGGCCTCCTCCAGCGTCAGTTCGTCAGCGTCGGCTCCAGACCACTGTTCCAGCACCTCGTTGCCAATGCTCCAGACAAGGACGCAGGGGTGGTTGCGGTCACGAAGCACCAGGTCTGAGAGGTCGCGCTCGTGCCACTGATCAAAGAAGCGCGCATAGTCGTTCTTGGTCTTTCTGCGGCGCCACATGTCGAAACTCTCGTCCATGACGACCAGGCCCATCGTGTCGCACATCGCAAGCAGCTCGGGAGCGGGCGGGTTGTGACTGCTGCGGACGGCGTTGACACCCATGGCCTTCAGCCGCGTGAGCTTGCGGTGAAGGGCATCCTCATCGAGGGCAGCGCCCAAGGCACCAAAATCGTGGTGCTCGCAGACGCCATTGATCTTCACGTTGCGACCATTGAGCCAGAAGCCTGTCTCGGCGTCGAAGCGGAAGGTGCGGAAGGCTGTGGGCGTGGAGACGCGATCAACGACCTTGCCGCCAACGACCACTTCCGTTACCACTTGGTAGACGTGACCCTGGTAGATATCCCACAGCAAGGGTTTCCTCACGGTGAGCACCTGGCCCTGGCAGCGGCCTTCATGACGGGCCACGACACGACCGTTGGGGTCGAGGAGCTGATGTCGCACCTTCGCCTGTGGGGCCTTCGGACCGTCGTTGTGCAGCGCCACATCGACCCTCACCTCCCAGGTGTCGCCCTTGCGCCACTGGGCCACGGCGTGGACGCCCCACTGGGCCACGCGCAGGGGCGAGGCGGTGGTGAGCCACACATGACGATAGATGCCGCAGCCTGAATACCAACGACTGTTGGGCTGGTCGCTATTATCGACACGGACGGCCAGGACGTTCTCTCCCGACCGGTCGAGATAGGGGGTGAGATCGTACTCGAAGGTGGAGTAGCCATAGGGGCGCGTGCCCAGGGCGTGGCCGTTGACATAGACCGTGGCGTTCATATAGACGCCGTCGAAGGTGACGAGGACGCGATCGTCGGACGAGCCTGCGGGCAGGCGGAAATGCTTTCTGTACCAACCTACGCCGCCGGGAAGCGCGCCGCCACTGGCGCCACTGGGGTTGCCAACATGGAAGTCGCCTTCGATAGCCCAGTCGTGGGGCAAGGAGAGACGGCGCCAACCACGGTCGTCATAGGACGGGGAGGCCATCGTGGAATCGTCGCCGAGAACAAAGAGCCAGTCGGCATCAAACTGGATGCGCGTGCGGGCCTGTCCTGCGAGGGAAAACAGGAGGAAAAGGAGTAAGAGGGGTATTTTCTTCATATCTATTGTGTTTTGTTATACGAATACTTCCGTGCTGCGAGATTTCCCGGCCAGAGGACTTGGCAGCGCGTTATCTTGTGCCTATCTTATGTCTTTGCAAAGGTAGGCATTTTTCTGCAGAAAGCCGACAGGCGACAGAACCTTTATAGCGGATCAACATCATAATAGATCTGCAGGGCGCCATAGGTCTTGGCCCGTAGCATCGCCGACTGCACCTCGCGCAGACACTGGCGCACGCGCCGCAGGTCGATGCCCAACTCTAGTTTGAGCATCAACTTGCGGATATGGAGGGTCTTCACCCGGGCCACAGAGGGCTTGTCGGGCCCGAGCACGCGGTCGCCAAAGATCTGGCGAAGACGGGAGCCCATCTCCATGGAGGCTGACTCGACGGTGCGCTCCTGGCGGTGCTTGAGGTAGATATAGGTAAGGTGGGTGAAGGGGGGATAGCGGAAGAGGCGGCGCTCCTCGAACAACTGGTCGTAGAACGCGCGGTAGTCGTGGCGCACGACCTGCTGGATGACGGGAGAGTCGGGCTGGCTGGTCTGCAAGATGACCAGACCCTGCTGATCGCCTTTCCTGCCGGCCCGTCCGCTCACCTGCGAGAGCATGGAAAAAGCCTGCTCGTAGGCACGGAAGTCGGGAATGTTGAGCATGGCGTCGGCATAGAGGATGCCCACGACGCCGACATGGTCGAAGTCGAGGCCCTTGGTCACCATCTGCGTGCCGACGAGCACGTTGGTCTTGCCCTGGGCAAAGCTGTTGATGATGCGCTCGTAGGCGTTCTTCGTGCGTGTCGTATCAAGGTCCATCCGCGCGATCTTCGCCTCAGGCACAAGGGCCTGCAACTCGTCCTCGACGCGCTCCGTACCGAAGCCGCGGCCGCGGATGTCGTGGCTCTCGCAGTTGGGACAGACGGTGGGCACGCGCAAGACATAGCCGCAATAGTGGCAGGTGAGCAGGCCCATGGTCTTATGATAGGTCAGCGACACGTCACAATGTGGACACTTCGTGGTCCAGCCACAGACATGACACTCCACCCTCGGGGCGAAGCCGCGGCGATTCTGAAACAGGATGGCTTGTTTGCCGCTGGCCAAGGCGACGCGGATGGCGGCCAAAAGGCGTGGCGAAAAGTGACCGGTCATCATCTTGCGGCGGCGCAAGTCTTTGACATCGACGACCTCGACGGCAGGCAACGCCATATCCTGGTAGCGCTTGTCGAGGCGGACGTAGCCGTACTTGCCCGTCTGGGCGTTCCAATAGCTCTCGCTCGAAGGGGTCGCCGTACCCAGCAGGACCTTGGCTCCGCAGAGCTTGGCCAGGATGATGGCGGCGGATCGGGCGTGGTAGCGTGGCGCAGGGTCCATCTGCTTGAAACTCTGCTCGTGCTCCTCATCGACGATGACGAGGCCCAGTCGCTGGAAGGGCAGGAAGAGGGCGCTTCGGGCGCCTAGTATGACATCGTAGGGATGGTCGGAGAGCTGGCGCTTCCAGATCTCCACGCGCTCCGCATCACTATAGCGGGAATGGTAGATGCCGAGGCGGTCGCCAAAGACTCGGCGAAGGCGCTGCATCATCTGCACCGTAAGGGCAATCTCGGGCAGGAGGTAGAGCACCTGGCGGCCCTCGTCGAGGGCGCGCTGAATGAGGTGGATATAGATCTCGGTCTTGCCGCTCGATGTGACGCCGTGAAGAAGCGTGATATCCTTCGACATTTGCTGTACGAGGATTTGGTTGTAGGCGTCGACCTGGACCTCGCTGAGGGGTTTGATGTGCTCGGGATGGGGCATTCCGCCGAGGGGGATGCGGCCTACTTCCTTCTCGTACAGCCGCAAGATTCTACGGTCCAAAAACTGGCGGAGGACGGTGGCGGTGCAGTGGGCCTCGTTCATCAGTTCCTCGCGGGTGATCTCGCGCTGGGGCACGGGATTCTCTTCGCTGACGCTGGCCAGCTCCAGATAGGCGCGGAGGACCTTCTGCTGGGCAGGAGCGCGCTGAAGCATGGCCTGGGCAGCACGGAGGGCCTGCGCCGAACGGAAGTCGTCGGCCAGCACGACGTAGGTCTCGGTCTTGGGACGATAGTCGTCCTCGGCCTTGAGACCGGACGGGAGGGCGGCCTTATAGACGTCGCCAATGGGCGAAAGGTAGTAGTCGGCTATCCACTGCCATAGGCGCAACTGCTGGGGCAGGAGCACGGGACCCGGGTCCATCATCTCGACAATAGACTTCACGCCCTCCTTGCCTGTCTTGAGCCCTGCGGGCACCTGGTCGTGGAGGGCTGCGACAAGGCCAGTGTAGGTTTTGGTCTTGCCCAACGGCACACGCACGCGGCAACCAGGCTGCAGACGCGGGGCCAACGTGTCGGGAACGCAATAGGTGAAGTAGCCCTCCAAGGGCAATGGTAGGATGATGTCGGCGTAAGTCATGGCGCAAAGTTACGCAATTATTTTGCAATCCTCACCAAAATATCGTACTTTTGCACGGAGCAAGCGGTCTGCACGAGAAGACAATTGCTTTTGCCCACAACATAAGACGATCGTTTCGCCAATAGAAATAAGTCGATCGCTTTGCTGACAGAAAACTGACTATCATTTCACTAATAAGGATAAGACAATGGACAATGAAGTATTGAAAGCTATACGGGAGCGCCGCAGCCTGCGCCGCTTCAAGGGGGAACAGGTCGGCGACGACGCCCTGAAGGCCGTGCTCGAGGCAGGCACATGGGCTCCTACGGCCTTCGGCAAGCAGGACCCGTGGATCGTGGCGGTACAGAACGAAGCACTGCGGGCCCGACTGACGGCGATGAATGCCCGCGTGATGGGGACGGAGAGTGACCCCTACTATGGTGCACCGACCGTGGTGCTGGTCTTTGCCAGCGCAGACAGTCCCAACAAGGACCGCGACGGTTCGCTCGTGCTGGGATCGATGATGGTTGCCGCTCACAGTGTAGGACTGGCCTCCTGCTGGATCAACCGCGAGGACGCCATGTTTGCCACCGAGGAGGGAAAGGCGCTGATGCGTGAACTCCAGTTGCCCGAGGGACTCGCTGGCGTGGGTGCGCTCGCCCTGGGCTATCCCAACGCAGAACCGAAGGCGGCCAAGCCGCGCAAAGAGGACTACTATCGCATCGTGAAATAGCACACGGCGAAGACCTTAAAAAAACGTAAAAAGCCTTAGCCGCTGATGTTTTCAAGGGGCAAAGGGCGGATAGGTGCGGAAAAATTCGTACTTTTGCAAATGTATTTGAGGTAATATTTATTTCGACGCATCATTTATTAAACAATAGAGAAATATGAAGAGAATTGTATTGGTACGCCACGGCGAGAGCCAGTGGAACATGGAAAACCGCTTCACCGGTTGGACCAACGTTGACTTGACTGAGAAGGGCAAGGAGGAGGCTTTCGCCGCCGGAAGACTGCTCAAGGAGAATGGTTTTCACTTTGATATCGCATATACTTCCTATCTGAAGCGCGCCGTGAAGACGCTGAACAACGTGCTCGACGCTATGGACGAGGACTGGATCCCCGTGGAGAAGAGCTGGCGCTTGAACGAGAAGCACTACGGTATGCTCCAGGGCCTGAACAAGGCTGAGACCGCCGCCAAGTATGGCGACGAGCAGGTGCTGCTGTGGCGTCGTAGCTTCGACGTGGCTCCCCACGAGTTGCCCGCAGACGGCATCGGCAGCGCACTGACGGATCCGCGCTACGCCCTCGTACCGGAGGACTATCTCCCGACGACAGAGAGCCTGAAGGACGCCATCGAGCGTGTGATGCCCTACTGGGAGTGCACGATCTTCCCGAAGCTCAAGGAGGTGGACTGCATCATCGTGGCTGCCCACGGCAATAGCTTGCGCGGTATCGTGAAGCACCTCAAGGGCATCAGCGACAGCGAGATCACGAAGCTCAACATCCCGACGGCTACCCCGTACGTATTCGAGTTTGACGACAAGCTCCAGCTCGTGAAGGATTACTACCTCGGCGACGCCGACGAGATCGCTCGCAAGCAGCAGGCAGTGGCCAACCAGGGCAAGGCCAAATAATCTCGGCCCCTCTTTTTTCATAGACGCAACAACGGGCGGCAGGTCATACGACTTGCCGCCCGCTTTGTTTCTACTCCTTTTCTGCCCTTCTGTTACCCATACAAGAAGCCCTGGATGGACTGGTGCGAGAGATAAGCGTTATACAAAGCCCTGTTATTAAACAGAAGAGGATAAAAAAGGGCGTTCCACGAAGACCTCATAGAGAAGTCCTGCGAAACGCCCCGGCTATATTACCTAAAGTACATTCTTACTTTAGCATGTTGTGCCTTCAAGTTTAGAAGACGAACTGCACGCGAGCCTGAACCATGTGGAAGTTCTTGTCGTATGCGTACTTGTCCTTAGACAAGTTGGAGTAGGTGTAGTCGAGCATAGCCTGGACGAAGCGGTTGAAGCTGTAGTTCACACCGAGGGTCCAAGAGCGGACGGCACCACCACCAACGCTGCTTGACTTGTAAGGATAGTCGGCCATCATACCATCAGGATAGTACTGGTCGCGACCTGCGCTGTAGTACTCGCCAGCGTTGATGTCGTTGAGACCCGTGTAGTTGAAGCGGCCCACGATCTCCAAAGAACGGCCAGAGAGACCCTTCAAGGTACCGTTGCGGCTATCAAACTTGTAGGGGTTACCAAAGATCATGTAGCCTGCCTCAACGTATCCACCATGGAAGTTGTTGGAACGAAGCGGGTTGGCCGTGATCCAAGCATCGAGGGTACCCCAAGTATCAATGTTGTTGTTGCTTGCGTCGAAGAGCGTCTTGGAGTCGCGCTTCTTGGTGACGTGCTTGTAGAGATACTCACCACGAACGAAGAGCTTATCGTTGTGATAGAGGGCCTCGGCACCAGCGTCGAGGACGTTCTCAGCCCAAGGCAGCTCGCAGCTTACGAAGCGCTCGTCCTCATCGACGAAGGTCTCCATGCTCTGACCCAGCTTGATGGTCTTCTTGAGAACGTTGTTCTCCGTCACACCACCACCCACGTGCTGGTAGCGGATGTTACCACCGATCATCAAGGTCTGCGTGCCGTCGTTGATGGGACGATACTGGTAGCGACCTGAGAGGACGATACCATTGAAGCCAGACTCGATCTTGTTGTACTGGTTCTCGGTCGTCACACCCTGATAGGCCATAAACTTGTCGTTGGTGAACTTGTAGGTGATACCCAGCTCACGACCCTCGCCGAGGGCGTTGGCAGCGCCGGCACGAGAGATGAAGTGGTAGCTACCGAGAGAGGTGTTGCGAGCCATGGAACCAGCGGCGTTGTTGTAGTAACCCACCTGGATGTCATGGTTGCCACCCTTGTTGTCCTTCTGGTTGTAGCGAAGGAAGATGTTCTTCTGAGAGAACTTGCCACCACCGAAACCGAAGTCTGCATAGAAGTACCAGTCCTGATAGGTCAGCGAAGTACGGATGCGGGCGTCAGCGATCGTAGCGCCAGACTGCATCGGCGTATAGTCGTTGTGGTACCATGCTGCGTCGGCCATGAAGCGGGCACCCACGGTGAAGTGGAGGTCTTCCTGCTCATTGTCGATAGTCACGGTCGGCTTGGAATCAAAGTCCTGCGCGTTGGCTGCCATGGCGCAAAGAGCGAACATGGGCAATATGATAAATTTCTTCATTGTCTTTATTTACTTATGAATGTTGGTAATATGACTTACTTAAACCACTACCTTTCGATTAGTAACCGAGCTCGTTGAGCACGTCGGCACCGTCGGGCACCACGTGGGGAGCCTGAGAGTTGTCATACTTCTGCTCCGGGTGGAACGGGTTGTGGAGCGTAGAGCTGCAACGGAAACCATTCTCGATCATGTAGCGGAGCGACATCTCAGAGTGGTTGGTGAAGAAACCGTCCATGTAGATCGGGTGGGTCTGCGGCGTGGTGAAGGTCGTGTAGGCCGTCGGCTGCACGGTGACACCCAGGAGGTCGTCAAACTGCGTGGCATTCTCACCCCAGAAGTTGACATAGTAGCCCATGTAGCGGGCAGTCTGAGCATAGCTATCGAAAGAGTACGGGTGGTTGATCATACCGCTCTTGCGAATCATGTAAGCCATCCAGGGAGCGTTGAGCTCAGGATAGTTGTTGGGCGCACCCTCTACGCACGGGCCAATGATGTGGGCACCATGATCCTGGGCGTACTTGATGAAGGAAGCGTAGCCAGCAGGCGTGTCGTAGTTGAGGTCGGTAGAACCACCGTTGCTCAGCCACAGGAGGTAGCACATCGGGATCTGACCCTTGAAGACGTTGTAAGCACGGTTGAGAGCGTCGAAGGAGAAGGTCTGGAGGATCACCTTACCATTGGTGTTACCCACGTTGACGTGGCCGTTGACATAGAACGGGTTGCTCTCTGACTCCTTCTTGGTGATGATGTTCCAACCCCACTCGTCGAGGATGTTATAAACACGGATCTCGATGTCCTTCGGGTTCAACCAAGACTCCTTGAACTCGGGATAGATACCCGGACGGTTGCCGTTGTCCTTGTCGTCAGCGACATAGGCGGTGCTACCGTTCTTGTCACCGAAGCTGTACTCCACGAAGTCCATGTACTTGCCGGCCTTGCTACCGACGGTGCTGGGATCGTCGCACTTCACGGCAGCCTTGGCAGCCTTGTAGATCTCCTCCAGCGTCATGTTCTTGTACTCGTCCTTGATCTTGTAGGTCAGCACGCGCTCGCCCTCGGCATTGCGGTTGAGCTTCTTACCCATAGCGTAGTTGATCTGATCCTGCAGGGCAGAGACATAGAGACCATTGCTATAGTGGATCGTGGGCACGCCAGCAGCATCGTAGGTGTAGTAGCCATTGTGACCTGCGGCGAAGGAAGCTCGGCCCAGCTCGGGCGTGGCGTCGTTGAACCACTTACCAGCGTCGAGCATCAGGAGCTCAGCATAGTAGTAGGACATGGTGTAGTTGGCACGGAAATCGGCCACGTCACGCTGATACTGAGCCTCGATATCAGCCTCAGAGAAGTGCTGCGTACCGTCGTCATTGCGGAACGAGCGGTAGAAGTCCTTACGCTTGGTGGGCACGTCGTCAGAGAAGACAGAAGCGATGTTGGTGGTACGCTTCAGGTTCTCATCGTGGTTGGCGAGCACCACACCGTCCTTGGTCACCTGGAGGTCGCTCTCCAAGTAGTCGGCGCCCATATTGCGGGCCCAACGCCAGGCAGCCTCAGTCTCCTCAGGAGCCCAGTAGGTGGAACCACGGTGTGCCACGCAAGCATAGAGAGGCACATAGTCGCGCACCTTCGCCATCTCCGGCGAGATCTGCTGCACGTCGGTACGCTTGGCGTCAGTATTCACATTGGTGAATTGCTGCTCGTCAGAGCAAGAAGTAAAGGCAGTGAGCATAGCCATACCCACGAAGCCTAAACGGATAATTTGCTTTGTCATAAACAATTATTAATTGATGATATTGACTAAATGATTATTCTAAATGATAGCGATCGCCAGTCTTTACTTGTTCTTCACAAGATACTGCTCCTTCTTGTAGGTGAGGGCCATGAAGAGAACGGAGAGCACGCAGGCGCCGATGAGGAGGACGAAGGTCCAGTCCCAGCCAGCAGCCTCAGCGACGTAGCCGATAACGACATTGGCCAGCAGAGCCGTACCGAGCACGTAGCCCATGAAGCCAGTCAATCCGGCAGCGGTTCCTGCCACGTTCTTCGGAGCGAGGTCGAGAGCCTGGACACCGATGAGCATCACAGGACCATAGATGAAGAATCCGATACCGATCAGGCAACCAATGACGACATTGATATTGGTGAAGTTCTGCCAGTAGATGACGATCAAGACTGCCACGACGATCATGAAGAGGATGGTCGGCAAGGCACGACGACCGTGGAACACCTTATCGGACAACCAACCACAGATGATCGTACCAGGGATGGCAGCCATCTCGTAGGCGAAGTAGGCCCAGCCGGCCTCCTTGATATCGATGCCCTGCTCGGTGAGGATGGTAGGTGCCCAGTCGAGGCAACCGTAGCGCACCATATAGACGAAGGCATTGGCAAAGGCGATGTACCACAAGAACTTGTTGGTCAGCACCGTACGGAAAATCTGACCCGTAGAGAGCACCTCCTCTGACTTCTCATCGTAGGTATCGGCATAATCGTTGCGCCACTTCTCAATAGAGGGAAGACCGCAAGACTGAGGCGTATCGCGAATCATGCTGTAGGCAATGATAGCGATCAGGATAGCAACAGCAGCGGGGAAGAGGTAAGTACCAATCAAGAAGTAGGACTTCTCGTCAGCACCGTAGAACCATGATCCGAACCAAGCGGCTCCATAGACGGCCATCGGGCCTACAAGAGCACCACCGACGTTGTGGGCGCAGTTCCAGAAGGACATCCAGGTACCACGCTCCTTGATGGAGAACCAGTGGGTCATCACGCGGCCACACGGAGGCCAACCCATACCGTTGAACCAACCGACAAGGAAGTTCAAGACGGCCATCAGGGTGATGGCCAATCCCTTGTTGTCAGCACCAATCCACTGCACCGGAACGATCATGAACATCATCGAGATAGCAGCGAGGATTAGACCCAGCGGCAGGAAGCGCTGTGCATTGCTGCGGTCGGAGATACTGGCCATGACAAACTTGGAGAAGCCATAGGCGATAGCGTTCATGGAGAGCACCACACCCAGCTCACCCTTCTCGAAGCCAAACGGCGCAAGCATCGGGATTGCCATGGAGAAGTTCTTGCGGACAATATAGAATCCCGCATAACCAATAAAGATACCGATGAAGACCTGCCAACGCAAGCGACGGTATCGCTCATCTGCCTCGGAGCCTGTCTGCTCCGGCTTAAAAGCAGGAGGAGCCAAAAAATTCCACATAATAAATTTTATTTAAACATTAGTTATTCCGAATCTCAAAGAATCGTTGTATTCCTTAAAAAGCAACTTTTGCGCAAGCAAAAAGGGTAATTCGTTTTACGCTTCAAAACCCAACGCCATGCTTTACGTTTGCAAAAGTACAATAAGGCGGCGAAACAAACAAATGTGTTAACATGTTTTAAGGATATAAATCAAGAGCAGTAGCTTTTCAATACATTCCAAACAACCAAAAAGGCCATTTTCTGTATATTACATGCATGTTTTTCGCTTCGAAAGCTAATGAAACTAATTTTATTTAAACGCAACATCTTGTCAACTTCACGAATCTGCCACTTCTCAAGCACTCAAAGGAAGAAACATGCACGATATATAAAAGAGTGTGCATTTTATATGAATAAGAGCATGCACAGTAGACAAAGGAGTGTGCATGGTATAAAGGAAGGGAGCGAGAGCACAATATGAAGAAAGGATAAGAAAACACTACAAAGAACTGGCGGGCGCCCGAGAGAGTACCCGCCAGTTCTTATAGGATGACCTTGCGTCTTGGCTACGCCTTAGCCGAGCGCGTCGTTTTTGATCTTGTTATAGTCGGCAAAGGCTTTGTCGAAGGCTTCAAACTGTGCTTGCGACTTCTTGCCGAGGGTACCACGAAGTCCGCGATAGTAGCGCACCACCTTGGCTCTAAGCTCACGACGGTCAGCTTCGGTAGCACCAGTCTGATAGGGAGCATAGATTTTGTCCAGGTCCTTATACATCTGGGGCACGAGCGTAGCAAGAAACTCCAGTTCGCCAGTGTAGTCCCCGGGCGAGACGGTCGGGGCTGTATCTTGCGCTGTCGTGTCCTGCGGGGCCACCGTGGCCGTGGTATCATGGGGCACGGCTACTTGCTGCGTGTCGTCCTGTGACAGAAGGTTGACATCATTGATGAAGTAGAGGACGATTCCAACCACTACAGCCAAGGCCAACACGACGGCAAAGGCACGGAGCGCCCCCTTGCCTACCTTGGGCACGCCAACCTTCACACCGCCCGAGGGACGGCTACTGCGACGGTGATCCAGAGCGTCAGCAAAATCGGCCATGGTCTCATAGCGCGCACTGCTATTATAGTTGCAGCAGCAACTCACCACGTCATAGAACTCACCACCGAGGCGCAAGTCCTTCATCAGCATACCGAGGGCGTACATGTCGGCACGTGCCGTGACAGCCACCGTGCCGTCCTTGATCTCGGGGGCCTGATAGCGGATGACCTGTGCCGCGTCGTCCTGATTGCCGGCATAGGTTTGGCGGAAGTTGAGCAATCGGACCTGGTTGCCCTTCTTGGTGACAAATACCACCGCTGGAGAGAGGTCGCCATGAACGCCCTTGCGCTCATGGATATAGCCGAGTGCAGAAGCCAACTGCTCGAGCACGGCCTTCTTGGCTTCGAGGGAAGGATTCTCAGCAGCGAAGGCTGACAGGGGACGGGCGTCTTCCCAATCGACGACTAGGCAGCGTCCCAGGCCGTCCACATCCCGCATCTCTACATAGCGAAGCAAGTAGGGATGTTCTTCTTCGTGATGTGCGTCAAACTGGCGCTGAAGCCCCTTTTCATAAAGCGGCTTCCCTTGATATTGTTTTTTGATGGAGATCAGCAACTCCGGCTTTGCGCCGCCATCGCTCAACGTGAAGCGATAGACACCATAAGTTTTCAAATCCTGCATAATTATTTGCCGTTCTTGACCGTTGGTACTACGTGATGGAAGTCCAAGTGAGCATTCCACCATGATTAAAGTGCAAAAATAGGAATTTTATTCGGTATTGCCAAAGGATTGGCCTTCTTTTTTACTCCCCTCTGCCTGCGTCTTCTCCCAGGCTTCCCATTCTGCCTGAGCCTGCTGCCAGTCGGTGACCTCTCCCGAGGCGACTGCTTCGGCCTGGCGCGCAGCCTCATCACGGGCTCTATCACGGGCGCGCTTGGCCTTCATCTGGGCAATGGTAGCCTCATCAAGAATCACGATCGCACCACGACGGATGGCCTCCTGTAGCTCGTCGGGTCCGAAGGCCTTACCCTGCACATTGAAGTCGGATATATTAAACTCGTAATCGACGCGCAGCTCGTGGCGAATCTCCTTCTGCCGTCCCCGCTTGCTGGCGTTCTTCAACTTGAGCAAGCGGGCTATCTCTGTAATCTCTTGTTGTGAAAATTTATTTCTTCCCATGTTGTTCTTGTCTCTGTCTGCCCACGTCGGGCGTTCTGGCACTTTGCTATCGCTACCTCGGCATGACCCCAACACTACCCTATTATCTCGACACAACCTCGCTATTGCCTCGCTTACGCCCGAACTTTAACAAACCATGAGCCTGCCATTACCTCGTGAGACTCAACTTAACATTGAAGCCGAAGTCGTGGGTCGTGGTCGGATAACTGCTCGAAGAAAGGAGCGGCGTATTGGTCTGCATATCGTAGTAGAAGCTCATCGTGACCAAACGCGAGAGGGTGTAGTCGGCGGAGAACGAGAGCTTGAACGCCGAGTTGCCACTCGAAGCCGAGGAAGTCATCGTGGCGATGTCGCGCGTGATGGCTGCCTGCTTGCGGAACGAGAGGTCAAGACGCAGGTTCAAGTCGCGGTTCACACCACCACGAGCAGCCTGACCGCGATTGTTCTGACTATTTTGACTTCCCTGTTGTTGGCCGTCGCCCTGCTTCTTGGTCTTCAGCTTTTTGCGGCCGCGCGGACCGAAGAGGTCAAAGTTGTTGATCTTATAGCCGAACCCGAGTACCAAGTCCTTACTGATGGCCTCATTGACCTGGACAGAGGTCATCGAGAGCGAGAGCTGACGTGTCTGGTTGTACTTGATCTCAGCTGTCAAGTTGTTGAGCGTCGTCACCGACAGACCGAGCAGCGGCGAGAACGACTCGTTGATGCTCACCATCGAGACGTTGAACATCGAACTCGGTATGGGGCTTCCCGTCGCGGCATCCTGGACGAAACCGAGGTCGCCGTTGAGAGCCAGCCAGGTGCTATAGCTCTGATAGGCGCCGACACTATAGATGCTCTTGTAGCTATGGTTGATGTTGACGCTCTTGAAGAGGTCGCGGAACCACGGCAACTGTGAGAGACCGCTGTAGCGCACGGTCCAGTTGGGCAGCAGCGAAGCCAATGTGGGGAAGATGTTCAGGCCCACGCTTCCCATGCCCGTATAGGCGTTGAGGAAGGCTGGGATCATCACGTCGCCACTATACTTGTCAACAGCACCCTTGGCAGGATCAAACTTACCTCCGCCCAGGGCGGCAGGATACTGTTGGCCCACATACTGCGCCTCCACCCGGTCACGGTAGCCATCGAGGGAGCGGACAAACTTCTCGAAGGTCGCACTATGGTAGCCGTTGGCTGCATCGCCCATACCCTCGAAGGCCGAACCGAGCGAGAGCGTCGTCATCGTAAACGATCCGCTCTGTGTGGTCGGGTTGCCCTGGTACATATATTGTATGCTCTTCGCCGTGGTCTGCGTGCGAGAGGCGTTGAGGTCGATCTTGAGGTTGTTGACAGGCTCCAGCGTCATGCGCAACTGCAGGTCCTGAGTGTGGTTGGTCGTTGCCGGCGTGGCCACACTATCGTTCGATAGCAACCAGCCTCGCTCGCGCGCGCGATCTATATAACTGTCTCCCGTCATACCAAAGGCGAAGTCGAGGCCTGGAGCGAGGGCATCGCCACTACGCTGACCGAAGGCCTTGCCTATGACGGGCATGAAGCCGGGCAGCATCATCGCATACTGGTCGCGATAGGAGATACTGAAGGATCGTGCCGTCATCAGCACACGGGCCACACACTGGGCCGTCTTATACCAGCGCTTATCGTCGAGCGGTTCCTTGGGCGTGACGGTGAGTTTCATGCGGATGGTGGAGTCGGTCTTGTTGAAGATCTTGATCTTGTTGTCGTCCACCTTCTTCCAACGCACGTCAATGGTCTTACCGTCGGCATCCTTGGCCGTGACGACGAGTCGGCGCGTCTTCTTGCCATGATTGATGACCATCGTGGTGTCGGCCTTGATCGTCACCTCGCGTTCGAAGCTACGGCGATTCTTGGGCAGTTCCTTTTTCTTGTTGCCAGCCTTGTCGTCCTTGTCGTCCGCCTTGTCCTTATCCTTATCGTTCTTTGGCTTCTGTGGCGGATTGGGCGTGCGCTGATCGCGGCCCGAGGCGTTGGGGCGACGGCGGTTGTTGCGTTTCGACTGCTTAAATCGCTCGTTGGTCTTCTTCAGGAACGGGAACTGGTTATAGAGTTTCTCCAGGTTGAACGTACCATTGAGGTTGATCGTGCGGCTCATCGAGATGGTGTTGCCTAGCGACGTGCCATCCTCCAGGTCCGATCCTCTCACCCACGAGTAGGTAGAGGCGTAGCTGGCATCGGCATTGACCCAGTCGAAGATGGGTATCAGGTTGAGCGGCAACTGGTAGGAGGCGTTGAAGGACTGATTGAAATCCAGCGGGCGTCCCCAGTGGCGGATGCTCTGCTTCACGGAGTCTTTCCAAGCCTGATACTGGTCGGGATAGAGATCCTTGTTGACGGGCGTATAGGGTTCTTCGATCTCCGCATGGGTCGCACTCTGGAAGTTCATGTGAAGGTTTTTCGTCAGATCCCAGCGGATGGTGAAGTCGCGGTTCCACAAGAACTGCTGACTGAAGGTCAGCGGCAACATGGCGTTCTCCGTCGATTCCATGTCGCGCTCCTGCAGTTCATAGTAGGATCGCGTCATCTCCGTGTTGAAGCCGATGTTCTGCGGCAGCCAGTTGAGACCGAAGCGCTTGAAGATCTCCAGCCACTTCGATCGGTTCTTGATCTTCTTGAACGGTTCCCACGACTTATAGACTGGCGTCCAACTATAGGAGAGTGCACCGCGCCAGTTGTCCTCGTTCTCATAGACCGTGGTCTCGCCGCTGGTGTGGGTGTGACTATGGCTATAGGAGAAAGAGAAGTTGGCCGGGTCGTAGGGCATGGGGTGACGCTTGTTCTGTATGCCAACGCGCACGTTAGAAAGCGAGAAGTTGGTCGTCGTCTGCTTCGTGACGGCGATCGACTCGATACTGTCTCGCTCACTACGGCTTCCCGCTGCGTCGAGTGCATCCTGCAGTTCCATATCCGTATCGAGCGGATTGTACTTCGGGCGACTTTGAGTGCGCTGCACACTATAGTAGATCGGTGCAGAGACCCGCGCCTTATCGGGGAAGAACTTTCCCAAATCGAAGTTGGTCGTGAGGGTGTAGTCGCTCGTTGTCTCCTGCTGGCGCTCGTTGACGCCCTGCTCGATGCCACCGAAGCCGTCGGTGATGTAACTGCCGTTGAGATCGATGGTACCAAAGTCGGAGAGCTGCACGTTGAGTTTTCCGCGTGCGGCCCAGCCTCCCTCATTGTTATACTCCAGCAGGCGGAGCTCGTTGACCCACACCTCGCCGCTCTTCTCCTCACCACTGAGGTTGCGCACACCGATGATCATCGTCTTCACCTCGCCGAGCGTCGGATTACCGACGATGGTGATCTTGTTGGCTGGCTTGTCGGCATCGTAGGTCACGAAGGGCATGCTGAAGCTGGCCGTACCTGCGGCCTTGGCCTCGTTGCGTGCCTTCTTCACGGCCGTAAAGACCTTGAGCGGCACGTCGAGCATGTTCTCCTCGGGCCATACAGCCACACATCCCTCACGCGAATAGCCATTATAGCGGCCAGGGGCGGTGAGCGTCAGCGGAATCTCATACTCGTAGTAGTTGTTCTTATAATCGGAACCGAAGCGGACAAAGACTGCCAGCTGACTGTTCTGCAGTCCAGTCGTGTTCGGGTCGAAGGCATTGGCATGTGCGAACATCTGGATGCGCTTGTACTGGCGGAGATCGAGGGTGGTGTTCTTATAGACTGCCTTCGACTCGCCCGTGCCCAGGCGGTTGACCGTCATAGCCAGAGCCTGCTCGTTGCTCTGCACGAGCTGCGGCTGCGTCGGATCCTGCTCGCGCGAGATGCCCGGCGGGAGAACATAGTTGACAGGCACCTTGTCGGAGTTTTCCTCGATGCTCACAGCGCTGACGGACATCGTGCCCGAGGTCGTTGCCGAGTTTGTTAGGTTCTGGTTGTACTGTCTCCAGTCGCCACGCACCAGGTCGAGGGATCCGAAGCGGAGCACAATGGGCTTCTCGAAGCCCGTAAGGAACATGCGCATGAAGCGGATGGAGGTAAAGTCGCTGATACCACCGACACGGCGCTCAAACTCTCTGAGGGGGATACGGAACTGATACCATGTCGCCTTGCCCGTACCTCCCTTGCGCAGGGAGGGCGTCGTCTCGCGCTTATCGACAATGAAGTTTTGGCCTACGACCAAGTCCTGGGGACGGATGGAGAGATGGTACTGGTAGTACTTCTCATACTCGTTGAGCGTGTAGTCCTGGTTGATATCTTCCACATCGGGGGTCGTCTTGTAGGACGTGTCGTAGTTCTCCGGCTGGTTGTCGGAATCGGGGGAGTTGCCCTGCGGCATGTTGATGCGCTTGTAGCGTTCCAGGATAGACTTCTGTTCGCGGTCGTAGTCGGATCCGCGGAAGTAGTGGTAGTTGTCATTAGCTGGGTCGGCCCAGATGGAGTCGAAGACGGCCTGGTTGACCTTGCCTCTGATCTCCGTCAGGAAGTCCTGGTAGGACTCAAACTCGCGCTCCTGATCGTCGGTGAGACCGTTGAAGCCCACGTCCTGCAGGGCGCGGCTGCCCTTTGTAGTGGCAAAGGCATAGGTGACGGTGGGCTGCGTCGGGATGCGGCCCCACTGCGTGGTGGTCCAGGACTCGCTGCCATCGACGGGCATTCCGCTCTCATAGAACTTCTTGCCGTCGCGGAGAATGTCCTCGCTCACCTCGCCGAGGTCTATATAGAAGTCGCCACCGTAGAGATGAGCATCTTCGCGCTCGTTGCTGTAGATGAAGGGGTCGAGCATCCAAAACTCGATATACTCGATATTGGCGGCCTCGAAGTCGCTCGTGTCCAGTTTGCGCATCATGCCGCCCCACTTCGTCTTGGGCTGGTTGAGGCGTCCGTTGAGGGTGAGGTCTGGATTGAAGTTGTACGGACCACGCTCGTCGGGATAGTAAGCGAGGTTGAGGACAGTAAGCATCGACGACTGGCCGCTATAGTTGTTCTGGTCGCGCTTCGGGAAGAGCTCGCGGGTATAGACCTCGCGCACATAGTAGTTGGAGAGCTGCTCCAGGTCGCTGCGGATATGGCCTGGCGTGAGCGACGAGCTGCGTCGTGTGAAGAGCGGGTCGATATTGTACCATGCGAGCAGCGATCGGTTGTAGCCACTCTTGAGCGTTGTCTTGTCACTCGCCTCGTTGAAGAGACTCGGTACGGAGGAGATGACCCAGGAGGTAGGCTGCGAGACGTCGATGGTGCTCTTCGTGTTTTCGAAGTCGTCGAGGTAGGAGGCGTTGTCCTGCGTGCCACTGGCCTTGCCGGCAATAAGCTGTGCAAACTCGGCCGATAAAGAGATCTGCGAGGGCTGCGTGAGGTGGAGGAAGGGAATCTTGTCGAGCATGTTGGTGAGCCACTGGCTCTCCTTCTTCCAGTTGAGGTTGAGACCCCAGATGGTATTGTTGAGGGGTTCCGATCCCATGCTGACCTTGGTGGTGAGGGCCTGCTCGCTCAGATGCATGAAGGTACCACCCAATTGGAAGTTCTTCGAGAAGTCATACTCCCAGTTGAGTCCCACCATCGTCTTGCGTTCCTGACCATAGTCGCTCTGGCTTTCGAGCGAGACGTTGATATTGGTGCCCGCGTCGATGATGTTCTGGTTGAGGATGGTCACCTCACCCGAGTTGTAGTCCACGGAGTAGTCGCTTCCCTCGGTCAGGGTCACGCCGCCTGCCGTCACCACCACCGATCCCTGCGGCACGTTGTAGGCGCCCAGCGAGATGACGTTGGCAGAGGATCCACTATACTGTCCGACGAGCATGTACTTGTCCTTCTCGGCGATCTGTTTCGCCACGGTCTTCGTGGAGTCATAGAGTTCGGTGAAGGCATACTTGTCCGCGCTCGCTGCCGCCACGCCGTGCTGCTCGAGATAGTTCTTCATGTAGGATCCGAAGGGTTCGGCGACGGGGAAGAAGACGCGTCCGTTGCTCACCGTGTAGCCCTCCACAAAGTCGAAGTAGCCGTTGGAGTTGGCCTTGTTGTTGTTGTCGAGGCGGTCAGCACCGAGGAGCTTGATGATCGGCGTACCCTTCACCTGAGCCTCGGGGATGTAGGAGATATAGACGCCCGTGGTGTCGCTCTGGTACTTCACGTCGAGGCGGAACTTCTCCTTCTGCACCGTCGAGGCGAGGTAATAGACGTTCTTCATCATCAGGCGCCAGTTGCCCTGCGCGGGGTTGTTGCTCGTGTTCTTCAGGGCCTTGACAAAGAGGGCCTCGCCGACGTTGGTGCGGTCGCTGGAGAACTCACCCACCTGGTAGGTCACGCCACCGTAGGTATATTCATAGGCGACAGCCAGCACTTGGTCGGCCTGCAGCCCGGCGCGCAGCGACACATAGCCCAGCGACGTATTGACCGTATATTCCGAACTGGACAAGAGGCGCGCACTCGAGAGTTTCTCAAAGTCGGTACCACCAACGAGTCCCATGCCCTCCAGCGCGCTGGAGGCTTGGTCGATGTCGCGGGCCTCGGGGTGGCCCTGTGCGATGGTCTGATACTCGCCGTTGGCTTGGTTGGAAGGCACTGCGCCCGAGCCTGGTCCCCAGAGGTCGGGACGGCTCACGCCGTTGTTCTCGCCCAGGTCGGTGAGGGCGACAATATTGCGGGTATTGGAGGTGGTTCCTGTCTTGTTAGTTACCCAGATTTCCACGCGGTTGATCTTCACGCCCGTGGCAAGGTTGGGGAGCGTGCGCATGCCTGCGTCGTAGTGGGCAAGGAAATAGTTGGAGAGGAAGAAGTGGCGGTTCTCCTCGTAGTCAGCGACATCGATCTCAAACGGGGTGAGCTGCTTGCCACCCTTGGAAGAGACGCTCTTGTTGGACGACTTCTTCTGCGAGAACACCGTCTGGAGTTTCAGACGGCCAAACTGGAAGTCGGTGCGGATACCGAAGAGGCTGCTTGCGCCTTGTACAAGGGAGTTGTTGGAGGGGAAGGAGATATTGCCAGCCTCAACGAGACGCACCATCTCGTCCTCCTTGCCGTCATACTTGAGTTTGAGGTTCTGCGAGTCAAAGTCGAAGGTGGCGTCGGTATTGTAGTTGAGGTTCATGTTGACCTTGTCGCCAACCTTGCCATTGACGTTGAGGTTGATCTTCTCGTCGAAGTCCATCGTCGTGGTCTTGCGGTTGCGGATGGGGAGCGACGGGTTGTCAATGTTCTTCAGCGTCGCGCCAAACTTCAGTTCGGCGGTACCCTGTGTCTTGATACGTACGCCGCCAGGACCGAAGATTTTCTCTGCTGGTCCGAGGTCGAAGTGCATGTTGGTGAAGTCAAACTTCTCCTTGCCCTGCTGCTGGAGAATCTCCTTGTTCATCTCGCGATAGAAGTCGGCCCAGCTCTGTCGTTCGCTCCACACCCTGTACTCGTCTGGAGTCATCATGATCGGCGTACCGACGTAGGTGCCACCAATCTTGTAGCCGACGACATAGCGGTCGATGGAGTCGTTGTACTCCACCGTCTGCTGCATGTTTTCTGGTCTTTGCAGGTCGGTGGTGCCTTGCTGCAGGTCGTCGAAGGTGATGGGGGTGGTACGCTGTATCTTCCAGCGCGGATGGAGCAGCGAGTCGGGGATTTCCTCTTCGTCGATGATCACCTCGGGCAGGTCGGGCTTCTTCGTCTTCGTGGTGTCGGCGGGAAGCAGCGACGACCAGGCTGGTTCGCCGACGACAGCCGACGACAGCAGCAACCTGCCTGCGATGGCCGCAAGGCTCACCGCAAATAAGACACTCATTATGATGGCAGACCTTTTCCTCATATTGATCGGTGTCCCGCTGCTGCCTTCTTCAAATTCAAAGTGGGAAGGCTCTGCGGGCTTGTCAGATGTCTATCTTGCTTGGAAAAATTGGGTATATTCCTGATTTTCTTTTAATTCTCTTATTCTCTTCTGCTCCCAAGGACGCTTGCCGGACTCTATTTGATGAGCTTCAGCGCCTGCTTGACGACTTGCTCCACGGGCAACGTTGGCTGCTCAGTAAGGATCGACTGGACGACCTTGGCCGACGGCGCAGGGGAGAATCCGAGCATGGTCAGCGCACTCACAGCCTCATCTCGGACGGTAGTATCGACCGCCGGAGTGCCTGGCTTGGCAACAGCATGGAGCTCGTCGGCTATGCCGCTGGCCACTATTTTGTCCTTCAGATCGACGATGATGCGCTGCGCCGTCCGCACACCAATGCCTTTCACGCTTTTCAGCATCCGCTCGTCGCCACCGGCGATGATGTTGCAGAGCTCCTTCGGCGTGATCGAAGAGAGGATCATCCGCGCCGTATTGGCTCCCACACCCGAGACGGTGATGAGCAGGCGATAAAGGGCGCGCTCCTGTACCGTGGCAAAGCCGTAGAGGGTGTAGCTGTCGTCGCGGCCTCCCGTGACGATTGCCTCGTGGACGTAGAGTTTCACCTCCCGCTTCCCCTGAAGAACGGTATAGGTGTTGAGGGAGATGCCGAGCGCATAACCGACACCCGCCGCCTCAATGACGGCCTGCGCCGGGGTGAGCGCAGCCAGCTCGCCTCGTATATATTCTATCATATCGTTGTTTGCAAACTTATTCTTATATTTAGCTAAACGCAGACGCCCCGCCTTTTATTGCCTCGCCCCTCCATTTTATTGCCCGCCTCTACATATTTTTGCCCCGCAGCCTGCTTCCGCCTCCGTTGCCTGGGCTGCAGGTTTGACCACAGGATGTCTCCTTGCGACACTAACTAAAGTTTTCCAGCTCTATAAACCGAGGCTTTTGTAGATCCTCAAATCTGCAAATAATAGGACTAAAGGCGTTTTTGCTTGCAAAGCGAAAAATGATCATCTTGTCGTACATATTCTTGCGCAGCAGAAACATCTCAGACACAAAAGTCCCTTACCCCACAGAGCGACTTTTCAAAGTCTCTTTCTGGTTAAAGCGCACATTGGTATTGCTATCTCTGTTTTCAATGCCGACTATCACGTCGCCGATGATCACAACGCCGGGTCTGTAGCCCAGGAACTTCTTGCAGGTGGGCTTTGCGTCATACTTTTCCGCCTCTATGAATTGATGGTCAAAGGCAAAATCGTACTCCTGCCCAGCCTTCAGTTGCCCTGTTGCAAGTAGGGCCTTGACCAGCAGCTTGTTCGTTTTGTCCGCAGTGGTGAAATCATAGGCTCTGCCAGAAGCTGACTGACAGGTGGTGTTCTCGCAAGTTAGTTCCTCGATAGCGCGTAATATGGTGTCCGCACTGCAAGTACGAAGGGATGGACGAAGGGACAAATGCCTCATGAGGTGAGTGGTCACATCCGCGACACATGAGCCACCACAAAGATAGACGCACATCAAAGAGCGTAGGATCTCGCTGTACTGATAGCCATACCATTTGCATCTCATTCTCAAGGTGGAGTCAACGGTTTGAGCCAAAAGAGCATCAAATTGATCCATGATCGGAAAAATTCCTCCAAAAGGAGTGAGATTCTCGGATTTTATTTGTACATTTGCCATGTCATTCGGAGATTTTGCTATATTTGTTTTTGCAGCACTAAGGTAGGTGAAATATCTGACATGGCAAAAACCTAAGCAACTTTTTGTTGTTCAGGTACTTATAAAAAACCAACTCATAGTGCTGCGGAAATTAGATAGAAGATTAAACCAATATAAGTAGCTTTAAAAGAAATGTTGTACAGTTCAGATATATCAAATGAGCATTCATTGCTAAGAGACATTTTGCAGACACGAGGGATGGATTCTTTACCCAAGAACTATCCGTTGTGGAAGTTCAAATTGTCTGATGAAGAGTATGATGGGCTGAAACGCACCATCCAAAGCAACGTTGTCTATCTCTATAAGTTTGACATTGAGGCGGCACTCTGCTATGCAGAGTGGTGGCGGCGTGATTACAGAGGCTATTATCCTAATAAAGAGCAAGTTGCAATAGATGTAGGAGTACCTGAATACCATAAGGAACTGTTTGATGCAGCCAAAGGTGCATTGGAACAGAATGGCTATACGTTTCTGCATTCATTGAAAGGTAAGGAATCTTTTCGCACACTATTGAACCAAGGAGGACTTCCCATAACCTACATCAAGAACAATGACAGCAATATGGGGAGTTTTACGAGATTCCTTGGCGGATTAGTCAGAGAACTGTCTATCATTAACTATGACTGGAACAATGACGCCAACTCTATCATCCAGCAATTCAACTGCATTTCATACCTGAGCAAAGGTTTTAGAAATGAGAACATCTATGCCGTTGCCATGCAGATAGCTCATGCTATAATTATGGATGATACGGAATTGTTGCCATACGATGATACAGATGCATCATTATCGGAACTAACGAAATCGCTACTGAGAGAATACAAAAGCGTAAAAAGTGAGAAACGAACACGGCCTCTATCACTGTCATGGAAATTGAGGACAACACAAGAAGGCATTGGGTATCTGCTTGTAAATATGGATATTGTAAAAGATATATCATCGGACTCGATTCCAGGGCTTGATACCTTAACGTGCTACACGTTTGACATTTTTGTAGCAGGTATGCTTGTCGGGAAATATTCTCGTAAGAGCTTCGTATACGATGACGATGGAAATGCGATCAGTGCTATCTACACACGCATATCCACTGGCATGGCCAAAGATATTCTGTGGAAGGGAGAACCAGTTGTTGAAGTAAAAGTAAGATGTGACAACGATGAACGCCTTTTCTTAACAGTAGCCGGCTGCTACCCTCCGAACTTTGACCACCCACAAGTATTCCAAATGATGGATGACAACTTGTACAGCAAGAGCGAGACTGCTAACGCTGAAAACAACATCGTAGTTTTCTCATCTGAATGGGAATCCTCAGATGCTAATAAATTAACTATCTGTGATTACGAGCTGAATTATGTAGAGTTCACAAGTTCTGTAGAGCTGAGCAATCAAGAGACTTTAGAAAGTGTAAAAATCACTAACCAATTCACACCATACTCGGCCGAATTTAGTGGAAACTACATTCCTTGGGTTGAAAAGTCGAATTACAAGATTCTATCAATAGTTCCATCGGTTCATGTATACGACAAGGATAAAAATAGGATTAACAATTGCAAGGTCACATACAGAGGCCACCATGATAAAGGATCAAATTCTTGGAGGACTCTCAGAACCTCTTGTGTCCTTCCGATTGGCCTGGTGGACATAAGGGTTGAATTTCCTGATGGCAATTATATTGTAGAAACATTCTACTCTATCAGAGACATGACTTTTGGTTCAGCCAATGAAGATATTTATTCCACGGAGATTAATTTTAGCTGCTCTTCACCTTTGAAGGCAAGAATCGAGTCGCTGGAGAACATTGAAATCACCAATCTTAGTAACACGAGCTGGAAGATAAGCAGGAATAGAAATTCAATGCATTGTCCATCAGTCTGCTATTTCAGAATAAATAATGCAGACAATCCCTACTTGCGAGTTGCCATTGCGATACCTTTTGAAGGAACTATTATCACTGATACAGAAGGCAATATTGTTCCAAGAGGAAAGGTAATCTCATTCGCCAACCTGTCACATTTCAGAATAACAAATCATGGCGGCAGAAAAAGAAAGGTAGATGTATCTTACTATGCAAAGAGTGAAGACTTCAGCAGTCGTAAGCATCTAAAGGCAAACATTATAAATGGACTTGTCCCTCTCTCCGATTATAGCGATCTCATTTTGAGGACGTTTAACTTGTATGGAGCAAACACCTTTGACCGTACAAGCTCGGTCATGCTTAGAGTGCCTGGTCAAGAAGTTTTTATTAGAAAATTTGTTCTTGAAACCACCATCGACAATGGAACTTTAGTAGTTGTTGACAACACAGAGGATGATGCACAGGACTTTTTGTACGAAGGAGAACTTTATGCTTTCCCCGTAGACGAGTCACTTGGTATTGATGACTTTTATCCCATTAGTCTCATAAGAGAAGAAAAGAATAATAACAGGTTTTGCCTTCCTGACACATTCACGCACAATGAGTTTGTAGTATTTTCAGGTCCAGAAGTAAGACGAAGAATTATTCCGAAGTACTTTAACAGAGATGGCGGTGACTACACTCCCGAAGAACGTACCGCACGTTCACACAAGCTTAACAAGATTTGGTATGAATATCTCAGTGTTGAAAATTTTATGTCAGGAAAGCACTGGCAGCTTGTTTGTAAGGCATTTGATATATGCAGCAACCAGGAATTACCATTCACGACCTACAATGGGTTGAAGGTAATAGCGAGAAGTCCTGAATTGTTGGCCAAGTTCATTGTGGCCATGTGCGTGCATGATCATCAAGAAACCTTGATACAGGATATCGAACGCTTTGAGCAAGAGATGGTGGTTGCTCTACATTGGATTCCACGTGTCATGTGGGAGAAAAGCTTTAACGCACTTTGGGACTATATGCCTGATAAAATCATGAAATTCAAAGCAACGAAACAGAACGAGATTATTGCCTTACTAGACAACTTGTTCAATACTTCTTTATCTACTGTTGTAGCAAGAGATTTCAAGAAGTACATTCTCAATGGAAAGTTGAAGAAGGCAGAGCCGATATTGTATACTGACATCAACAGATATAAAATGCGTACACTAGGTCTGTCTGATACAAACGAAGATCTTCCGATAATTGAATTTAGCTTGGGTAAGAATTATTACCCTTATCAAAGGATGTTGCCTTCACATCGTGTGATGATAGAAGCTCCTATGTGTGCAGCAGAAAACACTTGTGACTTAAAAGGTTGTATCAATTTGTTTGCTCCTTCAGGAAAAGAACATGCAAGGATCATCAATTTCTATCGCAAGTACTATAAGGAAACTTACAGTGAAATATTCCTCAGAACCGTCAAACTGATAAATCAAAACTGAAATATATGAATTACGCCGATTTTTACAACTCAGCCGAGAAAAAACTCGTTGAATCTTTGGTCTCATTGTGGTTTCGGGGCAAAGGCAAAGAACAAGAGTATATGAGGACAATTCTTACAAAGGATGAGCCCCTATTATCAGAGCCTGTGTTTCAATCCGTCTTCCCGTGGGAAAGCAGTAAGGAAACATTCAGCGAACATTGTTCAAAACTCAACATTCTCACCAACGAATTTGTTAAGGCATTAAGTGGAGAATATGTGGAGAAGGATTACCGATTCCCAGCCGACCGTCATCCCTACAAACACCAGACTAAGAGCTGGAAGGCAATGCTCTCTAAAGGAGGGAAAACTATTGTGGTAACTTCTGGCACTGGTTCGGGTAAGACAGAATGCTTCATGATTCCTGTTCTTCATGATATTGCACAAAGAAATGAGAAGGATTGTGTTCAAGCCATATTCCTTTATCCTTTGAATGCATTGATGAAGAGCCAACAGAAGCGCATCCATGCTTGGTGCAAGGCTTTACCATCAAAAGTTACGTATGCTATTTATAATCGCGAGACTGAAAAGGGAAAAGGGAAGAATACAAATCCATACTATCCGCAACTAATCACACGTCCTCAAATTAGACAGAATCCGCCGCAGATTCTTTTTACAAACCCTACCATGCTGAACTATATGCTTGTCAGAGCTGAAGACAAGCCCATATTGGAAAAATCACAAGGCAAGTTGAAGTGGATATTGCTGGACGAAGCACATACATATACAGGTTCGGCAGCGGCAGAATTGTCGCTGCAACTTCGCAGAGTGTTGGATGCCTTTGGAGTAACTATTGAGCAAGTGAACTTCGCTGTTACTTCAGCTACTATTGGTGATGAAAAGGACCCTACTACAGAATTAAAACTTAAAACATTCGTTTCACAGCTAACAGGTAAGCCTGTTGATAGCGTGGTGGTCATTGGGGGCAAGCGTATTATCCCCAATATGGATAGTAATATTGCCCAACAAGCCATTGATAGAATAAATGCCAAGTTCAATACAAACATTAGGATCACAGACATTGAAAAGCTACGTAAGAAACTAAATGCGAACCCAGTTCTGTCTGCAAAAGAAATTACCAAAGAGTTGGACCGCTCCATTAGTAAAGATTTGAGAAAATCGCTGGAGCTAATAGACGTATTGGGGGACAAGATAGATGGTTTGGATAAGAATGATGGCAGTTCTATTGCCTTGCTACCATCACGCGCACATTTCTTCATCCGCTCAGTCAATGGAATATATGCTTGTGTGAATCCAGAATGTGGACATCATAAAACGACACGCTTAGATATTGGCAGTTTAACCACTTACCAAAACACAAACTGCCCGACGTGTAAATCACGATTGCTGGAGGTGGCAACATGCCCTAGTTGTGGAGGAATCATCATATCTGGAGAAACAAGCACATCGAAAGGCTTCAGAGCACATACAAATGTAGTAGATATAGACAAAAGTATTTTCTATGACAATATCGACGAAGATCTTATAGAGACGGAACAGGTGGCAGACGAAATTGTTGTCGATACTGAAGCTGATGGCTTTACTCCATTCTATTTTGGTAAGCCAGAGAAACGATGTCTAAGGAAACATACAAGAGAAGATAGGCATGTATTCAATCATGAGAGGAACAAAATTGAGATTGCAGCAGAAGATGCCGAGGAGAAGCTCGTGTTCAAATCGCTAAGACACGATGAAAGCAATGCTGATTTGTGCCCTCATTGTGGCAACCGCATTGGGCGACTCCACTATTTAAGAGCTAGTGCCACGCAAATGGGACGTGTTCTCTCTACACTGATATTAGATAATGCAGAAAGCGGTAATACTGATGATTTTGACGTTCTGTATGACGGGAAAAAGTATATTATCTTCACAGATAATCGTCAAGGCTCCGCTCGTTCTGCAATGGGTATGAACCAAGATGTTGAACGTTCTTGGATTCGTTCCTCAATCTTTCATGCGTTGGCAGACAAACGGATAGATTGTGAGGCTACTGCCACTTCAGGATTAAATGATGAAGAGGAAACTGAATACAATGAATTAAAGAGTATGTCCAATTTGGGCATGGGTCTTAAGAACAGGCTTGCTAAGCTGGAGGAGAAAAGAAATGGAAGTAACAACACTACAATCCCAGAATCTCCAGACGAGACATTTGAAAACATCAGCAGGCTTCTGGAATACAATGCGGATTTTGGCAAACTCTACAAACATCTCAATGCTGCACGTGGTGTAAAATACAACAACAAGTCAGCATACCTTAAAGCTCTTTTGGTTGACCAGTTTGGATGGATTCCAAAACGTGCCAATTCTTTAGAGAATATGGGGTTCGTAAGATTGGTTTACCCAGGGCTAAAAAGTGCAAAATGCCCTTCTATACTTAAACAAAAAGGTTACGGAGACAAAAACTGGCAGGATTATCTAAAAATCTGCATTGATTATGTAATCCGTGGTGGACGGCATTACACTATTTCGGGTGATTTTAAAGATTTCCTTACTCAGAACACGTTCGTTTCGGCAATCTACCCCAAAGATTCAACACTTCGAATTAAGGGACAGCCAGTGAGTAAGTGGCCGTCTGTTAAACAAAGTTTGACTGGCATACAAGATGAGCAGAACAGGATTGTACTTCAATTATGTGCTGCTCTTGACTATAATGACGTTGAGAGTTTTAATCCTGAAATGATAGCCAACATCAATGAGTTGTTGGAACAAGCGTGGATTTTCATCACGTCTAAAATATTGGATTGTTCAGACACGGAGAACCATGGTTTTATGCTTGATTTGCTTGGGTCAAAGGTAAGACTTCAACTCATGGATAAAGGCTATCTGTGTCCTGTGGACAATGTAATTGTTGATACGATATTCTGTGGTTACAGCCCTCGCATGAATGGATATATCGGAAAAGAGTACTTTGACAGATATAAGATTAAGGAAACCATCGATTATCCATATTTCCCATTTAAATCTTCTAAACTCACTCAGGGCGAAGTGGATACATGGATCTCCCAGAAACTTGTTCGTCAAAAAGAACTCGGAGTATATTCTGATATTCATGAAAGAGTATACTTACAAAAGCCTATTTTCATAGCAGCAGAGCACTCAGGACAACAATCTCGTAAAGACCTTGAGAAATACGAACAGGAGTTTAACAATGGTCATCTGAATGTCCTATCATGTTCTACAACTATGGAAATGGGGGTAGATATTGGAGGTATAAGCGAAGTCGTCATGAATAATGTTCCTCCCAAGTCGGCAAATTATTTGCAAAGAGCAGGACGTGCAGGTAGAAGAAATGAAACAAAGGCTTTGGCTTTGACTTTCTGTGCTCCCAATCCGATTGGCACTTTCACTTGGAATAATCCCAATTACCCCATGACTCACATAACCGAGACCCCCCTTTTGAAATTAGAGAGCCGCCAGCTCATTCAAAGGCACTTAAATGCCTTGATATTTGCTGACTTTGTTTCAGAAGAAGGTGGCATTAGAGTCACATCGAAATTAAAAGATTTCTTTGAATCAACGGAAGGAACAACCTACTATGATGGCTTCCTGACACATATTGACAAAATCATTGGAGGCCAGAGAAATGCCATTGATTCTTCGTATGCAAATCTCGTTAAGGGAACGGCATTGTCTGCTGTTCCAATAAGTGACGCAGCGTTTGCGACAAAGAAAGACATTGCCATTGTCTTTAGCCTGTATAAAAGCAGATTGGATTCATACGACCTATCCCTTGATTCCCTGCGCAATGAAAGCGGGCACAATGCTGCAATTAAGGCATTGAAACATCAAAAGGACAACTTCCTAGAATTATCACTCTTACAGTATCTTGCCGAGCATTCATTCTTACCAAGTGCAGGAATACCGACTGGATTAGTTCAGTGTATACTGGGATATGACAAAACCGACGATGATCCTACCATGCACCTTAGCCAGGCCATATCATCCTATGCTCCAGGAAATCAAGTGGTAAAGAACGAATGGATATATGAGCCAAGCGGAATCCTTCTGAAAACGAAGGATGATGACAGTTCAGCAAGATATGTATTACAGAATTGTATTCGCTGCGGCTACACTACAATCACTTCTGGTTCTGCGATAAACGATTGTCCTAAGTGTGGAGGGCAAGATACCATGCATGGCATAAAGGAGATGAGTCTTTCTACTGACAGTCGATTTACTGAAATCGTAGAACCTGCCGCATTCACAGTGGCTTGGGGTTCCAAACCTTCACGAAAGATGAACAGACGTGGCGGTATGAATTTTATTCAACCCGTACTCTTAGAGATGGAACCATGGGGAGAAAAAATATCATCCACGAAAATGTCAGTTAGATGCCCGACTAACAAATCAGAAATTCTATTCTACAACAGAGGCCAAAACGGATATGGCTATGCGCTGTGTCCCTACTGTGGCAGAATGGAACAAGAGAAAAATATAGATGACTCAAACCATGCGTTAGCTGGTCATAAACATCTGTTAACAGGGATGCCGTGCCAAGGAGCAAATAGTATCAGAAGACACGTGCTGCTAATAGGCCGCTACCAAACAGATTTTGTAGAGATAAAATTCTACGATGCAAATAACGCTCTGATAAAAGATTCAAATACATTGTATTCTCTTGGTGTAATTCTAAGTAGGAAACTAACCGAACTGCTTGGCGTGAACGATGGCGAAATAGACTTTGGATATGACACCAGTAACCACACCGTGTTCATCTATGACACAGCATTAGGAGGAGCAGGCTACTCCACTTTGTTCCGCGAATACAAGGACAAGGTATTGGGACTTGCCTATAATTCATTGCGCCACTGTGATTGTGAAAGAGCTTGCACCAAATGTCTTATCGACAGACGTTCTCAATGGTATCTAAATTACCTTAACAGACAGAAAGCACTTGAATGGCTAGAACTCGAAATCCAATCACGAGTCGCACCAAAATTCATTTCTTCATTGGTGGATGATGCGTCATTTGTCACGACAGATTTTGCAACAGAACTCTACCAGCTGGTGCGCAACTATAATTTCAGATCCATAACACTCTTTGTTGATAACGATTATTCTTCATGGCAATTGAATGAATTCCCGTTCATCAAAATGCTGGGAGAGCTTAAGCTTATGGGAATTGATGCTTCATTTTCCGTAAGGAATCAGATTGACCTGTCAAAGAGTTCACCAGCAGAAAGAGCTACTATTATGGCAGCTCTAACCCAGAATAATTTCTATTACAGTCAAGGTTGTTTGCCATCGTCACTGAGACCATTATTACAAGTAAGGTTCAATGATGGACGAACAAAGACTTACTTTGGCAGAGATATTGATACATCCCTCACTCATTCATGGGGAGACGGTGATGTGTATTGCACAAATTCAGACATGGGCTTAACTATTTCCCAGATTAATCCGTATAAGTTACTGGAAAAGTACATGAATAGTAATGGAACGTTGATGTTTGAGAAAAGGATTAAGATGGACTGTTCAATTGACTCTCTTTTCAAAGTTCTTGCTTATGGCGAGGATATCAAGTGGGGGCGCATCAAGTCATCGCTGTATGGGAAAAGGGCTTCTTTAAGTTATTCTGACAGATATATCAGAACTCCTCTCGGCTGCATCCTTTTGGCGTACTTCATTAAGTCACTAAAAATATTTTGTAGCTTAGTCGTTAATAATCTGACCATCTCTGTTGAGCCTATTAGGGTAAACTCGCATTCAGCAAACGATGTCAAGATGAATGAAAATTTCAATAGCAATGACGCACGAAATCGTTTCTTGATAGAATCAATATCTAACATCTGTAATTTGTCTGCAACAATATCTGACGACGGATATATTGTTCACGAGAGGTGCTTAACAATAAAAAGTGATGATGTTGAATTGTGCATTCGCCCTGATGCAGGAATAGCTAATGGCTGGAAAACTTTCAGATGGGAGGATGCTGAGTGTACAGACAATGACTTTAGATACAATTGGGAGTTAGAAATGAAACTCCGCAATACAAAGAAGAACCATGAGGGAATTCTGTATACGATTTCACTTAATGAAAACTGATAACTTAGAATAGCAGAGACTATGAAATATCAAAAGTACATAGACCTTTTTAGAAAAAAGCACATGTTGTTGCTAACAGGTGAACCTGATATGGAGTTAGACATTATTGCTCAGGACATTGCTGCGCAGATGATTCTTGGGAGGGATGACGTAGAGCATCTATCCAAGGATGAAAAGCATGTCTTGGACGAGCATATTTCATATTATTCCGAAGATTCTGATAGCATTAAAAATCTCGCAGATTTTGAAAAAGCTATCAAGCAAGTCTTGGAAAAATCCAATAATGACAACAGCAATTATCTTGGTGACAACATTATCGCTGAACGTTTTCGTGAACTGTGTGACAGTATAAGAAAGAGGGATGTCAAGAGGTTGGCATGTAGAGATAGTAAAGGAAAAGAAAGGAATTGGCTGACTATATATGATGAGGAGAACTATGTTATCCTTGTCGAAGGAGATAGATGTACAATCAAAACTATCAAGAAAGCTTATTATAATGAGCATATACAAGACATTAATACATTAGATGGCTTGATGGCCTCTGCTCTTAAGAAGTTGTTAGCTGGTGATGTCGCACATGTATATGCGATACTTAGATACCTTCTGACTGAAGGAAAAGCGTTTGGAACAATAGAAGATGCTTTTAGCCATCTATGGGATAAAGTCAGAAAAGGCGATATTAAAGCTCTTCCCATGAAAAGAGGAAAACTGACATCAAGGTTGTTTGTTGATGAGGAGAACAAAGATACCATATACTTTGTTCAACAAAATGACGGATTTGGAGTAAATGCCGAGAAAGTCATATCTGCAATGGGTAGGCTTAATGGTATGAAGCTTTCAAGAGGTATGGAGGCTGCTATTCGTAAAATCAAGCCAGACTACGAGACGGCTAAAACGTCAATGAACGCATCGTTCCCGTATGTGCTCATAATTGACGAAATTGGTTCAAATAAAATATCAGACCTTCACAATGTTCTGAAAGACAGTTTAGTTGGCATGTCTTCAGATAACATGTACATCTTGGCAGCAATGAATAATGCAGAAAAAATCGATTTTGAAAATGATGTTAGCAAAATCTTCACAGCAATAGAAGTCCCTGCCAATAATTCTTCGGCCAAATCATATACCAGCCGAACAAGATTGGAAGGAAGAATAGCTGAAACAAAAGTTTTACGTCGTTATCGCAATCGTGCAGCAAGACAACAATGCTTGGAAGCCTCTGGCTACACGTGTTATGTTTGTAATTTAAATTTCGAGAAATTCTATGGTAGTATTGGCAAAGATTTTCTTGAAGTACACCACAAAAAACCTTTGGCATCATATTCACAAGAGCATGAGATACCAGTAGGGGAACTATGTGCGTTGTGCTCAAACTGTCATTCTATGGTACACCGCACACGTGAAGCGCGTGATGTAGATGACTTAAAGAAAGCTATAGCAGCAAACAGGAGTCAACCCCATTAACACAATCGAGATATGACATTAAATGATTTCATAAAGGAAGACTACCATTATCCCTGGACGAGCAAAGAGAAGTTCTTGTTTGAAAATAACTAGGTAAAATTCTGGTATAAGTTATATATGACAGCTTACACATATAGCACCGCGAGCGGTCATTGGTCTTGGTAGGCGACAGCCTGAAGAACGTCATGCCTGCTTCTCCCTGTCGTTCTGGTCGGCTTTTCATTGAAGCCGTCCATCAACTCATAGATACGGGCATTCATACTCAGTAGATTGTAAAACACCTCGTCATGTAGCAGAGCGTAGACGGCATTGTAGGTCTTTAGGACGAGTCCCTCGATTGGACCTTTGTCCCTGGAAATGCGAACCTTGCAGGTTTGGAGGGATGTATCGTAATAGGCGGCCCATTCCACGGCAGCATTATTGAATGCTGCCTCGTAGCGGTCGCATATCTTCACCCACTGCTTCATGTTGTCACTCTTGGCTATGCGAGTTGTTCCTCCGAAATAAGAGAAGGCATCGGATATACCGCCAAAGATGTTCTCCATGGAAGCGTTGTACATAGCCTTTGCAAATTCCAAGCCGCTGTATGGCAGGATGCAGACCAAGACGACAACCTTGGTTAGCTCACCTGTCTTCGGGTCGGTAAGCCACAGAGCATCGCCGGCGAAGTCAATCTGCATCTCTTCCCCAGGAATATAGGTGTTATGGAAGCTGAGGTTGTGTGAGTACTGATACTCACGAATTGACTTCTTGAAGTGGGTGTATCCATATCCGTCGGGATGCTCCTTCTTGTATGACTGGCGTGCAGGGCTTGAATGGTGAGGTAGCGGTTATGCGACAAGTCTGACACATATTCAGGCAACAGACCGTCCAGCACCTGACGTTGGGAGGATGGCGCTGCTGTGAGTTTGGACAACAGAAGGAATGATTCTATATCCCCGTCACTCATGCGGCCTATCACGCCATAGGACAAACCTTGGGAATCCGCCAAGGTCTTGTACCGGTTCAGTACACCACGTCCCATGTGTAGTTGCTCGGAAATAGTACGCTGCGGTATTTTGGCCGCTAGCATTTGAAATGAACGTTTTAATTTGCTCATGTTTACATTACTTTGTGCCATATCTATACAGATTTTAAAAGCCTACTGCAAAGATAGGCGGTTATTATTATACATGAGCAGAACTTAATTTTTTTTGGTACCGATTGGTGCGCTATGATGGTACCGATTCGCCGATACTGTCAGTTTACCTCCTACTTTCTTTTTACCGAGAGAAAAGAAGAGGAAGCGAGTTACAGTGCGCAATAGAGTACGCAAGAACAACGACGGTGTTGTTTTGAGGACTTTTTTGTGCATATCGACCGTTTTTCAGCAAAGGATTCATACCTTTGCAGAACCATCCCAACTGCAGGCTTGCCGCTTGCAGGCCAACTACAAAAACGAACCGAATCAAGACGAACAAGAACAATGGAAAGTAGAAAGGAATTGGCAGCGGAGAAGAAACGCTGCGGCTCGCACAACTGCACACAGTCCGTACTCTGCACCTACTGCGACCTGACAGGACTGGACGAAGAAACCATCAAGCACGCGGGCAACTGTTTCGCGGCGGGCATGGGCAACGGAGAAGGCACCTGCGGATTTATCGTGGGCGCAGGCATCGTCTATGGACTGGCCGTGAGAGACCGGGCCAAGGCCGTGAAGGGCATGAGGCAGATCATGGAGAAGTTTCAGGAGCGCAACGGTGCCACCCGCTGCAAGTTGCTCAAGGGCGTGGGCACGGGTGTCGTGCTGCGCGAATGTCCGATGTGCGTTTCCGACGCATCCGAGTTTTTGGAGGAGTTGCTGGAGAAGGAGGCGTAAGCCTGCGGCAACGGTGGGGCGCAGTACTGCCCCACTCCATCGGTTTGTCATCACCATCTCCCATCCCCGTCGGCTTGTGTCATAGCCAACAGTCTCAACAAGCTATTGGAGCAGCATCGTGACCAGCGGTATGGTGAGAATCGAGGCGACGGTGGTGACAAACGTCATCTCCGTCATCAGCGACGCACTGCGCCCAAACTTCATGCAGAACATGGTGCCGAAGGAGGCGACGGGCATGGCAATGACCACCGTATTGATCTGATTGACAAGGTCGCTCACGCCACAGGCCTTGAACAGGAAATAGACCGACAGAGGCACGACGAAGAGGCGCAGAAAAGAGGCAACATAGACTTTCACACTGCCCACGACCTCGCGAAGGGGCAGGCGCGCCATAGACGACCCGATGACCATCAGGGCGGCAGGCACGGTGATATTGCCCACCATCGTGACGGGACGGGCTATGAGGTCGGGAGTGCGAACACTGAAGGCCACCAGCAGGGCGGCGGCAAAAGCGGCAATCATAGCCGGGGAGAGCAACACCTTGGGATTCAGATTTTTCACCCCATACTCACCTTTCACGAGCATCACACCGGCCGTGAAGATGAAGAAGGTATTGGGCATATTCAGCAGGGCGGCATAGAAGACGGCCTTGGGGCCGAAGATGGAGGAGACGATGGGATAGCCGATGAATCCCACATTGGCAAACATCAACGCAAAGCCGATCATCCCTTGCTCATCACGGTCCTTGGAAACAAACCGCGGCACCCAGAAGCCGAACACCAACAGCACGACGTAGGTGAGGAAACCGACTCCCAACAGGGGCAATATCAACGAGCGGTCGGGCAGTTCCGTCCCCATCACCGACGAGAGAATCAACGCGGGACAGGTGACGTCGATCACGATAGAGGACAATTTCTGATCAAACTTGTCTCCCATATAGCCCAGCTTGCATAGCGCATAGCCGAGCACGACGATGATGAAAAGAATCACCATCACTTCTAAATTTTCCATTACTTTATGATTTTAGTTTCCACAACGGCCTTACCCCACCTTTCTTATATGGCAGGGCAACCTTAAGTAGGGACACTTAACAGACGTTACTTACGACCAGGGCGAAGGGTAAGCTATCCTGAATATTGCAGACTAATGACTGGAAATAATCTTCTTGCTTTTGCCGTTGGTTAGCGACCGCGAGGAAGTATTACGGTCCGAACCCGATGAAGCGTGATCGGCAGGATGGTAGGTGATGCCCATCGCCTGGAGGCGGTCGACGGCAAACTGGTCTTCCTCATGGTGTTCTTGCCAGTGCAAGTCCATATCCATTTTATACCAATAGAAGGCCTCTGCTCTGTCAATGTTCTCGTAGTATAGTCCTAAATTGTAGCAAGCGGGGGTGTAGCCATTGTTGGCAGACTTTTTTGCCCAACGGAGATACTCCGCATCGTCCTGCGGCACACTGTATGCACCATACTTATATAGTTGCGACAAGTCGTATTGAGCACCAGGTTCTCCACTGGCAGCAGCCCTCTTGAGCCAAATAGCATATTGGGCGGCATCCTCAGGGGCTCCGTCCCAACCATACTGATAGCAATGTGCCATGTAATACTGCTCTGAGGCATCACCAGCCTCAGCCTTTCTCTGTCTCTCCACATTCTGGCCAAAGCTCCATGCGGGCAGACACAACGCCAGAAGCACCACAAATAGTTTTTTCATCTTCGCCTTTGCTTTCTCCGCAGCCGACAGTCTCTATCTCCTTTTGGGTCCGACGAAGCTCCGCTCACCTGTGCGCTGCGGTTTCACAGGCGCCGAAGTTCGTCACGGCAATGCAAAAGTAGTCTTTTTATTTGACATAGAGGGGAAAAATAGAAAAAACTTCCAAGTTGGCCCAAAGATTTTATAACGGTCAAAACATGCCTAAAAAAGCCTATTGGCTTCGTTGGCCAACGAAGTTATATTCATCGGCCTACGAAGTTAACTTCATCAGCCTGCGAAGTTAACTTCATTGGCCTATGAAGTTAACTTCATAAAAAGGGGTGAAAAAGCCACTTGTTCACACCAACCCTGCAACCTTTTTCCCAGACGCAAATATATTTACATAAGTTTTATCTCCTATAGGCTTTTTTCTTGTTCATATTTCGCTTTATCTCTTGCAGTTCTTCCATTGTGCTATACTTTTGCTGAGAGAAGATATGACGGATTTCGGAAGTATATTCTAACGCCATAGCAATACCGATGAGATTTTTGAGCGAGATGAGTCCTTTCTGTTCAAAGCGTACAATATTGCTCACCGCTACTCCCGACTTCTCGGCCACTTGCTCGCGAGTTAGATTCTTCTCTATTCTACGCCGGCGAAAATCAGCAGCTATCTCCTTGGCAATCTCATCTGGATTGTCATGTAGATAGTTGTCTAATATTGCTCATATATTGTTCGTTTCTACCATAACACATAAGTTAGTGATAATATCTTATCGATTGCAAAGTTACGCATTGTTGTTGAAACCACAAAACCATACCATTTTCCTTTCGCAGTAACATACCAAAGCAGTGGCATTACTCTGTTTGATATAGCAAAAACTTTTTCTGAAAAATAATTGCCTCCGATTATTTGCATATATCAAATAATAATCGCAAATTTGCGGTGAAAATACAATCACCGAATAAAAGGAACTAAAAGTATGTCTATATTCAGTCGCCTCTTTGGAAAGAAGAGCAATCTAACCGTGGACTCTGACATCAAGAAACAAGATGGCAGAGGCAGGAACATTACCTTCGTTGATACCGAAGTGGGACTGAAAGACCATAAGATACACGACATCGGAGCTTTACGTCATGACGGAGCCACCTTTCACCAAGCATCCCAGACGGCACTGAACAAGTTTCTGCAAGAAGGGAAGGTCGATTATATCTGCGGACATAACCTCATCCACCATGACGCACACTATCTCCATCTCAACGCCATTCTGATAGACACCCTCTACCTATCCCCGCTCCTCTTCCCCAAGCGTCCTTACCATCATCTGGTGAAGGACGACAAACTGATGAGCGAGCAGATGAACAATCCTGTCAATGACTGCGAGAAAGCCAAGGAACTGTTGATGGACGAGATCGCTGCATGGCATCAATTGTCTGAGAAGAAGAGGAGGATCTTCACCTTGTTGCTCCAGCACGAAGAGGAGTTCAGCGGATTTCTGATGTATGTGGGAGCCTTCGAAACGGATGATGCAGATATAGGAGTTTCGGAATTGATTCTTTCTGAATACAAGCATCATATCTGCGCCCATGCCGACATTCCTGCTCTTGCAGCCCAGTCGCCTTGCGGCTTGGCATACGCCCTGGCTCTCATCGGCACAGATGACTACCGATCAGCAACTCCTGGCTGGGTGCTCCACCATTATCCCGAGGTAGAGCATATCATCTTTATGCTCCGCCATACCCATTGCGCCAAGGGCTGCGAGTATTGCGACCGCATGCTCGACATTCACCACAACCTGAAGCAACTCTTTGGCTATGACACCTTCCGCACCTATGATGGCGAACCACTACAGGAACAGGCCACGCAAGCGGCAGTGGATGGCAAGTCGCTATTGGCAATATTCCCTACGGGTGGCGGCAAGTCGCTCACCTTCCAGTTGCCTGCCCTGATGGATGGCAGAACCGTACACGGACTCACCGTGGTCATCTCGCCGCTGCAATCGTTGATGAAAGACCAGGTAGACAACTTGGCAGACCGTGGCTTCACCGATGCCGTGACCATCAACGGACTCCTGGACCCTATCTCTCGCTCCCAGGCTATCGAGCAAGTACGGAGCGGCGATGCCTCCTTATTATATATAGCGCCAGAGATGTTGCGGTCCAAGACCATCGAGCGTATCTTGATGACCCGGCATGTGGTGAGATTTGTCATAGACGAAGCCCACTGCTTCTCGTCATGGGGACAAGACTTCCGGGTGGACTACCTGTATATCGGCAAGTTTATCAAGGAATATCAGGAGCGCAAATTTGGCAAGGACGCTATGACCCGCAATCATGGGCATAGCCTGATACCCGTATCTTGCTTCACCGCCACTGCAAAACAGAAGGTGGTGCAAGACATCTGCGACTATTTCAAGCAGTGGCTGGGCAGCGACCTTCAGCTCTTCGCCTCATCAGCCACTCGTACCAACCTCCACTATTCCGTGATCCACGTAGATTGTGACAGCAGCAAATACAACCTCCTACGTTCACTCTTGGAACAGGCTGCTTGCCCTACCATCATCTATGTTTCTCGCACCAAACGAACACGAGATCTCGCCCAAAAGCTAACCCGTGACGGCATTCCGGCCCTGCCCTATAATGGAAAGATGGATGCCGACGAGAAGATACACAATCAGGATGCCTTCATGAGCGACAAGGTTGGCGTCATCGTTGCCACCTCCGCCTTCGGTATGGGAGTAGATAAAAGCGACGTGGGGCTGGTCATCCACTAGGACATCTCCGACTCTCTGGAGAACTATATACAGGAGGCTGGACGCGCGGGAAGAGACCCACACCTCAGCGCAAAATGCTATGTGCTCTATAGCGACGAGGACTTAGACAAGCACTTTATCCTGCTCAACCAGACAAAGTTGAGCATCAGCGAGATACAACAGGTATGGAAAGCCGTCAAAGACTTTACCAAGCTGCGTCCCAACGTCAGTTGTTCTGCCCTGGAGATAGCCCGACAAGCTGGTTGGGACGACTCGGTATCCGACATAGAAACCCGTGTGCGCACCGCCCTATCCGCGCTCGAACAGAGCGGATACATAGAGCGTGGCAACAACGTTCCGCACGTCTATGCCACAGGTATCACTGTCAAGAACATGGACGAGGCAAGACTGCGGCTCGCCGAATCCCCCCTATTCTCTGAGGAGGAGATGCAGAATGCCATACGCATCATCAAGTCGCTCATCACGCAAAAGTATATAGCCAAGGCACAAGATAGCGAGGCGGAATCCCGCATCGATTACCTCGCCGACATCCTCGGTCTCAGCAAGCGAGACGTCATCTCTTCCGTTGACCGCATGCGCCAGGAAGGCATTCTTGCAAACACACGCGACATCTCAGCCTATCTGCAGGACGTCAGCGACAAGCAGCGCAAGCCTCAGCAGATGCTGGAGAAGTTCGCCAAACTGGAAAGGTACATACTGGAGCACATTCCAGACGAATCGCTGCATATCACATACAAGCAACTCAACAACAATGCCGTAAACGATGGCATCAGCACCTCCACGGAAAAGCAAATACGCACACTGCTATACTTCTTAGTAGTGAAGGGATATGCCCACAAGAAGGAAGACGGCGCTCGCAGTCTCATCGTAACAAGAGAGAAAGACTTAGAGACCATGATCAAGCGATTTGAAAGACGAGTAGAGGTATGCCGATTCATTATCGAAAAACTATATAGCCTTGCTGAAGAAAACAAGAAAACTGTAGAGAGCATTCGCAGTTCTTCTGAAGAAAAGGGGGAGACCAGAGAAAGCGCTTTAGGAAAAGCCTCTGGCTCAACAGAGAAAGCCAAGGCGAAGCCTCTACAATTTTCGGTCGTCGAACTTCTGAACGATCTGAAATCCAGCAAGCAGTCGCTCTTCTCCAACTTCTCTTCCTTGCAGTTGGAGGACGTGGAGGAAGCCTTGCTCTATCTCTCCAAGATAGGAGCCATGAAGCTGGAGGGAGGATTTCTGGTACTCTACAATGCGATGGCGATTCGCCGCATCAAGGAGTCTCGCCTGCGCTACAAGCAGGAAGACTATCGGATGCTCAATGAATTCTACAAGCAGAGGATTCAGCAGATTCACATCGTGGGCGAATATGCCAACCTGATGGTAAGCGATTATAACGCGGCCTTGCAATATGTGCAGGATTACTTTCAGATGGACTACCAACGTTTCATCACAAAGTACTTCAAGGGCAAGCGAGAGGCAGAGATAGAGCGCAACGTAACGCCTTCGAAGTATAAGCAACTCTTCGGAACGCTCTCCAAGCGACAGAAAGAAATCATCGACGATCATGAGTCGCGCTGCATCGTTGTGGCTGCCGGCCCTGGCAGCGGCAAGACACGTGTGCTCGTACATAAGCTTGCCTCGCTCCTGCTATTGGAAGACGTAAAGCACGAACAACTCCTGATGCTCACTTTTTCGCGGGCAGCCGCTACCGAATTCAAGCAACGGCTGATGCAACTCATCGGCAATGCCGCACATTTTGTAGAGATCAAGACTTTCCATTCTTATTGTTTCGACCTGATGGGCAGGGTGGGCAATCTGAGTGAGGCAGGAGATGTGGTGAAGCAAGCTGCCGAAATGATCAACAACGGCGAAGTGGAACCCAATCGCATCAGCAAGACCGTGCTCGTCATCGACGAGGCGCAAGACATGGGCAAGGATGACTATGCCCTTGTCACTGCTCTGATGAAAGCCAACGAAGAAATGAGAGTGATAGCTGTAGGCGATGATGATCAGAACATCTACGAGTTCAGAGGTTCCAACTCTCAGTATCTCTATGAATTGACCCGGACAGAGCACAGCCGTTTCATCGAGATGACCGAGAACTATCGCAGTCTTCGACATATCGTAGATGCTGCCAACGACTTTGCCCGCAACATTCGACAGCGCATGAAGTCAGACCCTATCATCTCCATGAGTCAAGAAGATGGAGAGGTAAGAATCGTGAAGCACCCATACCAGATTCAGGAGAAAAGGGTTTATATGTACCAGCCTATCCTTGAAGAAGTGATGCGACTGCTTGGAAACAACGCGTCAAAAGGAACCGATGAAGCTCTCGACAAAAAGAGCGAAACCATCAGTGTTCTCACACAGACCAACGAAGAGGCTGTCATCATGCTCACGCTTCTTCATAGCCATGGCCTCAAGGCCAAACTGGTGCAATCAATGGACGGCTTGCGCTTTTGGAACCTGGCAGAGGTAAGATACTTTTTGAAGAAGATAGACCAGGGCTTCAAGGAGGCGAATTCTCCTATCATCTCCGATGAGATTTGGGATGCTGCCAAGCAACAGACATTTCAAAAGTATGCCAATAGCCAGGCATTGCCCTATCTGCACCGCAGCCTTCAGATATTTGAGCAAACCAATCGTGCCAAGTACTATAGCGACCTGAGGGAGTTTATGTTTGAATCGTCAGTAGAGGACTTCTGTGAGATCTCAAAGTCAGACATCGTGGTCAGCACCATCCACAAGGCCAAAGGCCATGAGTTTGACCATGTCCTAATGCTCGTCACCCATCCCGAGCATCCTACCGACGAGAAACTGCGCCAATACTATGTGGGCATAACTCGTGCCAAGCATACGCTTGCCATCCACACCAATAGCAATCTCTTCGACACGCTTCATTCTGCCCAGCATCTCCATGATGCCCAAGGCTACGATGAGCCTAACGAAATAATGCTCCAACTCTCCCACAGGGATATTAACTTAGGCTTCTCCAAGCCTCACAAGAAGGCTATCCTTTCCCTGAGAAGTGGTATGCCATTAAGCTACCACGACCATTACTTCTACATCCCATCAACAAGTATAGACATAGCCCAGCTCTCCATCAAGATGACGGAGAAATTAGCCAAATGGGAGTCGAAAGGCTACAAGGTCACCGCCGCCCAAATCCGCTTCATCGTGGCATGGAAACCAAAAGAAGCAACAAGGGATGAGAAGGAATCCGCCATCGTGCTCGCTGATTTGGTGATGAAAAGAAGCAGATAAGCAAGCAAAAGAACTACCACCAAACGCTATCTATCCTTGCTTTTTATACACAAAAGTGTAATGCTTCAGTCATTCGCCTCGGAAATACACTTTTGTGTCAAAGGCTTTTTTCATTCATATTATACTTTTGCTGCAGAGAAATAATTGAAGCAAACAAAAAAGTAGCAATATGATGGGAAAAGTAATTTTTACCACGGCGCTGTACCTTTCGGCTATGACGCAGATGATAGCGCAGAATATCACCGGTAAGGTGATGGATATGAAGGGCGAACCTTTGGCGTTTGCCAATGTAGTACTATTGAATAGAACAGATTCGGCTTTCGTCAAGGGCGCAGTGAGTGGAGAGGATGGCAGCTTTGTCATCGACACTTCCTGCAACGGCGGAATCATCAAGGTTTCATCCGTAGGCTACAAGACCGTCTGCAAGGATTGCACAGGCGAGAATGTGGGCATTATCAAGATGGAAGAAGACAGCAAGATGCTCGGCGAAGTAGTCGTGAAGTCATCCCTGCCTAAGACTATCCTGAAGAATGGCGGAATGACGACAACCGTTGCCGGATCCGTACTTGAGAAGGCAGGAACCATGGAAAACCTGCTCGACCGCATCCCTAACGTTTCTGCCCAGAATGGCAGCATCAAGGTATTCGGTCGCGGCGAGCCTGTTATCTATATCAATGGACGACAGATGAGAGACAAGAGCGAGCTGGACCGTTTGCATTCCGACAACATCAAGTCGGTGGAAGTCATCACTAACCCTGGTGCCCGTTACGCAGCCAGCACCAGGGCGGTCATCCGTATCACAACGAAGAAGATACAAGGCGAGGGCTTCGGATTTGATGCCTCAACCACAGGTGAATATGATGAGAAGAAAAACTTCGGTGGATTTGGCCAATTGAATATGAGCTATCGCAAGAATGGATTAGAGTTAGGCGCATACGCCTTTGGGGCAAAGCAATACCAGCCAAACAATCAAGACTTACAGCAGAAGACTTATCTTGACAAGACCTGGAACCAGAAGAGTGAAAACAGACAAGTAAGTATAGTAGAAGCTATGAACTTCCGTCTGAATGCCAGCTACCAGTTGGATGCCAACAACTCTATAGGTGCCAACTTCGGCTTTCTGAGAAATCCGAAACAGACCTGCGAAGCCAATATGGCTACAGAAATATGGCAAGACGACGAGCAGACAGAAAACTCTGACAGCCACGCCAATTTCTTCGAGCAGAAGAGCACACTTTCAAGCAATGTTTACTATGTCGGAAAACTTGGCAAGCTCGGCATCGACTTCAATACCGACTGGCTTTGGTCGAAGAATAACGAGGACGTTGTTACCAAAGAGCAATATCAGGAGGTGGGGATGAACGCACAGAGCCAGACGGTTCATAGCCTTACTGATAAGAAATATCGTTTGTTGGCTTCGAAGTTGGTGCTTTCCTATCCTTTGTTGGGTGGTGAGTTATCTTTGGGCGGTGAATATTCCAACACGCATCGCACATCCAAGTATCAGGTTGTGCCAACCAACTTCGTGTCGGATGATGACAGCCGTATAACAGAAAGCATGGCATCTTCATTCTTGGCATATTCAAGGGATTTCGGAAACGTGAGCATGGAGGCAGGACTGAGATACGAGTACATCGACTTCAACTACTATGAATATGGCAAGTATGTGCCAGGGCAAAGCAAGTCGTACGGCAATTGGTTCCCATCCATCAGTTTGTCGATGCCTGTAGGCAAGGTACAGATGCAGCTGAGCTATGCTACCGATATCGACCGCCCTTCCTATAATTACTTGCGCAGCGGCATACAGTATGACAACCGCTACACGTATGAAACAGGAAATCCATTCTTAGTGTCAGAGATAAGCAAAAACCTCAACTACGAGTTGGCTTACAAGTGGTTGACTTTCGACATGACCTACAGCCATACTTCGCATACGATGATGTCGAATGTGGAGACTTACAAAGACAATCCTGCAATAGGACTGCTTAAACCGGTGAATGGAAAGGCATATAATCATGTAGAAGCTTCCGTCAACTTATGCCCTTCGTTTGGCATTTGGCATCCTTCATTTACGGCATCTGTGGTAAAACAGTGGCTTGATATGGATGCACATGATGGCAAAATATCCAACAATCCTATGGCAGTATTCCGCTTTAATAATACCTTCGACACCAAGTTGGCAATGATAACGTGGATGATGTCGTTTACCACAAAAGGATATGATAGAAATATATGTTTGTATAAACCAAGATTTTGTACCAATGTATCTGTATATAAGTCTTTCTTGAAAGACCGTTTGTCGTTCCAGCTCTTTGTCTATGATTTGTTTAGAACAGACATGAGCCACATGATTGCTCATTTTGGCAAAATGAAGGACATGATTGTTGATATACAGTCAACCAGCAAAGTGTCTCTTACTATACGATATAAGTTCAACACTGCAAGAAGCAAGTATAAGGGTACGGGTGCTGGAGAAAGCCAGAAGAACAGAATGTAATCTGTCTATCTGCTGAATCCTGCAATGGTGTAATGACAATAAATCTCTCTATAAATGAACAACCCAATAAAATTGTTG
>OGHD01000052.1_pt1 | contig 59475 bp, 49 predicted proteins | sample 1571341 | NCBI WGS metagenome assembly OGHD01 (sample SAMEA2582026, study PRJEB24529) | metagenome | biome: Human gut stool | place: China | collected 2011 | reverse complement strand
TGAATGGCTGAGCCTCAATGCGGGCATGACGGGCTTCATCCTCATGACCTTCTTCATCTCGACCTACCGCATCATTCGCATGATGGACGGCAACCTCGAGTCGTTCGACCTCGTCGGTGAAAAGGTGATGGAGATCGCCGAGGATGCCAAGGCGGAGCTTGCTGCGCAGGCACGCGAAGAGGACGAGGAGGAAGACTGAAGGAATCCTCAGGCATGATGTACTGTCGCTTCTCAGAACAGGCACTGTCGAAGAACGACCTTGATGTGGAGGCCCGACTTATTTTCTGTTAACATCTCAGCAACAACACCCCGCAAGCTTAGTTTCGTTCTCGCAAGAGAATGAAAACGCTCACTCCGCGGGGTTTCCTTTTTCCGGCCCCGGCATTCGATGCCCTCTCCGGCCGTCAGGTCCTGAGTTCCTCAGAAACGAACTCCATCCCTGCTCCTTCCCGCATCGGTTCGCAACAGCACTCCGGATCGACACACCGTCATGATTTGCGGGTGTTACCCAGCTCCCCCAGAAGCCCGAATCCACCGCCCGTCTCAGCACACCCCCTGTCGCACAGACGCTTTCCCTTCCAATTCAACGAAACAGATGTTTCGCCCGCTTTAGCTGTTGCTGCCAGACAACGTCTTGAGCATTTTGTGATCGCTTGCCTATTTGGCGCATGAAGAAGGGGATTGTCCTTTTTCAGGAACAATCCCCTTCTCATTCAATCGCCTGCAACAGGCGGATCATCAAGCATTAATAAGAATAGCGCACCCCGAAATTGACGCGATAATCGGTATCGACTTCACCGCCGCTGGACGCTTCAACGTCGGCGTAAAGGTGGACCTGCTTCGTCGCATTGAAGTTGGCGCCAATGCCATATTCATACCACGTGCCGCCGAGTTCTTCGGAGATCGTGCGGGAGGTACCTGCTGCCTTGGAGAACGTGAAGTCTGCATCACCCTTCCAATCGTGTAGAACAGAAGCGCGAAGGTAGGCGTTGCCGCGGTCGTTCGGGCACTTGAGGCCAAGAACGACGCCGGCGCGGCCGATCAACGTTTCGGCGGAGTCCTGCTGAACGCTGACGCCCGTAGACGTCAAGTAGTCGACGCTGAACACATGACCGTACATCAATTCAACCTGAGGCTCGACGTAGAAGCTGTTCTGCATCGGGAAGAGACGCCAGCCTGCTTCAGCGGAGACGGACATCGCGTTCGTGTGGTAGCTCGCTGACGACTTGCCCGTGTCAAGGGTGATGTCGAAATCATTCTTCATGCGGCCGAACTTGCCAGTCACATCGACGAACATGCCGTTGTCCCAAAGCATGGAGCCGTAGCCCGTGAAGGCAAGGAGCGAGCTGTCGCCGCCGCCGGAGGCGAAGTCATTGTCGCCGTCCGTCCAGGACAAGGCGCCGCCCAACCACGTGCCGTCGGCAATCTGGTGGTCATAGCCGAACTGGAAGGCCGTGTACTTGTTGGTGATGCTCAGGTTGCCGAATTTCGCCTTGCCGTTGTAGACGCGCGCCCAAACACCGTTGGCATCTGCGCTGCTGTCGCGCAGCTCGCCCAGGCGCTTGTTCATGTCGTTGATTTCATTGCGCCAGATGTGCAGACCCACAGCGGTCATTTCGGCAATGCCATTGATGTTGACATTGGGATTAACAACCAATTGTGTCAAACCACCGTCTTCCGTGGTAATCGCCGAACCGCCATCGTAGATATCAGTCGCCTGTTGGGTAACTTTGATTCCTTCAAGACCCTTTTGGTCCTTTTCGACAACACCGGCGAGTACCTTTAAATCCTCATTGAGGTTCCCAGTAGCACCAACATCCAGACCCGTCACAGTAATGCTCTCGCCGTTAAGAGAAGCATTTTCCCCGAGCAAAACTTTACCTGGCGCATTCGCTACCGCAGCAATATCCATCTTGCTTTCGGCAACTGTTTTTGAATTGAAATCCAATGTTGAATTATTGTTCAAATGAACAAACAAAACACCGCCATTTTTGGAACCAAGCAAAGCCTCGGTTTTATAACCTGATTCTCCCGTGACAGAGGTTTGGTGCGTATCGATTTTCAGAGTCTTGTCGGAAGCGACGGAAATCTTTTCTATGTCCAATGTGCCGTTGTCAATTTCAATGGTCGCGTCACCTAGAGCTTCAATCTCGCTTAGGTTTGTTTCGGCCCAAGCAATGCCTGTAGCATTAACAGTCTCGGGGATCGAATTTGCACCACCAGCCGAATAACCGCTTCTAATTTTAGCGCCCTGATTTAAGGTCACCTTGCCAATGTTCAGATGGGTATTTTTGATATAGGCTTCAGAGGCCGTCAACGTTCGATTGGACAACGCAACAATTCGATCGTTTTCGACCACGAGCTCGCCGATATTCATCGTTGCACCTACGGTCCCGACACCATTCTGCCAGACCTCTATCTGGGTCGCAAATTGTTCTTTATTATTCTCGTAGTCGGCAGAAGTTTTACCGTGAGGCACCGCGCTGTTGACGACTACTTTATTAATCGTCAACTGATCTTCCTTCATGTCGTCGTGCACCTGCAACGAGGTGTTGTAGCCCAGAATAACCTGATCAACGGCCACTTTATATTTGGAGTCCGTATAACCTCGGAACGCCATTACCCCGGAATGATAGCCAGTATTATCATTTGTTACTTTGATTGTACCCAAAGTCAAATCAGAAGCGAGGGATTTATCCCCTCCTGAGTGCCCAAGTCCGATAACACACCTGACAAGACCAAGAGCATCCTTATCGGCGGCGATCATGTCGCCAACCGCGGCAAGTCCATCATTGAAGGCGACACCTCCGTCACCGTGATGGGTGAAGGAACGATCACGCTCGGCGACGGCATTGTCGGCGGCAGCTACGTTGCCGAAAACACGAGGCGCGATGAGAAAGTCTCTAGTGGAAAATACACGGCCTCCGAAAAAGTCCAACGACTTCACGGGCAGCCTCTCGAACGACGTTCTCGGCGTCACCTCGCTCACCATCACGGGCGGCACCTTTGAAGCCGCAGTGCTCGGCGGCGGCTTCGCCCAAGGCGCCAATGCCTCGAGCTCCGTCAATGGCACTCGTCTCACGATCGCCGACGCCACGCTCGGTGCTGCGAACTCTCAAGAAGTCAACGTCTTCGCTGGCGGCTACGCCGCATTGGGCGCAACCTCTACGGTCAAGACCTCCGAAGTGACGATCGCCAACTCGAAGATCTTCGGCAACGTCTATGGCGGCGGCAAGGCCGACGCACAGAGCAACGTCACGGTCGAAAGCTCCGTCATCACGCTTGACGGCGCCGATGTCACTGGTACCGTTTCGACCGAATCCTTCGAGCCCTCCGTTAACGCAGCGCTCATGGGCCTCGCCGAAGCCGACACGGGCGCGGGTGATGCTGAAGCGAACAAGACCCAGCGCACGATCAACCTCATCAACTCCAAGATGGGCACGCTCCAGATTTCGGCCAAGCAGGACACGGAAACGTCTCTTTATCTTGAAGGCAGCAACACCGTCGGCGCGATCCTGACGCTCACGAAGGACGGCGCCTCGTTCGACATGTCCGGCGACAAGGACATCGTCGCCAGGAACGTCGCTTCGGGCACGCTCCTCGTTGATGGCAACTACGAGACGGCCGCCGAAACCACGGTGACCCTTGAGAACGCCTTCGGCGACGTGGTCTACGACCTCGGCAAGGATGCCATCGACAGCGCCGACCTGCTCCTCACCGACGCGGGCATCGTGATCGGCACGGGCGACACGGCCCAGACGATCGGCGCCTCCTCCGTAAAGGTCTCCGAGAGCTCGAAGACGCTTGCCGAAGCCCAGCTCGGCTCCGTCGCCTTCGTGACGCAGGGTGCCGAATTCGTCGCCGACGAAGGCATGCGCTCGATCCGCGCCGCCGCGAAGGAAGGCTCGTTCACAGCCTTCGGCGCGATGGCCGGCGGCTACAACCGCTACGAAACGGGCTCGCATGTTGACGTCGAGGGCTTCTCCCTTGCCGTCGGTACGGCCGGCCGCATCAACAACCTGACGCTCGCAGGCTTCGTTGAAGCCGGCTGGGCCTCGTCCGAATCGCACGTCGCCTCCACCGAAGCCGACGCCGACCACGACTACTACGGCGTGGGCGCCGCAATGCGCTACGACTTCCAGTCGCCCTTCTACCTCGACGGCGCCGTCCGCCTCGGCCAGATCTCGACCGAATTCGACGGCTCCTACGGCACGGGTACCGCGAAGTACGACGCCGACGGCCTCTATGCGACGGCCCACATCGGCGCGGGCTACGTCTTTGACCTGACGCCCGACGTCAAGCTCGACGCCTACGGCCGCTACCTCCTCTCCTATGTCGAGGGCGACGACGTCACGCTCGAAAGCGATGCGAAGGAACGCTTCTCCATGGACGACACGACGACCCTTGCGGTCCGCCTCGGCGCTCGTCTTGAAGGCGCCTTCCAGACCTTCGACTGGTACGCCGGCCTCGCATACGAGCACGTCTTCGACGGCAAGGCCGAGGGCGAGCTGAAGTTCGCGGGCGTCACCGCCGCGCTTGATGCTCCGAGCCTCAAGGGCGACAGCGCCATCGTCGACCTCGGCTTCACCATGAAGCCCGAAGCCAACGGTCCGTGGACCATCGGCGTGGGCCTCAAGGGCTACGCCGGCGACCGCCGCGGCGGCACCGGCAGCGTGAACGTCCTCTACACGTTCTGACGCCCACCTTCCCGTCTCCTCCCGCGAGGAGGCGGGATCCACCGCTGAAAACGGCGGGCTCCCACTCGGGAGTCCGCCGTTTCTTTTGTCGTCTGCATCAAGTCGCCTCCCCGTCACGGGAAAACGGGCCCCAAGCCCCGCTCCTTCACCCATTCAGGAGCGTCATCTCCCACGTGGCCAAGGCCCCGGGAGATTCAAACAGTTGAAGCTCTTGCGATGTGCAATGTACTGCAATCTGCAGTATACTGTGTACTATACATTAAAGTACACTGGAGTGATTTTATGTCTACGGTAACGATCCGACTTCCAGAATTTGAATCTGCCTTGTTAGAAGACCTCGTACAAAACACAGGGGAGACAAAAACTGCTCTTATCATTGATGGCTTGCGTTCTCTTGCCAATAGTATTCGTGAGAATGAGCGCGTAACTCGACTTTCTTCCGACGAGTTTGATGCCTTTCTCGATCAACTCGAAGCAGGCGAACAAGATCCTCAGGTTTTAGCTGCACGCAAGCGCCTAGTACAACTTAAACCCGTTTGGGAAGAATAATGGCCTCTTTATTGTTTGAGCGCCCAGAACCGTTGTCGGAAGCTCATCGAGAGCTCATTCATAACTTTCAATGCGGCGAGCGGTCTTTGGATCTTTGGCTCAGAAGCCACGCATTTCCGAATGAAGCCAGAGGTGGCAGTCGCACTTTTATGGTTCGGTCTACGCTGACTGGGGAACTAGCCGGGTATTTTTGTCTCTCAACGCACTCTGTGGTGCGGTCAGATTTCAGAGCAAAATTCAAGCGTGACATGCCTGATCCAATTCCAGCTGTTTTGTTGGGACGTTTGGCCGTGGCCACACAATTTCAAAATCATGGCTTGGGTGAATCTATGCTTCATGAGGCTATACGTAAGTCGAAGAGGATTGCGGAAGAACTCGGGGCAGCAGTTTTGATCGTCCATCCTGTATCAGAGCGTGCCTCTCTTTTCTATCGAAAGCATGGGTTTTCGAATACAAAGAATGAGAATCCCATGTTGTTTATTGACCTGCATGATCCGACGTTAATGGCTCTGACCTAGGGAACTCTTCAAAACCCCGCTTTAATTTCGGCTAACAAGAACTTCTAACTGTTACACAGGACAAATGGCCGTTCCCCTCCTTGTTAAAGGGTACTTTTGAAGAGCTTCCTTTTGAAGAATTTCCCAGCCTGAATTTTCAACAGGCCTGGATCAGGCCGTTCGGTCGGAAATTCTGAAGTTGCGATGGAGAATTTGCCCAATGACTTGTATCGAGCGAGCGCTTCAGACTCAGATCCTCAATGATGAGACTCCTCCCAAAGCGGTGATCATCTTCGGAGCTCGCCAAGTCGGCAAGACGACCCTGCTGGACGAACTGGCTGGGCAGTCACAATCCGCGCGCCGATTCAACGGCGACGACACGGCCGACCACGCCCTGCTCCGGTTCAACTCCACGACCGACGTCGAACTCACTCTCCGTCAGGCCGACACGATCATCATCGATGAAGCGCAGCGCTTTCCCAACATCGGCTTGATCCTCAAGCAGCTTGTTGACGTCAACGTGCATCTCAAGCTCGGCAGGCGAATCTACGCCGCTGCTTCCTCCTCTCTTGAACTGGCCCGCGGCGTCAGTGAAAGCGCCGTCGGACGTCTCATTCGCCGTCAAATGTGGCCGCCTTCCATTTCCGAAATCGCCGCCGACAAATGCTGGGGAGAAGTCTGCCAGAACATCGGGAGGCTGATGATCTACGGCACCCTTCCGGAGGTCCATGCCGATCCGGATCGTGCCGAAACAACCCTTCGAACCTATTGCGACGGCGTGTTGTACAAGGACCTGTTCGCACTGGCAGGCATTCGCCAAAACGAGAAGTTCATGCGCCTCGTGAAGCTCCTCGCCGTCAGAATCGGCCAGGAGGTCAATTACGACAACCTTGCGCGTGAAACCGGTCTGAGCCGAACCACAGTCGCCGACTATCTGCAGCTTCTCGAGCAGTGCTTCATCGTCCGGATCTGCCCGTCCTTTTCGAGAAGCCTCAGCAATGAGCTGAAGAAGGGGAAGAAGGTCTACTTCTGCGACAACGGCGTCCGAAACGCCATCATCGGCGATTTCAGGCCCATGTCCGCGAGACTCGGTCAGGACGCCGAAGCCTTGTGGGAGAACTTCTTCTACATGGAACGCGTCAAGTTGCACAGCATTCGAAACGACTTCACCGACATGTACTTCTGGCGCACGACCGGCAATTATCCGCATGAGCTGAACTTCCTGGAGGTCAGGGACGACAGGATTCGAGCCTTTGACTGCAGGCTGTCGCCGGCCGCCAAAGTCAGGACGGGTAAATTCAGCTCAGCCTATCCCGCCGTTCAAACCGTCACGCCGAACGACCTGATGCGGCTTTGGCTTGCTGATCCTTGCGGCAGCGACCGGCTCGATTCCTGACCGCAGCCTGCCGTGTGCTGCGTGCTACTTCGGCGCTCCTTCTCCTGCCCTTCTCATTGAGCAGGAATCCCCAACCCATAAAATTCGCCAGTACGATTGCGAATTTTCGCTAAATTTCGCCGTTACGGTGGCGAATTTTATTGTTGCTGCGCTTTTCCCTCCTGTCCCAGAACATCCGGCCCCGTCCCCAGAATGAAAAACGGGCCCCGAAGGACCCGTTTCCCCGCACTTGCCTGAGTTTGACCGACTTAAGCACAGACCCTTTCGTCCTGCGCCCCGACGAGGCGTTCGGGGTGCGTGTAGACGTTGGGACCGCCCGCACGTGCAAAGGCCGCAAGCGTCATCCCGCAGCGTTCGGCCGTTCTCACGGCGAGCGCCGTGGGGGCCGAGACTGCAAAGAGGATCTCGACGCCGCACATGGCGGCCTTCTGGACCATCTCGTAGGAGGCGCGGGAGCTCACGACGAGCGCGCCGTCCCGCCAGCCCTCGCGTGCGCGAAGGCCGAGGAGCTTGTCGAGCGCCACGTGGCGGCCAACGTCCTCGGCGCCGCCCGCGGGCGTGCCGTCGGGTCTGATCCAGACGGAGGCATGGGTGCAGCCCGTGAGCGCGCCGATGCGCTCGAAGCGCTTCAACTGCGCGACGGCGTCGCGGTAGAACCTCATGTCGAAGGTCTGCGTGGCGGGCAAATCGGGCACGGGGCGAAGCGCATCGCCGAGGCTCTCGACGCCGCAGATGCCGCAACCCGTGCGCCCGAGCATGGCGCGGCGGCGGGCCTTGAAGTTGTGGAAGGCTTCGGAGCTGATGGTGATCCTCACCTCGCGGCCCGAGCCGCAGGCTTCAATCACCTCGACGTCGTAGATGTCCGAGACGGACTCGACGATGCCTTCGGTGAGGCTGAAGCCGGTGCCGCACTCCTCGAGCATGACGGGAGAGGCCATCATGACGGTGTGGGAGATGCCGTTGTAGACGAGCGCGACGGGCACCTCTTCGGCGACCACGTCCTCGGTCTCGAGGCTCATGAAGTTCTTGAGGACGGGCACGGTCGTGACCGCGCCGGGGAAATCGTTCGGAAGACAGGGCATGTTGCGTCTCCGCAGAATGCGGGCATCCGTCCCGAAAGGGAGCGGATGCCCGGCTTGAGTTCACGGGGTCCGGGTCATCAGAGACCGTGGAGCTGGCCCGCATAGAGGATGAAGAGACGCAGGCACATCATGCCGGCCACCGAGCACAGAGCGCTCAGGTAAAACGACATGAGGCCGCCGCCGATCAGGCCCAGGACGAGCGGTCCGCAGAAGCCGACGCACACGACGCCGACCCAGAACTCGATCGCCCAGGCGCCCGTCGTGAAGGCCGCAAAGGCGGCCTGCGCGGCGGCGTTCCCGTTGACGAGGGCCACTGCGATCATGAAGATGCAGAGCGCCTCGGCCGCCATCACGGGCCATTCGGCCGCGTGAAGGAGGTGCTGGTCGCAGCTCTCGTGCCTGTCGCCGAAGGCGAGGCAGGCGAAAGCCTTCGTTGCGGCCATGCCGGCGGAGAGACCCGACGCCACGAAGAGCGCGGGAAGCACCGCCTGGTTGATCAGCGGGAAGCGGATGAGCGCCGAGATCAGGAAGCCCGTGTACGCGCAGATCGTCAGCGCGAAGACGAGCGCGATCCACTGCAGCACCACGCGCCAGCCGTCGAAGAACCCGACGATGCCGTCGAGGAACCCAAGGCCGACCTTCGGGAGAAGGCCGCGAAGCGCCACGAGCGTGAGGATGCAGACCGTCGGGATGTAGACGAGCAGCGCCATCACGCCGAGACTCATCACGGACGTGGGGTTGTAGTAGATCAGAATGCGCCAGAAGTTGAACGGATTCGTCAAGTCGAGGACGAGGCAGACCATGCCGAGCAGGATGGTCGCCGCGCCGATGACCGACGCCGCCTTCAGGACGGGCGTGTTCTCATGCGCCTGCTTCCTGTAGAGGTTGAGGATGACCGCAGCCGCGACCGCGCCGCCGGAGATGCCTGCAAGGAACAGGTACACGGCGATGGGCCAGGGCCAGGCAATGCCTTGGGAGAGGCCGATTGCAAAGTTCATGTCCATGTCACGCCCCCTTCTTCACGAACGGAATGTACCTCAGGCTCGGACGGGTGCCGAGCTCGGGGCGGATGCGGACCGTGTCCTTGGCGCGGATGAGGCGGCTGATGTACGAGTACGGATCGTTCACGTTGCCGAAAACGAGCGCATCGTACTTGCAGCTCTCCACGCAGGCGGGCTTGCGGCCCTCCGCGAACCTCGTGTGGAGGCAGAAGTCGCAGTTGTCCGCGACCTTCGTCTCCGCGTTGATGAAGCGCGCGTTGTAGGGACACGCCACGATGCAGTACTTGCAGCCCACGCAGCGGTCGGGGTCCATGGTCACGATGCCGGTTTCCGGGTCGTGATGGGCCGCGCCCGTCGGGCAGACGGTCACGCAGGGCGCGTCCTGACACTGCTGGCACGAGACGCGGACGTACTTGCGCTCGCAGTCGCATTCCTCGAGCTTGCCGCAGATCGGGCACGGCTCCTTGCCGATGACGCGGTGCGACTTCGACTGGCGCTCCATGAGAAGGCGCGAGATGCCGGGAGGCAGATGGTTGGCCTCGTTGCAGGCGGCCTTGCAGTCGCCGCAGCCGACGCACTTGTTCTGGTCGAAGACCATCGCATAGTGCGGCTCGCGACTGCCCGAAGCCTCCGAAGAGGCCGCAAGGGCGGCCGCTTCGGCCGAACCAAGGGTCACGACGCCCGCACCGGCTGCGCCCAGCAGGGCGCGTCGGGTGATTTTAGTCGTCACGATTATTCTCCTGAATGGGCGGGAGGCCGCCGCGGACCGTCATGCGACGGCCGCATTCGCGGCGGCGCCCGCCTCACCGAGAGGACGCTTCAGGCGCCTCTCAGTAGCCGCCCTTGTCAAGGAGCGTCTGTGCCTGGTCGATGTAGCTCAGGGCCGACTTCACGCGGTCCTGGAGGTAGTGGGAGGCATGAGCGCCCCAGCTGCCGTCCTTTTCGATCAGGTCGGAGACTTCCGTGGCCTTGTCGAGAAGCAGGCGGATCTGCGTCTGCTTCTCGTACGGCAGCGCCGTCACTTCAAGGAGCTTCGAGACGCGCTCGACGCCGCCCTTGATCTGCTCGTAGCCGTCCTTCACGGGCTTCTGCCACTTCATGACTTCGCCGTAGACCTCCTTCTCGTCCTGATAGACGAGACCGGGGTCAAGCTCGCTCGTGGCCTTGGAGTGGCAGCCGCGGCCCTCGGCGACCGTGTAGTCGGCGGGCGCATTGCGCGCGCAGCTCCACATCAGGTCGACGTAGCCGTGACCGTCCTCATCCTTCGAGAGGACCCAGGCGCCGTCCTTGTCCTTCGTCCAGGTGGAGGCGTCGGGGCTCACGTTGATCTTGTACGTGTGCAGGCGGCGCACGGCGTCCATCTTGCCGTTGCTGCCGTCGTTGGGGCCGGCGGCCGTGTTCGGCATGTGGCAGACCGTGCACTCGTACTTGCTGTGAGACTTGGTGTGGCTCACCACGTAGGCCTGGGTTTCATGGCAGTCGCCGCATTCCTTCTTCATCGGAGGATTGGTGACGGGAACCATCCAGTCCGGGCCGCCCTGCTTCTGCTGGTCGTGGCAGGAGATGCAGGTCACGCCCTTTTCGTAGTGGAAGCTGGAGACGTGCTGCTCGAGCTTCTCGTTGTAGACCTTGGCGAGAATGGCCTTGGATTCTTCGGCAGTCCTCTGCTGGGGCGCGATCGCGTCCTTGCCGAGGGACTTGACGAACTCGTCGTGGCCCTTGAGGTCGAATTCGACGGGAGCCTGCGCTGCGAAGGCCGCGGAGGCGGCCAGGGTGACGATGCCGAGCGCGACGGCCTTCGCCGTGGATTTCATCTGGAATTTCATTTCAATTCTTCCTGGTTTTACAACGGGCTACGGATTCATCACGGCGCCGACGTCCTGCTCTTCGGCAAGGAATTCGGCGTAGCCGTCCTCGAGGTACTTGTTCGAGTACAGGAAGACGGTTCCAATAGAACTCGTTGTAAATCGAATGTCCTGCTTTTCTGGGTCCTGGGCGATCATCTTGAGCATCTCCTGGAGCTCCTCGGCCTCGATGCCGAAGGGAGGCTCCTCAAAGACGCCGATGGCCACCGGACGCGGATAGACGCGGCTCGACTCGCGGATCATGTCGACCACCTGCTCGACCGGATTGTTCTCGGCCGAGAGGATGCGCGCGTACGAGCAGGAAAGCAGCGGGCGGTAGTGGTAGTAGGTCACCTTGTCCCAGCTTTCCAGAGAACAGACGCCGTAGTCGCCCTCGAGCACGCGGGCGAGCACCTCGTCGAAGTACTCGCGGGTGATCTCGCGCGCCTCGCCCTCGGGCTCCGTCTTCGCGTCGGCCGCCTCGGCGGCCTTCACGACGCTCGCAACGTTGCCCGCGAGGAGGTTCTGGATCACCTCGCGGCGCGAGAAGACCCGGCGTTGCGCCTTCTGGGTCGCAACCTCGTCGGCATGCGCCTTCATCTCGCTCTTGCTGCGGAACTTCACCACGTTGGCGGAGACGCCGTCGGTGCGGCCGAGAACCGCGTCGATGTCGGCTTCGGCTTCGCGCACGAGCTCGTCGACCTCGGGCGCTTCGGCGACGCTCGCCCTCTTTGCGAAGCGCTCAAAGAGCGTGTCGCCGTCGATGAGCTTCACGTCACGGCTGCTGTCGGCCACCGTGTCGATGAGGACGAGCATGTCGGCCTTGAGCTGCGAGAGCCTTGCGGCCTCGCGGGCCGCTTCTTCGTCCGCCGTGGTCTGGGCGCCTTCGGGCGCCGGATTCATGTTCTCTTGCATCTTCATCCGTTCCTTGCCCATGACTTAGAGAAGACCTTCCTTCTTCATGACCGGAACGGCCTTGGCGAGACCGTACTCATTGAGGCACTTTTCCGTCGGAGCGCCGGTCTTCACGTCGAAGTCCATGAGCTCGAAGAAGAGGTCGAAGCTCTTCTCGATGTCGTCGTGCTCCATGCGGATCGTACCCTTCGTGAACGGGGCGCGACCCTTGGCGTCGTCGAAGATCCAGTCGGGATAGCGGTCGTGGACGTGGCGCATGTCCTTCGTCTTGAGCTGGCGCATCGTGTAGAGGCGCTGCAGCAGGAAGGCGCGCAGGCCGGCCTTGTCGAGCTCGTCCTGGGTCATGGAGATGCCGGTCACGGCCTTGAAGACCTTGCTTTCCATCTCGATGTCGCCGATGTAGCCGCGTTCGCGAAGCGGAGAGAGTTCCCACGGGGCCGTCCAGGAGCAGATGCCGAGCATGTCGTGCAGCTCCTTGCGGGCGATGACCCAGCGCAGGCGGATCATCTTGTACTTGTTGGTCGGACGATAGTCGCCGATGCCGTCGACGGCGGAGCCGTCGCCCCAGAACTTCGCGGCGATCTCGCGCTGGAGCTCCAGCGGCAGACCGGAGGTCGAGAAGTTGATGTGGCCGTGGCTCATCGGGTCGCGGTTGTACATGCAGTTGAGAACCGTGCCGATCTGGCCGTCGTTTTCATTGCCGTGGTGCTTCGGATGGCCGACGGACCAGTAGAGCGTGTCGTGGTTCTTCTTCCATTCGTCTTCGGTGAGGCCGAAGTGCTCGAGCATGACGGGCGTCGTCTCGCCCATCCAGCGGCCGAACTCGCCCTTGCGGTAGGCGATGCGCGGCAGGATGTCCTGAAGGATGCGCGGATCCGGATTGTCGATCTTGGACCAGTCGATGCTCTTGTACTCCTCTTCGGGCAGGTACTTCTTGAAGTAGCCCTTGGTGTACATCGTGCAGAAGTCGCGGTGGAGCTGGCCGTAGTTGCACCACAGGCCCAGATCGTCCATCGTCTGGCTGCCGACGAGGCAGGCCTCGCGGGAGACGGGCTTCATCAGGTCCTTGAGGAGCGACGGGAAGAACCAGCGGCCGTAGAGCGCCATGCAGGTCTGTTCGGTGATGGCGTTGACGTTGTACTTCGCGGCCGTTTCATCGTCGCGGATCACGGAGTAGCAGCGGATCGGGCAGGCGTAGCAGCCCGTGTTGCGCACCGTGTAGTTCCACATCGTCGGGCCCATGTAGAACTCGGACGAGCAGGTGCGGTAGCCGATGTGGTTGAGGTTGTGCGGGTCCATGTCCGCGTCGGTGAGCATGACGGGCGGATTGGCGGCACCCCACTTGGCGCCCGGGAAGGCGGACCAGCGGCTCGCAGGCGTGTGGTACTCGAACATCGGATGCGGCTTGCGCGAGACGATGGAGTGCGTGTGCGCGCCGAGGATCTTGCGGTGGGAGTCGATGAGCTCCTCCCATTCCTTCGGATCAGCGTGGATGTGGATGGCCTGATTGCCGAAGACGACGATGCCCTTGAGGTGCTTCTTGCCCATCACAGAGCCGAGACCGCCGGCGGAGTGGCTCTTGTCGACCATCATGTTCGACATCGGCACGAGGTTTTCACCGGCCTGGCCGATCACGCCGAAGCTGGCTTCGGGCGTCGTTTCCTTGGCGAGGACCTCGGCGGAACGGCGGGTGCCCTGGCCCCAGGCGGCGGAGGCGTCGCGGATCTCGACCTTTTCGTTGTGGATGTAGAGGTAGACGGGGCTCTTGGCTTCGCCTTCGATGATCACGAAGTCCCAGCCCGCGAACTTGAGCTTGTGGGCGAGTTCGCCGCCGACGTGGGCGGAGGCGATCAGGGAGCGCGGCCAGGCGGTCGGCCAGAGCGTCGTGATGGCGGTGCGGCCGGAGCAGATGGCGCCGGTGCCCGAGAGCGGGCCCGGAGCGATCACGAGCTTGTTTTCAGGTGCGTAGCAGTCGGTTTCGGGCGGAACTTCGTCCCAGAAGACCTTGTAGCCGAAGGCGGTGCCGCCGATGTAGCCGTCAAAGCGCGGGAAGGTCGGCTCGACCGTGATCTTGCCGGTCGTGAGGTCAACGCGCAGACCCTTGCCGGTGTAGCCGTATTTCTTGTTTTCAGACATTTCTAGCTTCCTCTAATCAACGATGGCAGATGCTGCACTGGTCGCGGTTTTCCTGCGGCAGGTAGCCGTGGATGCTCTGGCGCGGTTCATCGCCCGTGCGGTCCATCCAGGGCACGTAGCGGATGGCGGCGGCCGGACAGTGCTTGACGCACTTGGGCTCGCCGTCGCAGAGGAAGCACTTGCTGGCCTTCTTCTCCTCGACGTCGAAGGTCATCATCCCCCACGGGCAGGCCTTTTCGCAGAGGTGGCAGCCGATGCACTTTTCCTTGTCGACGCGGCGGGCGCCCGTCTTCGGGTCGACCACGATGGCGCCCTGCGGGCAGGCGTTGGCGCACGGCGTCGGATGGGCGCACTGGCGGCAGGTGTCCTGAACGACGATGCCGTCGCCCCAGATGCCCTTCGTCGGCGGATAGACGTTCGTGCCGGCATGGCCGAACATGACGTTGCGCGTGATCTTGATGCGGGCCAGACGCGGGTCGGCCTTGCCTTCGTTGAACTCGGTGCATGCGAGCTCGCAGCGGTGGCATGCAACGCAGAGGTTCGGGTCGCAGATGAGGATGCCCTTGGCGGTCTCAAGCACGATGTAGGGACGCACGCCGCTCGCGGCGCGCGCCTGGTTCATCATGCCGATCGCAGCCATGACGGACGTAGCCTTCAGAAAGCCGCGGCGCGTGAAGTCCTGCGGCAGGCTGAGCTTGGACAAGAAATCCTGAAGCTCCATGGTGTTTCTCCTGATTGTTGTTTTGCAAAAGACCGGTCCGGGTGTTCCGGTGCGAGGGGCCGGACCGGCGGCACCCTGCCGGGCTGCCGGTCGTTGTCGAAGATCACAAACAAGGCGCGGAGTCCTCATCGGGATGAGAAATCAGCATTTTTGGGGGTCTCGTTGGTGTTTCTGACGGGGGAAAATTATGCGACTCTTAAACCTGCATTAAATAGTCAACAAAACTACCTTTTGACACGAGTCATCCGAAAGTAGTAATCCTTACACATCCTTTCGGCTAGTCATATACATAATTAGGGTGCCCCCGAGGGTTCACGACCTTCGGATTCTCAGCACAACATACGGTCAAGACCCCGGACCACACCATGTCGGAATTCTTCATTCTGAAGCCCTTCGAGCGAAAACGACTCTGCTTCGGGCGTTTGCAATCGGCAACCCGTCCCCTTGAATGGGCGCGGGACGCAACGCTCGCCGTCGACGTCGTCGCGGCATCGGACATACCGCCCTACGACCTCGCCATGCGCGACGGTTGGGCGGTTTCATCTCTTGACGATCATCGAGATATCGAAGGAGTGTTGCTTTTAAACGGCGCTTTCCCCGAACCCCTGAAAAGAGGGCATGCGCGTTGGATCAATACGGGCGGGATGATACCCGAAGGATGCGACGCCGTTATCGCCGCCGCGAGTCCCGACGATCGTGCGGCCGCTCAGCAGAGTGTTGCTTCAGAACGACACGTTCTCCGACGCGGCGCTGACAGAAGGCGAGGCGAGGTGATCCTCAGGAAGGGAACGCGGCTCGGCGTTCGCGAGACGGCGCTCTTGAGCGAAGCGTGCATCGAGGAGGTGCAGGTATCGCGTACGCCGAGAATCCTGATCCTCGCAACGGGGAGCGAGATCACCATGGGCCCGAAGAATCCCGTCGCCTGCCGCCGCGCGAGCAATGCGATGTATCTGCAGGCGCTTCTTGACGCTGCGGGGATCGAACAGAGTCGCATCGTGCGCCTCCCCGACGACGAGGACGAGATCGCCCGCGCGCTCGAAAGACGTGACGGGATCGACCTCATCGTGAGCATCGGGGGCACGGGCCGCGGCACCCACGACCTCACCCGCAGGGCGATTGCAGCTGCGGGCGGCACGGTCATCGACGGCACGGGCGACGTGAAGGGGGCCCCGCCCTTCGTGCTTGCCGACCTCGGCGGCACGCCGCTCGTCGGCCTTCCCGGCAATCCGCTCGGAGCCGTCATGATCATCCAGCGCGTGCTCCTCCCCATGCTCGAGGAGGACTTCGGCCTCACGCTCCCCCGCAGGGAGGTGGTTGAGGCAACGCTTGCGTGCGACGCCGACATCGACGCCGAGGGCGACCTCTGCGTGACGCTCGACCGGAATGAGGAAGGCCGCCTTGTCGCCACGCCCGTCCGAAAGGGAAGCTGCCGCACAAGACTCTTCGCCGTCGAGGCGGGGACGGTCAGCGTGAAGCCCGGAAGCCTCAGAGCGGGTGAGACGGTGACGGTCGAGCGATTCTTCAACTGAGCGAAACAGCATCCGAACAGACAAGCATGCGCCGCACGGGACCTCTCCCTGCGGCGCTCCTTTTGTCGTTATCCGGCAGGTACTCACGCAGGAATCCCGGGCTTTCCTTTGCTGCCCCTGCCCTCGGTATACTTTCTTCAGGACCATCCACCCCGACAACGACCGCCCATGAGACAGATCTTCTTTGCCCTTCCCTACGTCTGCCCGAGAGAACCTGCGCGCATTGCGGACCTCATCCGCGCGCACGGAACGCTTCGCAAGGTGGCGGCAGGCGAAGTTCTCAAGCGCGGCGGCGATGCGAACAGGCTCTTTCTGCTTGAAGAAGGCATCTGCGCCTACTTTGTGGCGGGAGAAACGACGGGGCACTCGACGATCATGTCGCTCCTTCTTCCCGGCACCACGCTCTGCGACATGACCTCGAGCGTCGGCCGCCGATGCAACGTCGAGACCCGTGCCGTCCAGGCCTCCAGGGTCTGGTGCACGGCACCAGACTTCTATGAAAGGCACGTCTTCACAAATCCCGAACTCGCCGTCGAAAAGTACCAGCACGCCGTCGGCAAGCAGGAGGCAACGCTCGAAGGCATGATCGCGAACTTCACGCTCCCGCCCGAGCAGCGCGTCAAGATCCTACTCAAGGCCCTGCTCCTTCACGAACAGGCCGAGTTCGGTTCCGACTGGACGCGGATTCCCTACGACCTTCCCGCAGAAGTCATCGGACAGGCCGTCAACCTCACGCGCCAGACGGTCGCACAGGTGATCGGCGACTGGCGCCGTGCGGGACTTGCGCGCCGCGCAGGGCGCCATCTCGAGGTTCTCCCCGCGCTCTTCGACGACATCTACGACTGGATCGAGCATCGCGGCGGCTGCCTCCCTGACTGGCACACGGGCTGAGGCACCACAGGCCATAATCAGCAAGGGGCGGCGGTCCGAAGACCGCCGCCCCTCATGTCATGAGGCCCCGTTCAAAAGACCTCTCTGAGCCTTATTTCGTCTCCTTGATGTAGGCATCGGCCGATTCGACCGCAATGCGGGCCGAGTTGACCGCGAAACCGACGGTTGAGCCCGCCATCAGCAGGTCGTAGGAGTCGCCGTACATGCCGCCCACGTCATTGCCTGCGGCATAGAGCCCGCGGATCGGCGTTTCGTCCTGCGTCACGACTTCAAAGCGTTCATTGGCCTTGATGCCGCCGAGCGTGCCGAGCGACGAAGCGACCGACTTGATTGCGTAGAAGGGACCCGTCTTCACTTCGCGCAGGTAGGCCGGATCCTTTGCAAATTCGGCGTCATGACGCACGGCGCAGAAGCCGTTGTAGGCCTCGACGGTCTTCACGAGCTTCTTGGGATCCATGCCGGTGGCCTTGGCAAGGCCCTCGAGCGTGTCGGCCTTGAAGGCCCAGCCGCCCTTGACCGCATCAGCCCATTCCTTCTCGAAGTTCGTGAGCTTCGTGCCGACAGGAACCATCACACCGACACCGAGATCAATGCCCTTGTCCTTTTCCATGTGGTCGAGCGTGGCCTGATCGTACACGACGTACATCGTGCCGCCGATGCGTTCGAGCGCATTGCCCGCAAACGGCCACTCAAGCATGATCTTCTCGTCGCAGAAGCGCTCGCCCCTGGGCGTGAGCCACAGGTGCGGCTGCTTGGCGGTTGCGGAGACGTGGTTCGTCGTGCCGATCCCGCGGGGACCCGGGCGATAGGAGGCCTGAACCTCGCAGCCTTCCTTGCCGCCGCCGGCGGACCAGGCCATCTGGATGCCGTCGCCGGTCTTGCCCTTCTGGGCGAGGCCGTCGGCATCAGGGAAGCGCAGGTACTTCTCGCGCATTTCCTTGTTGTCGAAGAAGCCGCCCGTGGCGATGATCGTGGCCTTCGCATTGACGGTGATCTTGTCGCCGTTCTTGTTCGTCGCGACGACGCCCTTCACGGTGCCGTTCTTGTCCTGGATGAGTTCCTTGCCCCAGGTGTTGAGCAGCAGCGTCTGGCCCGCATCCTTGTACTTCTGCTGGAAGAGATTGATCCAGCCCGCACCTCGACCCTCATAGATGTGCCAGGTGTAGAGGCCGTTGGGATAGTTGGAGAAGAGCTTCTCGAACTTCACGCCGTTGGCCTGCATCCAGTCAATGGTCTCGCCCGACTTGTCGACGAAGGCGCGCACCATCTTGGCGTTTCCGCGCCAGTGGCCATAGTTCATGATCTTCTGGAAGGCCTCATCCTTCGTGAGTCCGTAGTTCCAGTTGCGCTGCATGGAGCTCTCGACGGCGAAGATGCCTTCGGAGAACTTGCCAGTGCCGCCGACCATCGCCTGCTTTTCGAGCGTGACGACCTTGAGGCCCTTTTCGGCGGCGGCCCAGCCTGCGGCGGTGCCCGCTGCGCCTGCGCCCACGACGACAACGTCGACATTGTAAGTTGCGTCAGCGGCAAAGGCAGGCGCCATGGCGGCTGCGACGGTCGCTGCCGTCATCGTGCGAAGAAACTTGTGCATTCCTATCTCCTGTTCATGGTCGTGACCCGCCCGGTCCGCGGGTCTCTTCTTCGTTCAGTCTGCAGGAGACGAGTCCGCCCGAGTGTCGTCAAGCCGACACACGAGGGTTTCCACTGCCGTGCACTCACTCAGAGCTTCCGGCAGAGCCCCGTCACGACGCCCTCGATGTTGAAGTCGTCCTTGTCGGTGATCTCGGCGACGGGATGAACGCCTTCCTTGGCGACGGGCACGAGGCGGCGTCCGCCTTCGCCATATTCCTCATAGCGGCGCATCGTGAAACGGCCGTTGATGTAGGCGAGCACGATGTCGCCCGACCTGGCGTCAAGCGAGCGATCGACGATGCAGACGTCCCCGAACTCGATCCCTGCGGCCGTCATGGCCGTGCCTGTGCACCTCACGAGAAAGGTGGCGAGCGGATTCTTCACGAGCATGCGGTTGAGGTCTACCTTTCCCACCGCCCCCTCTCCGATCGGCGACGGAGACCCGCAGGGCACGCGAAGCTCGACGCAGGTGATCGCAGTCACGCTCTCGGCGGGTGCAAAGCCAAGCGGCTCGAGCTCGTCCCAGCGACGGGACTCAAGGACGGCGGATCGGGTCTCAAGGGCGGACATGACGGAAAACCTTTTTTGCTTGATGACGTGGATGACGTTGGCGGATCTCGAAATCATAGCCCGAGTCGCGCCGGCGTTCGTCCCCGGAAGCGGAACGGGGAGCGGCCCCGTCGAACCGCTCCCCGTCGTACTCAATGGCTCATGATCCGCTGCATCAGCCCTTCACGAACCTCGCCATGCACTCCCCTGCGACGATCCCGCTCGTGAAGGCGATGCCGAGCGCCGCGCCCTCGTTCTCATAGTAGGGGGAGCAGTAGAGGCTGCCGTTGTCGACGCCCGCCACGTAGAGACCGGGAATCGGCTCCTGAGCCGGCGTGAGCGCACGGCAGGAGGCGTCCGTCTTGACACCGCCAAAGGTGCACCAGATGCTCGGCTCGTATTCGACGACGCGGAACCTGCGGCCCTTGAGCGCCTTGAGGAGACAGGCGCTCTTGAAGAACTGGTCGTCCTCGCCCTTTCGGCAGAGCTCGTTGTACGCCTCGACGGTCTTCGCGAGGTTTTTGAGCCCGAAGGCTCTTGCGCACTCCTCAAGCGTGCCTTCGGCCGCCCACTTGAGGGCAACGGCCTCGGCCATGTCCTTGTCGAGCTTCGGGAGCTTCTCCTTCGCAAAGCCCGTTGCGCCCACGTACCACGCCTTCGGGCTGCCGAAGTAGGCGAAGATGCCTTCGTCGCGGCAGCGTTCATGCATTTCGTCGTCGATCACCGCGTAGTAGCGTCCCTTGCGCAGGCTCATTTCACCGCCCAGCGCAAGGGGACGGTCGGAGAGGTACTGCTCGTTCATAAAGCGGTCGCCGTTGCCGTCCACGATGAGGCCGCCGTAGATCGCAAAGCGGAGCGCATCGTTGGATCTCACGACGGCCTTGCCCTGCCTGGCGCACTTGCGATTGGCGCCGCCGAACTCGTTGCAGCAGAGCGCCCAGTTGCGGTCGGCGATGCCGCCCGCCTCGATCACCATCCTGTAGCCCGCGCCGTTCGAAAGCGTATTGCAGAGCGGCATGACGTTGATGTCGCCGAAGTGTTCGCGAATCATGTCGTCGTTGCCCGCGTAGCCGCCCGTCGCAACCAGAACGGCCTTTGCGTCATAACGGATCCAGGAGCCGTCCCCGCCGTTTCTGACGAGCACGCCCGTGACGGCTTCGCCCGTCTTCAACAGCCTGACGGCCTCGCGCTGGGTCTCGAAGACGCCGCCCATGGACTCGAACTTCGCGATGAGAGGACCGAAGCGATCGACGCCGCGCAGCTGCTTGCCCTCCTTGTTCGCGAAGTTGTGGCGGGCGCGGAAACCCATGCCGTAGGCGTCGCGCCTGAGTCCCATGTTCACGCCGTTGTCCATGAAGGCCGAAACGACGCGCTCGCCCTGCGAGATGCACTTTCTCAGCAGGGCGGCATCCACCGTGCCGCGACTGAAGCCGTACTGGCACTCGAAAAGCGTTTTTATCGAAACCGTTGCGCCTTCGGCAACCTGAACGCGCGTTTCCGCAAGAGCGGGACCGCCCGCCTGACTGCCGTTGCTCACGCCGCAGCTCGAGCCCTTCTCAAGAAGATGCGTCTTTACACCCGCTGCCTGCAGCACGAGCGCCGCCTGGATGCCCGCCGCGCCGCAGCCGAGCACGACGGCATCGGTCTTCACGACTGTCGCAGGCACCACCTTGTCGAGATCAACGTCGTCCTTCTTCGCGCCGTCGACGTCCACCTTCACCGTCACCGTGGTGCCCGAGGCCTGGCTCATGCAGTCTGCGAACGCAGTCCTCACGGCGTTCGACGTCACGGTCGCGCCCGAGACGCCGTCGACCGAACAGTCCTGGGCTTCGAGCATGCGCTTTGCCATCAGTCCGCCGATGTCGGCGCCAATGCCCTTCGTTTCACCCGCGACGTCGATCACGACGTCCATGATGCGGTCCCTGCCGAAGGTGGCCGTCACGGTCACGTCGCTGCTGATGCCCGCAGCCTTGGCCGTGTAGACGCCCGGCTTGTAGACGAGCGTCCTCTTCTGCGAGGCGGCCGCGCCGCGCGCGCCGAGTCCGACTGCACCTGCAGCCGCAACCGTCTTCAGAAATCCGCGCCTATTGATACGGCTGCTCTTTTCCATGTCCATGTTCTTCTCCTGTGGTCACTGGTCCGGTTGAGTCAAGGGGTCCGCTCAATGCTCGGGCCCGGATCATGCATGAAAGTCTGCCTCAGTCCGCAGCGTCCTGCTGTCGTCCCGCCGACACTCGGGAGAGGCACGCAGAAAGGACACCCGCCGCGAGCCCCGCTGAAATGCAGGGGGTCGGGTGTTTTGAGAAAACCGTTTATAGTCAGTGCATGACCGCGTGAATTCCGCGCACAAGCTCGCGCAACCACGCCTTTTCCAGGGTTCGCCCATCGTTCGTGTCCATTGTTTTTCGTCCGCCCATCATGCTGGCTTCATCCATCGTCCGTCATTGTCCCGTCAGGGACTACTCCTGCTGCGTCCTCGACAGCGCCTTTTGCTTCAGGGACTCCTCTCTTCCCGCGCCCGTCGTCATGCCGAGCCGCCGCGACTTCTTCAATCCCGCCGAGGCCTACGTCATGACGCTCGGCGACGGTCAGTCGAAGAAGCGCGTCATCCAGCTTCTCAACCAGATCTCGCGCTTCTTCGGCGCCGCCGACCTTCACACCATGGAGTGGCACATGCTCACGTACGACCATGTGCTTGCCTTGCGCGAGACGCGCGTGCGCTCGGGCCTCTCGCCCGCCACCATCAACCTGCAGCTCTCGGTCATCAAGATGACCTGCAAGCAGTGCTGGCTCAAGAACCTCATGCCGCTGCAGACCTATGCGGCCATCAAGGAGGTGAAGTCCGTGCGCGGCGGCCGCGTACCGAAGGGCCGCGCCCTCAAGCCCGCCGAGTCGGGACGTCTTCTCAAGACCACCGAGGCCGACGGCGACATCCGCTCGAAGCGCGACGCCGCCATCATCGCGCTCGCGCTCGGCTGCGGGCTTCGCCGATCCGAAATCGCCTCTCTCCTTCTCGAGCAGGTCGACCACGTGCGCCACACGATCACGGTCCGCGGCAAGGGCAACAAGGAGCGCCGTGTTGCGGTGGCCGACGCCGTATGGGAGCGCCTCGCCGTCTGGCTCGAGGCCAGGGCGGGCGATCCCTGTCCCAACGTCTTCCTGGCGGTGCGCCGCTACGGCAGGATCTCGACGGGCCACTCCATCACCTCCTCCGCCGTCTACCAGATCCTCAAGGCCCGCTCCAGCCAGTCGGGCGTCGAGGACTTCTCGCCTCACGACCTCAGACGAACCTTCGCGACGAGGCTTCTCGGCGCAGGCACCGACATCAACCTCGTGCGAAAGGCCATGGGCCACGCCTCCGTCCTCACCACCCAGCGCTACGACAAGCGCGAGGACGAGGAGGTCGAGGAGGCGACGAGAAAAATCCTCATTTAACTCAAACAAAACGGTCCTGCCCAAGTTCGGGAGGACCGTTTCGAAAACTGCGAAAGGCGCCGGAGCACGTCAGAACATCTTCTGCAGCGTTTCGTTCTCGCGCCTGTGTTCGGCTTCGGCCTCGGCCTTTTCCTGCAGGATGCGCTCGAGCTCCTTCTCGAAGGTGGCCTTGGAGATGAAGAGGAAGCTCACGGGAGAGCCGTGGCGCTCGTGGCCCGTCTCGACGACGGTCATGCCCGCGTCCTGCCAGTAGTGGTTGATGGAGCCGCGGTTTTCGTAGCTCGACACGGGGCCGAGGGCCGAAAGCTTCGTGCGCATGGCGTCGACGCCGTTGTCGTCCGCGCCGTAGCGGACCATGAAGCCGAGTCCGCCCTTGAACTGCTCAACGGAAAGTGCGGGATGGCCTGGCAGAATGAAGCACGGCTCGCCGCGGCCCTCGCCCGTCTTCACGAGCGAACCGTCGCGCTCGATCCTGCAGCCTGCGGCCTCGGCCTCGGCCTGAGCGACGAAAAAGTCGGTTTCACCCGGCGTCAGGATGCCAAAGAGCCGTCCGGCATGGGTGCGGGCGATCTCACGGGCGCGTGCGATGCGCTCCTCGCGCTCGCGGGCCTCCTTCTCGGCGGCCTTGAGGTTCGAGGCCGCAAGTTGGGCGGCGGCCAGCTCGGCCTGCTTCGCGGCCTCGGCCTTCGCCTGCTCCTCCTCGATGCGCCGCTTGACGGCGTCATAGTAGGAGACGGGCTGGATCTCGATCTCGTAGTTGCGCAGGATGCCCATCTCCTTGAGGACGATGGTTCGGTCGCCTGCGTTGAAGACCCAGTAGAGGGCGTTCTGCCTGCGGCCCTTCGTCGTGAGAGGCTCGCCCCAGCGGCGCTTGAGCGCATTGATGAGCGCCTTGCGGTCGCCGCCCGAGCCTCCGTCGATCTCGATCACGTCGCGACCGTCCTCCCTGTTCTGGAAGAAGACCGTGACGGGGAAGCAGTTGGCGATGCCGCGCTCGTCGGGCAGAAGCCTGTAGAACCACCCGAAGGTGTGCTTCATGATGTCCTCGGGGTCCGCCTTCATGCGGTTGTTGACGCGGTAGTGACAGCCCAGATCGTTGAGACGCAGGAGAAGTTCCGTGTGCGTCGTCTTTTCGGGCGTGTAGATGCGGTTGACCTGGTCGAGGCTGCGCATGACGGCATCGGTGCCGTTCGAGCCTGCACAGACCGAAGTGGAAATCGCGGCAATCGTGCCGGCCGCGAGGACGGATAAGACGGATGCGCTTTTCATGAGCGGGTTGTTCTCAGGAATGTTTTCCGATTGAAGGCATTCTGAAAATTATAGGAAAAGCGACTGTCCGACTCATGTCCGGATGTAACAGCCTGTGCCCATGAAGAGCGCCGTCTCAAGGCTCCTCCCTCTCCTGCAGGTGTTCTTCGGCCTCCTGGACTTCGACGGGCGCATCGGCGGCAGGCTCCTGCACCGCCTCCGGGTCGATCCTCTTCCCGTCCCTCGCGTAGATTTCGACGGGTCCCTTCTCAACACCCCTCACGTAGGAGCGGATCTCGCGGGTGCCGTCGGGCCTCACGGTCGTCACGCGCCCTTCAAAGGAGTCGTTCATGTAGTTCCCGAACACGGCGGGCTCGCCCGTCTCCTCGAAAAAGAGCGCAAACGGGCCCTGGCGCACGCCCACAAGATAAGTCGTCTCCTCGACAAGCACGCCCTTTTCATTGAAGCGGCGGGTTCTTCCCTCGAGCTTCCCCGACCTGTATTCGGCCTCAAGACGCTTCGTGCCGTCGGGCGCGAACTCCCTCACCATCCCGTCGAGCACGCCGCCCGCATGGGTTTCGCTTCTGAGCAAGGTGCCGTCCTCGCCATAAAGCCTGCGTTCGCCGTCAAGACGCCCGTCCTTGTAGAAGGCTTCCTCGAGAACGCGTCCCGTCCTGCGTGAGGTCCTGACGGCGGGGCCCTCGAGCCTGCCTGCGACCCATTCGGCCGTGGCCACGGGTTCGCCGTCGTCGAACGTGACGGACCTTCCCTCCCTGAGGCCGTCGATCACGGGCGTGATCGTGATGAGCCCGCCGCCCTTGAGGACGTCCGTTTCGGTGATGCGGCCGCTGAAGACCGTTCCCTTCTGCCAGTAGAGGCCGTCCTTTACCACGAGCCTCTGGACGGGTTCTGACGGCAGATGCAGATAGAGCTGGTAGCGGAAGGGCCAGGCGGCGGCGAGAACGGCGCAGGCGCCGAGAAGCGTCAGCGTGAGGCGGCTCTTGATCATGGGCGGGCTCGAAACTTGCGTACGGAAACTCAAGAGAATGCCACAAGTCGGAGCACCGCGCACGAAATCGGACGGTCCCGTCCGCACCATTCACCGTCCGAGTGCAATCAATCCTTCACGAGCTCGAGCGCCTCGCCCGCCTGTCGGTCGCGCACGCGGGCAAGCCCCCTGCGGGTCGCGAGCGCAATGAGGACGAGCATGAGGCCGGAGAAGATGAAGATCACGGAGACGCAGACGCGCGGATCGGCGATCGACGTCAAGGGTGCGACGAGCCCGCCGCCCAGGAAGGCGACGGAGCCGAGAATGGCCGCGGCGGCGCCTGCACGCTCGCGGTGGAGCGTGAGCGCGAAGGTCATGGCCGAGGGCAGCGTGAGGCCAAGCGTGACGAGCATCACGATCATGGCGGCGATCGCAGCCGGGAGCGGCGCATCGAGTGCGAAGGCAGCCGCCGTGAGCGCACCGCCGATCAGCGTACCGAAGGCGCCCTTTTCCATGGCGGAGACTGGGCTTGCGAACCTCGAGCTCGCCATGGCGCCCGCCGTGATCGAGAGCGCCAGCATGCCGAAGACCATGCCGTAGGCGCTCGGACTGAGACCAAAGATCGTCTGAAAAATGAAGGGCGAAGCCGAGATGTGCCCGAAAAGAATGCCGGACGAAAAGAACTGCTGGCCCGTGACCGCAAGAAAGAGCGGATCACGCATCAGGGGCGCGAAGGAGGCCGCCACCGAGCCCCTCGGACGGGCACGGACCTTCGAGAGCGACTCCCTGAAGACGAAAAGCGTCACCAACGTGAGCGAGAGGCCGATCGCAAGCAGCAGCATGAAGATCTCGCGCCAGCCCGCAGCCTCGGCGATCAGGGCGCCGATCATGGGTGCGGTGACGGGCGCAATGCCCTGGATGGCGCCCACGACGGCCATCAGGGTCGCAAGCTCCCTGCCCGCATGCAGGTCGGCCGCAATCGAGCGGGACATCACGACCGCACCCGAGGCGCCGAGCCCCTCGAGAAAGCGCATCGCGATGAAGGTCTCGATGTCGGGCGCAAAAACCGCACCCGCCGTCGCGAGCGAAAAGACCGCGAGGCTCGCCGCGAGCGGAATCCTGCGCCCGCGGGTGTCGGAAAGCGGACCGATCCAGAGCTGCCCGGCGGCAAGCCCCCACATCGTGGCGGAAAGACCGAGTTGCACCATCGAGGCGGGCGCGCCGAAGTCGACCGTCTGATCAGGAAGCGTCGGAAGATAGAAGTCGGTCACGAACGGACCAAAGGCGGAGAGAAACGCCAGGAAGACGATCAGAAAGGCACGGGAGTTTCGAGGCGCGCCCTCTTCGTGAATGGCTGTCATTTTTGTTCTGTACTTGTGCGCTGTGGTTGCCGCATGCGCCGCAGGCGAATCGAACGACGCCTCGGACTGCGCGTGGATGATCCGATTCTATCCGCGAACCTTGTGCGAATCTTAAGGCTCGCATAAGAATCCAGAACACGACGCCTCTCGCCGAGACAAAAAAAGCCCTGCAACCGCATGGGGCAGGGCTGAAAATCAAATCCACCGACCGACCGGCAGATCTTGCTGAATTCGGGGCGGACCCACAAAATCCGTTCCCGAACGGACGCCGCGCAACCCCGCAAGCAAGTAGGCGGGAAGCACAAGCGACAAGAGAAGTATACAGGGAATCCGCCCGCCCGTTTGCCCCCCGTTCACTCGCGAATCCGCCGCGACGAGACCGTGAATTGCGTTTTCCGCAATTCGAAGCATGCGCAAAAGCTGCCCTCGCTAAATTTCTTTCTTTTCATTGGCACGGCGCACGACCGGACGCCCGAGCGCGTCGTCGCGAATCTCTCCCAGCCCGCACACGAGAACAAAACAATTCTCACTCCCCTTCGCGCCGTGCGAAATTCAATTGTCACATCCGTGCGCCCCCTTGAGCGGCCCGCACAAAACCCTAAATTCGCCCGAAACCTCACCCGTCCTACCCATTTCGGGATATGTGCCACGCAACAACTCAAACGGCCGTCACGAATATCACCCCTTCAGCCCCCATCGGGAATGGATGACCAGATGAGATCTCACCATACGGCACTTTCACTATCGTACGTAAAAAACCTTAATTATAAAATTCAGTATTTCTACTTAGCGCAATACAAAACTGCATGCTCAAGAGTCGAGCAGGATCGTGCATCGTCGGTTCATGCAGGTCCTGCAGATGCGCGTGGGGCGGGATTGCGCTTACCGCTACGAAGTTGTCGGGAACCCCGGAAGGTGGCGAAAGCGGGTTTCCGCTCGTTCCGAGAGGGACTTCGCCGCAGCTGACGCCCGCTCTCCCGAAACTTCGTGAAAAGGGGCCGCCTGCGGACGTTCGCGGGCGGCCCCTTCAGTCGTCTTCGATCAGGAAGACGGAAACGGATTCAGGCTCAGGCGGCGGGGAGCTTCGGGAGAAGCGCCTTCATGCCCTCGGCGCCCGCGAGTGCGCAAGCCGTGAGGAAGACCATCTTGGGGCCTTCCTCGATGTGGATGGCGTCGTAGTACTCGTCGACTGTGTGGGTGCGGTACATCGCGCCGCCGCCCGAGAGGCAGGTGGCGGGGATGCCGAGGCTCACGGGCTTGTTGGCGTCGGTCGAGGAGCAGGTGTAGCGCTTGAGCTCGAGGCCGAGGCAGTCCATGGCGGCGCGGCTCGTCTGGAGGACGGGGCAGTCGTGCGGACGCTGGCCGCCCGGACGGTCGCCGATCATGGTCACTTCGAGCCTGACCTGCTTCGCGGGATCCGTGACGCCCCAGATGGCGTTCTCCTCGGCCACGCCTTCCTCGAAGCACTTGAAGATCATGGCTTCGAGCGCGGCAAGATTGCCGTCGTCGAGCGAGCGCATGTCGACGTCGACCTGGCAGGAGGCGGCGATCGTGTTGACGCTCGTGCCGCCCTTGATCGTACCGATCGTGAACGTGGTCCTCGGGCCTTCGGGCACCTTCACGTGCGCGACCTTCGCGCCCGCAAGGCACATGGCGTGGACGGCGCTCGGGCATTCCGAGAAGTTCGTCCAGGAGTGGCCGCCCGGCCCCGTGATCGTGAAGCGGTAGCGGTGGCTGCCGATGGCGGCGTAAAGCAGACGACCCATGTCGGCGTTGTCCACGGCGAGGAAGCCGTCGATGTGGTTCGTGCCGTTGAAGAGATGCTTGGAGCCGCGGATGTCGCCGTTGCCCTCTTCACCCACGGTGCCGACGAACCAGATGTCGCCTTCGGTCTCGACGCCCGTCTCCTCGAAGGCGCGGATCGTCTCAAGAAGGCAGCGCAGGCCGCAGCAGTTGTCGGCGATGCCGGGCGCCCAGTAGCGGTCGCCTTCGCGGCGGACCTTGATCGGCGTGCCTTCGGGGAACACCGTGTCCATGTGCGCGCCGATGGCGAGCACCGGACCGTCGCCCCTGCCGGGACGGCGGCCGATCACGTTGCCGATCTCGTCGACGTGCACGTCCTTGAGGCCGAGCGCCTTCATGCGGCGCACGATCTCGGCGGCTCGAACCTCTTCATGAAAGGTCGGCGCGGGAATCTCGCAGAGCTCGCACTGCATGACCATCGCGGCCTCGGCGCCATCGTCGAGAAGCTTCATCGCCTGCTTGACGCGCGGCTTTTCAAAGAGCGCCCTGACGGGCTCGAGGTACTCGGGAAGAAGCGGAGGCAGTTCGGTCATGATGTCCATCCTCATGTATGAATTGAAAGGGATAGGCCGCCCGCTCGCACACATCCTTTCCGGCAGGCGCGCGGCTTTGCCGCCAAATTCTATGCCCGCCGTCCATTTCTTCCGCACAGGCTTCGGGAAAGTCCCGATCAGATGCCGCTGGTCTAAAATGCCTGCATTTCCGTCCGACTTCACGTCCTCCAGACGCCGTCCGCCCATGCCGCTTTCCTCAGTCCCCTTCGTCATCGAGTTTCCCTTCGTCCTCGGACGCCCCGCCCTGCTTCCCGATCCCTGGACCACGGCCCCCGACGCCTGCGTTCTCGAGGCCCGCCGGCGCATCGAGGCTGCGGGCTTCGTCCCCGCGGGATTCACGGGACGCGTGGGCCTGATGCTCGTCGAACATGACGGCATCGTGCGGGCCGAAGCCCTGCTCGAACCCGTGCGGGCCGGGCTCATGACCCGCTGGCAGGAGGCGACCGCCGCGCTCGTGCAGCCCCGCGTCGAGGACGAGGACGTGCGCGAGGCGCTCCTCGTCGACGGCAAGGGCCGCGGGACGACCTTCAGGGAGGTGCTCGCCGAGGTCTTCGCGCCCTTTCCCGACCGCGACGACGACCACGGCGGACGCGAGCAGCGCGCAAGGCGCGCCGTCTGGCGCGGCTTTCTCACCGACGGACTCGACGATCCGTGCGTGCGCCTTCTGATGCGCCGCAATGCCGACCCCGCCCTCAGGGATTCGGGCCGGCTCATCGCGCTCACGAGCTGGTGGCGGGGCCCGTCTCCGGGCTGGGACATCCGCCACGACGGCACCTTCTGCGCCCCGAAGTCGGGCGCAAGGTTCCTGCTCTCGAAGCTCCTCGAGGGCATTCCCCACGAGCCCCCGCGTCCCCAGCAGGATCCCGCCGGGACGGCCGAGCCGGAAGTCCTCTACGAGGACGACTTCATGGTCGTGGTCGACAAACCCGCGAGGCTCGCCTCGGTGCCCGGCGGCAGCGAGACGACGAGCGCGAGGGAGATCCTCGAGCGCACCCGCGGCGAACTCTTCGTCGTGCACCGCCTCGACATGGGCACCTCGGGCGTGCTCGCCTTCGCCAAGACGAAGGAGGCCCTGAGGCCCCTCAATCTCGCCTTCGCCGACCGCACCGCACAGAAGACCTACATCGCGCGCCTCGAGGGCCTGCTAGAGGGCGAGGAGCGCCAGCAGGGCTCAATCGCCCTCCCGATCGCGCTTCACTGGTTCGAGCGCCCGAAGCAGTGCGTGCTGCCCGTCTCCGAAGGCGGCCGCGAGGCCCTCACCGACTACGAGGTGATCGGCGTCGAGGACACCCCCGAAGGCCTCAAGAGCCTCGTGGCCCTGCACCCGCGCACGGGCAGGACCCATCAGCTGCGCGTGCACTGCGCACACCCCGAAGGACTCGGCCTTCCCATCGACGGCGACCCCTTCTACGGCACCCGCGGCCTCCTTGAGGAAACCCGCGAGCACAGGCTCTGCCTGCACGCCGCATCACTCAGGATCACGCACCCGATGACGGGCCGCCCGCTCGAAATCACCGCTCCGTTCGACTTCCCGAACTTCTAGACGCAAAAAAGCCCCTGCGCAATCCCACAGGGGCCTTTTGCTTTTTCTCTGCTTTCGCCGCCACGCCTCTCGGGCGGGCGCTCAGGCCTGCGTCTTTTCCTTCGGCGCCTCTGCGGCCTTTGCCTTCGCCTTTTCCCTCGCTTTTTCCTCGGCCTTCGCGACCTTCTCCGCAGCTTTGACCTTGGCGGCCCTGAGCTTGGCGGCCTCGGCCCTGGCGCGCTTGCGTGCAAGCGCCTTCTGGCGGCGGCGCTCCTTCTCGGCGGCCTCAAGCGCCTTGCGGGCGTTCACGTATGTTGCATGATTGGCTTCGAAGGTCTTGAGCAGCTCCTCCGCAAAGGCGCGGATGCGGGCCTGCTTTTCGGGCGAATGACGTGCCTGGAGTTCCTGAAGCGTAACCACGAGTTGTCTCCGTTTGTGTGTTGGTCCTGAATGTTCCGTTCCGGGGGATCGGAGCCTTCATGATACAGAATGCTGCGCCCGAATGGACGGTCCTGTCCAGACCGCCCCTTCCTATGAATCTCCTCCCGAGCGCGCACATTTGAATGAGCGTACTCGACCGACTCATTGAACACCTTCGTCGATGAGGCGCTGCTCGTAGCTGCACCCGAGCTCGTGCTTGTTTTCGCATGCCTTGTGGTACCAGTCCTTGGCGGCCTTCTTGTCCTGAGGAACGCCCCTGCCGTCCTCGTAGATGAAGCCGAGCTTGAGCTGCGCCATGGCGTTGCCCTTTTCGGCGGCGCGGCGGTACCACTTGAGGGCCTCCTCGATGTTCTGCTCGACGCCGTTGCCCTTGAAGTACATGTTGCCGAGGGCGAACTGGCTCTCGACGACGCCCTGTTCGGCACGCTCCCTCACGAGCGCGACGTCGGGAGCCGCAGCGGCGGAGGCCGCCGTGAGCGCGGCGATCACGCCTGCGACGATCGCAATGGAAGTCTTGCGGATGTTCATGATGTTCTTCTTCCCGTTCGTTGTTTCGTTGGATGCGGGTCCGGATCCGGCCCTGCGTCCGCTTTCTTGATTATGCCCGTCTTGATGAGCGCAGGCTTAAGCCCGACGGCCGAGATATCTGCCCGTGACGCTTCGCGGCTCTGCGGACGCATCCTCTGGCACGCCTTCGAAGACGACCGTGCCGCCCGCATCTCCGCCGCCCGGCCCCAGGTCGATCATCCAGTCGGCCGCCCGGATCACGTCGAGGTCGTGCTCGATCACGATCACGGTAGCGCCCGCCTCGACGAGCCGCTCGAAGACCGCCATGAGCGTCGCGACGTTTTCAGGATGCAGGCCGATCGTCGGCTCGTCGAAGACGAAGAGCGCATCATCCTGGCCTCTGCCCATCTCGCCCGCGAGCTTGAGCCGCTGGGCCTCGCCGCCCGAGAGTCCGGGCGTCGCCTCCCCGAGCGTGAGGTAGCCGAGCCCGAGATCCTCGAGCACCCTGAGCCTTGCCGACACGGTCTTCATGTCGGCCGCAGCCCGAAGCGCGGTCGAGACGTCCATGTCCATCAACTCGGGCAGCGTGTACGCAGCCTGCGTCCCGTGCGTACCCGCCGCCTTCGCGGCGCGCCTGATCGCAAAGGCGGCCGGCGCATAGCGGCTTCCCCTGCATGATGGACACGGCACGTCCACGTCGGGCAGGAACTGCACGTCGAGGCTGATCGAACCCGTGCCGTCGCATTCGGGACAGCGCAGTCTGCCCGTGTTGTACGAGAAGTCGCCCGCCTTCATGCCCGCAGCCTTCGCGTCGGGCGTCTTCGCGAAAGCCTTCCTCAGATCATCGTGCACGTTGGCATAGGTTGCAACCGTCGACCGGACGTTCACGCCGATGGGCGTCGCATCGATGAGCTTCGCCTGACGGATGCCCTGAGCCAAGATCGAGACGACGTGCGCGGGCAGTGCCGTCCCGTCGATCGCGGCCCTGAGCGCAGGGAGCAGGCTCTCGAGCACGAGCGTCGTCTTGCCCGAACCCGACACGCCCGTCACCACCGTGAGTCTCCCCTTCGGAATCCTCACGCTCAGAGGTTTGACCGTATGGACCGCCTTCGTCTCAAGCAGGATTTCGCCATGCTCGAAAAGACTGTCTCGCGGCGTCTTCGTCCTCACGACCGCGAGTCTCCCCGACAGATAGGGCCCGATCATCGAATCGGAATTCGCCTCGATCTCTCCGACGCTTCCTTCGGCAATGACGCGACCGCCCTCGCGGCCCGCCTTCGGGCCCATCTCGATGATCCGGTCGGCCTCTCTCAGGATGTCGACGTCATGATCGACGAGAAGGACCGTGTTGCCGTCCGCCACCAGGTCGTGCATCACGGCCTTGAGTCCCTCGACGTTGGCGGGATGGAGCCCGATCGAAGGTTCGTCCAGCACGTAGAGCACGCCCGTCGTGCGGTTGCGCACGGCCCTCGCGAGCTGCATGCGCTGCCGCTCGCCCGTCGAGAGCGTCGAGGCCGCACGATCAAGCGACAGGTATCCGAGCCCGAGATCGAGAAGCCTCGCGGCCGTGTGCCTGAACGCCTCGCAGAGACTCTCCGCCATCGCACGCATCTCGGGCGGGAGCGACGCGGGCACGTGGTCGACCCAGGCGCACAGGTCGACGAGCGGCATGCGGGAGACTTCGTCGATCGAGACGCCCATGATCTTCGGCGCCCGCGCGGCCTCGGAGAACCTCGAGCCCCTGCAGTCGGGACAGACGTCAAGCCTCAGGAAACGCTCGACGCGCTTCATGCCCGACTCGTCCTTCACCTTTGCAAGCGCGTTCTCGACCGTCTTCACGGCTGAGAAGTACGTGAAATCAAGCTCCGCCGCGTCGTTCGATCCCTTCGGGTGATAGAAGATGTGCTTCTTCACCATCGGGCCGTCGTAGACGATCGCCTTCTCCTCGGGCGTCAGCTCTCTGAAGGGCACGTTCGTCCTCACGCCCATCGCTTTGCAGACGTCGGTCATGAGCGACCACATCAGCGTGCGCCAGGGCATCACGGCGCCTTCGTCGATCGAAAGCGATTCGTCGGGAACGAGCGTTGCCCTGTCGACCGACCTCACCATGCCAGTGCCGTCGCAAGTCCTGCAGGCGCCGCCACTGTTGAAGGCCAGATCCTCCGCACCCGGCGCAAAGAACTTCGCCCCGCAGACCGGACAGACGAGCGACTTTTCGGCCGCGACGTCGAGCGTAGGCCCGACCATGTGGCCGTTCGGGCACCTGTGGGTCGCAAGGCGCGAAAACATGAGTCGAATCGTATTGAGCAGTTCGGTCCCCGTTCCGAAGGTGCTCCGGATGCCGGGCACGCCCGGCCTCTGATGGAGCGCGAGGGCTGCGGGCACATGGAGCACCTCGTCGACGTCGGCCCTCGGCGCCTGCGTGAGCCGACGTCGAGTGTAGGTCGAGAGCGCCTCCAAATAGCGCCGCGAGCCCTCTGTGTAGAGGACGCCGAGCGCGAGCGACGATTTGCCGGACCCGGAGACGCCCGCCACGCCGACGATTCCATTCAGCGGAATGTCGACGTCGACGTTCCTGAGGTTGTGCACGCGCGCGCCGCGCACTTCGATCCTGCTCACCATTGTGCTGTGCTCCGTTTTTTGGGAAGACGTACTCAATCATACGTCCGATGCTCCGCCAAAGAAGGCCCGCCTTCGCGACGGAAGACGGGCCTTTCCCGATCGGCCGGGTCTGAACGGATCAATGCGGACGTCAGCCCGCTTCGCCCGTCCCTGCGGGTCCGGCGAAGATGAACTTCATGACCTTCTCCGTCACGTCGACGCCGTTCGACCTGATGATGCCGAAGCCCCTTTCATCGGGTTCGACCGTCACGCGGGCGCGGCACTCGTCCTTCACGCGGCAGGCGAGCGCCTTCGAGTCGACGAGGTCCTTCACGAAGTCGTGCACGGCAACGACGTCGGGACGGGTCTTCATGAGTTCGTCGTCAAGCGGATGGATCTGGACGCCGACATCGAAGTCGGCGAACGTCTTCAGGTCCTCCCTCACGCCCATCGCGCCCATGGCGCGCACTTCAAGCCTCGGGAAGTCAAGCTCCACGTTCTGCATCTTCAGGCCGAGCCTGCCGTCCTGAGCGGCCTGCATGAGCGGCTCGAACCCCTGCGGTGCGCCCGGGCGGCAGATGCCCGGCACGCTGCAGACGTCGGCGCCCGCCAGAAGCCTGCCCGCCGCCTCGGGCAGCCACACGTCCTCGGGCGCCGTGACGGAGCCCTGGAAGTGCCAGTATCGGAGTGCGGAAAGCGGACCTGCATCCGCAGGAGCCTTCTCAAGCGAACCGTCATGCGAGAAGTCGAACCGCCAGCCCGCATTCACCTTCCTCGCCGACAGTCGCGAGGCGCTCCTGCCGAACTTCACGTCGTCCTTTGCGTCGACCTTCTCGAATCCGGAGAATCCCGCGCCGTCGCTTTCAGCTATGAGGATCACGGGCTCTTCGGTCTCGTCGGGAAGGAACCTGTAGACCAGACGCTCGCCCGCCCAGTTGAGGCGGAAGACGAAGGCGGAGAATCCCCAGTCGCCTTCGACCGGGAGCACGTGGTAGGGCACGCCGCTCGCGGGCGCATACGGAACGAGCCTGCCATCCTTCTCGACGGGTTCGGCCTTCACGATCCTGAAGGTCGTGAGCGCCTCGCCCGAAGCCGTGGTGCGGCCGTCGGCCTCGGCGTCGAGCCAGTGCACGCGCAGGTTCTTCGGCATGAACGGAAGCCCGAAGTCCATCGTCACCTGCGGCGAGGCCTTGTCGACGAAGGCCTGCAGCTCGGGCGTCGTCCTGAAGTGCCGCACGACGAGGCTCGGCGCCATGCCCAGACGCCAGACGCATTCACCCCTGAGAGGCATTTCGGGCAGGCCCTGCACATGGAAGACCACCTCGAGCCTTCTCGAGCCGAAGGTCCTTTCGATCTCGGTCACCTCGATGCCCACGCCGGGCACGGGACTGCCCGCCGCCTTCAGGTCAAGGAGCATCTGATCAACCACCGACTGCTGCCAGCCGACATAGCCCGCGTAGCCCGCAGCCAGCAGGCCCGCAAGGCATGCGCCGCCGAAGACAACCCGCTTTCTCCAGGGCATATGCACCTCCATGGTCATGCACGTGCGACACCGCACGCCGCTCCGGAAACGCCGGAGCATTTCCTTCTATCTTAGTAAAACGCGCGTCTGAAAGACAATCCGCCTGAAGGCGCATGACGGCCGCCCCGCCGCGCCTCCCCCGCTCCCCAGACTCCGAAGCGATGATACGAAACTTCCTCTTCACCTCTCGCAGAGACGATCCGGAAAAATTTGCGGGTTAACAATCCCGTCCCCGGCCCTATTGACGCGGCGGCATCCTGCCTGCATAGTTCTCTTGAGGACACGGTCTTTGCCGTTGCACCACCCGAAACCCGCCACATGCCCACACGAACTCCCAAGCGCGCCCTTGCAGCCGTCTTCGCCGCCGTCACCCTCGTCACCAGCGTCTTCGCGGTTCCCGGCGTCTGCGCCGAGCCGCCTGCGGACGTCGTTGTGGGCTTCGTCGACAGGCCCGAGCCCGGCTACTACTCCCGCACGGTCATGCCCACGCTCGCCGCCATGGCGAGGGCCATGCCCGACAGGACCGTGGCGGGCGTGCGTCTCTCGCCCGACGATCCGATCGCCGACCTCGTGCGCCTTCGGCCCGACATTCTCGTCGGCCCCGCTTCCGTCTACATGGAGCTCGAGCTCAACTATGGCGGGCATGCGATCGCGACGCGCAAGACGCGCTGGGCGGACAATCCGAGCGCCTCGGTGGGCGCCGCCGTCGTCGTGAGGGCGGACAACAATGAGATCCGCGCGCTCGCCGACCTCCGCGGCAGGCGAATGGCCTCGGGCGGCGCGGACGCCGTCGACGGCTGGCTCGCGCTCGCGTATGAACTCAAGGAGAGGCGCCTGCGCCCCGAGGACTACCGCGCCCACACGACCTTCCTCAACTTTCCGATGCCCGACGTGATCAGTGCGGTCCTCTCAGGCAAGGTCGAGGCGGGCGTGCTTTCCACCTGCATGCTCGAGCGCGCGGAGCTCGCGGGGCTTCTCAAGCCCGGAGCTCTCAGAGTCGTGGACGAAAAGACCACGCAGGGCTTTTCCTGCCGGCACAGCACGGCGCTCTATCCCGACATCGTCGTGGCCGCGCTCCCGAGAACCGCTCCGGATGTCGTCAAGGCAACGACGCTCGCGCTCCTCTCCATGCCCGAGAACGCCGACTTCGCCTGGCAGGTCGCCACCAACTTTGTCTCAGTGAACAGGCTCTACAAGGAGCTGCACCTCGGTCCCTGGAAGCATCTCGACGACTGGAGCTGGCGGAACCTCTGGAAGAGCTACGGCACGTACGCGCTCATCATCCTCGGCTTCCTCGCCTGGCTCGTCCTCGACGAGATCCGCCTCAAGCAGACCGTCAGGCGCCGCACCGCTGCGCTCACGCAGGCCCTCGCCGAACGCGAGAAGCTCGAGGCCCAGGAGGCCGCCGCCCGCGCCCGCCTCGCGCGCATCGAGCGCACGGGCGCCATCAACCAGCTCTGTGCGATGATCGCACACGAACTCAAGCAGCCCATGAGCTCGGTCATCAACTACATGACCGTGCTCAAGATCAGGCTCGCAGACCGCATCAGCGAAGACGACATCGTCTCACGGGCGGTTTCGGGCGCCGAGGAGGAGACGCGCCGCATGGCCGCCATCGTCGACCGCGTTCGCGGATACGCCCGCAGGGACGCCAACCGCAGCAACGTCGTCGACCTCGACGCCGTCGTCGCGAAGGCCTTCGCCCACTACTCGCGTCACGCTGCGGGCACGAGCAGGCTCACGCTCTCGAAGCTCCCCGCCGCACGCATCCGCGGCAACGACCTCGAGATCGAGCTTCTCGTCATCAATCTCATGAAGAACGCCGATCAGGCGGCCTGCGACGACACGGGCGAGGACGTACAGTCCAGACCCGAAGTCACCGTGAGCCTCAGGCTTGAGCCCGACGACGCAGGCGGCCCCGACATGGCCGAGATCGTCGTCGAGGACAACGGCCCCGCCATCTCCGACGAGGCCTTCGGGCGCATGAAGCGCGTGAGCGACAGCGTCAAGGAGGACGGCCTCGGCCTCGGACTCGCCATCGTGCGCAACATCGTCGATGAGCACGGCGGCCGCCTCACCATCGTCCGCCTCTCGCCCTGCGGCCTGCGCGTCACCGCCGCGCTCCCGATGTGCAGCCCCGCACAGACGCAGCAGGACGAGCAGTCCTGAAGACGGCTGCAGATGCTGCGGGCCTGACGCCCTCACGGGCGTTGCGCGTGCATCACACGAATGCTTCTTCCGGGTGCGCCTTCGGGCGTTCGGATACAATCCAAGAAAGTCCTGCCCTGCCGTGGAAAGGCGAATCCGCCGGCCGCGGCGGGAACCGAAAAGCCGCACAGTCTCGAAAACAAGCGGCGGGAAACAAACAGAAGACAAAAGGAGAACAAGATTGCAGCGACCGCTGATCCGCATCGTTGACGACGACAAGGCACTTGCCGGATCCTTCGGACTTCTGCTCGAAACCATGGGCTGGGACACCGCCGCGTATACGAGCGGCAGGCGGTTCCTCAACAACGACGACCTGTCGCGTCCCGGCTGCATCGTGCTTGACGTGCGCATGCCCGGCCTCACGGGTCCTGAAATCCAGGACAAGCTCATCGAAATGGGATGCAGGCTGCCGATCATCTTCCTTTCGGCCCACGGCAGCATTCCCACCGCCGTGTCCGCGGTGCAGAAGGGCGCCGTCGACTTTCTTGAAAAGCCGATCGAGCCCGCCGAACTCATCGCGAAGATCAACGCCGCCGTTGCACGAAGCGTCGCCGAGTCCGTCGAGACGATGCACCGCGACCGCCTTCGCGCGCGCTTCGAGACGCTCACCGCCCGCGAACGCGAGATCATCGGTGAAATCCTCAAGGGCGACGGCAGCGAGACCAACAAGCAGATCGCCAGAACGTTCGACCTTGAACTGAGCACCGTCAAGATGCACCGCTCGAACGCCTTCATGAAGCTCGGCGTGCATTCCGCCGCCGAACTCATCAGGCTCGCCCAAGAGGCAGGGATCCATGCAGAGGCGTAAGCTCCTTTCGGCCGCCGGCACATTATTCGCCGCCCCGGCGCTCTTCGCCGCGCCCGCCGTCGAACCCGAGGCGAAGGCCGCATCCGACGCCGCAGGCCGCACGCCTCAGGATCCCGACGATGTCCTCATCATCGGCGCGGGCGGCGCAGGCCTTGCCGCCGCGGTCTCCGCGCTCGAGTCGGGCGCGCGGCGCGTCACCATTCTCGAGCGTGGCGCCTTCGTGGGCGGACACACCGTCATTTCGGCCGGCACCGTCACGATCGCCACCGGCGGCGAGACGCCCGTCGAAGACCTCGCACGCGACATCATCGAAGCGGGCGGACGACCCGAGCTCGCACGCACCCTCGCCGAAAACGCAGGCGCCGCCGTTCAGTGGCTCGGCAGCATGGGCATGGCCTGGGAGCCCAGGCTCTTCAGAGCGGTGGGCTCCGGCATGAGCGCACGACGCAATCTCTCCACAGGCTCTCAAAGAGGCGGTTGGGACATGATCCAGGCGCTCTCCGAGCGCGCCCGCACCCTCGGTGCAAAGACGCTCTTCGAAACACGCGCCTGTCGCCTTCTGCTTGAGAACGGCCGCGTCGTCGGCGTCGCTGCCAGAACCGCTTCGGGCGAAGAAGTACTCCGCTACGCCCGAGCCGTCGTGCTCGCCACGGGCGGCTTCAGCGGCAGCCACGAGCTCAGAAGCCGCTTCGCACCCCGACTCGACTCCTCCTACGGCACCACGGCGGACACATTCGGACTCACGCCCGACCTCGCCCGCGGAGACGGCATCCTCATGGGCGAAGCCGCAGGCGCGCAGCTCGTCGACATTGACGCCGTCGAGTGCATTCCCTATGCCGGAGGCCGCGTGCTCGACTATGCCGGAGCCGAAGTGTGGATCAATGCCGAGGGCGACAGATTCGTCAACGAGGAGGCCACCTTCGACGTCATCGCCGCCGCCATGCAGGAACAGACCGGGGGCTTCATGTGGACGATCACCGACGCCAAGTCCCAGAAGGGCGCCAACTTCGGATCGAAGCTCTCCGCCGGCCTCGTGAGGGAGGCCAGGTCCCTCACCGCGCTCGCCCACGACATCGGCATCTCGATCGAGAGGCTCACCTTCACGATGAACAGCTACAACCGCATGGTCGCCCTGGGCAAGGACCCGCGTTTCGGACGCACGACCTTCCTGCAGACGATCGACACGCCGCCCTTCTACTACGGCATCGAGCGTCTGTGCGTGCACATCACGATGGGCGGACTCCTCATCGACGCAGACGCCCGGGTCCTCGACCGCATGAACGACCCCGTCCCCGGCCTCTTCGCCGCAGGCGAGACCACGGGCGGCGTCCACGGACGAAAGCGCCTCGGCGGCAACGCCCTCACTGACGCCTTCGTCTTCGGGCGCATCGCGGGTGCGGGCGCCGCACGCCTCGCGCTTGGCCGCTGAGCCTCACCCCCCGGACGCATCAGCCCGCACTCCATCCGCACAGGGAGCCGCGCACCCGCGTGACGCTCCCATCTGCCTTATCGACATTCCTCAGCCTCCCCCGAGTCTCTGCCCGCCCCCTTCGAAAACGCCCGTCTCCCCTCTCCCCGAGTCGTGTCAAGACGACGCGGCCTCGCTGTCGAGGCGGTCCAAATCCCGTCTCCGGCCCCTTCTTCAGGGTTAACACCACCTCCCACGGCCACCTCCCCCGAGCCGTATTTTTCTTTCTTAGCAATCCTTAAGATTTGGCACAGAAGGAAGCGGAATCATCCGACCGCTTCCAACCCATCTGCCCGCATTCACCCCCGGGCGCGTCAGGCTGATCCTCCACCGCCTGCGGCGCGCCTCATGAATCCGGGCGGCCCCACAAGGAGAATGACATGCTTTTGAAGTCTTATCTGGCAGCCGTCGTCCTGGCCTTTGGTCTTGCATCCGGCGCTCATGCCGCCGCGGTCACGATCAATGGTCCGCACGCCTCTCTCGACTGCACGACCTGCCACGCCAACGGCCAGTTCAAGGCCCCCGCCAAGGAAACCTGCTTCCAGTGCCACCAGTCCTATCAGACTGTCGCTGAACGCACCGCCAAGATGAATCCCAACCCGCACAGCAATCACCGCGGCGAAAAGGATTGCAATGCCTGCCACAGCATGCACGGCAAGTCCCATTTCGAATGCAACGACTGCCACAACTTTGCGATCCGCATGAAGGGTGAATGATCATGACTGAAAAGATGCTTTCCCGCCGCCATTTCCTCGGCACCGCCGCCACCGCCGCCGCTGCAGGCGCCGCCGCTCCGGCCTTTGCCGCCTCCACCTCCGCCTCCGGCATGCCCGCCAAGTGGGACATGGAAACCGATGTCGTCGTTCTCGGCTGCGGCGGCGCCGGCATGATGGCCGCCTGCCAGGTTGTCGACGCAGGCAAGAAGGTCGAAGTCTTCGACGCCGGCCTCTCCCCGTTCCATACGGCCACCAATCTCTGCGGCGGCCTCTTCACCGCCTACGGCTCCAGGCTCCAGAAGGCCGACCCGACCATCAAGGACAGCTGGGAGGCCTTTGCAGAAGACATCATGGCCTACGGCAACTACATGAGCCTCAAGGAACCGGTCTACGCCTTCGCCAAGCACTCCGGCGAAGCCTTCGACTGGCTTTCCGACCACGGTCTTGCCGCTCATCATCTTGAAAACTACGCCGGCCACACGCATCGCCGCGCCCATCGTCAGGATTCCTTCAAGGGCCGCGACTACATCGAATGCCTCGTGAAGCAGTTCGCCGAACGCAAAATCGAGATCCATCACTCCATGCCCGTCACGCGCTTCTGGTTTGACGAAAAGGCCAACCGCGTTGTCGGCGTCCAGTGCGGCCGCGGCGACAAGGTCGTCAACTGCCGAGCCCGCCTCGGCGTCATCATGGCCACGGGCGGCATCACGGGCACGCCCGAGTCTCTTGACCGCTGGGTTCCGTCCGTCGCCGGCAAAGGCGTCGTGATCGGCGGCCCGAACAACGACGGCTCCGCCATGCTCACCGCCGTGCGCGACGTCGGCGTTCCGCTCTCCCACATGCAGTACATCGCCTCGTATCCCTGCGGCATCGTCACCGGCGGCCGCAACGGCCCGTACTGCCGCTGGTGGTTCATCACCAACCAGGGCGGCATCCTCGTCAACAAGAACGGCAAGCGCTTCGTGACGGAAAAGGAAGGCATCTGCCACGTCACGCCGCACCTCGCCCACAACCCGGACGGCTGCCACTACGTGCTCGCCGACCAGGCCACCTGGGACCGCACGCTCAAGACGATCAAGCTCTCCGCTCTTGTCGGCCTGCCCTCCTGGACCGAAGAACGCGTCCTCAAGGAATTCGAACTTGGCAAGAACCTCTGGAAGGCCGACACGCTTGAAGAGCTCTGCCAGAAGTCCGGCATGAACCTCGAAGGCCTCAAGAGCCAGATCGAACTCTGGAACAAGGCCGTCGAAACGAAGACCGACACGCAGTTCGGCCGTACCGACCAGCAGCACAAGATCGGTGCCGGTCCGTACCGCATGATCCGCATGTTCCCGTGGAACAACCTCTCCTGCGGCGGCGTGCGCGTCACGGAACACTTCGAAGTCCTCGGCTGGGACATGAAGCCCGTCAACGGCCTCTACGCTGCGGGTGAAACGGTGGCCGGCGTCCACGGCGCCTTCTACTGCGGCGGCAACGCCTGCGGCTTCGCCCACACTTCCGGCTACATGGCCGGCAAGTACATCACCGGCTACAAGGAAGCCTAACCGGCAAAAGCCGATTCCCTGCACTCCCCGCGTAGGGATTACTCCTCGAACAAGGCGCCGCCCTCTTCTCCTTTGGGCGGCTCCTTCCTGAGGCTCGGGTCAGATCCTTCACCCGGGCCTCTTTTTTTAACCAACGGGAAACCGACCCAAGCGTCCTTGCCCTCATTTTCTTGACGACGATCAAGCCTCGAATGTAGACAGAAACTGACATACCTGTTAGCATACACCGTACTATATCTTGTAGGCGCTCTTGATGACAGAGAAAAGAGTGCCATGCAAGATTCTTTATACGGCCCTCGAGAGTACTGGCGTCCACCGATAAAGGATGTCGGGAAATCCGGGCCTTTCTTTTATGTCAACCATGGCCACCCCTGATAATTGTCATCACTTTAAACACCACTCCGGATACAAATTTGAAAAAGGGTAGCCATCCTTGTTGACGGTGGGTTTTACAGATGGAGAGCTCACACGCTCTTCGGCGATAAAACACCCACAGAACGAGCAGATGAGCTCTTCTCATACTATCTCGCTCACGCCAATGGAAAACATCAAATTGGAGACATCTATCGCATCTTCTATTACGATTGCATGCCTTCAAACGAAACCATCTACAACCCCAAAAACAGATTGATCTTGGTAAAACAGACCAGTACCGTTGGTCCACCGAGTTCATATCTCTGCTAAAACAAAAGCGCAAGGTCGCACTTCGCCTTGGCAAGCTGTCCATACACACGCCTTACATACTTCCGCATTCGAAGATTAAGAAACTTTGCAACGGAAGCCTTGAGTGGAAGGACATAACCGAAGATGATTTGAAGTTAAACATTGAACAGAAAGGAGTCGACATGAGAATCGGCGTCGACATCGCATCTTTGGCATTCAAACAGCAAGTAGATCAAATCATTCTCATTTCTGGCGACAGCGACTTTGTCCCGGCAGCTAAACTAGCTCGTAGAGAAGGGATTGATTTCATAGTTGACCACATGGGGGCCAACATTGCTGACGACCTTTTCGAGCACATTGACGGTCTGCAAACCAGAATTAAAAAGTTTATGCCCAAAACTCAAGATTCAGACGAGGACGAGGACGATCCCGAACTTGAGTAACCTACTCCTCCCTAGCCCACGGCGCGTGGCGCGGACCTTTTATGGGCAGGACCCAAACGGCATCCAGCGCCCGGCCCCGGGAACCTGCATTCGGACCCACCCGCCCGATTCCGCCCGACGCCTACGCCCCAGGCGTATTGAGCAGGACGGCATCCGTGCGCAGGATCAGCCCGTCCGGCTGTTTCAGCGTTCGTCACAAAGTCCCGCAAACGCGGTATCCGGACCACAATCGCCCCGCTTCGCCACGGCCGCAATCGTCTTCACGACATCGACCTTCCGCGGGCGGAAAATTCTCCGGAAAATGTCTCATTTCGGGGTTGTCCCCTAGGCGAAAACCTGTATACTTCGTCGTCCGATGCAGGAAGGCCCGCGGGGCCGAATGCATCCAAACCGCAAAAATTCATCTGCCGGCCGGACTCCGAGGGAGTGCGGTCTTTTTTTCGCACGGATCATCTCCATCATGCTTGAAACTTTTGGCATCCTCAACATCTGGGCCTATGCGCTCGGCGCTCTGATCATCGTCATGATCCCCGGCCCCAACACGCTCTTCGTGCTCAAGACGAGCATCGTCGACGGCCGCCGCGCGGGCTTCACCGCCGCTGCGGGCGTCTTCACGGGCGACGCCGTTCTGGTCTTCCTCGCCTACCTCGGCATCGCGGCCCTCGTGCTCGCGCACCCCGAGGTCTTCTTCTGGCTCAAGATCCTCGGCGCCGCGTACCTCGCCTGGCTCGGCGGCAAGGCCATCCACGCCACGTTCTTCGCCAAGAAGGCCGAAAAGGCCGAAGGCGAATCCGAAGTCGTCGTCAAGAAGAGCCGCAGCCTCGTCAAGGTCTACCGCAACGCCCTTGCGCTGAGCCTCACGAACCCGAAGTCGATTCTCTTCTACGTCTCCTTCTTCGCGCAGTTCATCGATCCGGCTTTCGACAATCCGGCGATCTCCTACACCATCCTCGCCCTGATCCTTGAATGCTTCAGCATGGCCTGGATGACGCTCCTCATCACCGCGGGCGCCGACCTTCTCAAGTTCTTCGGCCGTCGTCCGTCCGTCGCGAAGCTCGGCAACACCGCCATGGGCAGCATGTTCCTGCTCTTTGCATCGAAGCTCGCGCTCGACGCCTGACGCTCCGACGCCACAAGCACCAAATAAAACGGCCTGCAATCCGAATGTGGAATGCAGGCCGTCTTGTTTTGCCTCTCCCAGAATTTCGAAGACGTCTACCGGGCCGAGGTCGTCGTCATCTGCAACTCGCGCGGTGACTGCTGAACCATCCGAGAGCAGGTTGCGACCCCGTGATTTTATCACACCATGTTCGAGCACTTTATGCGTCGAACTGCTCGCGCGTCCTCGGTTCGCGGGCGAGCAGGCTCGCCACCTCGGTCCTGAAGTCGGAGACCTCTTCGAGCGCCATGAGCGTGCGTGCGAGCTCCTCGGTCTCCTCCTCGGTGAAGACCATGCCGACCACGCCCCTGAACTTCCTGAGAAGCGCCTCGTCAGTGACGGGATTGGTCGGTGCGCCGAGCGGCATCGGCACGTGTTCGCGCCAGCTGCGGCCGTCCTTGAGCGTCACCTCGACGATCGGCTCGTCGTCGTCCTTCTGGCTCTTGTCGACCGTGAAGCGCACGCGCGCCATCATGGCAGCGACGCGCGGGTCCTCACGCCGGGCGCGCGCAAACGAGGGAAGGCCCGCGGAGCCGAAGACGAGGTCGGCCGCCACGCTGTAGGGGATGGAGAGCTGGGCCGAGTTCATCGGATGAAGCGTCGCGTGACCGCACATGCCGTAGACGAACGGATTGATGATCACGTGCACCTCCTCGACGTCATCGGCCGTGAAACCGTGTGCGGCGCGCAGGTTGTCGACGGCGTCGATTGCGGCATGGGTGGAGCGGCAGGAGGCGTGCGGCTTGATGGAGACACGCCCGAGCTTCCAGTTCTCGCCGAGTTCGCGCAGATAGGCATCCGGATCGCTCGAGGTCGGCGCGAAGGAATGGTTGAAGCCGCCCCAGACCTCCTCGAAGACGTGCGTCGGCCCCGTGAAGCCGCGGCGTGCGAGCACGGCGCTCATCAGGCCGCCCCAGGCAGCATGGCCCGCATGCATGCGCTTGCTCTGCGCGCCGTCGTGCACGCAGCACCAGAGGCCGGAGGAGAAGGACGAGGCAAGGCCGAGCGCATTCTGCGTCTCCTTCACGGAAAGGCCCAGGATGCGGGCTGCGGCTGCGGCCGCACCGAAAGTGCCGCAGGTGCCCGTCGAGTGGAAGCCCGCGCCGTTGTGCGGTTCATAGGCGCCGCAGGCCTCGAGCGGACGGCGGGCGACGTCGTAGCCGATCACCACCGCGTCGATGAACTCGCGCCCCGTCACGGGACGGTCCGCAAGCTCCACCGCGGCTACGGCCGCAGGCACCACCACGGCGCCCGAATGGTCGCATCCGCCCGTGTCGTCAAGCTCGAAGGCATGCGAGGCCGTGCCGTTGACGAGCGCGGCGTTGACGGGCGTCATCGTCTCGCCGCGGCCCCAGAGCGTGGCCCTGCCGGGCCCCTCGCCTTCTTCGCGAAGCACGGCCGTCAGGCGCTGCGCCTCAACCGAGACGGCCCCCGCAACGCCCGCGCCGATCGAGTCGAGAATATGGCGCACGGCCTTCTTCACCATCGCGTCGGGCACGGCCTCGGAGGGCGTCTCCACGACGAATCGGGCGAGCACCTCGCTCTTGAGAACATTCGGAACAGCGGTTTCAGTCACTTCAGGCTCCTTTCGTGAATTCAGTCGTCAGGGCAATCCATGACTGCCCACGGGTCACGCCAATGATACCGAAAGCCCGCTGCCGACGTGCATGCGGAGCCTTCGAACACAACGAGCGCCAGGCACTCCGTAAAAACCATGATGTGTGTCAGTGCAACAAACTGTAAAATGCCGCGTGGCGGCCCCTGACTGAAATACTGCCGCCTCCCTCCAACAACCAAAAAGAAAGCTTTACAACCATGGAAATGGATTTCAACTTCTGGCTCCAGTTCGCCATCGTTATGGTCTGCGTAGCCATCGGCGGCCGTCTGGGCGGCGTCGGCCTCGGTGCGGCCGGCGGTCTCGGCGTGTGCCTTCTTGTCCTCGTTCTGGGCGTTCCCCCGGGTTCTCCTCCGATTTCCGTCCTGCTCATCATCACGGCGGTCATCGCCTGTACGTCCGTCCTTCAGGGTTCGGGCGGTCTTGACCTGATGGTCCGTTGGGCCGAGAAGCTCCTTCGCCGCTGGCCGAAGATGATTACCATCGTGGGGCCGCTCGTGTGCTCCTTCTTCGTGATGGTCGTGGGCACGTCCTACGTGGCCTTCGCGGTCTATCCCGTGGTCGCCGAAGTGGCGGCCTCGGCTCGCGTGCGCCCCGAGCGCGCCGTTTCGGCATCCGTGATCTGCGCCGGCATCGCCGTGATGGCCTCGCCCATGTCCGCCGCCATGGCCGCCATGGTGGGCATCATGGCCACTCAGGGCGTCGAATTCCATCAGATTCTGGCCGTGACGATCCCGACCTTCATCCTCTCGCTCTTCTGCGCCGCCCTCTCCGTGTTCTGGCGCGGCAAGGAGCTCGAGGACGACCCGGAATTCAAGGCCCGCCTCGCCAGCGGCGACTACCAGTGGCTCGCCACGCACTCCACGACTGAAATGAAGTTCGAGGAGGCTCCGTTTGCCCGCCGTGCCGTCTGCATCTTCCTGCTCGGCATTCTGGTCTCGATTCTCGTGGGCTCCGTCTCCGACCTGCGTCCGTCCTGGACGGTCGGCGAAAAGACCACGCTTCTTCCTATCCCGAACATCATCCAGATGGTGATGCTCGCCACGGCCTTCTTCATCATCATGCTCTGCCGCGTCCCGTCCGCGAAGTTCGCCTCGGGCTCCGTGTTCCGCTCCGGCCTCATCGGCGTCGTGGGCGTCTTCGGCATCGCCTGGTGTACGGGCACGTTCTTCGACCAGCACACCAAGGTCCTCGCCGACGTCTTCGCCGGCCTCGCCAAGGATGCGCCGTTCGTCTTCTGCCTTGCGACCTTCTGCGTCTCCACCGTCATCTTCTCCCCGACGGTCTCCACGACGATCATGATCCCGCTCGGCCTCAAGTTCGGCCTGCCGCCCGAGTTCCTCGTCGGCACCTGGGCCTGCTGCTACGGCGACTTCATCATCCCGGGCGGCGCGCAGATCGGCTGCACGGCCTTCGACCGCACGGGCACGACGCGTCTGGGCACCTTCGTGATCAACCACTCCTACCTGCGTCCGGGCCTCGTCTTCGTGACCTGCGGCACGTTCATCGGCTGGGGCATCTCCAAGCTGGTCTTCTGATCGGCCTGATCCCGAAAGTCCATACCGAAACGGGCGTCCTCCATGCCGGAGGGCGCCCGTTTTCACATCCGATGGAATGCACGAAGGGGCGCGGATTCTGCATCCGGCGCCCCTTCAATTGTCCCTTGTCCTCGTCCTTCAGCCTCCCCTCCGGAGAGACGGAGAGAGGAAGGTGCGGATCCTGCCGACTACTTTGCGGCCTTCGCCTCGTCGGGCTTCGCTTCAGCGGCCTTGAGGGCTCCCTCGATCGCCTGCCTCATGCTCGACTCGTCCATGTAGCCCTGGTGCCAGCCGAGCTCCTTGCCGTCCTTGTCGAAGAGGATCTGGGTGGGCACGGCCGCGATGCGGAAGTACGGCACGAGTTCGGGGTATTCGGAGGTGTTGATCTCGCGGATGGCGGCGCGGCCCTCATACTCCTGGTCAAGCTTCCTGAGCGCGGGCTCCATCAGGCGGCAGGGCTGGCAGCCGTCCGCGCTGAAGGTGACGAAGGTCACCATGCCGGGCTCGGGCACCTTGCCGTCGAGCTTCGCATGAGCGGGTGAGGCCAGCACGGCGGCAGCCGCAAGGGCGCCGAGAAGAAGTCGAGTGTTCATGACGAATCCGTTTGATGATGATTGTATTCAGGACCTGCCGCACGCTTTGCAGCAGAGTCTATCGATGATAGCGCACAAGGGACGGACGGTCGCGCCGAACCGCGTTCGGATTTTCCCTTCCTCATGATGCCGAAGCCGCGAATGCCCGAAGTCCCGAGACTACAATCCATGGATCAGAACCTTTCGGGAATCCGCCATGCAGCCTTGCGCCATCTCCGTCATCAAGAGCGACATCACGACGCTCGACGTCGACGCCATCATCAATTCCGCCAACCGCTCGCTTCTCGGAGGCGGCGGCGTGGACCGCGCCATCCACCGCGCCGCGGGCCGCGAGCTCCTCGCCGAGTGCATCGAGCTCTGCGGCTGTCCCGTGGGCGAGAGCCGGCTCACGAAGGGCTACGCGCTCCCCGCCCGTCACGTGATCCACACCGTCGGCCCCGTCTGGCTCGGCGGCGCATCGGACGAGGTCGAGACGCTTCGCCGCGCCGTCACGTCCGCACTCGACATTGCGCGAGACATGAAGTTCGAGACCGTTGCCTTCTGCTGCATCAGCCGCGGCATCCACCGCTTTCCTGTGGACCTCGCCGCGAAGACCACGCTCGAGGCGATGCTGGCGCACGATTTTGCGGGCCGCGTGACCGTCTGCGCCTACACCGACGAGGACCTCGAGGCCTACAAGGCGCTTCTGCCGCAATGACCTCGAGACCCCGCGCGGGTTTTCCCTCATCGAGTTATTAAGCAAAACACCATCCTCCTTGGGCAGAATTCCAAGATTTCTTACACACAGACGCTGACCGCCATGACGTCCCTTCAAATCAAATCCGCTCTTCTTTTCTCCCTGATGCTTTCGGCCGCCGCCCTTTCTTACGCAGCGCACGCCGCACCGGCCGCCGCTCCCGCCGCATCGGCCGAACCTGCTTCCGGGACCATGGTCATGACGGCCCGCGAGACGCCCGAGGCCGCCTGCGCCCGCGGCGAGGCCGCCGCCTGCACGGTGGCCGCGCTTCGCGTGCTTCCGTCCGTCGACAAGGCCCGGAGTGAGCAAAAGGCCGTCGGCGAGGCCCGCGCCCTCTTTGAGAAGGGCTGCAGAGGCGGGGACCCCGAGTCCTGCCGTCATCTCGGTCTTCTGCTTGCCGAGGGCAGGATCTATTCGGCCGACCTTCCGGCCGCAAAGGAACTTCTCTCGCGCGGCTGCACGATCGGCGACGACCGCAGCTGCCGTGAAATGGCCCGCATCGCCAACGACGCGGGCGAGCACGAGGCGTTGGTCTCCTGGCTCGGCAAATCCTGCATGCTCGGCAACGAGACGTCCTGCATGCGCACCGCCACCCTCGACCGCTCCGACGACCGTGTGCGCTGGGTTGAGGAGGCCTGCAGGCTCGGCCGCATGGACGCCTGCCTCGACGCGGCCGAGCGCCGCCAGAACGGCAACGGCGTGCCCGTCGACATGAAGCTTGCCCTTCAGAACTACCAGGCCGCCTGCCGCCTGAGCAACGCCCCGTCGTGCTTCCGCGCCGCCAAGATCCTGCGCTCTGGCGACGGCGTCAAGGCCGATCCGAAGGCCGCCGCCGTCTGGTACGACAAGGCCTGCCAGATGCGCCAGACCCGCGCCTGCGCCATCCTCGGCGACCTCTACCTCTCGGGCGAGGGCGTCGACAAGGACGATGTCCGCGCCAGGTTCTACCACAACATTGCCTGCTCGAGCGGCCTTCGCTCGAGCTGCCCCAAGGCCTTGGGGCAGCTCGAGCGAAGGCCGCTGAGCCCGCCAGCCGAGCCCGAATCGAACTTCCGGTGGGACAAAATCCACTCAAGGACCTAGTCCCACTGGCGTTCACAGCGAATACACTCCCGCTGATACCTTCAGGATCAGCCCCCCGGAGACCCCCTCCGGCCCTCCCCGCAGACGACGTACTCCCTTCCCCCGCCCCGCCCGGACCGCAGTCATTCCCGACTTCCCCTATTCCCGACCGGATCACCCGTCAATTTCCGTCCACACACACCCAAAGTTTGTAACCGTTCATTTCCGAATTACCCCATAGATCCGTGTAAAGGCCTCTGCGACTAGGGAGATTAGCCAATTGCGGTTTGCGCAAGGTTCCGTGCGTCTTGCGGCGACGATAGCGTTTTCTTAGTTCGACTCTCTCATTCTGTGTAAAATGAATCCGCATCGGGAACAGGATTTTGACGCAAAGTATCGCCGATTCCCGTTCACCTAGGTGCATACTCCGAATCGCGATTCAGCTGTTTGAGGTATTTTATAAGCAACAAGAGATATCAACGGACCCACAAAAGCCGTCGATATCCGAAAAATCAGCTGATCTCATTACACATTCACAAGGGGACTATCGTGAATTCCACCTCGACCGACACACTCGGCGGCCGCATTGGCTCCGAACTCAAGCGTTCCGGCATCTCCATGCGCGAGCTCGCCCGCCGCATCGACATCGCCCAGCCTTCCATTTCCAAGTGGTGCTCCAACCAGGCCGTTCCGCGCGTCATCTATCTTGAGCGCATGGCCAAGGTCTTCGGCGTTTCCGCCCACTGGCTCACCTACGGCGAGCACGCCTCCGGCCGTGACGAAGTCGTCATCCGCCCGCGTCCCGAATCCTCCGAAACGATCGGCCTGTCGCTCACGGCCGACAGCGCCAAGCGCACCTTCGGCACGGAAGCCAACAAGCTCTCGCTCTTCACGCAGGAATCCGACGACATGGCTCCGACGATCCGCAGCGGCAGCCTCGTGGTCATCAACCATACGATCAACAAGGTGATCGGCTCCGGCGTCTACCTCGTCCAGGTCGGCGAAACGAAGGAACTTCGCCGCATCCAGCCGCTCGTTGACGGCACGCTCGACATCCGCATCGACAATCCCAAGCGCTTTGCGAACGAAATCGCCACCGACGACAAGATCGTCATTCTCGGCAAGGTGCTCTCCACGGTTTCCGTGAAGCACATCCGCTAAGCAGCGATCAGAACAAAGGGCCTCCCTTCCGGAGGCCCTTTTTCTTTGTCCCCGATCAGATCGCCATCGAGCGCCGGTCCGATGAGGACATAACCGGCCGGCTCGAACGAGTGGGGAAATGTCGAAGCACCCTGTTTCACACACAAACACTATCCATGACCACGAATCGTGCTGCGTCCTTCCTTCGGAGGCCGGGCATGCATTTCGTCCTCAGTCGACGCCCGGCATTTCGTCCCAGCACGTCGTGCTGCAGGGCGTCATGCGGTCCCTGCGCATCTCCCAGCCGTCCGCCTGCAGGCAGGCCGCCGTCCTGATCGCATCCCGCCCGAAGCGTCCCGTGATCATGTCGGAGGTCATCATGAGCCTTCTGCGCCGCTCACGGGCCGAATCGTCGAAGAGGGACTGCGGCTGCACGCATCGCGCTGCGCCGTCGACGGCGGGCACGAGTCCCGAGAGCACCACGCCGAGCCTGCAGTAGGCGAAGCCCCTTCGCCAGGCCCTTCTCACGAGCGCCTCGGCGACCGCCGTGAGCTCGATGGTGTCGGCTGTCGGCCGCAGGAGCCTTTCGCCCACCTCGGCCGAATGCTGCGGCTCGTTCTCCCTGAAGCGGCTCGTGCTGAAGAGAACGCCCACGTGCGTCGCCTCGCTTCCCTCGCGCCGAAGCACGCGGGCCGCGCTCTCCATGCGCACGGAGGCCGCGCACAGCAGGCCGTCGAAGTCGGAGACGGGCGCCGAGAAGCTGCGGGAGCGCATGATCTGCTTTCTCCCCGGCGGCGTCTCCTCAAGCTCGATGCAGCAGCGCCCCTGGAGTTCGAGCCAGGTGCGCTCGAGCACCACGCCGCCCAGGCGCCTCACGACGCCGCCCGGCACCCTCACGAAGTCGAGCACCGTCCGCACGCCGAGGGCCTCGAGCTTGGCGGCCGTCCTGCCTCCCACGCCCCAGACCTCCGAGACGGGCGTCACCGCAAAGGCCTTCTCCCTGCGCGCGGGCGAAAGGTCGTCCCAGTTGAGGACGCCCCCGAAGACGGAATGAACCTTGGCCCAGTGGTCGCAGAGCTTGGCGAGCGTCTTCGTGGGCGCAATGCCCGCACAGGTCGGAATCCCCGTCCACTTGAGCACGCGAGCCCTCGCCTCGCGGCCGAGCGCCGTAAGATTCTCCATGCCCGAGACGTCCGCAAACTGCTCGTCGATCGAATAGATCTCCTGCCTCGGCACGAGCGTGCGGATCACCGCCATCATGCGGTCCGACATCGACTGATAGAGCTCGTAGTTGCTCGAGAGCACCGCGACGCCGTGCCGCTCGGCGAGCTCCCTGATCTGAAAGTACGGGACGCCCCGCGCAATGCCGAGCGCCTTCGCCTCGGCCGTCCTCGTCACGACGCAGCCGTCGTTGTTCGAGAGGACCACCACGGGGCGGCGCCTGAGCGTGGGATCGAACACCCTGTGCACCGAGGCATAGAAGGTGTTGCCGTCAATGTGAAGAAAGCGCGTCGTCATGCAGGACTCCTCCCGTCGACAGGCGCACGGCCTAGGGGCCGCGCCCGAGAATGCGGCCGAGCGCCGTCACGACGCCAGCCACCCTGAAGTCGTCCCACTCGGTGGGACGCAGGATCCTGTAGTTGCCCTCCTTGTTCTCGGGCCTCAGCTCAATGACGCCGTCAATGCGCTTGAAGCGCTTGATCGTGAGCGCGCCGCCGAGATAGGCGAGCACGATGTCGCCGTCGACGGGCTCCTTCGAGCTGTCGACGAGCAGAATGTCGCCCGAGGAGATCCCCGCGTCGATCATCGAGTCGCCGTCCGCCTCGATCACGAAGGTCGTGTGGGGCTTGCGCACGAAGAAATCGTTCAGGTTGAACTCCTCGCTCGCATAGTCGTCCGCCGGAGACGGAAAGCCGCACGAGCCCTTCATCTCGACGCGCGTGACGTTGTCCTTCGGATCGTTTTCAAGCGGCACGCGCCCGACGACGCGTACGTTGAGGTGCTCGCGAGGCAGCACGTCCGCAGGCCGGTCCTCCCCTTCGGGCGCCTCCTCCCGCGTCATGTCCGCACGAATGAGGCCCCTCAGGTAGCGGTTGCCGCCCTTTCGCCTGCAGTGCTCGGCCTCATCGGGCCTGAGCCTCACGCTTCTCACCTCGGAATAGGTTCCCGATCCCTTCGGACGACCCGCGCCCGTGCGCGCACCGCCCCTCGCGGGCGAACCCGCTTCCCTCTTGTCCTCTTCCGACATCCCGGCCTCCTTCAGACAACCTCATCCAATGCCGGAATTGTAGCTCAAAAATCAAATTAAAAGCCGCGTCACCCGAAAACCCCGTTCCGCATCACCATTTGCGAATCTCAAAAAAAAGCGGACGGCCCGCAGGATTCCTCTCAATCCTGCGGGCCGTCCGCCTTGCAGTCGCAGTGACTGCGTCTCTTTTTAGAGCACCTCCGGACGGAGCTTCTTCGGGCCCCGCTTGAGGCCGATCACCGAGAGCTCTTCACCGAAGGTCTCGCGATGCTTCTTCCACTTGCGGATCGTCTGCGGGTGCGCGCTGAGCTTTCTTGCGATCTCAACGCAGTTCATGCCGGCGTCAAGCATCTCGAATGCGCGCTTGCGAACGTTCTGAAGCGCTTCGGGATGCATCTGCTGCAGGCCGCTTTCGCGTCGCCCCTGCGACACGGTGTCAAGCGGGGGGAGCGAATGAGCACTCCACCGCATGTAGGACTGCTGGCACGGCAGCGGGTAGGTCACCCGGTCAATCGAGCAGAATTCAGTCATGTTTGCCTCCTGTTTGTCAAGCCCCCTTGTCGGGGGGACGGATTCGATGCTAACACGTGAACGCCTCCGACGTCCTTCTCCCACAGAGGGCAGTTGCTCAAAAGTCGCACCTAGACTCAGGGTTTTTACCCAACACCCCTTCGCTTTTTCCGACGCGCCATTCGGAGGGTTTTCCCGACCTTGACGAAGCTCAAGAAAAACCATGCTGGGCTCGACCTTCGACTTGCGTATTTTTCCCTAGTTTTCGGCGATTGTTTTTTTCAATTGACAGAACGCTCGAATGACTTGAACTTAACATTCGGCAAAAACGAACGAAGAGTGTAAAGATTGGCCATAAACATCGACCGGATCAAGCCCATTGTTTTCCCATACAATCGTGAGTCGAAATTGAAGGCTCTTTTGAGCGGGCCGTGCGTCCGGAGCGCGAAATCTGTACACTGCTCCGATAATCTCGAACGGATCCCTCATGAAGCTCTTCATCGCCGAAAAGCCCTCCGTTGCCAAGGCCATCGCCGCCGAGCTCGGCGTATCGGGCCGAGGCGACGGGTTCATCAACTGCCGAAACGACGTGGTCGTCACCTGGTGCTTCGGCCATCTTCTCGAGCAGGCCGAGCCCGACGCCTACCTGCCCGACGACATTCCGAAGACGAAGAAGGGGCGCAAGATCTGGCGCATGCAGGACCTGCCCATCTTTCCGCAGCACTGGCTGATGGAGGCGAAGAGCGAGCGCGGTGCGAAGAAGCAGCTCTCGGTGATCGGCAAATTGCTCAAGTCTGCGGCAACGGTCGTCAACGCGGGCGACCCCGACCGCGAGGGACAGCTCCTCGTCGACGAAGTGCTCGAGCACTTCAGGGCCCGACAGCCCGTCGAGCGATTCTGGGTTTCGGCGGTGGACCCCGCCTCCATCCGAAAAGGCCTCGCCAAGCTCGGCGACAACCGCAGCTACGCGGGCATGCGCGACGCCGCGCGCGGACGCTCCCGCGCCGACTGGCTGCTCGGCATGAACCTCTCACGCGCCTACACGCTCGCGGGCGGCGACGGACTCCTCGCCGTGGGCCGCGTGCAGACGCCGACGCTCTTCATGGTCGCACGACGCGACTACGTGGTGCGCAACTTCACGCCCGTGCCCTACCTCTCGATCACGGCTGACCTCGCCAAAGAGACCGTCCCCTTCACCGCACGCTGGAAGCCCGGCCCCGACCAGAAGGGCCTCGACGAGGAAGGCAGGCTCCTCATCGACCTCGACGTCGGCCGCGCGCTCGTCGAGCGGCTCTCGAAGGAAAAGACCGCCACGGTGCTCTCCGCCGAGACGAAGCGCCGCAAGGCCAATCCGCCCAAGGCCTACTCGCTCGCCGACATCCAGATCGAGGCGAGCAAGCGCTTCGGCATGACGGCCGAGAACACGCTCAAGGTCTGCCAGTCGCTCTACGAAGTCAGGAAGATCACGAGCTATCCTCGTACTGACTGCGGCTATCTGCCCGAATCCCAGCACGCGGACGCGCCCGCCGTGCTCGCCGCCGTCGCCAGGAACTTCCCCGCCGCTGCTCCCGCCTGCGCCAAGGCCGATCCGAAGCTCAAGAGCCCGACCTTCAACGACAAGAAGGTGACGGCGCACCACGGCATCGTGCCCGTCGCCAACACGATCGATCCCGCCACGCTCACCCGCGAGGAAGCCGACATCTACCGCCTCATCGTGAGGCGCTACATCGCGCAGTTCTTCCCGGTGCACGAGTTCGACGCAACCGAGGTCGTGCTCGGAATCGGCGACGAGACCTTCACCGCCAAGGGGCGCGTCGTGCGCGTCGAAGGCTGGCGCATCCTCTTCGAGAAGGACCGCAGGGCCGCCGAGGAAAAGCGCAGGAAGAACCCGAAGGCCGCAGGCGGCCGGGATCCGGACGCCGAGGACGAGGACGACGCCCAGACGCTCCCCGCACTCAGGAAGGGCGACGTCTGCGACGTGCGCGCCGTCAAGGGGCGCGAGGACAAGACGAAGCCGCCGCAGTTCTTCACCGAGGGCACGCTCATCGCCGCCATGGAGAACATCTGGCGCAGCTTCGACGACCCGAAGGGGCAGGCCATGCTCAAGGAGGCGGGCGGCATCGGCACGCCGGCCACCCGCGCGGCCATCATCGCCGAACTCAAGCGCAAGGAATACCTCGAGACCGAAGGCAAGTACCTGCACTGTACCGAATCTGGCCGCAGGCTCCTCAAGCGGGTTTCGCCCCGCATCCGCTCGGCCGCCATGACCGCACACTTCGAGGAGCGCCTCAGGCTCGTCGAGTCGGGCGCCGAGCAGCTCGACAACTTCGTGAGCGAATACGAGGCCTTCATCGCGGCCGAACTGCAGAAGGTCCGCGCTGGACGCACGGCCCCGAGCGGCTCCGCACGCACCGGAGCGGCAAGGCCCGCACCCGCACCGTCCCGCGAGCCGTCGCCCGAAGCGCCCGCCCCGAACATGCCCGACGAGCCGCCCCCGCTCGATACGGTCTGCTGATCGTCCGGAAGACCCGCGCGCCCCTCAAACGAAGAAGGCTCCGCCTTCCTCCGTCGAAACGGAGAGAAGCGGAGCCTTTCGCGTCCAGATAGATCCTCGCAGGACGACGTCCTGCGTCAGAGCTTCTTGACGAACTCGGACTTGAGCTGCATCGCGCCGAAGCCGTCGATCCTGCAGTCGATGTTGTGATCGCCTTCGACGAGGCGGATGTTCTTCACCTTGGTGCCGATCTTGAGCGGCGTCGAGGCACCCTTCACCTTGAGGGTCTTGACGATGGTGACGGAGTCGCCGTCGGCGAGCAGCGTGCCGTTGGCGTCCTTCACGACGAGCTTCTCCTCGTCATGGGCGGCTTCCTCGCCGGGCGTCCATTCATGGGCGCATTCCGGGCAGACGAGATGGCCGGCATCCTCGTACACGTACTCGGAGCTGCACTTCGGGCAAGGCGGGAGAGAGGTCATGGCGGTGTCCTTGAACTGTTGGTTTTCTGAGTTGCGGGCGCCTGCACGCGGAGCGCAGGCGCGAAAGGAGCGCATTGTAACATGATGCGCATCGAGTCCCGCCGAAAACGAGCGGGTATTTGCAAGACTCAGCCAAGCGCCGCGACATCGGCCGCCATGCGCGCGAGGAGCGCCTCGTCGGGCGTGAAGCCCGCAGGATCGCCCGGACAGAATTCGAAGACGTACTTGCCGAACACGCGGGCCTGACGGCCTTCGGCAATTTTGTCAAAGAGCGCGAGGAGCAGGTCGGCGTTTCCTGCGGACGGTCCCCCGCAGGTGACCGCAAGGCCCATCGGCTTGTCCTTGAGCGCCGAGACGACGTGCGGATGCTCGCCGCCCACCCACTTCACCAGGGCCGACATGCGGTCGTCGAGGCACTTCATCTGGGCCGTGAAGCAATGCCCGTAGAGCGGCGTCGCCATGAGCACGACGTCGGCCGCCACGATCTTCGCGAGCACTGCATTGGCGTCGTCGCCCGTCTGATGACAGACGAAGTGCTCCACATCCTGCTGGCAGCTTAGGCAACCGATGCAGCCCCTGATGCCGAGTTCGCCGAGCCTGAGCGTCTCGAGTTCATGGCCGCCGAGCCTGACGGCGAGGGCCTCAAGCACGCGGGCGGTGTTGCCTTCGCGCGGACTGCCGTTGATGAGAAGGATCTTCATCCGTGTTGTCTCCTGTTGTTGCCCGAGGGGCGGGGCTTGCTTTCCGAGAGGTCCTCATGATAGCGCGACGCGGCAAAGCGCACGCAAAATGCGCAAAAGGCCGTGCGGTTGAGGCACAGCCCTTTCGATTTCCTTCGATCACGTTCGATCGCGTCTTCCAGACGCTTCTACCAGCTGCCGCCGAAGAAGCCGCCGAAGATCTGCGCGGCCCTGTCGAGATCGAGCCTGTCGGGGTGGGTTTCGCTCAGTCTGCGGCCGGCCTCGCGCTCGGGACTCACGGTGCCGCCGAGCATGTCGGTCATGCGTTGGAAGACCTCGGGGTCGATGCGGCCGCGGCAGAGGAAGGTCTCCGCAAGCGTATTGCCCTCGCCCATCGCGACGAGCTTCTCGCTCGTCTTCTGCATCCAGGCCTTCGACTTCTCGCCCTCGGGGTCGCCGCCCATGGTGGCGAAGCAGCCGATCGTCTTGTTCCTGAGGCGGGGCGCGATCCTGAGGATCTCCTCGGGCGCATCGCCCCTGTCGCACCAGAAGCCGAGCAGGACGGGATTGTAGGGCGTGAGGTCGTCGGGAACCTCGGAGGGGCGCATCATGACGGCGCCAGGCAGCGCGTCGCAGACGGCATGTCCCACGGCCAGCGTGTTGCCGGTGCGGGAGCTGATGATGATCAGGGGCTTCTCGGTCATGTCGGGATTCGTTCAGGAAGCTGGAATTGAAAGTATAGAACGCCGCGCCCGTTTCGCACAGGCGGCGAAGACTACGACTCCTTCTCCTCGACGCCGATGCCGAGCGCCTTGCGCCATGCGCAGGTCGCCTTGCACTGCTTGTCGGCCTTGTCGAGCATCTTCTCGTGCTCGGCGAGCTCCTCGGGCGAGGGCTCGGGCATGGTCAGGCGGGCGATGATCTCGGGCGGAATCTCGACCGCGTCGCCCCAGTTGTCGAGGTCGATCTCGCCCTGCCCGCGGGTCATCGTCAGATACACTTCGGCAAGAAGCTGGCTGTCGAGCAGTGCGCCGTGGAACACGCGGGCGGAGTTGTCGATCTTGTGCATCAGGCACAGGCCGTCAAGACTCACGCGGCGGCCGGGATACATCTCGCGGGCGATCTCAAGCGTGTCCGTGATCTGCGCGACGTAGTCCTCGAGCCTGCCCCTGCCGAGACGCTCGAGCTCCATGTTGATGAAGCCCACGTCGAACTTCGCGTTGTGAATAAGCAGCTCCGTGTCGGAGACGAAGTCGAGGAACTCGTCCACGATGTCCGCAAAGACGGGACAGTCCTTCACCTTCTCGTTCGTGATGCCGTGAATGGCCGTCGTCTCCTCGGGAATGTCGCGCTCTGGATTGATGTAGATCTGCAGATAGTCGTCGGGATCAAGCGAGATCTCGCGGCCGTTGAGCCTCACGCAGCCGATCTCGAGAATGCGGTCGCCCTTGTCGGGATCAAGACCCGTCGTTTCCGTATCGAGCGTGATCTGCGGCTTGTTGAAGCTCGAGTAGCGCTTCTCATGCGGCTTGGGCGGCACGAGGATCTTCTTGCGGGGACGAGCCTGTTTCGGGGCGTCCTTCGAGAGGTTGACCCTCTCGTCTTCATACTCGGTGGTGGAGGCCATCTGCGTGTTTCTCATGTGTCTGTTCAACTGACCTAACTATATCGCACATTGATCCCGGCGACGTCCCTGCACGACCGCTGCCATGCGACCGCCTCGACTCCACAGGCGCATCATCCTGCCTGAGCCCCGGCCTCACCGTCCTCTGAAACACGTCGGCGAATTCGACATGCTCGTCTTCTGCGTCGCGTAAAATTCCTGCAGCACAACCAATCGTTCCGGGCTGCGTCCGAGGCTCGTCCTGAACGGGATTTCGCCTTCACAGAACCACCCGCAGGAAGCCTCCGAATTCATTCGGATGGAGGAATGCGGCAAACCTCTCTCTT